>Ga0308176_10000370_pt1 | contig 29206 bp, 33 predicted proteins | sample PhyCR2_3_FD_203890 | JGI IMG/M metagenome (GOLD analysis project Ga0308176, IMG submission 203890) | Soil microbial communities from UC Gill Tract Community Farm, Albany, California, United States - DLSLS.C.R2 | ecosystem: Environmental > Terrestrial > Soil > Agricultural land | place: USA... | reverse complement strand
CAACGCGGCATGATCGGGCGAGCGTAGCCGCCCTCAACGCGGCATGATCGGGCGAGCGTAGCCGCCCTCAACGCGGCATGATCGGGCGAGCGTAGCCGCCCTCAACGCGGCAAGAGCGGACGAGATCGCACTAGCCGGGGAGGGTCAGCCGAGTGATTCGGAGGGCGGACACAACCTCAGGGGCGGTCGCCCTCTGGGTGCAGTTCGACCGTGAACATAAGCCGCAGTTCGCCGCCCTCGATCGAGACTTCGTACTCGCCGCGGCGCATCCCCATCCGCCGAGCGATCTGGCCGACCTCCTGCGCGGCATGGGCGGCGAACGCCAAAGCCCTGCGCTCCTCGTCATCCATCGTTCCCACCCCGTCCGGGAGTTGGGCCGCGAACCAAACTCCGAGCCGTCAGACACGAGGGGCCAGTTTCGCACTCGCTCAATCACCGCGCCCTCGTTCCGGCAGGTCCGCTCCATCAGCGGCATGATCGGGCGGATGCCTACCTCTTCGAGGCGTCGCTGTCGCTCCCTTGAGTGAGCCAGGCGCGATTCATGCGGAGTGCGTCGTTCATCCCGTAACGCACCGCGAGACGAATCACCCAGAACGTGGCCCAGACGGTCAGCAGGGCGAGTACGCCCAAGTACAGCATGGGTTCCATGCGGCGGATGCTATGCCAGGGTCCGGCTCACTTACTCATCGCCGAACACGCGCGGATCGGGGCAGTCCGGATGCCGTAGCGCACCCCAGGTGTCAGGTATCGGCCGATCCCGCACCCACCAGTGTCGAGCGCAACCTGTGCTTGATCTGCGCCTTGTGGGCCTCAGCAAGGCGTCCGACGAGGTCCTGCAAAACAGGCGCTTGGGCCGGGTAAGGGCCAGCCGCATATGGATCCGCAGCTGGCCCTTCGACCGCTCAGCTCAGCAGTTCCTCCAGTCATTCACGAACTTTCCGTTCGTATCTCCAGTGATGTCTCCAGGCACGGCATACGTGGTCCCATTTGCCACCATGCGGTCCCGCACCTGCTCATGAGTGTCTCCGAGGTGTACCCAATCTCCGTCGTTGTTTTCGACCTTTGACGAGGTGAATGTTGTCGTGCCGAAGTTCAATAGCGGTGTATAGCCAGCTGGCCCGGCAGGTCGCTCCGAGATGAATTCGGCCGATGAGCCCTGGAAGTACTTCTTGTCAACCGTCTTGACGATCGATTGGGACATACCATCCGTCTCATTCTGAAAGATGAAGTTCGCCTTCTCGTCAGCACTTGAATAGAAGACCGAGATATGAAGGTGATCACCAGCACTGAGGCTGAGATTGCCAACCTGCACTGGCGGGTTGAGCGCTCCCGTCGCGAGGTACTCATACCAGGCATAGCGACCATTTCCGCCGCCAACGGCGGTCCCGGCTTGGATCAGCCCAAACGTTCCGTCACTTCGACTTAATGCGCCGCCGATACCGACCCAGGTGCCGACCTGGGAATCGGTGCAGCTATCAGCATGAGTTGTGATCTCGTCGTACTCGCCAGAGACGGCAACGTAGTGGTTACCACTGGCTGGTCGAGCCTCCCAGCCGGCCCAGTTCTTCGAGGTTCGATTGGTCACGGTGGAGGCAGCAATCGTCACCGGATATGCCGGATCGATGACGTCGTCGCCATCAGCGAACGCGTCGTTGGATGCGGTGGCCTCCAAACACAGCTTTGGCGTGGGCGTCTCTTTGTAGGCGAGCATGTCTTGGGTCCACTCGGCCAAATCCTCAGAGTTTGTTGGGCGAGGAGGGAACGCGTAAGTAGCCAAGGTAGCCGCATCGGCGTCCTCGGGGCGGAATCCATCCGGAGGGACGGGAACGTCTGTTAGCTCCCCGTCGATCGTGAATTGGTAGTCCTTCCCACCATCAGGCAGATCGATGATCTCCGCCGGCTCAAGTGACGTGCAGCTGACTTCGTCATCTGGTGTCGTCGCGTCAGCGTGAGCGTCCACGGACACGACAGCCGCGCCAGAGACTGCGAAAATTGTACAGAGTCCACTAACCAACCATTGGTGACGCATGCCGAGATTCCCTCCGTGTTCTTCCCAGATCAGGCGATCATGGGTGAGAGGGAAGGTAGCGAGACCTATGGCTCCATGGGCGGGAATGCAACATTTGCTAGCTCAAGGGTCCACGCTCGACAGCTGACTGAGCGGTTGGCGGATCGCATTTCAGTAAGCGTCCGAACCTACCGGCATGAGAGGTGACTCATAATGAACCGGTCGACTGCCTGATCGACGAGCCACATCCAGGCGGGGGCCGCAAGCTCTTGTGGCGCGTGGCAATGTGGGGCGTCACCAGGAAGGGGGGCGAGTCACCAACCACGGGTTCGACGATCATTCGGCGACTTCGACCGTGATCCGCTGGCCATTCCTGACTGGCGTGCCAAGCGCTGGCACCGATGCCACGAAAGCCCCGGATTCGACCCCATCGGAGGCCACTGTCTCAGTGACTGGCTTCAACCCCGCAGACCGCATAGCAGCAATCAAGAGATCCACCTCGCGAGCCGATGACCCCAGGGTGGGCGTATAAGGAAACCGTCCAGTGCTTAGGGGGACCGTCGTAAGACCGTTAGGAAGAACGCGGAGTGACTTGAGGATGCCGCTCATCTCGCCTTCGGCGCCCGCTCCGACAGTGTTGATTGCGAAGGCTGTCCCCAAAGCTGGTACCGCAACCGCACCACTGCATTCGCGAATCTTGCCGCCGCAGCCCACAGACCCCTCGAACTTGGGTCGCCCGTCCACCGCCCCCGCGGGCTGCATCTGGTCTACAACGTGCCGGCCGTAGGCACGGGTCGTATCGATGACGAGGACGCTTGATGCTGGCGCAACAGATGCTTGATTTGGGCAGTTAACGACCACGCCCGAATCAAACATGACCGCAGCGTCACGGGTCACACGGCAATACTGGGGTGCTGTCGTCTTCCAGGAGTCCGGAACAGCGACCACCACCCGTCCGAGCCCGACATAGTGAGTGCCAGAAGGCGCAGAGGGCAGCATGGTCGGTCCTTGCGAGGACGCGTCTACGCCTCCGTTGGATGTTCCATGGCCGAAGAGCCTGGGTGCGACTAGGCCGCCTGAGACAACGCCGGCGACCACCAGCGCCACTCCCACGATCGGCAGCAACGAACTACGACCTCGCCCACTCGTGTTGCCTCGCTCGAGCGCAGCTCGCACTCGCGTTCGCGCAAAGGCATCGATGTCCCGTGCGTCGCGCCGGAAGACTTCACCTACGGCCTCTTCGAGACCACGCATGATTCCCCTCCTTGGGTAGTGGCTGCTGCAAGTTCCTTACGTAGGCGGTCAAGCGCCCGGCTGAGGTTGCTCCGGACCGTGGAGGGCTTCAGGCGCATGGCGTCAGCAATCTCACGGATCTCCATCTCCTCGTAATACCTAAGGACCAGCGCCGTTCGTTGCCGCATCGGCAGCAACGCGATGACCTGTCGCAGGGCCTGCTCTTCCGCGTGGTCCTTGCCTCGGTCGTGATGGATCGAGTCGCTTGAGGATGTTGCGGATACGCCTAGCGGGACTTCGATCCACCGCCTGGAGCGCCGACGACTGTGGTGCACGTTGACCAACACTCGCCTCATGTAGGCGGCCGGATGCTGAGCGGTGCTTACTTGATCCCACTTGCGATGCGCGCGCAGCAGGCTCTCCTGCACCACGTCTTCGGCCTCGGTGGGATTTCCGGTCAGAACACGTGCAAGTCGCATCAACGGGTCGAATTGTTGCTCGACAAACAGGTCGAACGCCTCCACGATCTTCCTCCGCTCTCGGCTACACCCATTAGACGCGTCGCCACGGGCCAGCGCTGCACTCAAGCCCAAGGAACTTTAAGCGCCCGCGAACATGGTCTGATGCAGGTCCACCACCGCTTGTCGCGGCTCGGCTGACACGCGCCGTCAAGCATCAGCCGCAACAGGACGGCTCAGCGATTCGTGCATTGCCGATTCGCCCTCTGGCTGCCACCCGGCGCGTAGTCGTCACACTGGCCTCTCGCGTTCGCCGGGCCTTGTCACATGACGCACCCGGCACACGCTAGGCCGATGCCGGGGCGCGAGCGAGGAACCCGAAACGCCCGCAATTCGGCATGATCGTGCGCACTTCGCGCAACGAGGCCGGTCCCCCAAGTTAAGTCGTTACCCGGCTCAGTTCACGCGCTCGCCGGCAACCAGCGACTTGAGGTCCCATAGGCCGGCGACCCGCTCAGCATGAGAGCGAAGGTCGTCAAGGATGGCCTTGTCCGCCGAGCGGGCGACGCCGAGCTGCTCCAGCAGGCGCCTGCTGGTGATGTGGCTTGCGCCGTTGCGGATCGCCTCTTCGGCGGTCTCCAAAAGCGAATGAGAGGAGCTGAGGGTCGGCGAAAGAAGGTGTTCCGCCTTGGCGCGTTCGTACGCGATCTCGTTGGCCGGCAAGTGGTCGATCGCGTCAACGGCTGACTGCAGGTCGGGCGAAGACACAAGCGAGGCGGCAACTGGGAAGGAGCCCAGCCGAGGCTCTTCCGCGATCCAGATTTCGGATCCGCGCTTCGTCAGCGGGATAGGTGCTCTACCGCGTCGCATCTCGACCGCACCTCGCGCTCGAAGTGCCGCCGCTGCGACGAGGGCAGACGCCTCCGTCGGGTGCCAGTCGAGAACATCAGCGCACAGCTCGACATCGGACAGCGCAACCTGGCCGAGCTGACGAGCACCCACATCATGGAGGCGCTCGAGGACTTCGTCTTCGCTCAGTTCGGCGTCCGTGCCAGGACCGACAACCGCGAGGCTCGTCGGGATCCCTGTGGCGAGAGCTCCGGCCAAGGTCAGGGAGTCGGCCAGGGGGCTGAGGAGGTTGGGTTCGTCGCCGGTCGCGACGACGTCGCCGCCGACGTCAACGACCACGATGCGGTTGACTCTGAGTGCCTTCGCGAGGTGCTTCAGTTGCGCAGCGAGCCGCTGAGCGCCGCCCTCAAAGTCGTGCAGGAAGATCCGCGCATCCGCCTCATCCGCGAGCCGCGGGAGTACCGAACAGCCGGGAGGGGTGGTGTCCGACGTGCGGAGCACTTCCACGGCAGCCCCGTCGACATCCCCCAAGCCCGTGAAACCACTGATTGGCCGCGGGCCGGGGACCGGATCGATGCGAAGGCGCTCCCAGGCGCAGGTACTGATCAGCGGCGGCCCTTCCCCATCGGGATCGAGGACGCGTCGAGCGAGCAGGATCCCGACAGCGTCTCCCCCGCCGCCGGCGGCTACGAACAACGTCCTCATGCCTTCATTGTGACTATTGGCCACTTCTGGCTCTACCCTCAAGTGGTATTGGCCACATGAGGAGTTCGACGTGAGCGAGAAGGCGCTTCCCAAGTTCCGGGAGATCGCTGACCACTACCGTGGTCGCATCCTGGGCGGGGAGTTGCGCCCGGGTGACGAGGTGCCGAGTGAGCGTGCCCTGGCAGTGGAGTACGGGGTATCTCGTCCGACGGCCACTCGCGCCCTGGAACTGTTGCGCCACCAAGGACTCGTTCACTCGGTGCAAGGGTCAGGCACCTTCGTTTCCGATGTTGCAGTGAATCGGCGGGCCAGCGAGCGCTATCAACGGGCGCGTACCGCGGGCCGCATCTATGGAGACGGTGAGCGCGCGGAGATCGTCGCCGCCCAGCTTGTGGAGGACGTACCCGAGAACGTCGTCAGGGCACTCGGCGTGCCGATGGGGGATGCAGCGATCAGACGCCGCCGGGTGACCTTCCGAGACGACAAGCCGATCGAGGTGTCCACGTCCTGGTTCAGTGCGGACCTGGCCGCCAAGGCTCCCCGCCTTCTCTCGACCGAAAGGATTCGTTCCGGGACGCTCGCATACGTCGAGGAGCGTTCGGGTCGCGAAGCCGCGTACGCGCGAGATCGGATGACCGCTCGCTCGGCTGGCTCGCGTGACGCGAAGGCCCTGGGGCTGGACAAGCCGACCGTGCCGGTCCTGGTCGTTGAACACACGGTCTTCGACCAGCACGACCTCCCGCTTGAGTTCGTCGAGGCGGTCTACCCGCCCGGGCGTTGGACGCACGAGCAGCGCTACGACCTGAGCTGACCTCCGAACCACCTTCCACCTGTCCCTTGTGCGATCAAGTGGTATATGCCACCTTGGTGTCAGTGGCACATGCCACTTACTTCAAGTGGAGGAAGGAATCTCGGACTCATGGCACTGCAGAAGCGTATGAAGGTGGCGCACGAAGACGCGTTCCCGGCGGGCGCGTTCCTGAAGAACGGGGAGAACGGCCCGGTGGAGCCGGTCCTGGACTTCAACGTGGACCGGCGGCCGGACGGGTCCCGCCCCCAGCAGATCGACCAGGAGACAGGGCTGCTGGTGTGGCAGGCCACGGTGATCGATGCCGATGAGTCGGCGGGGAAGAAGGACACCGCGATCACGGTGAAGTTCTTGGCCAAGCACCAGCCGGTGCCGCCGGAGAACAAGACCCCGTTCCCGTGGACGCCGGTGGAGTTCGTTGGCCTGACGGCGCTGGCGTGGATCGACGACAACGGGCTACGGCCCCGGATCGCGTGGTCGTTCCGGGCCGAGGACATGGTCGAGCCGACCAACGGCACCGGGACCGCCTCTGAGGCCAGCACGCGCAAGGCCTCGGGCACCGCGTCCACCACCTCCAGCGGCTCGGGTAGCTCGGCCAGCAAGGGAGCGGCGTGATGTCGACGGCAGCGGAGTCCCTGGGGCAGGCGGCCACGCGGTTGGACGAGGTCTCGGAGTCGGCCCGGTCAGCGGCCTCGGCCCTGGACGGTGTCTCGGACAGGCTGACCGAGCGGGCGATGGACGTGTCTCGTCGGGCTGAGGAGCTGCAGGCATCGGTGGTCCGGGCCCGCGATGCGCTGGACAGTGCGGGGGCGTGATTGGTGATGACTCTCGGGAATCTCAACACTCTGGGCCACGTCCTCCCGGCTGCGCCACGGGTGGCGGCCGAGCGGACGGTATGGCTGGGCTGGTGGGTGCGTCGGCACCGTCGCTGGCTGGCCACCTGGCTCGTCGTTGCCTGCGTGACCTGGCTGACCGGCCACCCCGGCACGGCGCTGCTCATGGTCGTTGGGTGTGGTGCCGGGCCGGGTCTGGTGGGCTGCGCCTGGTCCGGCCTCGCACCCCGCTCGTATGACCGGCTTGTCGGCCCGGCCCGGAAGGTCGGGTGGTGGTGGCTGGCCCGGTGCCGCTGGGCTCGTCTTTCACGGGTGTGCGGACTGTCGGACCGCCAGGTGCACCGGGCGCGTCGGGATGAGCATGGCCAGCGGCACGAGGAGCACCGCTGGGTCGCGCCCCGGTTGCGGTGGGTTCGGATCCGCGGGCACCTGCTCTCCCTGACCATCCGGGCGCGGGCGGGGCAGACCCTCGACGAGCTCGAGGCCGGGGCCGAGCGGCTGGCCACCACGTTCGCCGCGGTCGCCCACCGGGTCCGCCCCGTCACCGGATCCGGGTCGGGTTGCACGGTCGTGGTCGAGTTGGTGATGCGCGACCACCTCACCCACCCCACCGACGCCACAGAGCCAGCCCCGGTCGCGGCCGCCGAGCAGGTCCGTCTCGGCCGCACCCAGGGCGGTCGCGACTGGTGGCTGCAGCTGCGGGGTCGGCACACCCTGGTGGTGGGCTGCTCCGGCTCCGGGAAGGGGTCGGTGCTGTGGGGCATCTGCTGCGGTCTGGCCCCCGCCGTTAGGGCGGACGTGGTCCGCCTGTGGGGCGTCGACCTCAAACGCGGCGTGGAACTCGCCATGGGCGAGGGACTGTTCTCGGCCCGCGCCTACACCCCCGCCGACGCCCTCGACGTGCTCCGGGCCCTGATGCGGGTGATCGATGAGCGGGGCAACCGGATGGCCGGGACCACCCGCCTGCACCAGCCGGTGGTGGGGGACCCGCTGCACGTCCTGGTCATCGACGAGCTCGCCGCTCTGACCGCCTACGCCGACCTCGACATCCGCCGCGAAGCCGGCCGGCTGCTGGCCGAGATCCTGACCCAGGGCCGCGCCCTTGGGGTCGTGGTGGTGGCGTGTGTGCAGGACCCCCGCAAGGAGGTCGTCGCCATGCGGGGCCTGTTCACCCAGACCATCGCGCTACGTCTCCGCTCGGCCGAGGAGACCGTCATGGTCCTCGGCGACGGGATGACCCACACCGCCCCTGCCCACCGGATCTCCCCGACCCATCCGGGGACCGCTTGGGTGGTCGAGGACACCGGCTCCGCGGATCGGGTCCGGGCCGACTACTGGCCAGACCCCCTGATCCGCGACCTGACGGCCCGGTACGCCACCGAGGTCCATGTCGGCACCAACCCGCCACCCGAGCCTGCACCGGTCAGCCGTACCGCTCAGGACCCCAGCGCCGAGCGTGACGGGGTCGTGCGGGCTTCGCGCAAGCCCCGGTCCCCGCGGCAGCCACGCAAGCACCGGGACCCCGGCGAACCCCGGGACGCTGCCGATCAGTCACCGGAGACGCACCACACGACTCGGGAGGGGGCGGCATGAACGCGGTCAAAGGCCCTCGACCCCTCTTCGATTCCCGCTGGATGACCGACGCAGCCTGCACCCGGCTGCCCGGGCTGCCCTGGACCGAGAACCGAGTACCCCGGCTGCTGGTCGACCTGATGGCCGAGACCTGTGCCGCCTGCCCGGTGCAAGAGGTGTGCGAGGACTTCGTGCACGAGACCCGTGTCGTGGGCGGCTGGTGGGCGGGCTCGTTCCGCAGCGAGTGCACCGACCCCGACACCGCCACTGCCGTTGCGGATTCCCACGAGTCGACCGACGACGCGGCCTGACCAGGCACCCGACCAGGAGCTAGTGATGACCAGCGACGCGTCCACCCGGCCCGAGGCCCCTGCGGGGTTCCCCGGGTTCGGGGAGGACGCGCCGCTGGACCTGACCCACCTCACCCCGACCGGCGAGGCCGGGATCATCGACCGACTCCGCGATGGCACCCTGGACGCGTGGGCCGACACCGCCGCCACGGTGGGCTACTGCAGCCGCCCGATCCGGCTCATCGGCTCGTCAACCACCGTGGACGCCGCCACCGGCGAGATCCTCGCGTCCTTCTCCAGCCGCGATGCACCGCTCGGGGTGCTGCACCGGCCCTGCGGCAACCGCCGCGCCGACGTGTGTCCCTCCTGCTCCCGCACCTACGCCCGCGACACCTTCGCGATGATCAACGCCGGACTCGTCGGCGGGAAGAGCGTCCCCGAGACGGTGGCGGACAACCCGCTGCTGTTCGTCACCTTCACCGCCCCCTCCTTCGGCCACGTCCACGGCCCCCGCCCCAAGCACGGGCACAAGAACGGCGGACGCTGCCGCCCACGCGACAACACCAGCCTCTGCGCCCACGGCCGGCCAACCGGCTGCATGGCCATCCACGACTCCGACGACCCGAGCAACGGGTCACCGTTGTGCTGGGACTGCTACGACTGGCCGTCCGCGATCGTGTGGCAGTGGTGGGCCCCCGAGCTGTGGCGCCGCACCACCATCGCCATCCGCCGCGGCCTCGCCAAAGCACTGAGCGTCAAGGAGAAGGATCTGGGCGAGCACGCCTCGTTGCAGTTCGCCAAGGTCGCCGAGTTCCAGGCCCGCGGCATGGTCCACTTCCACGCCCTGATCCGCCTGGACGGTCCCGACGGCCCCGGATCCCCTGCACCGCTGGACGGGGACACGCTCTCGGGCTTGGTCGAGGCCGGTGCCCGGGCCGTCGAGTACACCGCCCCTGCCGTGGACCCCGATGACACCGACCGGGTGCTCGCCTGGGGCCAGCAGCTCGACATCCGCATCGTCCGTCAGGGTCGCCGCACCGACGACCCCGACGGCCCGCTGTTTCCGGAGCAGGTGGCCGGCTACCTCGCGAAGTACGCCACCAAGGACGCCTCCTCGCTGCGCGATGCCGAGCACCAGCAGCGTCCCCACCTGGCTCGGATGACCCGGACCTGTCGCGCCCTGGCCGACCGCGCCCGTCAACATGACCACCAGACGCCGTACCTGAAGCTGCGCAGGTGGGCGCACATGCTCGGGTTCCGCGGCCACTTCTCCACCAAGTCGCGGCGATACTCCACCACCCTGGGACGGCTCCGCCGGGCCCGGCATCGCTACCAGACCGAGGCCGCTCAGGCGCGCCGCAAGGGTGAGCCTCTGGACACCCGCGACCTCGAGGCACGGCTCCTGGCCGAAGACGACGAAACCACGCTTGTCGTCGGCTCCTGGGCCTATCAAGGCACCGGCTGGACCCGGCCCGGCGACGAAGCCCTCGCCCTCGCCGCCGCAGCGCGCGCCCGCGAATACGCCCAGTGGCGCGCAGACCCAGACAGGAAAGCGGCATGACAACAACTCGGGAGTCAGGACAAGGTGATGAAGAAGAACGAAACGGGATCGGAGCCGGCGGGCCTGCCGAAGCTGCTGACGAGCACTACGGTCGCCAAGGCTCTGGGTGTGACACCGTCGACGCTGAGCCGGTGGCGGGCAGAGGGCAAGGGGCCACGGGTGTACTGGCTCGGTGAGGCGTCGCCGCGCTATCGGGAGGACGACGTGATCGAGTGGCTGGAACGAATGGCCGCATGAGCGTCCGGAAGCTTCCCAGCGGGCGCTGGCACGCGCGGCTCAAGTCGGGTCGGGAGTACGTCGGGGCAAGGACATTCGACACACGCCGTGAGGCCGTTGCCTGGCTGGCACGTGAGCGCGCGGCGCTGTCAGGTGGCTTCGACCCTCGGGCGGGACGCACTCCGGTGCGTCGGTTGCTGCCGGTCTGGCTGGAAGAGCGTGCGGACTCGGTGTCGAAGAAGACGTACGTCGCCGACAAGGCGGTGCTGCGCTTGATTCCGACCGGGCTGGCGGCGCTCAACGTCAACGCCGTGACTGAGCGCGAGGTGAGCAAGGCGCTGTTGACGCTCACGCGCTCTGGGCTGGCCGAATCCTCGGTCCGCCGGTTCCGGGCCTCACTCTCGTCCTTCTTCGCCTGGGCCGTCCGCCAGCGGATGATCATGGCCAACCCGGTGCTCAACACGCGTGTGCCCAAGGTCGGCGCTCCCCCGGTGGAATTGCACCCCTTCTCCGAGCACGAACTGGAGGTCACGTGGACTGCCATGCGGCTGAGGAACAAGCGGCTCGCGGACCTGGTGCTGACGGCGGGCTGGACCGGCCTGCGTTGGTCGGAGCTGCGGGCGATTCGGGTGCGGGACTTCGTCGAGATCCCGATCCCGCTCCTGGTCGTGCAGCGCGCAGCCCCGGAGGGAGTGGACGTCAAGGGGACCAAGAGCGGCAGGGGCCGCCGCGTCCCGGTCGCGGACCGGGTGCTCGACATCGTGCGGGACTTGGCGCGTGATCGTGACGGAGATGACCTGCTGTTCGTCACTGACTCCGGTCATCAGCTGCACGCCTCGGCGCTGAAACGGACGGTCGACTGGACGGGCCTGGCGCGGGGCCGGCGCATCCACGACCTGCGGCACACCGCTGCCTGTCTCTGGCTGGCCCGCGGGGTTGATCCTGTGACGGTGCAGGCATGGATGGGACACGCCTCCATCGCGACGACGAACATCTACTTGCACCACCTCGGGACCGCTGCAGATCAGGTCGGACTGGACCGTCTGAACGGGCGGGGGAACACAGGGGGAACACGTCGCGGGGAGCGCGAGGCGTGAACGGTTCCCCGAGAATGAAAAAGACACCGTTCCCGCAGGTGGGAGACGGTGCCTTGGTGGTGGAGCTGAGGGGATTCGAACCCCTGACCTTCTCATTGCGAACGAGACGCGCTACCAACTGCGCCACAGCCCCAGTGCGTCCGAGGACGCGGGTCGAAACGTTAGCACCCGGTGCCGGGCGGCTCCCAATCGGTTCGCGACACGGCCGGAGCGGTGTCGCGAGCGGCTCAGCGGAGCAGCACGGACTCGACCTCGGCGAGGGCCTTGCGGGCGTAGCCGTGCCACATCAGGCCGAAGACCGGCAGGGCCAGGGCGGCCACTCCCGAGGCGGGGTGCACGGTCCACCGCCAGGTGACACGGGCGCCGGTGCCGACCGGCTCGACGGTCCACAGGCCGTCGAGGGAGCCGACGAGGTGCCTCATCACACCGGAGATGCCGGTGATCCGGTAGCCGAAGCTCCGCGGCCGGTCCAGGCTGGTCAGCTCCTCGCGCATCGTGGCGCCGTCGGCGAGCACGATCGTGCGGGACTGGCCCACGCTCCCCCACACCCCGTCCTGGTCACGCACCTCGGCGATCGGCGGGATGGCGGCGTACCGGTGTCGGAAGATCTCCGGCAGCGGCGTCGGCATCAGCACGTCGAAGGCGTGCTCGACGGGCACCGGGACGGTTCGTGACTCGCTGAGGACGGCGGGTGAGGTCATGGCGTCACGCTAGACGCGGTCACGTCCGGCGTCGCCCCGGCCCCGACCGTGCGCACGAACGCCGGGCAGTTGGCGAACAGCCACCCGGCGGTCGAGCGTGGCGGAGCAGGGATCGGCGCGAGCTGCCCGGTGCTGGGGCACCGGGTGGAGGTCAGGAACCGACGGCGCGCTGGTCGTCGCCCTGGGAGCGGGACCTGCGGGCCCGCTCGGCCTCCTCGGCCTCACGAGCCAGCTGCGAGTCGGCCTCGGTGTTGCCCGAGGTCCACACGCCGGTGGCGTCGAGGTCGATGGTGCGGACGGTACGGCGCGTGGCGGCCGGCTTGGTGACGTACGTCGGGAGGGTGACCGGCACCGGGTCCCACAGGGTCGGGTCGATCACGGCGGCCGGCATCGAGGAGGTGTCCGCAGTCCAGTCGTCGCCCTCGGCGACGGCCTCGGTCTCGGCGGTCTCGGGGTCGGCGTGCGGCGCACCGGCGGCCGCGGCCTGTCCGGCAGCAGGACGCACCCGGGGACGCACCCGCGTGGCGCGCTCGTTCTTCACCATCAGGCGGCAGGCGACCAGCCACGCGACGAGCAGGCCGGCCGGGACCGCGACGTAGCCCCACGCGATGACCGAGAACGCGGCGAGCGCCAGCACCACGACGTTGACGAGGGCGAGGGCGCCCAGGACGCGACGACGGCGACGGGCGGCGCTCCTCGCGGCGGGACGCTCCGCGACCGGCCGGTCAGTCGACCGGGCGGTCGGCCGGGCGACCGGCTGGGCGACCGGCTGGGCGACCGGAGCGTCGGCCGGCACGGCCACCTCGAGACGCGGCACGGACGGCTTCGTGGTCACCACGGCGGCCGACGCGGGCCGCCCCGGGGTCACCACGAGGCGGGCGTTGCGGCGGTCGACGGGCTCGCGACGCGCAAGCACGCGCATCGTGTGGGAGAAGCGCTCGACCGATCGGCCACGGACCACGTCATCGTGGTGCTTGAGCGCCTTCGGGACGAGGTACACGGCCCACGCCACGGCGAGGGCGACGAAGATCAACGCGCTGAGGTCCACGCTCAGAGGTTAGGAGCGCTACCTCAGCACGCCGCGGATGTCCACAGGTGTGTCGCAAAAAGACTCATGTGACTGGTGAGAAAGTTGCTGTCCGGCGGGCCGTCTGCCCCCTTCCCGACGCCGAAGGTCCCGACGTGGGCCGCGCGCGTGGATTTCCCGGCACTGGCGGAGCACGCTCGCAGCAAGGGCGTCCGCGCCTGGCCCGGAACTGCTCCTGTGTCGGGGGACACGATGGCCGACAAACACCCCGGCGCCCTTGTGACGCTGTCTGTCTCGCTGGTCCTGGTGGCTGCCACGACGCTGTCCTGCAACAACGCCGCGCCACGGGTGCCGCCGACGCGGCCTGCTGCCGTGACCCCGGCCCCGGCCCCCCACCGGCCGCCGAACATCATCCTGATCACGACGGACGACCAGGACCCCGGCGAGCTGCGCTGGATGCCGCGAACCCGGCACGAGCTCGCCGGCCACGGCGTGACGTTCACCCACGCCCTCTCGCCCGACCCCCTGTGCTGCCCGGCGCGGGCCGAGATGGTCACCGGGCAGTACGGCCAGAACAACGGCGTGAGCTCCAACCTCGGCCTGCACGGCGGCTTCGCCGCACTCCGGGACCCGCAGAACACCCTGGCCGTCTGGCTCCGCCGGGTCGGCTACCGGACTGCGCTGGTCGGCAAGTACCTCAACGGCTACACCGGCCGCGACGGGCGGCAGCGCGGCTGGACCCGGTGGAACCCGTCGGTGGGGGACATCTACAGCTACAACCACACCGAGCTCTACCGCGGCGGCCGGCCGCGCACCTTCCACCGCAACGTGACCCCCGTGATCGGACACTTCGCGCAGCGCTACGTCCGGGAGTTCTCGGCCACCGGCCGGCCCTTCTTCATCTGGGCCTCGTTCCTCCCGCCGCACGAGCGCCGCAAGCACCCCGGGGGCGTCTCGCTCCCACCCCTGGCCACCCGGCGTCACCGCCACGACCTCGAGAACGTGCGCGCCCCGTCCCTCTCGAAGCCGACCTTCGGGGTCACGCAGGGTCCGCAGCTCGAGCCCTGGCGGACCCAGCCCTACGTCTCCGCGAGCTCGATCCAGTCGTTGTTCACGCGGCGACTCCAGTCGTTGCTCGACGTCGACACCGCCGTCGCCCAGCTGATGACCACGCTGCGCCGGACCCACGAGCTCGGGCACACCTACGTCTTCCTCGCCTCGGACAACGGGGTGCTTCTCGGGGAGCACCGCATGATGGGCAAGGACATCCTCTACTCCGAGGCGCTCCGGGTCCCGCTCGTCGTCCGCGTGCCCGGCGCCCGGCTGGGTCGCTCCTCCCCGGTCCCGGTTTCCCTCGCCGACCTGGCGCCCACGATCGTGTCGCTCGCCGGCGCCACGGCCGGGAGACCGCCGGACGGTCGCTCCTTCGCCGGGATCCTGCACGGCCGTCGGGTGCCGTGGCGCGACACCCAGCTGATCCAGTCGGGTCGGCACGCGAGCCGCGGCGACCCGACCCCGTGGGCCCTGCGGGGTGTACGGACCTCGCGCTACACCTACGTACGGCGGGTCGCCGACGGGACGTCCTTCCTCTTCGACCGGCGCGTCGACCCGTACGAGGCCATGGACGTGGCGTCCGACCCGCGCTACCGCCGCACGCTCGCCGAGCTGCAGCACCGCACCGACCTGCTCGTCCACTGCTCCGGACCGTCGTGCAACCGGAGGTTCGGCCCGGTGCCGCGACCCGGCTCCGGATGGGACGGAGTGCGGCTCAGGACAGCCGCGCCAGCATCCCCTCGGGACACTCCTCGACGGTGACCGCGTAGATCCGGTGGTCCCGCCAGGCACCGTCGATGTGCAGGAACTTCGGGGCGTACCCGACCTCGTGGATCGCGAGCTTCTCCACGACGCGCAGCGAGTTGGAGTTCTCCGGACGGATCGCGATCTCGATGCGGTGCAGTCCCGCGGTGAAGAAGCAGTGGTCGATGACCATGGCGACGGCGCGCGGCATGATCCCGCGGCCGGCGTACTCCCGGTCGAGCCAGTAGCCCACCGAGGCGAACTGCGCCGAGCCCCGCACCACGTTGTTGACCGTGACCTGCCCGACGAAGCTGCCCCCGACCTCGATCGCGAAGGGGTAGGTCAGGTCGTGGCGGGCCTGCCGGTTGAGGCGCCACACCAGCGACCGGAACGACGAGGGCCGCGCGTCGGCGCCGGGCGGGACGGTGGCGTCCCAGGGCTTGAGCCACACGGCGTTGCGACGCCGGGCCGAGCGCCAGGCGCGGGCGTCACCGTGGGCCAGCGGTCGCAGGGTCACCTCGCCCGATGTCAGCCAGACGGGCCAGCTGCTCAATGGTCGCTCCCCACGCTGCTGCTCAATGGTCGCTCCCGACGCTGCTGCTCAATGGTCGCTCCCGACGACCTGCTCCGCAGCGTGCACGAGGATCGGCCGCAGCACCGCCAGCCCGTCCTTCACGCCGCCACGCGACCCCGGCAGGTTGACCACCAGGCAGGAGCCGACCACGCCGGCGAGGCCGCGCGAGAGCACGGCGGTCGGCACCCCGTTGGCGACGCCGTGGGCCCGGATCGCCTCCGCGATGCCGGGCACCTCGTGGTCGATCAGCGCCCGGGTCACCTCGGGGGTGCGGTCGGTCGGGGTGAGGCCGGTGCCGCCCGTGGTCAGCACGACCCGTGCTCCCCCGTCGGCGGCCGCCGCGATCGCCGCACCGACCGGCTCGCCGTCGGGCACCACGACGGGCGCGTCCACGGTGAAGCCGAGGTCGGTGAGGAAGTCGACGATCAGCGGCCCGGTCTCGTCGGCGTACACGCCGGCTGCGGCGCGGTTGGACGCGACCACGACCTCGGCCCGCATGCTCACGAGGGGGCCCCCGGCACGTCGTCGGCGGGCCGGGTCCAGTCCCCGGACTTGCCGCCGGTCTTGGTCTCCACCCGCACGTCGGTGATGACCGCTGCCTTGTCGACGGCCTTGACCATGTCGATGACGGTCAGCGCGGCCACGGACACGGCCGTGAGCGCCTCCATCTCCACCCCGGTGCGGTCGGTGGTCCGCACGGTGGCGGCGATGTCGACGCCCTCGTCGGTCACCGCCAGGTCGACGGTCACCCCGGAGATCGCCAGCGGGTGGCACAGCGGGATCAGCGACGGGGTCTGCTTGGCGCCCATGATTCCGGCCAGCCGGGCCACGGCGAGGGTGTCGCCCTTGGGCACGCCGGCGCCGCGCAGCAGCGCGACCACGTCGGCGGAGACCAGCACCCGCCCGGTGGCCGTCGCGGTCCGCGCGGTGACGTCCTTGCCGGACACGTCGACCATCCGGGCCGCTCCGGACTCGTCCACATGGGTCAACCGGTCCACGGGGCTCCCCCTCTAGAAGTCTTCGTCGAGCGGGAGCACCTGCACCTGCTCCCCGGCGGCCATCGAGGTCACGTCCTCGGGCACCACGACCAGCGCGTTCGAGGCGGCGAGGTCACCGATGAGGTGCGAGCCGTGGCCGCCCACCGGCGTGACGTTCGGGCCGCCGCGGTCCACGGCGTACTCGCCGCGCACGAGCTGGCGCCGCCCCGCGGGCGAGGAGAGCCCGTGGGTGAGGCGCGCCCGCGTCGTGGGGCGGGAGTACGGCGCCTTGCCCATCAGCTTGCGGATGGCCGGCAGCACGAACATCTCGAAGGAGACGTACGACGACACCGGGTTGCCCGGCAGCGTGAAGATCGGCGTCTCGTCCTCACCGACCAGCCCGAAGCCCTGGGGCTTGCCGGGCTGCATCGCCACGCCGCCGAACCACACCGTCCCGGCGGGCCGCAGCGCCTCCTTGACCACGTCGAAGTCGCCCTGGGAGACGCCGCCGCTGGTGACGACGAGGTCGGCGCGCACGAGCTGGTCGTGCAGCGCGTCGAGGAAGGAGCGCGGCTCGTCGGGGACGATCCCGACCCGGTAGGCGATCGCCCCGGCCCGGCGCGCGGCGGCCGCGAGCAGGAACGAGTTGCCGTCGTAGATGGAGTCGTGGCCCAGCGCCTGGCCGGGCTCGCGCAGCTCGGAACCGGTCGAGAGGATGACGACCCGCGGACGCGGGCGGGACCGGACGGTCGCCCTCCCCACGGCCGCGAGCAGGCCGAGGTGGCGCGGACCGAGCACGGTGCCGTGCTCGATGAGGAGGTCCCCCTTCTCGACGTCCTCGCCGGCCCGGCGCACGTGCTGCCCGAGCTCGGGGGCGCGGCCGATGCGGACCTGCGCGACCCCGCGGTCGGTCCACTCGTAGGGGACGACGGAGTCGGCGCCGGCCGGGACAGGAGCCCCCGTCATGATCTTGACCGCCGTGCCCGGCGACATCGCGAGCAGCTGGGCGGTGCCCGCGCCGATCTCGCCGACGACCGGCAGGTGCACCGGTGACTCCTCCGACGCGGTGACCACGTCGCGGTGGCACACGGCGTACCCGTCCATGCCGGAGTTGTCGAAGGACGGCAGCTGGATCGGTGCGAACACGTCCTCGGCGGCCGCGAGGCCGAGCGTCTCCATCAGCGGCTGCGGGAAGTCGGGCAGCGGCGTGACGGCCGAGAGGATGCGCTCGAGATGGGCCTCGACGGTGGTCAGGTCCTCAGGCATGCGCGGTCCCGCCCGCCGGTGTCTCCGCTTGGTCGGAGAGCACCGCGCCGGCGTCGACGCGTTGTGCCGAGGACGCCTCGAGGGCTACCTCGCCGATGACCTCGACGCCCTTGCCGAACGTCCAGTCCCCCTCGACCCGCAGCGCCGTCGCCTTGCGCATCGACGGCGCCCCCTCGGGGAAGCGCTTGTCGAACTCGCCGACCAGCTTGTAGTGGTCGTCGTCGAGCTCGACGAAGGGCAGCTCCACCGAGACCTGGTCCAGCACGAAGTCCGAGCCGATGTCGTAGACGTCGGAGCGCAGCACGAGCAGGTCGTTGGTGGTCTTCACCGGGACGAACCGGTCGCGGCCCACCTCGATCAGCCGCGAGCCCTCGAAGACCTCGATCGCCGCGCCCATGGCGGTCTCGACCTGGATCACCTCGGGCGTCGACCTGTCGCCCGGGTCGACGGACTTGACGTTGCGGATCAGCGGCAGCCCGAGGATCCCCTGACGGACGTCGAGCGCGTGCTTCATCGCCGCCAGGTCGAACCACAGGTTGTTGGTCGAGCAGAACTTGTGGCGGTCGAGGTCGGCCAGTGCCGCCTTGTCCTCGTCGAGGGTCTGGGCGGTCTCGCGCAGCACGATCCGGCCGTCGCTCTTGCGGCGCGCGAAGTGGCCGCCCTTGCGGTCGGAGGGAGTACGACGCACCGCCTCGATCGCGAACGGGGCGCCCGAGGTGGCGAACCAGCCGGCCACCCGCGGGTCCGGCACGGCGCCGAGGTTGTCGGAGTTGGACACGAAGACCCGTTCGTAGCCGGCCTCGATGAGCCGGTCGAGCAGCCCGGTGCCGCGCAGCGCGGTGTAGACGTCGCCGTGACCGGGCGGGCACCACTCGAGGTCGGGGTCCTTGGGCCAGCTCACCGGGGAGAGGTCCTTGGCCAGGAGCTTGGGCTCCTTGTTCTGCAGGAACTCCAGTGGCAGCCCCTCGACGGGCAGGTCGGAGTAGCGGGCCAGGGCCTCCATGGTGTCCGCGGAGGTGCGGAAGGAGTCCATGAAGATCAGCGGCAGCGTGGCGTCGTACCTCGTGCGCAGGTGCAGCACCTGGCGGGCGATGATGTCGAGGAAGGACAGGCCGCGGCGCACGCACAGCAGCGACTTCGCACGGTCCATGCCCATGGAGGTGCCGAGACCGCCGTTGAGCTTGATGACCGCGGTCCGCTGGATCGCAGCCTCCCCGTCCTCGTCGGAGACCTCGACGTCCTCGAGGCGCTCCATGTCGACCGGCTCGATCGACGACTCGGGGATCATCCCGGTCTCGCCGTGCTCGAGAAGCCGGTAGTAGTGCGCGAACGTCTCGATGGCGACCTCGTCGACTCCGGCGTCGGCCATCTTCTCGCGTGCCCGGTTCAGCCCAGCGCTACCCATGAGTCGATCGTAGGCTTGTCTGGTGGTCCCGTCGCAAATGCCCTCCATCCCGTCGTCGGGTTCGGGCGGCGCGACGGCCAAGCTCGCCCTGCGCGACCAGCTCCTCACCCGGCGCAACCGGCGCTCCCTCGCCGAGGTCGGCGCCTGCGCCCGGGAGCTCGCGGGCCACCTCCTCGCCACTCCCGAGGTACGCCGCGCGGCGACCGTCGCGGCGTACGTCTCGATCGGCAACGAGCCCGGCACCGGCCTCCTCCTCGACGGCCTCGAGGAGGCAGGGAAGCGGGTGATCCTGCCGGTGCTGCTGCCCGGCGGCGACCTCGACTGGGCCCCGTACCGCGGCGAGGGCACGCTCGTGCCCGCCCGGCGCGGCCTGCTCGAGCCCGTCAGCGAGCCGCTCGGGACCGACGCGATCGCCACCGCCGACGTGGTGCTGGTGCCCGGGCTGGCGGTCGCGCCGTCCGGCCTGCGGCTGGGCCGTGGTGGCGGCTCCTACGACCGCGCCCTCGCCCGGGTGCCGGTCGGCACGTTCACCTGCGTGTTGCTCTACGACGACGAGGTCGGCCTCGACGTCCCGGTCGAGCCGCACGACCGGCCGGTCGTCGCCGCCGCCTCCCCCGCGGGCATCCGCCGGGTCGGCTGACCCCGGCCGAGCCGCTCAGTCGGCGTCGTCCGGGGCCGGCTTCAGGGTCAGCGTGTCGACGGCTGCGTGGTCGACGGCCGACCGGCTGAACGCCCAGGGCAACGTCTCGCCCTTCGCCCAGAGGTCGGTCTGGTCGGTGTAGTGGGGGTCGAAGGGGTGCCCGGAGACGCCGGTGAGGTTGATCCAGCGGGAGTCGTCGAGGTTGCCCAGCGAGACGACCATCCGCATCGAGGGGACCGCCGTGGGGGCGTACCCCTCGGCGGCGTTCCACGAGGTCGCGTCGACGGCCGCGCTGCCGCCGCCGAGGTCCCACTCCCCACGATTGACCAGCCACTCGACCGGCCCGACCCCGGACCTCCCCAGCGCCGGCTGCTCCAGCTCCAGCCGGTGCAGGGGACCCCAGCTCCACTCGCTCGGGTCGACGTCCTCGCGTGTCGTGAGCTCGTCACGGGCTGCGATCATCGCCTCAGCCAGGATGTCGTCGCGCGTCTCGACCTTCGACGTCGCGCTGTCGTCCCACCAGGAGTCGGAGGGGTTCTCGAGCAGGTGGCTCACCACCGCGAACCACCGGTCGCCGCCGCCGGGCCACAGCGCCTCGGGGAGGTCGTCGTGGAAGGTCAGCCGGAGCAGGTTGCTCCACACGACGTTGAAGTACGCCGCGGCGGCGCTGTCGGCGGGCTCGGAGAAGTCCCAGCTCCGCAGCAGCCGCTGGCCGTCGGAGTAGTAACCGTGCGGCAGCGACACGTCGAGCAGGTACGGCGTGAGCACCGGGCCCATCGGGTTCCGGTCGTCGAGCTGGAGGTCGGCCATCTCGTCGACCGAGAGCTCCCCCTCCTGGGCCAGACGGTCCCGGATCCGCTGCGAGCGATAGCCCTGGTCCCAGTCGTCGGTGAGGTGGTAGGGGTAGCCCGGGCCGATGACCGCCTGGTTGGCGGTCACGATGTAGCCGTCGGCGGGGTCGAGCTCGTTGGGCAGCCCGGCGAACGGCACGTAGTCGCCGGTCCAGTCGTTCTCCGGCAGCCAGCCGGCGACCGGCATGGAGCCGTCGTTGCCGGACTTGCGGATCGGGATGCGGCCGGGCGCCTGGTAGCCGATGTGGCCCTGCGTGTCGGCGTACACGAGGTTCTGGGCGGGGACGGAGAAGTCGGCCGCCGCCGCCCGGAAGGAGTCCCAGTCCGTGGCGGTGTCGAGCTCGAGGATCGCGTCGGCGGTGGGGGCCGGGTGCAGGGCCGTCCACTCCAGCGCGACGGCGTACTTCTCCCCCTCCGGGCGCCCCGGCACCTGCGCCTGCTCGCCCACCTCGGCGAGCTGGTCGGACACGTCGGAGAGCAGCGGGCCGTGCCTGGTGGACCGGATCGTCAGCTTCACGTCGTCGCCGCCGTCCACCTTGATCGTCTCGGTGCGGGTCCGCAGCGGGAGCAGGTGGCCGTCGTAGCGCCACCGGTCGCCCACGATCCGCTCGAGGTAGAGGTCGCTGACATCCGGCCCGAGGTTGGTGAACCCCCAGGCGACGTCGGCGTTGTGGCCGATGATCACGCCGGGCACCCCGGAGAACGTGAAGCCCGCGACGTCCAGCGGGCAGCTCGCGGTGATCGTGGTGCAGTGCAGGCCCATCTGCATCCACACGCCCGGCAGGGACGCCTCGAGGTGCGGGTCGTTGGCGAGCAGCGGCGACCCGGTCGCGGAGTGCCGGCCGTCGACGACCCAGCTGTTGCTGCCGATGCCGTCACCACGACCGATCAACGTGGGCATCCGCGCGATGCCTGCGCGCAGGCGGGTGAGGGCGTGGCGCTCCCCCGCGGTGTACGCCGGCCGCTGCGGGTTGCGGGTGGCACCGGGGGTCGCGCCCTGGTCGAAGACCCCGTCGACGACCGCGCCCTGGCCGACGATCGGGTCGTGCTCGGCGAAGGGGTACGGCGGGTAGAGCTCCCGCACCTGCGCGGCACTGTGGTCGGCCAGCGCGAGGACCCGGTTGATCTCGTCGGTCATGTTGCCGCGCAGGTCCCAGGCCATGGCCTTGAGCCACGACAGCGAGTCCACGGCGGTCCAGTGCTCGGGCCGGTAGTCGAGGCCTCCGGCGTTCAGCACCGTGTACTCCACGGCGATCTGGCTGGGCGTGTGGGTGTCGAGGTAGGCGTTGACCCCGTCGGCGTACGCCTCGAGCGCGGCCCGGGTCTCGGGCTTGACGAGCGCTAGCTCCTGCTCGGCCACCCGGCGCCAGCCCATGGTGCGCACCATCTCGTCGCTGGCCAGCGCCGGCTTGCCGAACATCTCGGCCAGCCGGCCGGCGGTCGCGTGCCGGCGCACGTCCATCTCGAAGAAGCGCTCCTGGGCGTGGACGTAGCCCTGCGCCCGCATCAGGTCGTCCAGCGAGCTGCCGTAGAGCTGGGGGATGCCGTGGTCGTCGCGGACCACCCTGACGTCGCCCTTCAACCCCGGGATCTCCAGGGTGCCCGAGGTCTGGGGGAACGGGCGGCGGACGAGCACCACCCCGGTGACCGTCGCGGCCAGCAGGACGAGCACGATCCCGACGGCGACGTAGCCGGAGATCCGGGCGGCGCGGGGCCAGCCGAGGAAGCCCCGCCACCAGTCGAGGGGACCGGGGCGACGGTCGTGACGGTCGGGATCGGAGCCGGGAGCCGACGACGGGGGATCGGGCTGGTCGGTCATGGTGAGCGACATTGTGCCGTGTCGTATGATTGGCAGTCGCCGGGGCCGAGTGCCAGCCCAGGGCTTCCCCGGGCGCCGAATCCGGCGGACGTCCACGCGAGGAGAACCGTGCCGACCTACCAGTACGCCTGCACCGAGTGCGGCCACGCCTTCGAGCAGTTCCAGAGCTTCTCCGACGAGGCGCTGACGGTCTGCCCCGAGTGCGACGGCCGGCTGCGCAAGGTCTTCAACGCCGTCGGAGTCGTGTTCAAGGGCTCGGGCTTCTACCGCACCGACAGCCGCACGTCCGGCTCGTCGGGCTCGACGACGTCCTCGAGCGCGAGCTCCTCGTCGTCCTCCGGCGACTCGTCCTCGACCTCGTCCGGCTCGACGACCAAGACCGAGAGCAAGCCCGCCCCGGCCACGTCCTCGAAGAAGGACTGACCTCCCCCGCGTCCCCGTCCGGGTCCGCGGCCCGTCAGGCGGCGCCGGCCGAGGCCTGTCCGGCAGCGCCTGTGGAGAGGCCGCGCAGCCCCGGTCGAGAACTCCTACCGTCGTGGGCATGCCCCCGCCCCGCGACCGCCTCGCCCGCATCGCCCGACCGGTACGCCGGGCGGTGCTGCGCCGCCGGCGACCGCTCGCGGCGGTCCTGACCGCGGTGGCCGTGGCCACCGGGATCCACGCCGCGGCCGCTCCCCCGCCGCCACGCATCGGCGTGCCCGTGGCGACCCACGACCTCGCCGCCGGCTCCGTGATCGCACCGGCCGACCTGGCCGAGGCCGACTTCGCGCCGGGCTCGGTGCCGACCGGTCTCGCGCGCTCGCCCGCGGGGCGGGTCCTCGCCGCACCGGTGCGCGCCGGGGAGCCGGTCACCGACGTACGCCTCGTCGGCCGCGCCCTCGCCGCGAGCTATCCCGGGCTGACCGCGCTCCCGGTGCGCCTGCCCGACGCCGGCATGGTGGGCCTGCTCCATGTCGGTGACCGCATCGACCTGGTGGCCGCCGACCCGCAGGGCACCGGCGCCTCCGTCGTGGCCGCCGCGGTCCCCGTCCTGGCGCTGCCGCCGACCGACCCGACGACCTCCACCAGCGGCGCGCTGCCGGGGCGACTGGTCGTTGTCGGCGCCCAGCCCGGCGAGGTCGCCCCGATCGCGAACGCCGCGGTGCGGTACTTCCTGACCTACGCCTACGCCCACTAGCGTGCTGCTCAACCCCGTCAGCCTCGGGGGTTGGTGGGAACTCTTCAACACGAAGGAGCACACAAGCATGACCGGGTTCAAGAACTTCATCCTCCGCGGCAACCTCGTCGAGCTGGCGGTCGCGTTCATCATGGCGGCCTCCTTCGCGACGGTGATCGTCGCCACGGTCCGGGTCATCATGGACCTGATCGGCAAGGTCGGCGGCACGCCCAACTTCTCGGCCTGGGCTCCCGGCGGTGTTCACATCGGCGCCTGGCTCACCGCCCTGATCGCGTTCCTGATCATCGCCGCGGTCGTCTACTTCCTCGTCGTGACGCCCTACACCAAGGCCAAGGAGCGCTACTTCCCGAGCCCCGAGCCGGGCACGCCGGAGGACATCAAGCTGCTCCAGGAGATCCGCGACCTGCTCTCGGCACGCCAGGGCCAGGTCTGAGGCTCGCCGCCGGGTGAGGGCGCCGGGCCGGAGGCGACCTCACCCGTGGTGCGGCGGCACCTGTGCCTTCAGCCAGGCCTCGCCGGCGTCCTCCGACGCCTCACGGGGTCGGGCGTCGGGATCCCGCTCGTCGCGGGTCGTCTCGGGCAGGACGTCCCCGAAGACCTCCGCCAGCCGGCGGCGACGCTCCCAGTCGGACGACTGTCCCCCGGGGCCCTCCGGACCGGTCGGCTCCGTCACGTGCAGAGACCCGCGTCCACCAGCGCCTGCGAGTCCGGGCCCTGACCGGCCGTGCCGGAGCTCTTGGTGCCCGACGGCGAGCCAGAGCCCGAGTGGCCGCCACCCTTGGTACTCGAGGAGCCGGGCACGCTGCCGGCGGTGATCACGTCGGTGGCGAGGCGCTTGGTGAGCGGCTCGTCGTTGATGATCTTCTGCCACACCAGCTTGGCCTGGGGCGTCCACACCAAGTGGTTGGGGTCCGCCGGGTCCACGGTGTTCGGGATGGTGATGAACTGGATGTTGTCCAGGCCGATGTTGCGGAACTGGTAGCCGATCTGGCCGATCTTCACCAGGTTGGGCAGGTCGGTCGTCAGGGACTTGGTCGCGGCGTTGAGGAAGCTGACCAGGTGGTCGGGGCGGGCCAGGGTGCCCGCCGAGATGACCTGGTGAGCCATGGAGGCGATGAACGCCTGCTGGCGCTTCATCCGCCCGACGTCGGAGCCGTTGCCGACGACGTACCGCTCGCGCACGTAGTTCAGCGCCTGCATGCCCTCGAGCTTGCGGGTGCCCGCGGGCAGGTTGATGCCGTGCGAGGGGTCGACGATCGGCTCGGGGATGCAGACCTCCACCCCGCCGATCGCATCGACCATGTCCTTGAAGCCCTCGAAGTTGACCACGACGAAGTGGTCGAGGCGGATGCCGGTCAGCTGCTCGAACTGGCGCATCGTGCAGGCTGGCCCGCCCACGGAGAACGCCTCGTTCCACATCACGTGGGTGCCGCCCGGGATCGGGTCGCCCGAGGGGCTCTTGCACGTGGGCCGGTCGACCATCGAGTCGCGCGGGATGCTGATGCCGTAGGCACGGGTGCGGTCCGCGGACAGGTGGAAGAGGATCGTGGTGTCGGAGCGCTGACCCATGCCGGTCAAGTTGTCGATGTTGCAGCCGTTGCAGTCGCGGGCGTCGGAGCCCATCACCAGGATGTTGAGCGGCTCCTGGGGGCCACTGACCGACTTCTTGTCCGGTCGGTCGGTGCCGAGCTGCGGGGTCAGGTCGACGACGTTGAGGTTGCCGTTGAGGTGCCGGTAGATGAAGACCACCGAGAGGCCGGTCACCAGCCCGAGGACCACCAGGGAGGCCACGAGGACCTTCGCGACCGTGTGTCGCTTGCGGACCTTGCCCTTGCGTTTGGGCGCGACGGGCCCTGTCTGGGCGCTGCTGGAATCAGCGTCGGACATTCATCCACCTCGGGGCTCGGGACTGCGTCGGCGCAGGTCGAACCTACGCGCAAGCTCCAAATTGTGCCGTTGACCTCCTCGTTCCGACAAAACCCGGGCAGCAGGGCACCGCCGCCGGGCACTTAACCTTGCCCGCATGCCCAGCCCTGCAAACGTCCTCACCGACCGTCTCCAGCGAGGGCTCGGCGCCGCCTTCGGGCCGGAGCACGCCGCCACCGACCCGGTCCTGCGGCCGTCGCAGTTCGCGGACTTCCAGGCCAACGTGGCGCTCGCCCTGGCCAAGCGGCTCGGCCTCGCTCCCCGGGCCGTGGCCGAGGCGCTCGTGGAGCACCTCGACGTCGCCGACATGTGCCTGGCCCCCGCGGTCAGCGGCCCCGGCTTCGTCAACCTCACCCTGCGCGACGACTGGCTGGCTGCCCGGACCACGGTCCTGGCCGACGACCCGCGGCTCGGCGTACCGGTGGAGGAGCCCCAGGTGGTCCCCGTCGACTACTCGGCCCCCAACGTCGCCAAGGAGATGCACGTCGGGCACCTCCGCACCACCGTCGTGGGGGACGCCCTCGCCCGGACGCTGGAGCACCTCGGCCACCGGGTCGTGCGCCAGAACCACATCGGCGACTGGGGCACGCCGTTCGGGATGCTCATCGAGCACCTCCTCGACGTGGGCGAGGACTCCGAGGAGGCGAAGCTGCTGACCTCCGACCCCAACGCGTTCTACCAGGGCGCCCGCGCCGAGTTCGACGCCGACGCCGGGCCCTCGGGCGCGGGGTTCGCGGACCGGGCGCGACGCCGGGTGGTGGCCCTGCAGGCCCGCGACCCCGAGACGCTGCGGCTCTGGCAGGAGCTCATCGACCTGTCCACGGCCTACTTCAACTCGATCTACTCCGCGCTCGACGTGACCCTCACCGACGCCGACCTCGCGGGCGAGTCGACCTACAACGACGAGCTGCCGGGCATCTGCGAGGAGCTCGAGGCGGCCGGGATCGCGACCATGAGCGAGGGCGCGCTGTGCGTCTTCCTCGACGGCCACACCGGGCGCGAGGGCCGGCCGGTGCCGCTGATCATCCGCAAGAGCGACGGCGGCTACGGCTACGCGACGACCGACCTCGCCACGATCCGGCACCGGGTCCGGGACCTGCACGCCGACCGGATCCTCTACGTCATCGGGGCCCCGCAGCACCTGCACCTGCAGATGGTCTTCGAGACCGCGCGCAAGGCGGGCTGGCTGCCCGACGGGGTCGAGGTCGTGCACGTCCGGATCGGCAACGTGCTCGGGTCGGACGGCAAGATCCTCAAGACCCGCAGCGGTGCGCCGGTCCGGCTCCGCGCGCTGCTCGACGAGGCGGTCGAGCGGGCCGCGACGCTGCTCGCCGAGACGCGCCCGGAGATCCGGGAGGCCGAACGCGCCCTCATCGCCCACCAGGTCGGGATCGGGGCGGTGAAGTACGCCGACCTGTCGGTCGCCCACGACAGCGAGTACACCTTCGACCTCGACCGGATGGTCTCGCAGGTCGGCAACACCGGCCCCTACCTGCAGTACGCCGCGGCGCGGATCCGCTCGATCCTTCGCCGGGCGGGGTCGGTCCCGGACGCACCGGTCCTGCAGACCGAGGATGCCGAGCGGGAGCTGATGCTGGCGCTGCTCGGGTTCGGCGACATGGTGGCCGCCGTGGGGTCGGCGCTCGAGCCGCACCGGCTGTGCACCTACCTCTTCGACCTCGCGCAGACGTTCACCACGTTCTACGACCAGTGCCCGGTGCTGAGGGCACCGGAGCCCGAGGTGCGCGACTCCCGGCTGCGGTTGTGCGCGGTCACGCTGGCGGTGCTCGAGCAGGGCCTGGCGCTGCTGGGCATCGCCACGCCCGAGCGGATGTGACGACGGGTCCCGCGGCCTCCGGCCCCGGGACCCGTCCCCGCAGAGGAGTCAGCGCCAGTGTCAGCCGGAGTCAGCGCAGGGCGCTGATCCCCTCGTCCTGCCCCTGGTCGTCATCGTCCTCGCCCTCGTCGGCGGAGGAGCAGGTGTCGTCGCCCTGGTCGTCCTCGTCCTCGTACTGGGTGCCGTCGGCGTCGGTCTCGTTGCCGTCGTCGACCCCGTCGCCGTCGCTGTCGGCGTCGGTCGCCGAGTCGCCGTGGTCGTTCTCGTCCTCGTTGCTGACGTGGTCGCCGTCGGTGTCGTCGTCGTCCGCGACGCAGGACTCGGTGGCGTCGTCCTCGTCCTCGTTGTCGACGCCGTCGTGGTTGGCGTCCTCGTCCCCGTCGACGGTGCCGTCGTCGTCGGTGTCGGCGTCGGTCGGGTCGGTGGTGGACGAGCCGTCGTGCACCTCGTCGCCGTCGTCGTCCCCGTCGCCGTCGGTGTCCTCGGCCGCGGGGTCGGTGTGGTGGCGGTACTCCGCGAGGTTGCGCAGGCCGTCACGGTCCTTGTCGCCGGCCGCGTTGGCGCGGTGGGGGTCGAGGTGGTGGGCGACCTCCCACCGGTTCGGCATGCCGTCGCCGTCGGTGTCTCTGCTCGATGCCGTGGCCGACGGGGCGGAGAGGGTCAGCAGGCCGGCAACGGCCATCGCCGAGGTGGCGCAGAGAGCGCGGTACGCAGTGGTGCCGAGAGGTGACATGGAGGCCTCGCATCGGGGGGGTGGGGCCCCGGTTTCCCGGGATGTCGCGAGTCCCGGTCCACCGGGGCTCGTCGAGAGCATCGGGTGCCCGCGGCGCGGAGTTGAGGGTCCGCGACCACTTCGGGCGGTCTCGCGGTGCCCTGCGTGGTCGGCGCGGGCGATCGTGACAAACTGTGCGCCGACGATCAGGTCGTCACGCCCCAGTAGCTCAGCGGATAGAGCAGCCGCCTCCTAAGCGAAAGGTCGCAGGTTCGACTCCTGCCTGGGGCACCACGAGATCTGTGTTGTTCCGGTGCCGTCGCGACAGCACCCCCCGGTGCCGTGGGTCCACCCGCTGCCCTCCCCTGTTCGGCAGCGAGGACCCTCGTGCGGACGCGTCGGTCAGCCCGAAGCGACCAGGGGGTGCTGGCCGGCCCTGGTCGCTCAAGGCCAACGTCGAGCATCATGACCCCGAGGTGCCGGTCCGCGCCAGAGGTGCGGGCTGGTTACCCCAGACAGGGCACGCTGCGTCGACGCTCCGGGTGCCCGGGTGCCTGGCTGTCAGGGCCCACGTGGCAGGCTCACCGCATGGCCGACCTCACCGAGCAGCTGACCGAGCGGGAGCGGGGCATCCTCGAGTTCGAGCGCCTGTGGTGGAAGCACGCCGGCGCGAAGGACACCGCGATCCGCGAGCGGTTCGACCTGACCGTGCAGCGCTACTACGTGGTGCTCAACCACCTCATCGACCGGCCGGCCGCCCTCGAGCACGACCCGATGCTGGTCAAGCGCCTGCGCCGCCAGCGGGCGTCCCGGACGCGTCAGCGGTCGGCGCGTCGCGCGATCTGACCGACACGGGGGTGAGCTCAG
>Ga0308176_10000368_pt1 | contig 29445 bp, 61 predicted proteins | sample PhyCR2_3_FD_203890 | JGI IMG/M metagenome (GOLD analysis project Ga0308176, IMG submission 203890) | Soil microbial communities from UC Gill Tract Community Farm, Albany, California, United States - DLSLS.C.R2 | ecosystem: Environmental > Terrestrial > Soil > Agricultural land | place: USA... | reverse complement strand
GCTTCGGCACGAACATCACCCAGTTCGAGGGCCTGAACGCCTCGGTGTCGTCCACCGTCTCCGCCACCCCGGAGGCCACGGACACCAAGGTGCGCGGCATCATCGGCGACTTCTCGACGATCCGGTGGGGCGTTCAGCGCAACATCCCCATCCAGAAGATCGAGTTCGGTGACCCGGACGGCCAGGGCGACCTCAAGCGCAAGAACCAGATCGCGCTGCGGGCGGAGGTCGTCTACGGCTGGGCCCTCATGGATCTGACGGCTTTTGCGAAGCTCGTCGACAACGTGTGATGGCGCGCTTCGTTTACCGGGGCGTCGTGATCAACGCCTCGGATGAGACGGCTGTCCTCCTCTCCTCGGACTTCAAGGCCGACGAGAAGAAGGCTGCGGCGAAGTCGGCTCCGGCCAAGTCCAACAGCAAGTGAGGGAGTGACCCGTGGCCGCCGTGTCGCTGACGACTGACGACCTCGCACCGTTCGCCGAGATTCCCGCGGCGAAGGCGGAAGCGATGATCGCCGACGTCACGGCACGCGCGGCCCGGGTCGCGCCCTGCATCCTCGAGGCCGACTTCGCGCACGCTGAGGCCGCCAAGGGGATTCTGCGCGGCGTCGTCCTGCGCTGGCATGAGGCCGGCTCGGGGGCGCTGCAGACGGCGTCTGTGGATGACGCCTCCTTCTCGTTCGACAACCGGCAGCAGCGGCGGACGCTGTTCTGGCCGTCGGAGGTCGAGGAGCTGCAGGCCCTGTGCAAGACGGATGGGCCTTCGGGTGCGTTCGCGGTGGACACCGTGGGCGTCTCGCTGGAGCAGCACGCCGACATCTGTGCTCTGCGGTTCGGCGCCCTGTACTGCTCGTGCGGTGCGGTGCTGACGATGAACCTGCCGCTGTACGAGAACCTGTGAACGTCGCTCAGGTCGCCGCGATGGGCCGCGCGATGGCCGAGTCGATGATGACCTCGACCTGCACCGTGTTCACCCCCGGCGAGCCGATCACCGACCCGGCCACGGGTGAGGTGACCGAGGCGCAGGAGACGGTGTGGTTCGGCCCGTGCCGCGTCCGGCCGGCCGACACCCAAGCCTCAGCGATGGCCGTCGGTGGCGAGGAAGTCTTCATCTTCGACTACCTCGTGTCGATCCCGTTCGCGGTCGATTCGGTGATCGAGGGGCAGCGCCTGACGGTCACGGAGTCCCGTGATCCGGCGCTGGTCGGTATCACGGTGGAGATCCGCAAGGTGGCCCGCGGCGACGACATCACCGCCCGACGGCTGGCGTGCACGGAGGTGTCGTGATGGATACCCCCGAGACGCTGGCTGCCGCGCTCGTCGCGTCCGGCCTCAAGGCTGCCGCAGGCTCCCGCGTGGCGGTGCAGCAGAGCGCGCAGCGCATCAAGACCGAGGCGCGCAAGAACGTCCGCCAGTCGGCGCCGGTCCACAACGCCCACGCTGGCGACGCGATCACTTACGACACGAACTACGGCGAGCGTTTCGGCTCCCCGGTCGTCGAGGCCGAGATCGGCTACGACAAGGGTAAGCGCGGCGGCGCACTGGGCAACCTGCTCGAGTACGGCGGCGGTGGCGACCACTCCCCGCCGCACCGCGACCTTGGGCGGGCGCTTGACGCCGAGGAGCCCCGCTTCGAGGATGCCATCGCACGGATCGCGGAGCACCTGCTGTGACGCTGGCCGTGGCGGTGCAGCCGCTCGTGTCGGCGCTCAAGGCGGCGGTTGAGGCTGCCGGCGTGGCGTTCGGTGACGGCAAGAAGCCGGCCACGGCGACGACCCGCTACATCGTGGCTTTCTTCGACGGTGGCCGGGTGGAGGACAGCTCACTGGCGTCCCGTGACGGCTTCTCCGTCGTCGGCACGTTCCACTGCTACGGACAGACGCCGGACGCGGCCCGCTTCGCCTCTCAGAAGCTCACCGCCGCCGTTCTCGACCTGCGCGGTCAGACGATCGGCGACCGGCTGCTGTCGATGCCCGAGCAGTTGACGTCCCTGCCGTTGCAGCGCGACGACGACGCCGACCCGCCGCTGTTCGACGTGGTCAGCGAGTGGCGCTTCGCAACCTCGCTCGCCTGAACCAGCCATTTCTAACGTCCACCCCGGGGCCCCGGGGTGGTCACCCCAAGCGACACGAAAGGGGCCCGCTGTGGCCGACGATCGCGTGACCCTCCGAAGCCCCGAGGGGCAGGAGATCCAGAAGCCGAAGGCGGCCGTCCCGTTCTTCGTCAACCAGGGCTACCTCGTCCTGACCTCCGACGGCCGAGTGAACAGCAAGGCCACCGCCGACGCCACGAACCAGGAGAAGTGAAGTGCCCAACATCGCTGACATGCTGCTGGATGGGAACCTCCGCGCCTCCTGGGTTCCCATCATCGCCAACCTCGGCGCCCCCACGGTGGCCGAGCTGACCGCGGGCGTCGCGCTCGAGAGCCGGCTGACGCCGGACGGGCTGAACATCTCGTTCGACACGAGCATGATCGACAACTCGGCGCTGGCTTCGACGTACGACACCGAGCAGGTCGGCCGGTCGAAGGTGACCACGACGCTCAAGTACAAGGCGGGCGCAGCCGGCACGACCGATGCCGTCCGCGACGCCCTGTCCTTCCGTGCGGTCGGCTACCTCGTGGTGCGCCGCGGCCTCGACTCCGGGCTGGCCTTCGCGGCTGCCCAGAAGGTCGAGGTCTACCCGTCGCAGTGCGGCCGGCCGAACCCGGACGTCCCGGCGCCCAACACCATCCAGACGGTGACGGTTCAGCTCGGTTCGACCGGCACCCCGCGCGGGTTCGACGACCCGGCGGTTGTCGCAGCCTGATCTAGACGACGGAGGGCGGCCTGGCTGGACCGCCCTCCGTCTCCAGCCATCCAGCCAACTTCCAGCCAGGAGTGCCAGTGCCATCGATCGAAGACGTTCTCGGCAAGATCAAGGTCCCGGTTCGGTCTGTTGCTATCTGTCTGCGCGGTGACCTGCAGGCCGAGCACGATGACCTGACCGCGCGCCTCGACTTCCTCAACCGTGAGGCGCTGGGCAACAACTCTCTGTCCGGCGGCGGCGAGCGGCGCGAGGTGGCGCAGCGCATCCACGATCTCGAAGCCGAGATGCGCGACGCTGAGATCACCTTCAAGTTCCGCGGCCTGGGCAAAAACACGCTCAAGCGGATCACGGATCGCTTCCCCGCTCCCGAGGGCTCGAACATGGCCTGGGACGTCGAGGCCGGCGCGGGCGCGCTGCTCGCGGCGTCGGCGGTCGAGCCGACGATGACCGAGGCGCAGGCCGACGAGCTGCTCGAGCAGGTGTCCCGCGGACACGCTGATCAAATGGTGGGCGCCGCGTGGCTGGCGTCTACGGGGAGCACGACGGTCCCTTTCTCCGTGCGCGCCTCCGAACTGATCGCCGGTTCCGGCTCGAACTAGAGCAGGCGCGCGCCTACGGGGTTCCCCATTCGGTGTTCACCGGGCGTCCTACTCCGCCGCCCGGTGAACCCCTGTTCCTCGACGCGGACACTGATGCGGCGGTGGCGCTCGCGGAGGAGGAGGCCGACACCTGCCCCTCCTGCGGGCTACCGAAGGTCTGGTGCCGCGACCCGGACTACCAGTTCGCTTTCGAGGCCGAGGAAGAACAGTGTCACGCGACCTACGCCCTCGCCGCGCATCGGGCGGCGGTAGACGAGAAGCGGGACGACGCGACGCGGACGGCCGTTCAGATGGCCGCGCGATTCCGTAAGACGGTGGAGCCCGACCTGCTGGCCGGACTGGGGTTAGGCGACGGAGACGTTGACTAGTTTCCAATTGTCGTCGACCTCGCGTAGCTCGCAGGAGAAACCTGACCGGACCATTGCGCCGAATCCGTTCTGCGAGTCGACGGTGCCGGACACCTTGTAGGTGTCACCGCTGCTGGTAATGGTCGCGCCAGTCGCGCCAGGAAAGTCGGCGGTCGACGGCGACTTGAGCTGCGACTCGACGGCCCGTTCGCACGCACGGTAAGCGCCGCCTTCGCCGCCACTGCCTCCACACCCGGCCAATGCGAAGACGGCTAGGGATGCTGCGGCGAGTCGTTTGCTGTGCATAGCCGGGCACGGTATCGCGTTTCGCCCCGCTTGTGACCAATCAACTTCTGACGACAGAGCGGGGGATTTGTGGCAACCCGCACTGTATCCGTCAACCTTGTCGCCAATGTCGGCCAGTACGTCGGCGGAATGAACAAGGCCGCTGGGGCGACGCTGCGCCTCGGCGAGACGTCGTCGGCGAGCACGAAGAAGGCGCAGGGCGGGTTTGACCTCGCCAGCAAGGGCGCCCTCGTCATGGGCGCCGCGGTTGTCGCTGGCCTCGGGATGGCGATCTCGAAGTCGATGGAGTTCGAGAAGTCCATGTCGGCGGTGGGTGCCGCGACGGGCGCCACGGCCGGGACTCTGGGCGACTTGCGCGAAGCGGCCATGAGGGCCGGCGCGGACACGCAGTACAGCGCCACCGAGGCGGCTGGCGCCATCACTGAGATGGCGAAGGCCGGCGTCTCGGCGAAGGACATCATGGGCGGCGGCCTCAAGGGCGCACTGTCTCTCGCCGCTGCCGGCCAGCTCGACGTGGCGGACGCGGCCGGTATCGCCAGCGTGGCGATGACTCAGTTCAGCCTGTCCGGTGCACAGCTCCCCCACGTCGCAGACCTGCTCGCCGCTGGCGCCGGTAAGGCGATGGGCTCCGTCGGCGACCTCGGCGCCGCGCTGAACCAGTCGGGCCTGATCGCCAGCGCCGCCGGCCTGTCGATCGAGGAGACGACGGGCACTCTGTCCGCCTTCGCCTCCGCCGGCCTCATCGGCTCGGATGCGGGCACGTCGTTCAAGACGATGCTGCAGGCGCTGCAGGCTCCGAGCGGCAAGGCCGCCGAGCTGATGTCCGACCTCGGCCTGAACATGTACGACGCCCAGGGCAACATGCTCGGCGTCTCCGAGATGGCCGGCCAGTTGCAGGCCCACCTCAGCGGGCTCACCGAGGAGCAGCGGAATAGCGCCCTCGCCACCATCTTCGGCTCGGATGCTGTGCGCGCCGCGAACGTCCTCTACAAGGAGGGCGCGGCGGGCATTGCCGACTGGACGAGCAAGGTCAACGACCAGGGCTACGCCGCGAAGCAGGCTGCGGCGTTGAACGACAACCTCTCGGGCGACCTCGAGCGGCTGGGCGGCTCCTTCGACACGCTGATGATCAGTCTCGGCAGTGGCGCGCAAGGCCCGCTGCGCGATCTGGTGCAGATGCTGGGCGGCCTCGTCGATGGCGTCAACTGGGCCGTGGGCGCGTTCGCCGACCTCCCCGGGCCGGTCAAGGTGGCCCTCGCGGCGATGGCCGGGTGGGTCGCCCTGCGCGGCCCACTTGGCGCGCTGTTCTCCCGTGTGGCTGTCGGGATCGTCAGCACCGTCACGTCGATGGGCATGGCTACGGGCGCCACCACCGCCTTCGGGATCGCGGCTGGCACTGCGCGGATCGCATTGATGAGCCTGCTGACCACCGCTGCGCCTCTTGCTGCCGTGGCGGGAATCGCTTACGCCATCACCGGGATCATCGACTTCGCTACCGCCGCCTCAGACGCCCGCGACGAGGTTCGCGGCATGTGGGATGCGGTCGCGGATGCGCGCGGCAGTGCCCAGGTCGACGCCATCAACGGCACCATCGATCAGCTCAAGTCCAAGGTCACTGACCTCCGCGGCGAGATAGAGAACCGCAGCATCTGGGACAAGCTTTGGTCGGGCCCCTTCACCGACCAGGGAGTTGCCGACTCGCTCGACGTGTACCAGGCCGCCCTGGACCGGGCGGAGGCGGCACAACTCAAGGTGGACATCGGCGCGGGGGCTCTCGCTGAGCGGTTCGGCATGACCAGCGATGCAGTGCTGTCGCTCGCCAGCAAGTACAACATCGACCTGACCGGCTCTGTCAGTGAAGTCAACCGCCTGTTCCAGAACTTCTACTCGATGGAATTCGGCACCACGCCGACCAAGGCGACCGTTGCCGTCAGCAAGGCGATGGACGAGGCCAAGAGTTCCGTCGACGACGCCAAGCAGGCCGTCGACAGCTTCAAGCTCTCGCTAGACATCCTGACCGGCGCCAACGTCTCCATGATCCAGGTGGAATCGGCGTTCCAGTCGGCCGTGGCGGACGCCAAGGACGCGGTCAAGGACCTGAACGGCCACGTCCTCGACGGGTCCGGGAAGCTGAACCTGCAGTCGGAGGCTGGCCGTAAGGCGGCCGACGTGCTGCTGAACGTCCGCGACTCGGGAAACGACCTGATCGCCACCCTGATCAACCAGGGCGCCAGCACTGACAAGGTGCGCGCCAAGGACGCTGAGCTGCGCGCCAGCTTCATCAAGTCCGCGCAGCAGATGGGCATCAGCGAGTCTGCCGCTAAGGACCTTGCGAATCAGATCCTCGGCATCCCGTCCGAGCGGCAGACGAAGATCGACGCCGACACGAAGGCGGCGAACGACAAGATCGCGGCCACCCAGCGCGGGATCGACAACCTGCACGGCAAGACCGTCGAGGTCAAGGTCAAGGCCGCCGGCCGGTTCATCATCAACCCGCAGGGCGGCTTGCAGGAGTTCGCCGAGGGCGGCTACACGGGCGCGGGGCACAAGTACCAGCCCGCCGGCATCGTCCACGCGGGCGAGTTCGTCGTCCCGCAGCACCGGGTCAATGCCCTGGGCGGCCCTGGCGCTGTCGGCTCGCTGGTCGGGATGCCTGGCTACGCGGACGGCGGTTACGTCCTCGCTAACAACATCTCATGGGAGGAGCGGAACCGGCTTATCGCGGCTGGCTGGAAGGGCAATCCGAACGACCACCGAGAAGCGCTGTACGCGCCAGCCCAGGTCGCGGTCTCGTTCGACGACACCCATCTTCAGGCGGCTATGGCTTCGGTCGCGTCCGCAATGAAGAACGCCGAGCCCGCCGATGGCGTGGGTTACAGCGGCAGGGCGACGCTGGGCTCTGGAGCGCTGGTCGGGTTCGGCCGGTGGCTGCAGTCGATGGGCGCTCGCGTCTCCGAGCACCCCGCGTTCGGTGGCGTCACTCCTGGCGCGCACGTTCGCGGCTCGAAGCACTACTCAGGCAGAGCGATCGACGTCAACACCCGCGCGGGGACGTCCTCTGCGGAGCAGCACGAGTTGGCGCCGTTGGTTGCGGCGGCTCGGGCGGCTGGCTTCCAGACGATCTTCATGGCGCCGGGGCACTACAACCACGCGCACATCGCCTCCTACAAGACGGGGACACCCTTCGTTCCGCAGGACGGCCTGGCCTATCTACACCAGGGCGAGCGGGTCGTGCCGCGTGAGCAGAACATGCGGTCCCGGGAGTTCTCCGGCAGCAGCGGATGGGGAGGGTCTGTGGTGCGCAACGAGTCGCGGTCGCAGGTCATCAACATCTCGGCGCCGGAGTCGAACGCCCGCGTGATCGCAACGAAGGTGCGGGACGTGCAGCGGGATCTGGAGTTCCTGCATGGCTGACCGGATCACGTGGACGTCGGCTGACGGGGCCACCGTCCTCGACTTCACCGACGAGGGCGCTGGCTACCGCGTGCTCTCCAACGGCACGCGCGGCCTGCGTTCCGTCACATACGAAATGGTGACGGATCGGTACGCCGGTCTGGACGGCGAGAACGTCAGCAACGTCCGCGCGGTGGGCAATGAGATCACCCTCGGACTGCTCGTCAAGGCCGACGGCGAGTCGGAGCTGCGGACGAGGATCCGGGGGCTGGTGCACGCGATGCGCCCCAAGGCCGGGTCGGGTCTGCTCAGCTACTCGACCCCGGAGGGCGAGACGCGGACGCTCGACTGCTACTGCACCGACGGCCTGCAGGGCGACGAGTCCGGCGACACCACCCTCGCGGGCAGTTGGTGGAAGGCGGCGCTCAAGTTCTACGCCCCGTCACCGTGGTGGCTGGGCGAGGCCCGGTCGGTCGCCTTCGCGCTCGACGCGCCGTCGAACTTCTTCCCCATCTTCCCGCTGGAGCCCTCCGCGTCGTCGGTGCAGGGCATGTTCACCGTCGACCTGTCGGACACGGACGCGCCGACATTCCCGCAGTGGACGGTGGTTGGCCCGGGTTCGTCGCTGCTGCTGGAGAACCAGACGACCGGCCGGCAGATCCAGATCAACGCTTCGCTGGCGGCGGGCGAGTCGATGCTGATCGACACCCGCCCCGGCTTTCAGACGATCCGGCGCGGTGACGGCACGAACCTGATGCCGGCGCTGGCGTCTGACCCCGCGCTGTGGCCGCTGATCGAGGGCGTTAACCGGGTGTCTGCACAGTTGGTGGGGGCCACTTCCGCTTCACGCATCATCGGGGCATACCGCCCGCGCTACGCAGGAATCTGAGAGGGCGGTCTAGGTGGCTATCGCAACGACGACTCAGCGGGAGAACCTGGCGGTCGCCTACAGCGAGGCCGCCGCGTACGTCTCGCTGCACACCGCCGACCCTGGCACCACGGGCGCCAGCGAGGTGTCCGGCGGCGGCTACTCGCGCGCCGTTATCACCTGGATTCCGGGTCCGACCGACGGGCAGGTGACCGGCTCGGCGATCGTGACCACGGCGGCCGGACTGGCGATCACCCACGTCGGGCTGTGGACCGCCCCGTCGGGCGGCACGTTCCTCGACAAGTCGGCTGGGGCTGCCACCTCCACGGGCTCTGTGAGCGTCACCCTCACCTACAGCCAGAGCTGACCCTATGGCGACGCTGTTCGTCGGGTCGTTCGAGGGTGGTTCCAACGGCTCTGCTGTCACGGCCGTCGATTCCGGCTTCTCGACCGTCTCCGCCGACATCACCTACACCGACGCCACGGTTGTGCCGCTGGGCGGCGTGGTCGCCGCGCAGGTCGCCCCCGCGACGTCGGCCGCTCGGGATCTGCGGATCAACTACGCGGGCGCGCAGTCCGTGTTATACCGCCGCTTCTACATGTACCTCCCGACGGCGCCTTCATCGGTGTTCACGTTCGCGCAGGCGCGCGGCGGGGGTGCGACCCGTGCGAGCCTGCGGATGCAGGGCGGCGGCTCCCTGGTCGTGTTCAACGGCGGCACGAACGTCTTCTCCGCGCCCAACGGCACCATCCCGGTGGGCCAGTGGGTGCGCGTCGAGTGGCGCCTCGATCTGCCCGCCAACGTGCAGCAGGTGCGCCTGTTCTACGGCGCGAACCTGCACGGTACGACCGCCAGCTACGACACCGGTACCCGCACCTTCACCGCCGGTGCCGTCGACCAGCACGCGCTCGGCATCGTCACCGCCCAGCAGACGACGGTCATCCTGGATGCGGTCGAGGACAACGACAGCGCCTGGGTTGGGCCGATCGGCTCCGCGCCGGCCACCATCGCCGTCTCGTTCTCCGACGCGGTCTACCCCGACCCATCGACCCTGTTCCCGGGCGCCGTCTACCCGGGTGCCAGCTCGCTCACCGCGACGGTCACACCGAACAACAACACCCTCGCAGTCGGCTTCACTGGCACGGGGACGCTTACGGCGGCGACCTACGGGATTCCCGTGCCTCCTCCCTCGGTGCTGCGGAAGTTCCACGAGTGGACGATGTTCGCCCGTGGCGTCGACTACGCGCCCACAGTTGCGCTGCCGATCCTGGCCGCGCAGATCGTGGTCCGCCACCTCGGCGTCGGCAAGGCCGTCGTCTCCACCGACTACACCGCCGAACGGTGGGCGGCACTCGGCCCCGGCATGGGCGTCACGCTCTGGCGGGACGGCCGGCAGGAGTTCACCGGGCTGGTCACGCACCGCCAGTTGACGTGGTCGCAGGAGTCCGGCCGGGCCGTCATCCAGATCGACTGCGAGGGCGACGAGGTCCACCTGGCCGACCGGCTGGTGTTCCCCGACCCACTGCGGGCCGCCGACGATCAGGTGGTCAACGACTACTGGACGTACAGCGGTCTGGCGTCCTCGGCCATGCGGAAGCTCATCTCCGATCAGGCGGGCCCCACGGCCCGCGCCGACCGGCAGGTCACCGGCCTCGTGCTCGGCGACGACCCGGGGCTCGGTAAGTCGCGGAAGTGGTCAGCGCTGTTCGACAGCGAAGGCAGCGCACTCGGCACGCTGCAGGTCATCTCGGTCACGTCGGGGGCGAACCTCGGCCTGCGGATGACGGCGTCGCCGGGCTCGCTGCGGGCCGACATCACCGCGCCCCGCAACCTGGCCGGCTCGGCGGTGTTCTCCGCGGACCTGTCCAACCTCGTCGGGTTCGAGTATTCGGAGTCGGCGCCGTCGATCACGCACGCGCTGGCCGCCGGCCAGGGCGACCTGCACGCACGGATGCGGCGGCAGGCGACCACGGCCGATCCGTTGGCGTTGCAGTGGCGGCGGCAGCGGTGGTCCTACATCGACCGCCGCGACACCCCCGTGGCCGCCGATCTCACCGACGCAGCGGCCGACGCACTCGCCGAGGCCGAACCGACCGTGTCGGTAACGGTGACGCTCACCGACTCCGACGCCGCCACCTACGGCACCGACTGGCGCCTCGGCGACAAGGTGACCGTCTACGTGGGGCTGCCCGGCGAGTCGAAGCCGGCGGTGGTGTCCGACGTCATCCGCGAGATCTTCCTCGAGGTCAACGACGAAGGCGCCGAGACCATCCGCCCCGCGATCGGCTCCTACGACGCGAAGGCCGTGCTGCCCACCCCGACGCAGCGACAGCTCGCCACCGTTGGCGCCCAGCTCGCCAGCATCAAGAGGAAGTGAGCAACCATGCCTGACGTTTCGGGCCCGTTCGACGGCAGCCCCTGGGCCGAGGTCGAGTGGTACCGCCACCTGCCGTCCGCCATACCCTCGGGTGTCATCGGCGGCCCGCAGAACGCGGCCACCCTCGGCCCGCTGGCCTGGGCGACATCGGGGCTGACGATCACTCTGGCGGTCGGCAACGCCAACGTCGGCGGCGCTGGCTACTCCCGCAGCGCCCCGACGACGGCGGTGGCCGTCGCGCCGAACACCAACTCGACGCTGTTCCGCAGGGACCGGATCGTTTTGCGCCGCTCCACCGCCACACACGACGTGAAGCCGGTCGTCATCCAGGGCACGGCAGCCGCCACCCCCGTCGCCCCCGACATCACCCGCAACTCCACGACGTTCGACCTGCCACTGTTCTCCTTCCTCGTCCCCACCAACTCGGGCACGGCGCTCAGCGGCGTGGTCGACGAGCGGGTGTGGCTGAGCGAGTCCGCGCCGCCCGTGTTCCTGCAGGCCGACAACGTGACCACGTCGATCGCGTCGGGGTCGAACAACCGCACTGGGACCACCAGCTTCCCGACGGCGTTCACCGCAGTGCCCCGGTCGGTGCAGCTCACGGTCGAGATCACCGACGGGCAGAACGTGGACGCGATGGTCAACCTCACCGACGTGACGGCCACCGGGTTCAGTTGGCGGATCCGTGAGCGCGGCGGAAACCCGGTGGCCTCGACTCTGGCCGTCGCCCTGCACTGGACGGCGATCCTGTGACCGCCCCCGACGACCACCTCGACTGGAACCGGGAACGCGACGGTCGCATGGCCGACGCCGCCACCCCGCCCGAGGACGAGCCGCGCACGGTGCCCTACGACCCGGCCGGGGATCTCTGATGCCGTACCAGCTCGGATTGCCTGCCGCCCTGGCTCGCTTCGGCCTGCGGGTCGAACTGGTGCCCGGCTGGGAGACTCGCGGCTCCTCGACCTTCTCCCCGCGCGGTTCCGTCTCGCACTGGACCGCCGGCCCGCGCAACAGCACCACCCGGCCGTCGCTGAACGTCGTCCTCAACGGTCGCCCTGGACTGCCCGGCCCGCTGGCGAACGTCTACCTCGACCGCGACGGGATTGCCGTAGTCACGGCGGCGGGCAAGGCGAACCACGCTGGCGTCGGTGGCTGGCGTGGCCTGGTCGGCAACTCGATGGTGTTCGGCACCGAAGCTGAGGCCGCGGACGGCGTTGACTGGACCGAGGCTCAGCGCGCTGCCTACCCCCGCGTGAACGCCGCGTACTGCTACCTGGGCGGCTTCGGTCCCGACATGTGCTGCGGCCACTCGGAGTGGGCGCCTGATCGCAAGGTCGACATCAACGGGTGGCCGATGAGCGCGATGCGCTCGAACGTCGCCGCCGTGCTCGCCAACCCCGATTCAGAGGACGATGACATGACCGGAGAACAGGCCGCCCAGCTCGCCCGCATCGAGAACGTACTGATGCGTCGCGCCAACGGTGGAGTGCAGGACATCCACAACATCGTCAGCACCTCCCTGGCCGAGCTGCGGAAGCTCGCCGCCGCGGTGGCCGCCTCCGGTGACATCGACGAGTCCGCCCTCGCCGCCGCGCTGGCGCCGTCGGTGATCGCCGCGATCGGTGAGGCCAAGGGCATCAGCGCGGAGGACGTTGAGGCTGCGGTGCGGCGGGTGTTCGCCGACGCCGCAAGCTGACCGCACCGTCCACGGGGGACCAGTCGGTGCCAACGAACGCGCACAAGCAGCACTTCATCGGAACCGGCGGCCCCTGGGGCACCGGCCTACTTCTTCTCGGCGTCGCTCTAACCGTGCAGGGCATCGCCTACATGTGCACCACCCCGGACGAACTCCGACCGCCGCTGGCCTGGATCAACCAAGGGGTTCCGGTGCGAGGCTGGGCGCTCCTTTGGCTCGGCGCCGGCGCCTACTCCATCGTCAAGGCACTCACCCCGCCGCAGCGGCACATCGAACTCGCCCCGGCGGTCGGCGTCATCTGCCTGTGGGGCGGCATCTACGCCGTCTATTGGCTGATGCTCGGCGTCACCGAGGGTATCTGGACCCGAGATTGGACTACAGCCGTCGCCTGGGCAAGCCTCGCAGCCGTCCTCATCTCCCTCGGCCGCTGCGTGAATCCGCCGCGCCGCATCCACAAATGAGCGGGCTGGGCCAGACGGTCGCCATGATCGTCACGCCCGCGTTCGGCTTGCTCGGTGTTTGGTTGGTGCAGCGCAACGCGAAGAAGGCGAACAAGACCTCCGACACGCAGACGATCATCGATCAACTGCAGGAGGAGCGGGCAGCCGACCGCGTGAACTTCGCGGCGGTGGCGCAGAAGTTCGAGGACCGGCAGCAGCGGCTCGAGACCCGCCTGGAGAACGCCGAGGGCCTGTTCCGCCTCGCGTCGGACTACATCCTCTCGCTTCGGTATCACATCGCGGAGGGCAAACCTCCGCCCCCGCCCCCGTTCCCGGTCCAGCTCACGAAGGGGCTCGGCGGTGACCGTTGAGACACTGCGCATCTACGTGATCGTCGTCGGCCTGCTGGTCGCCATCGTCGGCGGATTCCAGTGGCGCCGCTGGCTGACCTACAAGCCGGAGAACCAACTCGCCTGGCTGGGGATCGTCGTGCTCAACGCCGCGGTCACCTACGGCACCTGGGAGATCTACCGCCAGCACCTGCCCGGCGGTAGCCGCAACGTCTACCTGTGTACGGCGATGACGTTCCTGCTGTTCGCCGTGCTCTACCACCCGACCGGGCGGCTGTATCGCCGCCTGTGCCGCCGCTGGCGGGCCCGCCACCCGAAGGAGAACCCGTGACCAAGCAGTTCTGGATCGACGCCGCCGAGCGTGCCGTGAAGACCTTCGCTCAAGCCCTGCTCGCCGTCCTCACCGTGCAGGGCGTGTCCGACCTGCTGTCCGTGGACTGGAGCCGCGCACTGTCCGTCGCCGCACTCGCCACCGTGATCTCGTTCCTGACCTCGCTGCTGTCGCTGCGGCTGGGCAACAGCGGCACCGCCTCAGCAACGGACGTCGTCGAGCCTGCGGGGCGTCACACCGCCCTGTGAGCCAGCACGCCGACCTGCTCCGCTCCCTCAACGCGCCGCTGATCGTCCGGGCCGCACAAGCGGGCGCCGACGCCCTCGACGAGCGCCCGAAGCTGCTCGCCACCATCGCCGGCCTCGAGCAGACAGTCGCCTGGCAGGCCGACCGCATCCGCGAACTGACACCCGAGGAGTAGCCGGTGGAGGCGTACACCCCGCAGACATGGGCCGACAACGCTAGTGGCGGTACCCCGATCACGGCGGCACGGCTCAACTACATGGAAGCCGGGATCGCCGCAGCGCAATCGGGCGGCGTGATCGTGGTGCACGGCTCCGACGCCAACCGTGCCCGGCCTCCGGTCGGAAGCACGCCGGTCATCTGGATCGGATCGGTCGATCCCGTCAACTCCGACAACACCCTCGACGTGACCCTCTACGTCACCGCCAAAGCCTGAGAGGAACCCAGATGCCCAAGCCCGAAGGTGACAGCAGGCACGTCACGTTGGTAGCCAACACGGTCAGCACGGTCACGCTGGACGCCGACTACGACAACGTCGAGGTCGTAAGCGTGGACGGCACCGCAGCCGTCTACTTCACCGTCAACGGCGCCACGCCGACCGTCGCTGGCAACGGCACCGTCGTACTCCCGGCAGCAATCGGCGCAGTCTCCCTGCAGCCCTACGGGCCGGAACTCGCCACCATCAAGCTGATCTCGGCGGGCACGCCGAAGGTCGCCGTCCGGGGCTGGTGACAGACATGGTGCGACAGTTCGCCGCAGCCACCTACACCGACCCCGACGCGCTCGACGTGGGTGAGTCCACCCTGCCCCGCACCTCGGCGGAAGGCAGCTACCCCGTCGTCTCCGGGCAGATGCGGTTCACCTACTTCATCGCCCGGAAGACCGAGACGGTCAACCAGATCCGCCTGGCGACCGGGTCCACGGCGGCCGCCGCAACGCCCACCGTCTGCCGGGTCGGGCTGTACTCCGTCGCGGCCGACGGTGCCCTGACGCTGGTTGCCTCCACCGCCAACGACACCACCCTGTTCGCGGCGGTCAACACGGCCTACACCCGGTCGGTCACCACCCCGTACCAGAAGGTCGCCGGTCAGCGGTACGCCCTTGGGATCATCGTGGTCACCGCGGCGACCGCGCCATCCTTCGCTGGCACAGGGTTCACCAGCGGCGCCGAGCTGGCCGTCTCGCCCCGCAAGGCGGCAGCCCTCTCCGGCCAGAACGACCTGCCGGCCAGCGTCGCCGCCGCATCACTGGCCCTCAGCGGATCCATGCACTATGTCGTAGTCGCCCCATGAGCAAGTGGGCTACCCAGCCGCGAGCGAGCTTCGATGTTCGCCAGTTCGGCGCGGTCGGGGACGGCGCCACGAACGACACCGCCGCTTTCCAGGCGGCGATCGACGCGGCTGCGTCGAACCGTCCCAACGGCCAGGGCTTCGGCGGCGGGATCGTGTTTGTCCCCGCCGGCCAGTACGTCGTCGGCCAGTTGCGGATGAAGTCCCGGGTCACCGTCGAAGGGGTCGGCCGACACTCCCGGCTCACCCTAAAGGCCAGCACGAACACGGACATGTTCGTGCTCGACTCGCTCACCGTCGGGGAGACTGCACTCCGCTTCCTCACCCTCGACGGCAACAAGGCCAACCAGACCGGCAGCAGTTCCGGGATCCGCTACGTCGGCAGCACCGACGCCTCCGCGCAGTTCGGCGCCAACACGCTAGGGCAGCACGACCCGAACCACCGCTTCCTCGACCTCTACATCACGGGGTTTCTCACCGACGGCTTCTACATCAGTGGCCGCGGCGAGAACCACCTGACCAACATCTACTGCTGGCTCAACGACGGCCGGGGCTTCAACGTCAACTGTCCGGACAGCCGGTACACCGCCTGTGTGGCCGGCGACAACGGGCTCGACGGCATCCAGGTCAACTCGTCGAACAACCAGTTCATCGGGTGCAAGACCTGGTACAGCGGGCGACTGGACTACACTGGGGCCAACGGGTTCTCGATCAACGCCGACCGCACGGAGCTGGCCGGCTGTGAGGCGCAGGACAACTACGGCAGCGGCTTCGCCATCACGTCGAACCTCAACACCCTCGCCGGATGCACCGCCGACTCGAACAACCGGCTGCACGCCACCACCGGGCTGGACAAGGCCGGCTTCTTCTTCGGCAACAACGCCAGCAACAACACGGTGATCGGCACCGCGATGGACCGCAGCGTCAGCGGCAGCCCCGATCAGGCATGGGCCATCTCCTTCTCGGGCACCAGTACGAGCGGTATCACCGGGAACCGGATAATCCTCACTGCGGCGAGCCACCGCCTCGCCCGCCTGTCGCCCACCGCGCAGAGTGCCGTGGACAACGACATCCAGATCGGCAACGCGAACGGGCTGCACCTCAACACGTACACGGCATCCTGGACACCGAACGCATACCTCGGCGGCGTCCAGCGGATGACGCTCACCGGGGACGTGGCGATCAGCAAGCCCATCGAGCAGCACGTCGGGCAGCGGCTGGCCCTGGATCTCATCCAGGACGCCACCGGCGGACGGCAGGTGACCTTCAACTCGGCGTTCATCACCACCCGTCCGATCAATGTCACCCCCAACAGCCGCACCGAATACCAGTTCGTCTACGACGGCACGAACTGGGTCGACCAGGCCGCACACGTCCACCGCGACGCGCTGCAGTTCGGCTTCGTCACGACGGCGCTCAACACCCCCACCTTGGCCGTCGCCTGGGGTGCGGCCAACGATGCCCGCTACGTTAGGGCGTTGAGCGGTGGCACTGTCAGCAGCATCCGGCTCGCCGTGACCACTTCGTCCGGGAACATCTCGGTGGGCGTCTACCGCCGGTCCGGCAACGGACTGGCCGCCGTCCCCGGGACGCAACTGGCTGCGGCAACCGTGGCTTGCCCGGCGGTCGGCACCGCGGACATCTCCCTCGGGCAGACCGTCACCGTGGAGCCGGGAGACTTCCTTGCGATGTCGTGCGACAACACGACCGCCGCCTTCACCGGCCTCAGTGGTCCCGCCGGCACGCTGTTTGCGGCTCAGAGTTACCAGGGGTCCAGTCAGCATCCACTGCCGTCCACCACCCCCTCGGTGACGGCGTCTCAGTTCCGCCTGCCCCTGCTGTTGGGCTTCTAAGGCGGCGACTCGGCCACACCCCGCACCGCCAGCGCCCCACCTGCCCACACCGGGCGGGTGGGGCGCCTTTCTGCGTTCTACAGCCTTGGCCCGTCCAGGTACACGTTCAGGTCCTCAGCGACCGCAGCCACCGCCTCGGCACACTTCCGCAGCCCGCGCCCACCGTCACCGAACATGGCGCCCCGCAGCAGACGGCCGGCGAGCGCGTCCCAGGCGTCGAGCTGGTCGCGGGCGTTCAGCTCGTCGTGCGCGGACAGCGGCAGCGACGGGAGCCACAGCCACGTGCGGTCGGCGGGGGTGAGGTGGTCGACCACCGACGGCGGCAGGTCGAACGTGCGGGCTCGCTGGCTGGCGGTCACCGTGCGCCCTCAGAGGCGACCTTTGCCATCACGTACAGCTCGAAGAACTTGTCTCGGTGGGTGGCGAGGTGTGCGAGGTAGGCCGCGTTCTCGGCTACGGTCGGCGCCTGCGCGTTCCGCACGACGACGGTGGCTGCCTCGCAGTGGCGGAGCGGGCACCGGATCGTGTAGGGGTTGGCGATCTCTCCGGTGGTCACGATTGCTCCTTAGCAGGCAGGTCTGACATGTGCCGCTTCACGTAGCGGCGGAGGGCTTCCGTGACGATCTGCGGGACCTTCTCGCCCCGTCTCAGTGCTGTGTCGAGGGCGGGAATCCACACCTCATCGGGGATCCGGATCGACCGGGCTGGCGTCTCTGGCATGGCCTGACTGTATGACAGTGCGTGCTACAAACGCAACACAGGACGCGCCGCGATCTGAAACTGTCAGACCCGCGTGCGAACATCGCTGCCAGCGCTCCCCCTGAGGTACGCGCTCCGCGCGTGCCTTCTTTCTACCCAGGGCGCACGCGCGCCCCGGACCCCCAGCGGCGCCTTGCCGCCTCTCCGCTCCGCTCCGAGGCATCAAGGCAACGAACCCGCGCGGTCACCCGCCGTAGGCCAAGAGCAACGTGCACCAGTAGGTGAGCACGGAAGACCCGGAACCCAACCGCTGTACGCCAGCCCGCGCGACGCCCTCGTCAAGCGCAGACGTCTGAGTTGCCCATCTGACGGGCGACCTCCGGTGACAAGTCGGAGGAGGACCAGAACCTTGGACGGCTGCCCCTGGGACGCCCGGTGCGGAGGTTCGTGCTGACAATCGCAGCAACATGAGGCACACTCGTGGTGCGCCCGAACAGCAGTAGCCGCGCGGTGTGACTCGCCCTCCGCCAGCGCCGCTCCCTTTCGGGGAGGCCGGATTCCGCTCCTACACGGGTCCGGCCTCAGCGCTGTCTAAGGGGTTGTCTACCACGGCGGGCCGCCGGGTCAGGGGCGACGCGCCGTGGCTAGATCAGTCCTCGATCAGCCCGCAGAGGTCGCACTCGCGCCACTCGTCACCCGGGCCGCCCTGCTCAATCCACTCGTGCTCGCAGGGTTCCCCTTGGTCGTGCGCGATCGGGTCGTGCCTGCCCATGCCACCGCCGCACGTGTAGCAGCCGCTCACGGCTCGTCCAACAGTCGGCGGATCGACATGATCCACAACTCGTCGGTGGCCGACACCTTGCCCCCACCGCGCTCCGCGAAGCCGTCCACGAACTCCCGGATGCGCTCGAGCTTCGCCACCCGGTAGTCGATCGACACCGGCTTAGGGCAGGTGCACGGGTCGCCCGTGCAGGCGTACCACGGGCGGACGTCGCTCACGACTGCGGCCGGAAGGTGTGGCACGGGCCGACCATCGCCATAGCGCACGCGCCACAGCCGTCGTCGGGGTCGTGGTCGTCCTCGACGTGCCCGCACGCGCACCACGTTGAGGGAGCGCCGATCGTGATCGTGCCGTCCGGGTCAACGGCGGTCACACGGGCGACCAGTTGACCGTCACTGTCGTACACCGGAGTGCCGACCTCAACCGGCCGCGACTCCCCCTCGTGGCAGAACGTCAGCTCGGTCATCGCTTGTCCCTGAGTCGTCGGAGCAGCATCTCGGCGGCGACCTCGGCCGAGCCCCACGCGCCCGGCACGAGGCCAGCGCCTACCGTCTTGCGCCTGGTCTTGATCGTGCCGCTCCACCCGTACTCCGGGTATTCGCCGATGTAGCCGAGCACGTGCCCCTGTCGGGAGAACAGCGTTGCGAACCACGTCTTCGACCGCGGTCGCATCGGGTTCGTGGCGATCTGCTCCCAGCCCCAGCGGCGCCCGTTGCCCGGGTCCGGCAGCTCGGGATGCGGCTTCACGACCGCGCCTTGTTCCACGCCTTGAGACGGGCGAACACGGCCTCGCGCGCCTCAGCCTCCGGGCCGTCGTACTCGTGCCCGGCAGCGGCCCACGCCTTCGTCGTCGCGTCCAGGTCGCGCATGATCGCGTCCAGCTCCTCGCCCGCGTTGGGCTTCTTGTCGCTCATCGTCGTCCGTCCCTGATCTGGTAGATGCGCTCCCGGCTGAGGCCGGCGTCCTTGGCAATCTGCGTGACCGGCTTCCCGGCCGCGATGTCCTCATGGATGTCGCGGGCGAGCTGCCGCTCCGTCGTCTTCACCATCTCGCGGTAGTGCCGCAGCAGGTCCGCGGTCGCCTGCGTGGCCATCAGGCGGCCCGCACGATCTGCTGAATCTCAGCCTCGGTGGCGGTGGGGTTGGCGGCGCGCACGGCCTGCTCGTGCTGGCGGATGGCGATGTTCAGGTTCATGTCGGCGTCCTCGACGGCGAGGAGAGCGGCCTTCTTGGTGCGGGGGGCGGCCTTGGCGAGCGCTGCGACTGCGGCGGCCTTGGCGGTGCGGGCGGTCTCGATGCTCTGCGTCGTGGTCATGGGAGAAATGTAGCGCGCTACGGGGATAGTGTCAAGCGCGCTACGGAAGAAGTTTCCGGGCACGCGAAACGGCCCCCACCTCGTCAGGGAGGCGGGGGCCGCTCGTCCGCCGGGGTTACGGGCGGAAGCTAGGGGTCTAGGCCGTCGCCATGCGCGCGCTCATGTAGTCACTCTGACGGCGCCCCCACTGGACCGTGCCGTTGTCCACGGCCTTGCGCGGCGCGGGAGTCGACTGGTTCAGCACGCCGAGCGTCCAGGCCGCCGGCACTCCGAACCGCTGCTCGATCAGCCCGGCCAGCTCCACCACGTCATGCGGCCGGGTGCGACCGGCTTCCCATGCGGACCACGTGACTCCCTTGATGCCTAGCTCGCGGGCGATCTGCTCCTGGGTGAGGTGTCGATCGCGGCGGATCTTCCTCAGCCGGTCGGCCAAGGTCCACTGCGGCACGTCGCTCATGGGGGAGATGGTGCTGCGGGTGTGCATGGGTGTCAAGAGATACGCATCCATTCGCTAGATGAGGCGACACGCCGTAGTCAGCTTGCCCTCATCGGGTGACGCATGGCACGGTCTGCGTATGCCTGACATGGATACATACGGGGGAACGGCAGGCGGTACGCAGGACCCCGAAAAGATGCTCTCTGTGGGTGAAGCGGCAGCCCTGATCGGGGTCTCCGTAAGCACCCTGCAGCGATGGGACCGGGCGGGACTACTCCCAGCCCATCGCACCATCACCAACCAGCGCCGCTACCGCCGGGGCGACCTCATGGCGGCTCTCAAGCTCGGTGCCGCCTGATGGGGCGGTCCGTTAGCCCGATGCGCGACTACTGGCGCGGTCGGCACGTGGTCTACCGCTGCTTCGACTGGGAGGGCTCGCTGCTCTACATCGGAGCGAGTAGCGACCTCTACAAGCGCTGGCGCGTCCACGTGAACCGCACCCCGTGGTTCCGAGAGGTCGAGAAGATCGCAATCAAGATCTATCCGAACCGCTGGGTGGCGTTCGCCGAAGAGAACAAGGCCATCCAAGCCGAGCGGCCTCGTTACAACGTCCGCAACGCCGCCTGACGCCCAGGCAAAGAAGAACGCCGCCCCCTCGACCTCGCCAGGACCGGGGACGGCGCCTCAACAACAACAGGAGGGTACGACATGCACCCGTACATCGCGTGGACGCCGGATTCCGGCACCACGGAACTCAGCGCACTCCGCAGAGGCTGGCCCGTCGAGGAGCAGTACACGCAGGAACTCGCCTGGTGGGAGCCGCGCCCCGAGGTGCCGACCGTCGCCCGCTACGAGCGAGGCCCCCGGTTCCCCCGCCTCCGCAGCGCCCTGGCCGGCCTCGGTGTCGTCTTCGGCTGCCTGGCCCTGTCCGCCGTGCCGTCCACCCCGATGGACGCGCCCGCCGTCGAGGGGCAGCGATGATCACCATGGGTCTTCTCGGCACCGCCTGGATTCTGTCGTCGGGAATCGTCGCCGTCTGGGTCGGCCGCTCCATCAAGCGCGGCGGCCAGTACGTCAACCTCACCGAGCACTGCGAGTGCGGCTGTGAGCTGACGGACTGGGCCGTGGAGAACACCGACGTCCTCGGCGACGTCGACGCCCGCTTCTGGGTGATCGCTGACGACCTGCGGCGCACGGCATGACCCGCTACGCCGCCTCGCAGGCGATCTGGGCCGTCGTGCTCACCGTCGTCGGCGCCGTCAAAGGTGTCCGCCTGCTCGTGGACATGGTCGAGGACTCCATCTCCGAGCTTGCGGGCCTGTCGTGAGGGCCGACCAGGCGTTCCTCCTCGGGGCGATGACTCCGTGTGCGCTGGCACTGATCGTCATCCTGCTCATGCTCTGGGCGGAGAAGCGGCGATGACCGCCATGTGGGCGCTGATGCCCAACCCCAAGACGCCGTCGGTCGGGGTGGCTGGGGAAGAGCCCCCCGCCCGACGCGCACAACCTCCCCGCCCCACCGACACCGCTTGGTGGCTGGCCCTCACTGCCCTTATCGCACTGCTCCTCGCGGCGCAGATCCTTTGGAGCCTCCTGTGACCGATCACGATTTCCCCGACGTCGCGGCCTCGGAGCCCGACCCGCGCATCATCGCCGTCCACCGCGTGGTCGACCTGGAGCGTCAGCACCAGGACGCCCAGCAGGAAGCGGACCGCCGCGCCAAGGCAGCCGCCATTCTCCGTGAGGAGCTGTCGCAGGCCCGCGACGAACTGAGCGGGCTGCTCGGCTACCCGAGCAAGAGCAGCGGGCTCAACGCCACGGAGCGCGAGGACGTGCGCCAGGAACTGCTCAAGCGGGCGTACGTCCGATGACCGACCCCCGCTACAGCTTCCTAGGCGTCCCGATCCCCACCGAGGACCTGGCCCGCGAACTCGCCGACCAGCTCGTGGTGCGCGACGAGGAGTACCGGACCCTCACCACCCGCCTCCGCACCGAGAACGTCGTTCCGGTCGGAAACCGCTGCCTCTGCTCGCACAGCAAGGCGCAGCACGGGCGCGGCGAGGGTCAGTGCTTCATGGCGGCCTGCGGATGTGCGCGTCTACGCCTCCCCGAAGGGGGCGCCAAGTGAACCCCTACTTCGCCACTCGCACTGTGGTGACAGAAGAAGGCTGCTGGGAGTGGCGCCTGTCCCGCGGGGCGGCCGGCTACGGGCAGGCGACCGTGCGCAGCCGATACAAGCGTCCGGTTGGTGCCCACCGCCTGTCGTACGAGATGCACGTTGGGCCGATTCCCGACGGCCTCACCGTTGATCACTGGTGCTTCAACCCGCCGTGTGTGAACCCCGAACATCTGCGCCTCTTGACCCTGTCGGAGAACGCGTCACACCAACTGGACTCGTACAAGACGCACTGCATTCGCGGCCACGAGTTCACCTCGGAGAACACCCGCTTCAAGGACTACGGCAACGGTCGGCGGGAGTGCAGGACCTGCCACCGCGAGCGAGAGCGCGCCGCCTGGACGAGGCGCATGGAAGGCGTTCCTCGCAAGGGTCAGGCTCGCGGCGAGCGCGCGGGTCGGGCCGTGCTGACGGAGTCCGCAGTCATCGCCATCCGCCGCCGCCGTGCGGACGGCGAGACGGTCTCCGGCCTAGCGCGCGAGTACGGCGTCAGTCGGGGAGCGATCCAGAGCATCGTCAAGGGCCTCACCTGGGCGCACATTCCCGCCGAGGTGAAGGCATGACCGCCCCGGGTCTCTACCCCGAGTTCGATGAGCTGGCCTACCACCGCGACCCGGCCCTCTCCGCGTCCGGCGCCAAGCGGCTCCTGCCCCCCGGCTGCCCCGCCCTGTTCAAGCACGACCGGGACAACGGCGGCCGACCCAACAAGCGGGCCTTCGACGTCGGCCACGCAGCACACGCCGCCGTCCTCGGCACCGGCATGGAGGCCGTGGTCGTGCACAAGACGACCCGCGACAAGCAGTCCGTGCCGGCCGACGACTACACGACCAAGAGCGCGCAGGAGCACCGCGACGCCATCTACGCCGAGGGCAAGGTGCCGCTCCTCCTGGGGGAGAAGGCCCGCATCGACCGCATGGCCCTGGCGATCCGTGAGCACCCGCTCGCCGCCTCGCTGCTCGACCCGGAGCATGGGCGGCCCGAGGTGTCCGCGTTCTGGCACGACGCGCGGCACGGCATCGACCGGCGCGCCCGCTTCGACTGGCTGCCCAACACCTCGTCCGATGGCCGGCTGATCGTGCCGGACTACAAGACGACCCGCAGTGCTGAGCCGCGGGCGTTCGCCAGGTCGATCTTCGAGTTCGGCTACGACGTGCAGGCCGTGTTCTACACGGACGCGATCAAGGCGCTCGAGCTGGCCGAGGAGGTCACCTTCCTGTTCATCGCGCAGGAGACGACCGCGCCCTACCTCGTGACCGTCCACGAGCTGGACAGCGTCGCCCTGCTCATCGGCCGCGAGCGGGTCGACCAGGCGTGCGCCCTGTTCGCCGACTGCACCGCCCGCAACGAGTGGCCCGGCTACTCGTCCGGCATCGAACTCGTCGCCCCGCCGGCATGGCTGGCCGACCAATACATGGAGGTGTGACGTGGATCTGACCGACACCATCGTTCCGAAGTCCGACCAGCTCAACGCCGATGACCTGCTGAGCGGCCCGCGCACCTTCACCGTCACGGAGGTTCGTCTGACCGGGTCGGAGGACCAGCCGGTCGACGTGCACTTGGCCGAGTTCCCGGGCCGCCCCTTCAAGCCCAGCAAGACGGTGCGCCGGGTCCTGATCCTCGCGTGGGGCAAGGAGGGGGACGCCTACGTCGGGCGTCGCATGACCCTGTACCGCGAAGAGACGGTGAAGTTCGGCGGGCAGGCCGTCGGTGGCATCAGGGTGAGCCACCTGTCCCACATCAGCAAGCCGCTCAAGTTCGCGCTGACCGAGACGCGGGGCAAGAAGGCAACCCACGAGGTGCGCCCCCTCGCTTCGGAGCCGGCCACCATCCTGCCGGTCAACCCGCCGAAGCAGGTCAAGCCGAACGCCGAGGCGCTGATCGAGAACGCGCAGGAGGCCCGGAACAACGCCGACCTGGATGCCGTCGCCCGTGCTGCCGCTGGGTTGACCGGCGACGAGTTGGACGCGGTCAAGGCCGTCGTCACCGCCCGCCGCGCAGAACTCAAGGAAGCCGCCGCCGAGCCCACGCTGCCCGGAGCCGACCAGTGAGCCGCCGACCGTTCTTCGTCCTGTGGGTGGGCCCCGGTCGCCCGCCGATCAGCGTCAGCAACGCCGGATACGGGCAGCCCCTGCGCTTCGACCGGCAGATGGCCGACCGGCGCGAGCAGCAGGAGTGTGCCCGGCGTCCGCGCCTAGCCAGCGAGATGCCGGGGTGGGTCGGCAGCGAACCACCGCCGGACGTGCTGACCGAGGATGACTCGTGGGACCGGTGGCCCGCATGAGCGCCGCCAAGGCCAAGGCACCGTGCATCTACTGCGGTGGGCCCAAGGAGCCGGGTCGGGGGCGACGGGTCTGCGACTCCTGCGAGGAGACGCGCAAGCCCCTCATCCTCCAGAAGCAGTACGAGGAGCGCCTACGCCGCAAGAAGGAGGGGAAGCAGGCGGTCGGCGCCATCGGTCGGCAGCCCGCCCCGGATGGAACCCGGTGGTGCGCCCGATGCCAGGAGTACCGAGCTGTGGCGGAGTTCTCCGAGAAGAAGAACCGCAAGGCCAACTACTGCCGCCCGTGCAACTCGATCTACCTGCACGAGCAGATGCTCAAGCGCACGTACGGACTCTCACTTGAGGAGTACGTGGCCCTACTGGACTTGCAGGACGGACGCTGCGCCATCTGCCAGGCCAAGCCGAAGTCGAGGCGTCTGTCGGTCGACCACGACCACGACACCGGCAAGGTCCGCGGGCTCCTCTGTACTCGGTGCAATCACAAGTTGCTTGGTGCTGCGCACGACTCAGCGGCAATGCTCCGCCGTGCCGCGGCATACCTGGGCGCCCCGCCGGCCTGGACCGGCTCGCCCATCCCCTCGGAGACCGAAGACCTGTTCGAACTCCTGATCGCAGCATGGCTCCGCGAACTGGAGGACACGAAGGCTGAGACCGGAGCGTCTCTGGGTGCCATCTGGATCGAGCCCCCATCGGGCGACCCGGGGATCGGTCACGTTCTCCTGTCCACGGATGACTACGAGGCACTGTGTCAGCGAGCCCAGGAGCGTGCCGCGTGATCGGCATGACGCCCCCAGATCGGTGGAGTTGCCCGTCCTGCCAGCGCACCGAGATCCCCAACGTGCCCGAGGCGGCCATGCACGCCGCCATCGTTCGGGTGCAGCAGCTCCACGCCCACCGGCACGCCACCGAGCGTCACCTGCCCACGGCGGGTGCGCGATGAGCTACGACGGCTGGATAGAGCTACCCATCCCCGGCCAGGACGAGGCGCACACGCTTGCCGAAATCGGCAACTACACGTCGAACGTCTCCCCCATGTGGCGCTGGTGCATGTCCCTCGTAACTGAGCAGCCGATGCGCCTGTCAGACACCGACGGATGGACGTGCGATCGCGTGGCGCCTGTGCTCGCCAAGGCAGTCGCCGTGATGGAGGCGGAGCGGCACCGACTCGAGGAGATGAGCCCCGCAAACGGCTGGGGCGACTACGACGGTGCGTTGCGATACCTGCGGACGACCGCCGAACTGGCCGAGAAGTTCGCGTCCGTCCCCGGCTCCTACATCCGGTGGTGGGTGTGATGACCGAACGCCTGCTCGCGGTCGCCGTCATGCCGTGGCGTGCCTGGTCGTACACGACGTGGCTGGCCTTCGCGCTGCCCCAACTCGCCTGGAAGGAGTGGGCCCGATGAGCACTGAGGAGCCCTACGGCGCCGACTGGCCGAACCCGTCGGACGTCTCCCCCGATGACGCCCCATCAACTACCGCGCAGGACTTCGAGCGAGCCGCAGCGTTGGTCGAGGGCTGGGAGGTCAGCGGTAGCGGTTACGGCGGGCTTGAGTACCGCATCGCTCACGCCTTCGCTGCCGAACGGGAGCGCGTCCTGACCGTGCGCCGAGCGTTGGTCGACGACGACCGGTGCGCCTGCGAGAACTGCATTCGCGAGGAGCTGGCATGACCCCCGACATCGATGACGTGGCCGTTGAGCGCGCCTGCAAGGGCGACCGCACCGTGCCGCTCAACCGCGACGAGATGGCCGCAGCGTTCGCGCTGCTCGACCGGCGCGGACTGTCCATCAACCGCATCGCCGCAACGCTCGGCACCTCCGACAAGGCGATCGTCCGCTGGCGCGCAGGACAGCCGGCACCGGCACGACGAGTGGAGGCGGCAGCGTGAGGCCCCGGCTGCTCGACCTGTTCTCATGCGCTGGCGGCGCCGCAAAGGGATACGCCCGCGCCGGATTCGATGTCGTCGGGGTGGACATCGACCCGCAGCCGAACTATCCGTTCGAGTTCCACCAGGGCGACGCGCTCGGATACCTGGCCGCACATTGGCGCGAGTTCGACGTGATCCACGCCAGCCCGCCGTGCCAGGGCTACCTCAACCTCGGCGCCGTCAACCGGGCACTGGGCCGCACCTACGACCACCCGGACCTGATCGCCGCGACACGCGCCCTGCTCGAGTTCACCGGTAAGCCCTACGTGATCGAGAACGTGGCCGACGCCAGCAAGCAGCTCCGCTCTCCCGTCCGCATCTGCGGCACAGGGCTGGGGCTGCCCCTGCGTAGGCATCGGCTGTTCGAGTCCAACGTCGAACTGGCCGGCATCCCGTGCGCCCACGACCGCTACACCGAGCCCCGCTACTGGACCGGCTGGCGACCCAAGGGCGAGGTGCGGCTGTCCACCGTCGTGCAGGTCTACGGCAACGCGGGAGGCCGGGAGCACTGGCCGGCTGCTATGGGCATCGACTGGATGACGCCCAAGGAGATGACCGAGGCGATCCCTCCCGCCTACGCAGAGCACATCGGGCAGCAGTTGCTCGAGCACATCGCCTTGGAGGCCGCCGCATGACCACCACCTACCAGCTCGCGGCGGTTCTGCACTCGCAGCTCGGCTCCGTCGTGGAGCTGGACGCACGCGAGGCCGCCGCCGACGCCCTCCTGCCGACGGTGCGCGGGATCGTGGCTGCCGAACTGCGGGCCGCGGCGGACAGCGTGGACGACTGGCACCTGTCCGCCTGCGATCCCGTAGCGGTGCTCCGCAAGCGAGCCGACGCCCTGGATTCCGAGGAGCCCGCGTGACCGCCACCTACTCCCTCACCTTGCCCGCCGCGAAGGTGGTGGTGCTCAACGCCCGCACCCCCGACGAGGCCCGCGAACTGCTCGCCATGCTCGGGCTGGTGCACAAGGGCGCGATCGTCCCCGACGACCTGCGCCGCTACGACACCGAGGCGGCCAGCCCCGACAAGCTGGTCACCCCGACGGCGCTGCGGCTGGTGACGTCGTGACCGCCGCGCGTATGGCCTCGTTCGATCAGCTCCGCGAGCAGAAGCTGACCGTGATCGAGGTGGCGAAGATCCTGCGCGTCTCGAAGATGTCGGTCTATCGGCTGCTCGAGTCGGGGGCGCTGCGGCATTACCGCGTCGGCCCCGACAGGCATTACCGCATCCCCATCTCGGCGGTGCAGGAGTACCTCGGCGGCTCGGGCTACGAACTGGAAGGGGAGGAGGAGTGACCCCGGCCGAAGCGGAGGCCCTCGTGCCTCTCGCGGCCGAGCTGGTGGGCGTCGTTCGTGACTTTGGTCCGGAGGATGTCGCCGACGTCCTCGCCCGCGTGCCCGCCAACCGGCACGACGCGCTCGCCGTGGTCCTCGCCGCGATGGTCGACCCCGACCAGTCCCCGTCCAACCTGCTGGCTTGGACGACCGCCGGCCCCGTGCAGTCGCGGGAAGGCTTCGACCCGACGCGGCCGATGGCGCTGTGCGGCGACTGTGGGCGGCTCATGGCCGCATCAAGCCTCGGGCGGCACCAGCAGCGGTGGCACGCAGAGGCGGTGGCGTCGTGACCACATGCGACGTCGCAGGGACTGTGAGTGGTCAGCTACTCAACGTTACCAGCCGCTACGCATTGTCAGATGACCTGCTCAGGAGGCATACTGGGAGAAGCAAAACGGCCCCGGAGTCGGTAGCGGTAACTGCCGACTTGAACCCGGGGCCTAACCGACCGCACCTGGATGAGAGGGGGTCGGCTGTGAGCATCATGCTCCCATCCGATGCAGATGGAAACAAGCGGGGCTGGCGCGCGAATGACCTCACGCCGCATGACGTCGCCCCACTTCTAGACCGCTTCGTCACCAAGTTCGAGCCGGGGCTGCCCGACGAGTGCTGGCCGTGGCTGGGCGGGCGACACCAGAACGGCTATGGACTCCTTCGCCGGAGCGGCCGGGCCTCACTCTTGGCGCATCGGGTCGCTTGGGTCGCGTTCACCGGCCATGGGCTGACTGACCAACTCACCATCGACCACCTCTGCAACACGAGGTCCTGCGTCAACCCGGACCACCTTGAGCCCGTCACCTTGGCCGAGAACCAGCGCCGCAAGTGTGAGCGGCACGGCTGGGGCACGACTGCCGAGCGCGCCACAAAGGTGTCCTGCGAGATCTGCGGAACCGTCACGCGCAAGGACAAGATGCGCCGCCACCAGCGCAACAAGCATGGCGCCGTCTGATGGCCCACGACTTCGCCCCGCTGCTGCGCTCGATCTGGTCCGACGAGGACTGGCGAGCCCTGTCGATGGACGCCCAGCACATCTATCTGCTGCTGCTGTCACACCCCGACCGCAACTCGGCCGGCGTGCTGTCGCTGACTCTGCGGAAGTGGACACGGCTCGCTCGGGACCTGTCGCCGGATCGGCTGGATGCCGCGCTCGAGGAGTTGGACGACGCCGGGTTCATCGTCGTGGATGCCGAGACTGAGGAGGTTCTGGTCCGGGCGTTCATCCGCCGGGCGACGGTCTACAAGCACATCCGGATGATGGCGAACGCGCTCCGTGAGGCGTCCGAGGTGGAGTCGGATCGTCTGCGGTCGGCGCTCGGCCAGGAGTTGGTGCGGCTGCCGAAGCTGGCTGTCCCGGCGAACAACGAGCGCATGGCTGCTGAGGCTGTGCGGACTCAGGATCGGCTCGATGAGCTGGCTTCGATCATGTGCGACGCCCCGCCCGACGGTCCCGGTAACGGTGCAGGTCAGGACGACGCTCATGGGATGGGCCATGGGATGGCTGATGGCATGGCCCATCCCCCCGTTGTAGTTGCAGGTGCAGTTGCATTTGCAGTTGCAGGTGCCGCACGTGGTTCTGAAAGCCCTTCCTCTGAATCT
>Ga0308176_10000366_pt1 | contig 29595 bp, 24 predicted proteins | sample PhyCR2_3_FD_203890 | JGI IMG/M metagenome (GOLD analysis project Ga0308176, IMG submission 203890) | Soil microbial communities from UC Gill Tract Community Farm, Albany, California, United States - DLSLS.C.R2 | ecosystem: Environmental > Terrestrial > Soil > Agricultural land | place: USA... | reverse complement strand
CAGCGGCGTCAAATCCCGCTCGAACAGGTTGTAGTCGTGCTCACACCCGAACAGCCCGTGCTGGCGGAACTCCGCCCACGTGACCCCGCAGTGCTCGCACGTGACGCCCATCTCCTTCTGCAGGCCGGAATGGGCCATGACGAAATTCGTCAGCAGCTCGTTGATCGGCGTGTGCCCCTTCACCGGCAGCCCCTCGTTCTGCGCCGCGCACCCCTCGCACAGGTGCTTCTCGATCTTCTTACCGTTCTTAATCTCCGTCAGGTGGACGGTCGCCGGCTTGTTGCAGTTATCACACTTCATCGCCATGTCGCGCACCTCGGCCCCGCGGGGCCTGCTCCGATTGATTTTTCTCGGGCGATTCTGCTGCAGAAGACGGGATCCAGCCGTCCACTCAATCCTATTTCACCCACACCCGACCGTCAATGCGCCACGGGAATTCCAGACGTTTTCTCATCAAGTGCTTAGCTTCACGATCCGCCAGATCAAGGCCGATAAACCGCAGAATCCTCCGCCGTCTCCCACACCTCCACGCTGACCAGCGACACGCCCCGCGGCAATCGAGCCGCCACGGACCGCCCGACGTACAACGCTACGTTCTCCGCCGACGGGTTCGTCCCCCCTTCGTTCTCGGCAAACGGCGGCGACTCGTTCAGGTGCCGGTTGTGCATCGGCCGCACGAATTCGTCCACCAGCCGCTCCAGCTCGTGAAAATCCATCACCACGCCGATGGCGTCCAGCCGCTCGGCCGCCACCCGGACTTGGACACGCCAGTTGTGTCCGTGGACAGGTTCAAGTGACCCATCATACAGACGCAGTTGATGCGCCGCCGAGAAGTGGCGTGTGACGGTGATCTCGAACCTCATTCCCCCAGTATAACGACGATCGCGGGCGCAGAATGCATCGGCCGGCGGTCGGGTTTTGCTTATTGGGGTGACACCCCTTAATTTCCCCGCATCGATGCGCCGTTACTTCCCCGACCTGGACCAGTTCCGATCCGCCGCCCGCTCGGCGGACATCATCCCCGTTTACCGCCAGCTCCTCGGGGACCGCCTTACCCCCGTCACCGCGCTAGAACTGCTCGGCCGCAGCGAGCACGCCTTCCTCCTCGAATCCGTCGTCGGCGGCGAAAAGCTCGCCCGCCACAGCTTCATCGCCACCAGCCCCTCGCTCGTCTATCAGGTTTACCAGGGCCACGCGACGGTCGAACACCCCGGCCGGCCCCCCCACTCCTTCCGCTCCGCAGACCCGCTCTCCGACCTCCAGCGCCTCCTCCCCCACCGCCGCTACCACCGCGCCAAGGAACTCCCGCCCTTCACCGGCGGCCTCGTCGGCTACGCCGGCTACGACGCGATCCGCTACTACGAAGGCGAAAAACTCCCCAGCGCCCCCGCCGACGACCGCCGCGTGCCGGACCTGCTCTTCGGCCTCTACGGCGAGCTGGTCGTCTTCGACCACGTCGATAAGACCATCAAAGTCGTCGCCAATGCCGACCTCACCGGTTCAAACCCGGACGCGGCATACCAGGACGCCTGCCGCCGCATCGATGACCTGGTCGGCCGCCTCTCGCAGCCACCGCGCTCGGCGCTCGGCGAGATTGACCCCGGCTCGCCACTGTCGCTGCGCTACGAGAGCAACTTCACGCGAGAGGCGTTTGAGGAGGCCGTCCGGAAGGGCAAGGAATACATCAAGGCCGGCGACATCTTCCAGTTCGTCCCCAGCCAGCGCTTGCGCGTCGTCAGCTCGGCCGACCCTTTCGACGTTTACCGCGCCCTTCGAATCATCAATCCGTCGCCGTTCATGTTTTACCTCAACAGCCCGGCGTGCACGCTCATCGGCTCCAGCCCGGAGATCCTCTGCCGGGTCGCCGACGGCGTCGTCACCAGCCGCCCATTGGCCGGCACCCGCCGCCGCGGCGCTACGGCGGAGGAGGACGCCGCGCTGGAGAAGGAACTGTTGGCCGATCCCAAGGAGCGGGCCGAGCACATCATGCTCGTGGACCTGCACCGCAACGACGTCGGCCGGGTGGCGAAGATCGGGTCGGTCCAGGTGACCGACGTGATGACAATCGAGCGCTATAGCCACGTGATGCACATCACGTCCGAGGTCGTCGGCACCCTGGAGGAAGGGCTTACCGCGCTCGACGCGTTGCGCGTCAGCCTGCCCGTCGGCACCGTCTCCGGCGCCCCCAAGATCCGCGCCATGCAGATCATCGACGAGCTGGAGCCCACCCGCCGCGGCCCCTACGGCGGCGCCGTGGGCTACCTCGACTTCGCGGGCAACATGGACACCTGCATCGCGCTGCGCACGATCGTCTGGCAGGCCGGCGAGGCCGGCCGCGGCACCTTTGACGTCCAGGCGGGCGCCGGCGTCGTCGCCGACTCCGACCCGGCGGCGGAGTACGAGGAGACAATGACCAAGGCCAAGGCGATGCTCAAGGCGGTGGACATTGCGGAGAAGGGATTTTGACGAATTCCGACAATGGGGCGCAATATGAGCACCACACAACTACGCCGAGACATTAAGAAAATAGTTGACGCGCTGCCGCTGGACCGCTTGCAGTCGGCCGCAGATTTCCTGGCGTTCCTAAACGACCGGGCGAGCGATAGGACCTTCGAGGAATACCTTCGCACCCGTCCACCGCTGAAGGAACGCTTAATGCAGGCGGAGAAGGATATCGCCGCCGGACGGCTTACCGACTGGCGCGATCTTCGCCGCCACGAATAGGGAACCTCTTTCCTCGAACGCTCGGCGATTCTGTGCCTCCGCGGATCGCGCGGCGGCGAACAAACGCTGAAGCGATTCGCGAATCATCCATGCCCGAAACCTACGACCATCCCGGCGAACTCGACCTCACGGTCCTGCTCCCGTCCTACAACGAGCAGGACGCCATCCTCCCCGTCATCCACGAAATCCGCGACGCGCTGAAGGATTGGCCGGGCACCTGGGAGATTCTGGTCGTGGACGACGCCTCATCCGACGCGACGTCCGAGCGGGCAGCTTCGGCCGGAGTCCGCGTCATCCGGCGGCCGGAGAACGGCGGGTCCGGCGCCTCCCGCAAGACCGGCACCCGCGCCGCGCGCGGGCGGCTGATCGCGATGCTGGACGCCGACGGGACTTACCCTGCCTCGCACCTGCCGGAGATGCTGAGTCACTTCCCAGTGTACGAGCAGGTGAACGGCGCCCGCACCAGCGAGCAGGGCACCTACCGGGCGCTGCGATTCTCCGCCAAGCTGCTCATCCGAAAGCTGGCCGAGTGGATCAGCGGCAAGACCATCCCCGACCTGAACACCGGCATGAAGATCTACCGCCGTGACGTGATGCTCGATTACCTCTGGTGCATGCCCGACGGCTTCTCCTGCGTCACGTCGATGACCCTTGCGTTCATGGCCAACGGCCACCCTGTCAAGTACGTCCCGATCGGGTACCGCAAACGCATCGGCAAGAGCAAGTTCCACCCCGTTAAGGACGCGGCCAATTACGGCGCCACGGTGGTTCGCCTTGTGATGTACTTCCGCCCGCTGCGCGTTTTCGTGCCGCTGGCAATCGTGCTCGGCATGGTCGCCGTCCTGGACATCCTCATCCGCATCATCCGCACCCACGGCCGCCTGCACGTGGCGCCTTCGGACGTGGTGCTGTTCGTGGGGGCGGCGGTCATCCTGGCGATCGGGCTGCTGGCCGACCTCATCGTCGCGCAGAAGCGTCAATAACCAGATCACACGCATGCCCGAGAAGGTCGTCGTCATCCTCTCCACCGGCCGCACCGGCACCGCCGCCCTGGCGCACTTTTTCAACACCTCCTACGACAACGTCACCGCGCTCCACGAGCCCAAGCCCACTCGACACCTGCGCCTGCTCTCCAACCGCGCCGTAGCCGGGGGCCTGAGCCCCGCCGCCGCCACCAGAGCCCTCGCCCTCAGCCGGCGCCGGCTGCTCAACTCCCTCACCCGGCCGATCTATATCGAATCCAACTGGTACCTCTACGGCCTGCTCGACGCCCTTCGCCCCGTCTTCGGCAAACCGCAGGTCCTGCACGTCGTGCGCGACCCGCGCACGTTCATCCCCTCTTACCTCAACTACGGCACCTTCCGCGGCCTCAAGTGGCTCGCGACCAACCTCCTGCCCTACTGGTATCTCCGCCCGGAACAGACGCGGTCCCGAACCGCGCGGCGCTGGTCGCAAATGACCGAACCCGAGCGGCTGGCGTTCCACTGGCACGCGGTCAACCGCGAACTGGACCGCGCCGCCGCCCTTTTCGGCGAAGACTACCGCCGGATGCGCTACGAGGACCTGTTCGACCCCAACGCAACTGCATTGGGCGAGCTCCTGCAATGGATCGGCCTGCCCGACAGCATGAAGCTGCGCGAGCAGATGCGCAGCGACCGCGTGAACGCCAGCACCGGCCGCGGATCGGCCAAATGGCAGAAGATCGACGCCGACGCGCGCGGCGGGATCCTGGAATTATGCGGAGAGCAGATGGAGCGGTATGGATACGCCGGCGACGACACCGACTGAGGAGCCTCGCCCGCTCGGCCGATCGTGGCACGCGCGGGGGCTCCGCCTGTTGCTCGGCGTGATCGTCCTCGCCGCGCTCGCGTTCGTCGGCCGGAGGTATTACGGCGAGTTGGGCCGGCTCACTTCCGTCCGCCCGGTCTGGCTCATCGCGATGGCGGGGCTGTACCTCCTGACGCGCGCCCTGGCCGCCGACGTGCTCTCCTCGTCGCTGCGGACGGTCGGCCACCACGTGGGCCGGGGCGAGGCGTTCCTCGTCCTGATGGTCCAGTACTACACGAACATGCTCATCCCCCGCGCGGGGATCGGCGCGCCCGCCACCTACCTGAAGGTCCGCCGCAACATCCCCGTCGCCGATTTCTCGGCCGTCCAGCTCCTGTCGCTCTCGCTGGTGCAATACTTCTGCCTCGGCGCCGGCGGCCTGGCCGCTACGGCGCTGACCGCCTCGCGCGGCGGCCACCGCCCCCCGCGAGCGGCCGTCGTGGTGTTCGCCGCCGCCGCAATCGGGAGCGCGTTGGCCATCGCCGTGCCCTTTTACAGGCTGACCCCCCGGCGGTGGGCGGCCGGGAACTGGGTCGCGCGCTTCACCGCCCAATTCTCCGGCTCCTACCGCACCCTCTCCCGCCACCCGCTGCTGATCGTCCGCTGCGTCGCCGCACAGGCCGCCATCCTCGGCCTGCGTGCGGCACGCATGCAGATCGCCTTCCTCGCTATCGGCCAGCCCGTCAGCTACCTCGGCGCATTCGTCGCCTCCGCCTTGGCCGACCTGGCCTTCGTGGTCAGCGTAACGCCGGCCGCTCTCGGCTTCCGCGAGGGCGCGATCGTGTACGTCGCCCCGCTCCTCGGCACCACGCGGGAGATCGCCTTGTCCGCGGCGGTCCTCGATCGCGTGGTGCTGACCGCGTGCAACATCCTGGTCGCGCAGATCGGAATCTGGAAACTGCTGCGGCCGGCGGCGCAATCCGCAACCCCGGAGGCCCGGATGTACATCCGGGGCTGACGGCCGAAATCACTTCGGGTTCAACTTGCGCAGTTCAAGCGGCGCCTGCGCCCTACGCTTCCGATCCTTCGGACGCTCGACGCTCGCCAGCACCTCCCCCGGCGCCATCCCCAGGTCCTTCATCAGCCCCTCGACGTTCTTCTTATTCCCCTCGTCGGGCAGCACGACGTACAGCGCCGGCGACGCCGTCAATGAATCCTCGAACCGTCGCTCCTGCTCCGCGGTCGGCGGCCAGCGCAGGTCCTTCAACGGCTGGTCCACCCGGCGGCGGCTGAAGTAGCTCAAAATACGCCCCTCGTGGGCGACCACTGCGTCCGTTTCTGCGACAACACGGTTGATCTCCCGCCCCATCTTCACGAACGGCTCGAGCTGCGGGTCTCCGCGTCCATCGCCGTTAACGCCGGCATGACGCTGCTCGATCGCAAACCGGACGACCATGATGGTGTTGGGGACGACGAAAATCACCAGCACGCCGCCCACCAGCCACGCCGCCCATTTCGGCCCGGCCCGCGCGCCCAGCCGGACCGCCGCGCGCCATACCGCGTACAACAGCAGCGGCATAATGGGCACGGTGTAGCGCTCGCGCGGCAGCCAGAACATCGATTGCGCTACCGTCGCGGCGATCCACGCGGCCCACAGCGGCCGGGTGGTCACCAGGGCAAGGCCGGCGGCGAGCATGGCGGCCGAGGCGATCCAATCCAATCCCGGCCCCAGCCGCGTGCCGATAACGGCCTCCGGGAAGATCTCGCCGACGAAATCCGGCACGGTTTCGGTCAACATCCGGTGAATCGCATACCCCCGCCGCTCGGTCAGCAAACTCTTGAGCGTGGCCTCGCGATAGACCGATTGCTCGCCGTGATGGCGGCGCGGATCGACCTTCCGGAAGCCGGCATAACACGCCACCGTGAGCAGGACGACCCCGACGAGCACCCGGCGGCCGGCGCGCACCCCGCCCCACTTCGGCGGCGCCACCAGCTTCCACGCCGACGCCAGCACGACCGCGCCGATGAACGTGATCACCGTCGGCCTGAACGCCGCCATGATCACCACGCTCCCGGCGATCATCAGCCATCCCGACCACGACCGGCGGCGCGGGTCTTTTCGGTTCACCACCCGCTCCCACCCCAGAAGGTAGAGCATGACGCCGACGAAGAACGGCGTGTCGCTGACGACCTGGTACCCGTAGCGCAGGAACGTTTCGCAGACCGCCACCAGGGCCGTCACGAGCACCGCCGTCGGTCGCCCGGCGAACCCCAGCATCAGGCGATACGTCAGCCACAGCCCCGCGGCACTGCACGCGAGGATGAACGCCAGCACGGGCGCGTAACTCTCGACGCCGAAGACCCGATATAGCCCCGCGATCACCCACGGCAGCCCCGGCTCGTACCAGGTGTGCGGCTCCCCGTGATACGTGTAACCCTTGCCCTCGGCGACGTTACGGCCGAGCTCCATGTAAAGGGCGCTGTCCGGGTTCAGCCGCCAACGCGCGTTAAAGGTCACAAGATAGAGGACCGCAATTCCCGTGAAGACCCACCAGCGGTGCCGATCGAACCACCCGAGGACGGCCGCTTCGACTTCCGCAGCCGAGGGCTGGCCCTTTACGTCCGTCGTGAGATCGACCGCGTCCGTGGTCATGGTGCGGCGTACGCTACAACCGGACAATGGGCCCCGCAACCGAGCCGGCGGCCGCGCGTGTAAGCACCGGGGAATCACCCCGTTAGAACCGGGTGCCCGGCGGCGTCATGTCGTTGAAACAAGTAGCGGGAGGAGCGATTGGGATTACCGGCCCCACAGCCGCTTGAGACGATTGCGGACGATGCGCCGCCCGAGCCGCACGACACGTCGCGCGACACGCCGCACGCCGTCTGCGCCGCCGCCGGGCGCTCTCGCGAGGCGGCGGGAGCGTTTACGACGCTCATCCGGCGCTTCGAGCGGACCGCGCTGGCCGTGGCGTTCGCGATTCTGCCCGACCCGCACGCCGCCGGCGACGTGACGCAGGAGGCCTTCGTCCGCGCCTGGCAGCGCCTGGCCGACCTGAAAGATCCCGACCGCTTCGGCCCGTGGCTGTGCAACATCGTCCGCAACCTGGCCATCGACCGCCGGCGGCGATTGCGGCCGGGCGATCGCGCCCAGCCGCTGTACGAGGACGCCCAGCCGCACGCCGCATCGGCGACCCAAGCGCCCGGCGACCCGCTGGAGCAGCTCGACCGCGCCGAGGTCCGCCAGATCATCACCGCCGTCCTCCAGTCGCTGGACGAGGTCACGCGGTGCGCGGTCACGCTGCGGTATTTCGACAGCCTGCCGAGTAAGGAAATCGGCCGACTGCTGGAACTCTCGCCGGCGGCGGTGGACATGCGGCTCAGCCGCGCCCGGCTGCTGCTGAGGGAAAAATTATCGGCCCTCGCGCCCGAAGGAACGCGCCCCAAAGCACCGGATCAATGACCGAAGGAAACTCCCATGCGTACGTGGACTGACCACCAGATCGAAGACGAGCTGAGCCGGCACTTTTCGGCGCGGCTCGGCCTCCAGGTAGGCCGCGCGGCGGCGTATTTCGAGCGATCGCTCGCCGCAAACAAGCCGGCGCGAAACCGCGCGGCATTCCTCTGGACCGTCGGCGCCGGCCTCGTCACCGCGACCGCGGCGGCGATCGCCCTCGCCGCCACGCTGATTCCCCCGCCGGCCGCGCGCCCTCATGGTCCGGCGGTTACGCCCAGCGCCTCCCCCGAAGTGGCGAGCGTCGAACCCTCTGAAGTCGTCTGGTGGCGCTCGCTGGACGAGGGCACGGTCCTGCTCGACGACCACACGCCCGCGCGCCGCGTCCGCCGGCAGATCCTCGAACAGGTCCAGTGGTACGACCCCCGCCGAGGCACGCAAGTCGAGCTCACCGTGCCGCGGGAAGAAGTCCTGTTCGTAAACATGGAAAGCTATTGAAATTGAACCAGAGCGAACGATCCGAAGGAGTCCGACACCATGAAAACCCCCATCACGATCACGCTATTGGGCATGCTGCTGCTACCACTGGCGGCCACGGCCCAGCCCGCGCCGGGCGAGGAGCAGGAGAAGCAGGAAAAGCAGGAGAAGCAGGACGAGCAGAAGTTCGAAGCCAAGGCCAAGGCCGCCGCCACGAAGGCCAAGGCCGAAGCCGCCCGCGTGGCCGAGCGCGCCAAGGCGGAGGCGCAGCGGGCCAAGGCCGAGACCGAGCGCGCGATGGCCAGCGCCAAGGCCCACGCATTCACGTACTGGCTCCCCCGCAAGACCGAAAAGGCGGCGTACCTCGGCGTCTCCACCTCCCCGGTGGCGCCCGCGCTGCGCGAGCAGCTCAAGCTCGGCAAGGGCGTCGGCCTAGTCGTGGACTTCGTCGAGCCCGACAGCCCCGCCGCCGCCGCCGGCATCAAGGAGTACGACGTCATCCAGAAGCTGGACGATCAACTGCTCATTAACAACCACCAGCTCGCGGTCCTCGTCCGCACCCACAAGGCCGGCGACTCGGTCACGCTCGGCGTCATCCACCAGGGCCAGCCGGGGACCGTCACGGCCAAGCTGGTGGAAAAGGAGGTCGCGGTGTTGGACGACAACAACCCCTGGGGCACGCCGCCGGAGATGTGGCGCATGCCGCCGGTGAAGACCGTCCCCTTCGGCCAATTCAACGAATACAAGGCAGCCACCACCGGCGCCGCGAAGCCGGCGCGCGTCGGCGTCGAACGGTCGGGGCGCTCGGAAAACCTGTTCATCAGCCCCGACGGCTCCGGCGTCCGCATCGTCGCACCGAACCCGGACGGATCCCGCAGCACGTTGCACGCCTCGGTCATCCGCCTGGCCGAGCCCGACCAGACGATCACCCTCAGCTGCGACGACGGACACACGCAAATGGTCGTGACCGACTTGAACGGTCACGTGCGCTTTGACGGCCCGGTGGACACGGAAGAGCAGCGCAAGGCCCTGCCGCAGGACCTGCGGCGGCGTCTGAACGAGATGGGGTTGGAGACGGCGCCGGCTCTCCCGCTGCCGCCACTCCTGCCGGCGCCGGCCATCCCCCCCGCCGCCCCGGCACTGCCAGCCCAACCCGCCCCCCCCGCGCCCCCCGTCGCGGCTCCACCCCCGGCCCAATAAGGCCTCCGGAATGCTCTATCTTCTTTCCTCGATCTTTGGTTCTCGGTCATTGCTTCATTCCGCCGCCACGCGCCGAGCCACCCACTCCCTCACCTTCGCCACCCTCCCCCGCGTCGCAACGCCAATCGCCGTGGTCGGCTCCGCCGCGGTCATCGGCTCCATGGCGTACCAGTACATCTGCGGCAAATTCTGGTCGGCCGAGTCCTCGCCGTGTGATAACAGCCGCTCCATCACGCCCCGCCGCTGAACGACGGGAATCCGCTGCATCGCCGATGCCAGAAACAATCTCACCACCGGCGACGGATCATCGGCGGCCATCGCGCGGAACCGATCCAGCGCCTTCTCGGAAATCCGCCCGTCTTCCGCCAGCAACTGAATCCCCCACCCGCGAACGTACGGCTCGTTGTCGTCGAGCAAACCCAACAGGTCGCCCTCACTCAATCCCGCGACGGCCCACAGCGCCCAGATCGCCCGCAGCTTCCGCGTGGCGTCCGGATTGGTTTTCAGAATCTCGCGAAGCGCACTCTCCACCACGGGATTCGCCCCCCGCTCCTGCAATACCCGCCGCGCGTGCCGCACGAACCACTCGTTCCGCGACAACTGGCAGCGCACCAGCTCGGCATCGCTCATCTTCGCCATGTCCACGCCGATCGCCGGCTTCGTCCCGCGGTAGGTGATCTTGTAAATTCTCCCGTGCTCCAGGTCCGGCTTTTTCGTGTGACATTCGCCGGTGTCGTACCAGTCGGCCACGTACACCCCCCCGTCGGGGCCGTACTTGATCAGTAGCCCCTGGTACCACTTGTCCCCGCACACCATGAAATCGCGCCCGTGGTGCGCCACGTACCCGGAGCCCTTCTGTTCCAGCAGGTCGTTGTTGATCCTGTCGCCGTGCAGGTTGTTCATGAAAACAAGGCCGCGGTATTCCACGGGAAACGATTCGCCGAGATAGATCATGCACCCGCAGTGCGCGTGCCCCCCGCCGACCGATACCTGCTCGGCCGTCCCCCCGCGCGAGTCGGACCACTTGGCCCCGACCCAGTGCAAATGATCCGCCACCGTGTCGATCCGCTCGTACACGTACGGGTTCAGCTTCCCCTCGTGGTGACGCGAGAAGTGAGCCCCCGGAATCACCTGGTAAATGTGCGGCGTCACCGAGTTGGAAATAAACGCCTGCCCGTAATCGTCCCAGTCGATCCCCCACGGGTTCGTCGTCCCCTCGGCCACGACCTCGAACCGCTTCTTCGTCGGGTGGTACCGCCACACGCCGCCGTCGAACTTCACTCGCCCGCCCTCCCCCGCCCCCGGCGCGCCGACAACGGACCAGGACGAATTCCCGTGCCCACCGTACAGCCACCCGTCCGGCCCCCAGGCGCAGCCGTTGACCAGGTTGTGCACGCCCTCGTGTCCGAAGCCGTCGAGCACGACGCGCGGCGGGCCGTCGGGCACCAGGTCGCCGTCGCGGTCCGGGATGAACAGAAGGTTGGGCGCCGAGACGACCCACACGCCGCCGAAGCCGACCTCGATGCCGGTCACGTAATTCAGCCGGTCGTAGAACACGGTCCGCTTGTCGAACCGCCCGTCCCCGTCCACGTCCTCAAACACGACGATCCGATCGCGCCCCTCCGGATTCCAATTCGGGTACGAATAATTCTCCGCCACCCACAGCCGACCGCGGTCGTCGATCGCAAATGAGATCGGCTGCCTCACGTCCGGCTCCCCGGCGAAGACGGTCGCCTGAAAGCCGTCCGATAATCGCATCGCTTTGATCGTTTCGGCCGGCGAAATCTGCCCGTATGCTGCGACGCAGCCGGCCAACGTTGTGCACACCACAAACAGCCGCCTCATCCGCCGCTCCTTCGGGAATTCCTGATACGTTCCCCGCCGGACAAATCGTGCGACACGCGAGATGCCTCTCTTATAATCCCGCCGTGCCCCCGACCGCCAAACAGCCCCGCCCCCCGCGCCCCGACCGCATCGCCTACGCCATGCGCGCCATGGGCAAATCAGACCCCCCCGAAACCCTGGCGATCGACGGCCTGACCTGGCGGCGCACCAAGATCGTCAAGCACGACTTCTTCGCCGCCACCGCCTTTTACCACCAGCCACAGACCAACCGCCGCGCGGTCCTGAAGATTTCACGCTCCCTGGATTTCGCGGGCGTCCCCCTCGCTTGGCTGGGCCGCTGGCTCTGCCGGCGCGAGCTGCGCTTCTACCGCGCCTTGGCCGACCTCCCCAACATCCCCGCGATCCTCGCCACGGTCGGCCAGACCGGCTTCGTGCACGACTACGTCCCCGGCCGCCCGCTCTCGAGGGACCGCCCGGTGCCCGACGGATTCTTCGACCAGCTCCAGGAACTCCTGGCCGAGATGCACCGCCGCAACCTCGCCTACGTGGACACCAACAAGCCCGAAAACATCCTCCTCGGCGACGACGGCCGCCCCCACCTCATTGATTTCCAGATTTCCGTTGACCTGACCGATTTCGGCGACAACCGGCTGACCCGCTGGGTGCTCCGCCACTTCCAGCAGGCCGACTTCTACCACGTTCTCAAGCACAAAAAGCGGCTCCGCCGCGACGAAATCACGCCGGCCGAATTGGAAGCCGTCACCCGCCGCAGCCCCCTGATCCGCCTGCACCGCTGGGTCTTCAAGCCGTACTTCCGCTTCCGGCGGCGGACGTTCGAACGCCTCCGCCAATCCGGCCGGCTGCTGCCGGAGGGTAGCAAGTAGAACGGGGAACCTGCCCGTGTCTTCTTTGTATCTTCTGTATTCAAATATCATGAAACAAATCCCACTGATCGCCCTTCTCCTATTCTGCACGGCCCCTTCCCCCGCCGAGGCCCCACCGGAGCGCGACCCCAAATCCATCCCGGACGCCGAAATGTGGCAGATGGTCTCGAAGGTCCTCGCCACACCCGGTGAGGTGAAGGACAACGTTTACACCATCACGCTGCCCCGCAAGGACCTGGCGGTCTCCACCGAAATCGGCGACATCCCCCCTTCGATCACCGCCTCGGTCTTCCATTTCTTCCGCTGTCCCTGCGGCAAGGTCAACGTCGTCGGCGAATTCTGCGTCGTCGATTACGAGGCCAACGACGTCATCGACGCCCTCCGAAGCGGCGACCACCTCCGCATCGCCTCCGTCTCCCCCATGCTCCTCGGCGAAAAGCCCAAGCTCCTGCTCGTCCACTTCCAAGGCGAAGCCCACGGCGACGCCATCCCCAAACTCCTCAAGTCCGCCCTCAACTGGATCGGCGACGCCCGCATGCCTAAACGGCCCCTCGAGTGATGCGTAATAGCTGAGGGCCCGGGGGCGAGAGAGGCACCCATGATTACCCGCAGCGCTGTCGCGTTCACTGCATTGAGTCTGGTCCTCCTTGCCGCAGTGGTACGGGCGGATTACGGAGCCAATGACGCCCTCAAGCCCCCCTGCCGCGGGCTCATGTCCCGCGACGTGCCCGCCCCGCCGGGCATGCCCTTCCTCGACAACGTCTGCGTCCAGGTCGCCTGGCGCGACCTCGAATCCGCCGACGGCGTCTTCGACGGCAAAGGCTGGGACAAGATCGAGACCGCCCGCAAAGCCAACCTTAAGATCCGCCTCCGCATCTTCGCCGGCGTCCACACGCCAGACTTCATCAAGCGCCTCGGCGGACCCGCCCTCTCCGATCCAGACCACGGCACCGACGCCTCGAAAACAGGCGGCATCGCCATGTGGAACCGCCACGACAACCGCGGCGGCACCGTCCCCTACAGGTGGACTCCGCAGTTCCTCGACAGGTACGAGTGCCTGATGCGCGAAGTCGCCAAACGCTACGAGGACGTCCCGGAGATCCGCGAGGTCGTCGATTCCGCCTGCATGACGCTCTACGCCGAGCCCTTCTACCGCGCCCACGCCGACGCACCGACCAACGAGCGCCTCTTCCGCGCCGGCCTGACCTTCGAAAAAGATCGCGCCGCCCACGAGCGCGCCCTCCGCATCCACAACGACCTGTTCAAGCACACCCGCACGTCCTTGGCGATCAACGCCTGGGACGTGATCGACGACTCCCCGTCACACCTGACGATCAGCTTCAAGCCGACATATGAGTTCGTCACCTGGGCCCGCGCGTTCATGGGCGAGAAACTGGTCCTTCAGAACAACGGCATGGGCGTCGAAGCCGCCTGCCGCCCCGGCCAAAGCGCGCAGACCAACCACTTCTGCTTCCTCTCCCAGGCCGCCGGCCCCAAGGGCTTTCAAACGCGCACCCTCGCCCGCCTCGGCGGCACCGCCGACGACCTGTTCAAGACGCTCGACGTCGCGCTGAAATTCGGCGCCAACTTTGTCGAGCTCCCCAACGGCTTCCGCCGCTTCGACAAGGCAACGCTGCGAGACTATGACCAGAAGCTCGAGCACACGCCGATGTGACGGCGACTGGGCGGGTTGCAATGAAACCGTCAGCCGCGCGGTGGAACCGCTCGACGTGGAATCCCGGCACCCCCGCGGTTAGAATCCCGCACCCGCGCCCGCGGCACCTGCCGGCGAGCGGGGATCTCAGGAGAGGTGTCCGAGCGGCTGAAGGAGCAGCACTGGAAATGCTGTATCGGGCTTAAACCCGATCGCGGGTTCGAATCCCGCCCTCTCCGTTTGAAAAGCCACGTGCTCCGCAACCTGCTCGTTATCAGTGGCTTGCGGAGCACGCTTGTTTTTTGGGGGGGCACTTGTCCCGGATTTGTCCCCACTTGGCGCATCCGACGAGCACACCTTTTTCACAATGTTTTGATTCGCCCCCTGCCGTCTTACTGGACCTCGTAAGCGATTGCGGGCACGAATCCGGACACACTCGCATTCCCGACCTTCATGGTCGCCGTGACGATCAGCGTGCCGCGCTGGCCGGCATACACCGCCTTGTTCCCGAAGGTCGTGATGCGGACGGTCGTTTGCGTCTCCCCGAGGGGGATCGGCGGGATTTCGACCTGCCATTCCTTTGGAAGGCGGTCGCAGCGGAGGGTGATGACGCCCGGCGTAATCCCTTCCTTGAACGAGGCCTTCACGACCAATTCGACTCGACCGCTGCGCGGCACCTTCAGCGCCTGACGCGGCGGTAGATCGAGCGTGAAGGTGAAGGGGCCTTTTTCGACAATTGCCAGCAGCGTCTCGCGCGTGGGCACGTTGTGCATGTAATAGAACGCCTGCATCTGGTCCTCGGACGGCATCGCTTCGCGGGCGACCTCTTTTTCGCCGACGCGCGCCGTGCCGAGGACTTTCGGGCAGAGGATGCCGAGCGGCGCGTCGGGCGGGGTGCTGAGCGTGATGCGGGTCTCGTTCTGTTTGGCCCCAAGCACTTCGCCCGGCGTGGAGAAGCCGTCGGGCAGCCCGGCCACCGAGAGATTGATCGGGCCGTCGAAGCCGTCGCGGCGGAACGCGGCGACGTTCAAGAACGTCGTCCCACCCTGCGGCGCGCGGCAGTTGTCGGGCCGGACGCGCAGAACGAAATCCGGCCGCGGCGGTGCCACCGAGAGGCGGTAAGCGAATTCGTCCCCGCCCTTACCCTGTGCGTCTGCGATTCGCAGGACGTAGTCGCCCGCGGCCGGAAAGGTGTAGGAGATGTACGAATCGGAGTGGTGCGTGACCAGCCCTTCGCTCTTATCCACCGTGTCATCATTCTCCGCGACCTGCACGCCTTTGGGGTTGAAGAGGGTGAGGACCGAATCGAGCGGGGAGTCGAGGCGGCGGGCAAACACTTCCATCACCAGCGTCTGCTTGGCCTTTGCCGAGATAAGAAAATGGTCAACGTCGCCGGGCGTGTTGATGCGGCCGTTCACGACCACCGGCGCCGTGATCGGCTGCGCCGATTGCGGCGTGTCATTCGATTCGGATTCCACGACCTCGGGAAGATCGTCCACCGCGAACGGGACGGCATTGGAAAGGGTGCCCAGGGAACTCACCTGCACGCCGCGCCGCGAGGGGCTGTTCTGCGGCAGGTCGATGGCGACCTCGCCGATGGGCAGGTTGACGCCGGCGACGTGCACGCGGACCTCGGTCCCGCGCCGGCCACCCAGTGGGAAGGCGTGGGTGACGAACGGCGTCGCACCGATGTCGAGCCGGTAAATGAATTCGTCACGACCGCGGAAGAGGGCGTCTTTGATTTCGACGAGGTATTCGCCGTCCTTGTCGATCCGATAGAACATGACCGGGTCAGGGTGGTGGCGGAAGTCATCCACGAACGCCAGCTCGCGCCCCTTGGCGTCGTAGAGCGTCAGCGTCGGCTGAAACCAGCCGGGCACCGCGTCGGCGACGTACGGGATGATCTTCTGGGCGTACACGTCCAGGACCAGGCTCTGGCCGGCCTTGGCCTTGAAACGAAAAATGTCGCGGTCGCCTTGCTGGACCTGCCCGTTGACCACCACCGGAAGCACGGGAAGCATCTGGGCTTCTTCCGGGAGCGAATTCGGCTCGGCCTCAACCACTTCGGCGAACTGGCTGACGTAAAAGCGGAACCGATTGCTGACGCCCCCCGGCGTGATCAGCCGCAGGTCGTGCTCCCCCACCTCGGCGTCCGCCCCGACGGTGATTTGCACGCGGGCCAGGTCGGGGCTGGCGACGACGTCGAGCCGCTTGGGCTGTTTTTTATCCACGGCCGCGCGCTCGGAGGAGATCACCTTGCCGCTCACGCCCTTGCCCGACATGTGCACGCCCGTCGCCCCCACCAGGAACCGACCTCGGACGTTCACGTCCACGCTCGTGCCGCGCCGGCCGCCGCAGGGGAAAACGTAGGAGAGCTGGGGCTGCGACTGCGCGCTCGCCGTGCCCGCCAGCAGGACGGCGGCCAGGAGCGAGGCAGCGGCGACGACATTCGGCAATTGCGTTTTCATAATGGTGGGCCTCGCGACCCGGTTACTTCACCGTGGGCGCCGGCACCTTTTCGCCGGCCATGGTCCAGGCGACGAGTTCGGGCTTGAGCAGTTGGGCGGTCAACTGGTCGGGCGGGGTCGAAAGCTTCTCGCACTTCCATGCAACGGCGCCGGCCGAAGAGGTGGCCATGTGGCCTTGCGCCGTCACGATCAGCCACCGGTCCGCCTGCGGCGCGAGCTGGACCAACGTCGCCAGCGGCCGATTGTCGCGTGCACTCCAGAGTCGCACGGTGCCGTCGCCGCCGGCGGCGGCGACGGTCGTCTCATCGGCCGAGAGGGCGACCGCGTAGACCCAGTCCTGGTGGCCACTAAGCTTGGCGAGTTGCCCGCCGTTGCGGACATCAATGACCTTCACGGTCTTGTCGGTGCACGGGACGTAAGCCCGCCCGGCTTTCGAGGGGCCGATCATCCCGAGCGGAACGGCCGGCCCGATGGCGATCGGCCGGCGGAAGGTCGGCGTGTCAGTCTTGCGGAAGCGCAGACCCGAACCGTCCGGCCCGCCGACGGCGAGGAGCACCTGGACCTCATCGGGGTGAAAGGCCGCCCCGTAAACCGGATAAACTTCGACAAACTTCGTGGCAAGCGTCCAGTCGGCGACGTTCCAGATCTGACACGTATTGTCCTCGCCGCCGGTGGCGAGAAACTTGCCGTTGGGGCTGAAGGAGGCGTGGAGAATGCGGTCGCTATGGCCTTGGATCGTGGTGGCGAGCTTTTTCTGATCCAGGTCCCAGACGTAAGCGAGCCTGCCGCTTGCGCTGGCGGCGAGCAATTTGCCGTCCGGGCTCACGGCCAGTGAGCGGACTACGTCTTTCGGCTCGCCGAAACGGCAGGTTTCCTTGCCGGACGCGAGTTCGATCAGCCGGACCGCGCCGCTCACCGAAGGGGAGCCTTCGCCAACGACCAGCACGCTGCCGTCCTTGAAAAACGCCAGTGCGCCGACGTTGCCGCCGGCGGGAAGCCGCCGGGCCAACTTGGCGGCCGCCAGATCCCACAGCAGGACTTCCCGGTAGCCGGCACTTGCCAGCATCTTTCCATCGGGGCTGAACGCCGCGGCCGTCACCGGCGTAACCGGGCCGACGTTGACGACGCACTCGATCGAGCCGGCAACGCGGTTTGTCGGGCTGACCGGAATCGCGAGCGACTGCTTGGCCGCCGCGAGATCGGCCGCCCCGGCGCATGAAACCCAGAGCAACAGGCAGGCAGGAATTGTCAATGCAATCCGGGCTTTCATAAACGGCTCGCGTGGAATTACATGATTTCCTTCAGCAATCCGCCGCTCTGGATTTCCCCAGTGGCAGACGGCGTGACGTACGCGACGCACCCGTGCGGGTGCGGCAGGCGCCCGCGCGGGTCGATGCCGAGCAGCGTGTACATGCTGGCGGAGAGGTCCCACGGGCAGAGCGCGCGGTTCTTGGGGAACTCCCCCTTGCCGTCTGTATCGCCGACGACCATCCCGCCCCTGAACCCGCCGCCGGCGACCACGACGGACTGTGCTAGGCCGTAGTGGTGCCGGCCACCGTCCCACGGCGCCTTGGGGTCAACCTTGGGCGTTCGGCCGAACTCGCCGTACCAGGTGACGATGGTGCTGTCGAGCAAGCCGCGCCGGGCGAGGTCTTCGAGTAGCGCGGAGAAGCCCTGGTCGAGCGGCGGCAGCAGGACCTTCATCCGGCCGAAGTTGTCGCGGTGGGTGTCCCAGCCGCCGGAGTTGATGGTGATGAAGGGCACGCCGCGTTCGACGAGGCGGCGGGCGAGGAGGCAGGACTGGCCGAACTGGTTGCGGCCGTAGCGGTCGCGCGTTTCGGGCTTCTCTTCGGACATGTCGAACGCCTTCCGGGCGTCCCCGAGGAGCAGGGAGTAGGACTGCTCGCGGTAGGAGTCCATCGCGGCGAACTTTTGATTCTCGATGCATCCGGCGAGGTCATCGACGGATTGGAGCAGGGTTCGGCGTTGTTTGGCGCGTTCGTCGGAAATGCCTGCGGGGGCGACGAGGCCTTCGACGCGGACGGTGTTAGCGTTGGGGTCCCCGCCGGTGGCGAAGACGCGGTAGTCGGTGCCGAGGAAGCCGGATTCGGTGAAGCGGCCGAGCGGCTGGGTGACGGACATGTAGGGGGGCAGGCCGCGGTAGCCGGCTTCTTTTTTCTTGTACGCCACGACCGCGCCGACGGCGGGGTAGGCCAGTTCGCCGGGCATGGTGCAGGTCTGCATGACGTAGGTGGCGGTTTCGTGGCCGTTGTCGCCGTGTGTGATGCTGCGGACGATGGAGTATTTGTCCGCCTGCTTGGCAAGGAGGGGGAGGCCTTCGGAGATTCGGATGCCGGAGACGTTGGTCTCGATGGGCTTCCTGTACGGGCCCGTGTATTCGGCGCCGGCGTCGGGCTTGGGGTCGAAGGTGTCGAGGTGGGACGGCCCGCCGGCCATCCAGAGTTGGATGACGGATTTGGCCTTGGGTTGTTTGGTCACTTCGCCGCGGGCTTTGAGGTTGAGGAAGTCGGTGAGTGTGATGGCAGCGGCGCCCATGCCGACGGCGCCGATCCGGACGAAGGTGCGACGGCTCAGTTTTCCGCGGCTGAGCGTGACGCCATCATTTTGAACGTCCAACATGGCCGAGCCTTCTTTCGTGTGTGCGTTAATGGTTGAAGACGAATTCCTTGCTGTTGAGCAGCGCCCAGAGCACATCCTGGATCGCCTGGGCGCGGCGCTGCCTGGCGTCCGCCCTGGCGGCGTCGAGCTTTTTGTTCGCGTCGTTCAGCTTGGCCACCGCGGCTTTTTCACTGGCGGCGACCTTGTCGCGCGCGGCTTTGGCGGCCGCCATTACTTTGCGTCCGTCGGCGGTGAGCTTGGCAGTGTCCCTCCTGGCGTCGGGGGTGTCGGCACTTGCAGTAGTTTCGGCTTCTTTTGAGGCGCGGGCGGCGGCGTCGAAGTCGGTGTTGGCCTTGGCCAAGTCCTTGCGGCGTGCCGACAGGGCCTGTTCGGCCGCCTGCTGGGCGGTAACGGCTTCAGAATTGATCCGGCTGGCCGAGGAGACGTAGGCGAAAGTCGTGCTCTTCTCCTGAGGGCTGGGGTGCCGTGATACGGTGGCGAGGTACAACCCGTCGATGACCTTGGAATCCTCCGGCACGTCCTTGAGCAGGGCGGCGAGCCAGGGGCTGTTGTTGATTTTGTTCTGGACGTCGTTGGAATTGAGCAGGTGCAGGGTCTGGCGGAGGTAGAGCTGGAGGTCGCGCTCGGATTCGTAGGCGGTGTCGCGCGGGGGGCGGCCGAACAGTTCCAGGAACGGCAGCCCGACGCTGCCGTCGGCCAGGTGCGTGGCGCGGGAGCCGGCGGGCATCACGACGAAGGGCTCTGGGATGATGCTCTGGTAGGTGTCCCATTTGCCCGTAACCTGCTCGATCGCATCGAGGAGCGTCTCGGCGCCGAGCCGTTTCACGTAGTAGTGCGAGAAATGGGCGACGTCGTTTCGATTCCACTCGTTGGTCCTGGCCGACCGCTGGTACGTGTGTGAGTTCAGGACCAGGCGGTAAACGTGCTTCAGGTCGTACTTGTGGTCGATCAACTCCTTGGCAAGGTAGTCCAGGAGCTGCGGGTTCTCGGGAGGATTGGTCGGCCGCAGGTCGTCGGGCTCGTGCACGATGCCGCGCCCGAGGAGCCAGAACCAGACGCGATTCACGGCGTTGCGGGCGAACCACGGGTTCTCCGGCGCCGTGAGCCAGTCGGCAAAGGCCGCGCGCTCGTCGCGCCCCGGCTGGATTTCCATTGCCTCGCCGCCGGGGACCTTCGGCCGAACCACGTCGCCCGTGCGGGGGTGGCGGAGCGTCTGCTTGGCATCGAGGAGGACGATCTCCTCCTTCCACTCCATCGTGGACTTGTACTTCAGTTGCGAGAAAAAGGCGGCCAGGCCCAGGTCATCCTCGAGGTTCCAACGCTCGGTCGGGTGACCGTGGCAGCGCGCGCAGCCGACCCGCGCGCCCATGAAGGTTAGCGCCGCCACTTCGCCGACGCTCAGCGGGTCCTTCTTGAGAAACGCGCGGTAAAAGTTGGCCGGCGGGTCGCGGAAGTTGCTTCCGGTGGCCGTGAGCAGCTCGCGCGCGAACTGGTCGTACGGCTTGTTGGCGGCGATGCTCGCGCGGACCCACCCGTGGTACGCCTGCACCGCGTTCGGCCATAGATTGACCGGGAATTCGCTCTTGATCCGCAGCAGATCGCTCCACTTCATCGCCCAGTAGTCGGCGAATTCCTGGCTATCCAGCAGCCGGTCGATCAGCTTGCCCCGCTTCTGCGGGTCCTGGTCGGCCAGGTACGAACGCGCCTCGTCGGCCGTCGGGAGCGTGCCGGTCACGTCCAGGTACACGCGGCGCAGGAACTCCTCGTCCGAACAAACGTCCGACGGCGGAATGCCGAGTTTTTTAAGCTTGGCCACAACAAGCTGGTCGATCCACCCGCCGGCCGCGACCTGCGGGAAGGGCACGGGCAGGGGCTGCGGAACCGTGACGCGGACGGCCGCCGGGCGGCGCAGGTAACTCACGATGATAGCGGCCTCGCCATAGCCGCCGGCCGTAACGAGACCGCCGTCGTCAACCGACGCGACCTTGGCGTCCGAGGAGCTGAACACTGCCGCATCGGTGACGTTCTTTTGAGCGCCGTCGGAGAAAACCGCCGTCGCAGCCAGTTGCAGCGTCTGCCCCTTCTGGAGGAGGCGGTCGCACGGGGAGGCCGTGAGTGAAACCAGCGCCGGGGCGTTCGGCCCGGTCAGGGGCGCGCCCGCCGAGACCCACGCCAGAAGCAAGTTGTAACGCGGAGTCCCTACGCCGAGCTTTTGCTCGCAAAGGTGGTCAATCTCCGCGGTCGCTTTCAGGAGAAAAAGGCTTTTCGCCGGTTCGACCCTGTTCACCCGCCTGCCCCCGTCGGCCCTGGTCAGGGCGTCATAGTCGGCCAGGGGGTTTGCTCCGAACATCGACAGAACAAGGCCGCCCTTTCCTTTCGGCGAGCCGTGACAGGCAACCGCGTTGCAGCCCAGTTTGCTGAGCAGCGGCATGACATTTGTATTGAAATCCGCAGTGGACGGGTTGCCGGACTCGTATACCGGGTTCGAGCCTCGAACTCCGGCCAATGCCGAGACGGCGCTCAAAGCGAGAATCCCGAACAGAAGCAGCCTGCTCGTTGCCATCGTAGCGGACCTCAAACACAAGGATAATCTGCTCTCTTATTCGCCCGGAATTGTGCTACCACATTCATTATCGGGGCAGAAATAGGATGTTGAAGTCTTTCTTTGGCGCGGAATAATATCGGAAGCTCAGATCAGACGTCCATCAAGGCGTGGCCGTGGATGGCGCTTCCAGCGCGAGCACTTTCTCTCCCCCGCTTCCCGCGCGGTTCCGCTCGATCCTGCCGATCAGGCGGAGCAATCCGTCTAAGATCGTCAACGGGTGCGGCGGGGATCCCGGGATGTACAGGTCAACCGGCACCTGCGATTCCGCGCCGTTGTCCACTTCGGCGTGGTCGACGAAAGGGCCGCCCGAGATCGCGCACGCTCCGACCGCGATCACGATCTTCGGATCCGGCACGGCGTCGTACGTCTTCCGGAGGGCGAGGCGCATGTTCTCGCTCACTGGCCCCGTGATGAGCAGCCCGTCGGCGTGGCGCGGGGACGCGACGAACTGAATCCCGAACCGTCCGAGGTCCCAGCCGACCGTATTCAGCACGTTGACGTCGGCCTCGCACGCGCCGCAGCCGCCGGCGCAGACCTGCCGAAGTTTGAGCGATCGCCCGAATAGCTCCAGCAGCTTCTCGTCCAACGCCCCCGCGAGCTTCAGCCCCTCGCCGGCGGTAACGATCAGGTCCTCGCGGCGCCGCACGGCCAGCCGGTAGTCGTCCGAATACGAGACCGCGCCCGTCGGACAGGCCTGCACGCAGTCCGTGCAAAACAGGCAGCGGCCGAGGTCCACCCTCACCGTCCCGTTCACCGTGATCGCCTGAGTCGGGCACGCCTCCGCACACGCCCGGCAATCCTCCGGACACTTCGACGCGTCGAACACCGGCCGGCCACGAAATCGCTCCGGCAGCGGCGGCGGCGGGCCGTCCGGGTAGGACATTGTGCGATGGCCTTGCCGGAGCCGTGCCAGGGCGATCTTGAACATTCCAAATCCCTTCTTCTCCCGGGGGACTCCGCTACAGGTCGTGCCCGCAGTACGACAAATTGAAACTCTTGTTACAAAGCGGGAAATCGGAGATCTGCTGGCCGCGAAGGGCCATGGCAAGTCCCGTCCAGTTGTGGAACGAGGGATCCACGACCTTATAGCGCTCGAATCGGCCGGCCGAATCCGTGACGCCCACGTGGCAAATCTCACCGCGCCACCCCTCGACCAGCGACACCGCCAGCTGATCCGGCGAAAGCGGCTTAACGCCGCTCCGGATCGAACCGGCCGGCAGCGCGGCAAGCTGTTCCTCGAGGAATTCGATCGACCGCTGCACCTCCAGCCACCGCACGTACGCGCGGGCGAAAACGTCGCCGCTGGTCCACGTGGCGACGGGAATGTGAGCGAATCGGAAGATGCCCGAAGGCTGGTCGTGCCGCGCGTCGCGGTACAGTCCGGCCGCGCGCGCCGCCGGGCCCACCAGCCCGAGCTCCCCGGCCAGCTCCGTCGAAACCCGTCCCGTGTCCTCGAATCGCGCCATCACCGACGGGGAATCCCAGAGCAGTTCGATCGCGTTTTTGCAGTCCGCCGTGGCGGCCGAAAGGCGGCGGAGCAGCTCGTCCACAAGTTTCTGGTCCACGTCGAATCCCACCCCGCCCGGCCGGATCATCCCGCGCCCGAACCGGCTCCCGCAAAGCAGCGCCGTCATGTTGAGAAAGTCGCCGCGGATCCTGCCGCAGTAGCTGGCGGTCGGCAGGAACCCGACGTCGCCGGCGAGTGCCCCCAGGTCCCCGACGTGGTTGGCCAGCCGTTCCAGTTCCAGAGCGATGCCCCGCAGCGTCTGCGCCCGCGCCGTCTTTTGCGATTTGGCCAGCGCCTCCACCACTTGGCAGTACGCCGTGCAATGCCCCACGCTCGTGTCACCGGCCAGCGTCTCGGCGTAATGCACGGAGCGATTGTTCGGCCCGCCGATCATCGCCCGCTCGACGCCGCGGTGCTGGTACCCCAGCGAAATCTCGAGGTGAAACACGCTCTCGCCGTGGCACTGAAAGCGGAAGTGCCCCGGCTCAATGACCCCCGCGTGCACGGGCCCGACCGCCACCTCGTGCACCTCCTCGCCTTCGACGCGGTAAAAATCCGTCACGCCCACGACCGGCGGTTCGCCCGCAGGCCCGCCCCACGCCTCATGGCCCGGCCGGTAGGATCGTTGGAATCGAACGGGCTTGAACCACGGGTGTCCCTCCGCCCGCAGTCCGAACTGCTCGGCAATCTCCCGCTCGAACAAATGCACCTGCGTGCAATGCGGCGTGAGGGATTCGAAACGACCGCCCGCCACGGTCGTGCCGCCGGCGCGGAGCCGCGATTCCTGATCGTCGGCTAAGACCACGTACAGCCCCACCACTTCGCCGGACTTGCCCGCGACGCCGAACAACGAGACGACCCTCTGCCCGTCCGCCACCGCGTCCAGGATTGCTTGCCGGAAATCCGCGCCGGCCATCTCGGGGATGTCGCCGCGGTTGACGGCGCGGCCGTTGACGAGGGTCGCCAGCTGATTCGCTTGCGTCATGGCCGGACCTCCAGGAACCGCACCGCGTCGCGCAGCAGGTCGTTAATCGGCGAAGGAATGTACACGCCGAGCAGAAGCACCACGGCAAACGACGCGAGCACCGGCAGCCCCGTCAGCAGCCCGTCGCGGTACGTCGTCCGCCGCGCCGCTGCCGTCGGCCTGCCTTGCACCACCGTCAACACCGTCCGCCCCATCCCGATGAAGATGATCAGGAGCAGCGAAAGAAAGGTCGCGCCCACCAGGAACCTCCCCGCGCCAAACGCCCCGTTCAGGATGCTGAACTCGCTGACGAACGGGCCGAACGGCGGCGACCCGGTGATCGCGAGGAACCCCAGCAGGAAGAGCGTCCCCGAAAGCGGCAACCGCCGCATCGCGCCGCGCACCTCGTCGGTGGTCTTCGCGTCATACGCGCGATGGATGTTCCCCGCCGAGAGGAACAGGACGCCCTTGGTCATGCCGTTGTTAATCATGTGCAATAACGCGCCGAATACGGCCCCCCCGCCCACCCCGATCCCCAGCACCAGGATCCCCATGTGCTCCACGCTCGAGTACGCCAGCATGCGCTTGAAATCGCGCTGCCCCACCATGAACGCCGCGGCGAACACCATGGAAACAATGCCCATGAACACCAGCAGCCGCCCCGTGTACATCGCTTCCCCCGCCGCCCGGCAGACGTGATCGATCCGGAGCAGCGCCAAAAACGCGCAGTTCGTCACGCCCCCCGCCAGCAGCGCCCCCACCACGCCCGGCGCCTCCCCGTAAGCGTCCGGTTTCCACGTGTGCATCGGCGCCAACCCCATTTTCGTCCCGTACCCGACCAGCAGCAGGACGAAAGCCACGTGCAACCACGGCTTGGACAGCAGCGGCGCCTCCCGCAGCAAATCATCGAACATCAGCGACGACTCGACCCCCCGCTGCACGGCGGCGTACGCCAGGAAGAATGACCCGAGCAGCGCCAGCGCAATTCCCACCGACCCGATCAGCAGGTACTTCCACGTCGCCTCGATCGACCGCGGCGTGCGGTTGAAGTAGATCAGCGGCGCCGTCGCCAACGTCGTCGCCTCGATCGCCACCCACATCAGCCCCAGGTGACGCGCGCACACCACCAGCGACGTCGCCGCCAGGAACAGCAGCAGCCCCACGCAAAAGATCCGGTTCGACAGCTCCGCGCGGTAGCGAAGGTACCCCACCGAGTACGCCGCACATATCAGGAACAACACGCTCAGGATCAGCAAAACGATGCGCCCCGGCGGGTCCAGCGCCAGCCACCGCGTAAACCCGGCCCGCTCCGGCCGCAGCAGCACCAGCATCGTCAGCGCCAAATGCCCCGCCGCCGCCGGCAACAGCAGCCACGGCCGCCACCGGTTCGAACGGACCGCCGCCGCAAGCAGCGCCGCGATCAGCGGCAGGATTATCAGGTCGACGCACATAACGTCATTCCTTCAAGGCGGACAGCCGCCTCGTGTCCAGCGACGCGAACTCGCGGTTGATGTGGTGGATGATGATGCTGATCACGAACACGCCCACGAACAGGTCGAGCAACACGCCCAGCTCCACCAGGAACGGCACCGCCTCGATCAGCAGCAGGCCGAAGATGAAAATCCCGTTCTCCAGGATCAGGTAACCGATCGTCTGCGTGATCGCCTTGATCCGCGTTGTGAGCAGCAGGAAACCGGTGAAAACCGTCGAAAGCGCCGCCGGAACCACCAGCGTCTGCGCGTGCCCCGCCGCCAGCGGCAGCTTCGCCGCCAGCCCGATCGCCGCCGCCGTCCCCAGCGCCCCCAGCAGCGTGCTCGGCATAAAGCCGATGATCGGCTCGATCTCCCTCTTGATCTGCGCGTCCCGCAGCGCCTTGAAGAGGATCTGCGGGATCAGCGAACCCTTGACCAGCACCGTCGCAATCCCCACGATCCCCGTCAGCGCGCTCAAATGACCGTGTGCCAACAGCGGCATCACCCCGAGGACCACGCCCTGCAGCGCCGCCGCCTGCACCAGCGCGCGGATCCGGCTCGTGCCCAACACAAACAGGTTGAGCAGCAACACCAGCACCAGCAGCGCGTTGAGAAATGAAACCATCGCTACCTCAGCATCAGCAGGAACCCTAAGCCGCACAGGAGCGACGCCGCCACCAGCAGCGTCGGCACGTGCCGCATTTGCAGCCGCGCCATCGCCGACTCCACCACGCCGATCGCCACAGCGACGCCCAGCATTTCAACCACGAACAGCCCCCAGTCCGCCGGCGCCCAGCCGGTCCGCGCCGGCAGCATCACGTGAAGAACGACCGCCGACAACACGAACAGTTTCACCGCCGCCCCGTAGAGCACGATCCCCAGCAGCGGCCCACTGTGGTCGAGCACCATCACCTCGTGGATCATCGTCAGTTCCAGGTGGGTGTTCGGGTCATCGATCGGGATGCGGCAGTTCTCCGCCAGCAGCACCACGAACAGCCCAGCCGCCACCAGCACCAGAGACGCCACCGGCAGGCCCATCAGCGGCACCGTGTGCGGCGACCGCAGCATCGGCGTCAGACTGATCGACCCCGACAGCTTTGCCAGCACCAGGAACGCCAGAAAGATCGCCGGCTCCGAAAAACAAGCGAAGGTCACTTCGCGCGCCGCCCCCATTCCCTCGAATGCCGAACCCGTGTCCAGGGCCGCCGCCGTCGTAAAGAACCGCGCCAGCCCGAACAGGTACGCGAACAGGATCAGGTCCCCGCCGAAGCGGATCGGCGCGGCGAACGGCCCCAGCGGGACCAGCAGCCCCGCCAGCAGCACCGCCGCGAGCGTCACCACCGGCCCGAGGCGAAACACCCACGTCGTGGTCGTGCTGAACACCATCCCCTTGCGCATCAGCCGCGCCAGGTCGTAGTACGGCTGCAACAGCGGCGGCCCCACCCGCCCCGCGAACAGCGCCTTGGTTTTGTTGATGACGCCCAGCAGCAGCGGCGGCATCCCGAGCATCAGGACCAGGTGGACGAAGGTTGTGATGATTGACGACACCATTTTTCAGCCCGTCACGCGAACAGCAGCAGCAGGACGAGGATGCTCAACACGTACAGCAGGTACACCTGGATCGGCCCCCGCTGCACGACCCTCGCCCACCCCAGCAGCCACGCCGCCGAGTCAAACGCCGGCATCAAGCTTCGATCGAGCACCACATCCGGCACACCGCTTTCAAATTCCGCCGGCCCCGCAAAAATGCCTTCTATCCGCGGCCGCCTCCGCCACGGCCAAAGCACCCACGCGAGCAGCTCCACGATCATTTGCGAGAACGACGACCCGCTGTACTGCATCCGCGCCGTCGGCCGCGCGTACCCGCAGTCCCAGGTGCCGGCCGAACGGGACGTACTCCGAGACCGCCGCCCCGCGAGCCACAACCCGCCGGCGCCCACCGCCGCGAAAAGTGCCACCGACATTCCGGTCAACCACCCCACCGGAACGAAACTGCGAATCCCCCCCGCCGCCGGCCCCATAATCGGCGCCCAGCCCGCAACCGCCCGGTCCAGTACCCCGATCGCGATCACCGGCACCAAGCCAATCAAGACGCAGCACGCCGCCAAAGCCCACATCGGCAACAGCATGCTCCCCGCGGGGTCGCGCGCGTGTGCGGCGCGCTCGCTCCGAGCCGCCCCGGCAAACACCGTCCCCAGCAGCTTCACGAAACCCGCAACGGCGAGCGCCCCAACCAGCGCCAGCGCCGGCGCCCCGAGCCCCACCGCCGCCCACGCGCGCGAGCTCGTCGCCACCGCCCGCAGCAGCCCGACGTACAGCAGCAACTCTCCGATAAACCCGTTTAGCGGAGGCAATCCGCAAATCGCAACCGCGCCGATCACGAACGGCAAGAACGTCCTCGGCATGCGCTTCCCCAGCCCGCCCAGCAGGTCAATCTCTCGCGTGTGCGCCGCGTGCAGTATGCCGCCGGCCCCCATGAACAGCAGCGGCTTGAACAGGCTGTGGTTAAGCACGTGCAGCAGCGCCCCGCCCAGCCCGAGCACGACCAGGTCCGGCCGGTGCAGCGACCGCCCGAGCGTCGCCAGCCCCACCCCCAGCACGATGATGCCGACGTTTTCAATGCTGCTGTAGGCGAGCAGACGTTTAAGGTCGCGCTGGCCGACGGCGAAGGCAATTCCGAGGATGGCCGAGGCGGTTCCGGCAACGAGCAGCGTCGCCCCCCACCACGCCGGGGGGTGCGGCGCCAGCGCCGTCACGCGCACCAGGCCATACACGCCGGTCTTGAGCAGCACCCCCGAAAGGACCGCCGACACGTGGCTCGGCGCGTTCGCGTGCGCCCCCGGCAGCCAAACGTGCAGCGGCATGACGCCGGCCTTAATTCCGAATCCCACCGCCCCCAATACGAACAGCCCCGCCGCCACCGCCGGCGAAATGCTCGCCGGCAGCGACGGCCACAACTCAAACGCCCCCGTCGCCTGCCGGAGCAGCGCAAAGAATCCGAACAGGCACAGCGTCCCCACGTGCGTCGCCACCAGATACACCCACGCCGCCTCCCGCACCTCACCCTTGTTTTCCTCCGTCGCGACCAGGAAAAACGCGGCCAAGGCCATGATTTCCCACGCCATCAGGAACAACACGCCGTCCCGCGCCAGCACCACCATCGCCATTCCCGCCGTCATCAACCCCCAGCACAGCCGCAGCTTCCGCCCATTCCCCACGTGCCGCCGCTGGGCCCAGTAACTCAGCCCGTACACCGCCCCCAGTGCCGAAATCAGAAAGATCGGCACCAGAAAGATCAGCCCGACGTCATCAACCGCGCAGGAAAATTGCCCAAACGGCAGCGCCCACGCCAGCCGGATGGCCGTCGATCGTTCCGGACGCACGTAGTGATTGATCAGCGCCGCGCCGCCGGCCGCGCATCCCAACACGTTGAGCACCGCCGCGACCCACTGCCCCACCGACGACCGCCGGCTCATTAAAAGCCCCGGCACACCGCTGAACGCGACCACCGCCACCGCAATGACCAGCCACCATGTCGTCATCGTCCAACAGCCTCCCCCCCGATGACCGCCCGCACCGCCTCTTTCACCGGAATGGTGAGCAGCAGCAGGAACAGCAGAATCGTCAGGATGTACAGCAAATACGTCTGCACGCTCCCCTGCTGCAGCACGCGCAGCCCACCAAGCCTCGAGCGGAATCGCCGCCACATCGGCGCGAGCACCCCGTCGAGCACAACGTCCTCCACATGGCTTTCAAATTTTGACACCGCCGGAAATGGCGTGAGTATCTCCGGCCCGTGCACCCTCGGCCGCAGCACGGCCCCGAACAGCCCAACGAGAATCCCGGCAAACGAGGAGGCCGTGTACTGCATCCGCGCCCCCGGCCGCGCGTAGCCGCAGTCCCACGTCAACGACCGCCGCTCGAACCGCCGGGCCGC
>Ga0308176_10000365_pt1 | contig 29605 bp, 29 predicted proteins | sample PhyCR2_3_FD_203890 | JGI IMG/M metagenome (GOLD analysis project Ga0308176, IMG submission 203890) | Soil microbial communities from UC Gill Tract Community Farm, Albany, California, United States - DLSLS.C.R2 | ecosystem: Environmental > Terrestrial > Soil > Agricultural land | place: USA... | reverse complement strand
CGCCGAGCAGGTGACCCGACACGTACCGGGCCGGGATGCCGGCCAGCCGGCACACCGTGAGCATGACGTGTGCGATGTCCTGGCACACCCCGCGGCGCACCGCGTACGCCTCGGCGGCGGTGGTCGCGACCGTCGTCGCGTCGACGTCGAAGGTGAACTCCGACCGCAGCCGCTGGCACAGCGCCGCGGCCAGCGCCGCGTCCGCATCGTGCGCCGACCGCAGCGACTCGGCCAGGTCCCACAGCTCGGGCGACGGGCTGGTGAGCCTGGTCGGCACCAGCAGTCGGGGGTCCGCCAGTGCGGCGGCCGGCAGCAGCACGTCGGCGGCCGGGCCGACCCGTTCGACCAGCGCGGCCAGCGTGAACTCCACCGCCGACGCGACCACCGGCAGCTCGACCGCGACGACCTCGTTGCCGTCGGCGTCCCGGTGGGTGACGGGCTGGTACGCCGACCCCTCCGCGTCGGTCACGACGACGTGCCGCGCCCGCCGGTGCAGGTTCCCGTGCCGCAGCCGGGGCAGGGCGACCAGCCGCTGCCGCACCTGGTAGGCCGGGCCGTCGTAGGAGTAGCGGAAGACCTGATGCAGCAGGTAGGTGACCGACCCGGCGCCGTCGAGGTCGACCGGGTCGAGTTCCAGCAGCGGCCGGTCCAGCCAGTCGGTCACGCCGGCGCCTCCTCGGCCCAGACCTCCATCCGCTCCAGCACCGGCCCGCCGAACGTGGTGACCATCGCGACGTCGAGCGCGTCCCGCCCGCGGCCGATGAGCACGCGGCCCTTGCGGTGGGCGTTGTTGCGCGGGTCGAAGGTGTACCAGCGGTCTCCCAGCCAGACCTCGATCCAGGCGGCGAAGTCCATCGGCTCCGGGGCCGGCGGGACGTCCAGGTCCGGCAGGTAGCCGAACGCGTAGCGGGCCGGGATGTTGAGCGCGCGCAGGAAGCTCAGGGCGACGTGCGCGAAGTCGCGGCAGACCCCGCGCCCGGCCGCCCAGACGTCGGCCGCGGTAGTCAACGGCGTGCTGCTGCCGAGCTCGAACGCGAGCCGCTCGTGCACGTGGTCGAGGACGGCCTGCACCCGGCCGTACCCCGGTGGCGCCGAGCCGAAGGTGGCCCAGGCCTCGTCGCCGAGTACGTCGGGGAGCACGTACCGGCTGGGCATCGTGTAGAGCAGCACCTCGTCCGGCAGGTCGGTGACGGGTGCCTCGGCTGCGTCCGGGACCACCTCCTCGGTCGCGTCCGGCACCGAGACGAGCGCGTCGAACCGGACGGTGCACGGCCCGGCCGGCAGCGTCAGCCGCTGGCAGGGGTTGCCGTAGAGGTCGGTGTAGCCGTGCCGGCCCAGGTCTGGGTCGGTGACCCAGGTCGCGGAGCGGACCAGGGCCGGGCCGGTGTCCAGCGGGACCACCTGGAAGACGGCCGGCGTCTCGACGGCCGCCGCGTAGCGGAACTCGCAGCCGACCCGCAGCTGGCGACTCGCATGCATCAGCCCACCCTGCCCGATGAGCGTTTCCGGTGCATTACGTCCGGGGTGGACAGCCGAACGCCCCGCCTCCGGACGGGGGAAACGGAGGCGGGGCGCTCGGACGGGGTGGGGTTACTTGATCTCCATGCGGCCGGGCTCGTAGCGGAGTTCGACCTTGTCCTTGGTCGCGGGGTCAGCGAACTTGACATCCGTGCGGAGGTTGCTCGTGGTGCCGTCGGACTTCACCTCGGCCGACCAACCGTCGGTGACGCTGACCGAAGCGAGCTGCGTGGTGCCGGAGACGACGCAGACCGTGCCGGCGAGCAGCGGCGTGTTGTCCGCGGTGAACGCGTACGGGACGTCGATGGTGTCGGTGCCTGCCGCGCAGACGGAGGGCGCCTCCTCGGTGGCCGAGGCGGTGGTCGCGGGGATCAACATGGCGCCGAGGGCGCCTGCGACAACCACGGAGCCGAGGCTCAGCTTCAGGGACTTCTTCACCGGGAACTCCTGTATGTGGGCGGAGGGCGTGTGGTTCGGGTAGTTGAAGTTTCACTGGACCAACCGGCGCAGGGCTACTGGACCTAGGTACTAGGACCTGTCCGGACAACGCGACCGGGGCCTGCCTCCCAACCGTTCCCGGAACGGTGGGCAAAGTCCCCGTAACACGATGCGGGTAAGACTGCGTCGTGGAGGGACTGCTCGCCGGCTACCGGAGCCCCGCGTACGACGAGATGGTCGACGCGCAGGGCCTGCCGTACCCGCACACCAAGTCGCTCCACGAGGCGCTCCAGCTGCTGTCCGCGGCCGACCTGACCGAGCGGGGCGCGGTCCGGGCCCGCAGCTTCCTGGAGCAGGGCATCACGTTCTCCTCGTCCGGGCGGGAGTGGGTGTTCCCGCTCGACCTGATCCCGCGGCTGATCCCGGAGTCGGAGTGGGAGCACATCGAGGCCGGGGTGGTCCAGCGGGTACGGGCGCTGGAGGCGTTCCTCGCCGACGTCTACGGCGACCGGCAGGTGCTCGCCGACGGCGTCGTGCCGCACTCGTTGGTGGTGACGAGCAGGAACTTCACCCGCGAGGCCGCGGGCATCAGGCCGCCGCGGGGAGTGCGGGTGCACCTGGCCGGGATCGACCTGGTCCGCGGGTCGGACGGGGTGATCCGAGTGCTGGAGGACAACCTGCGGGTGCCGTCCGGCATCTCGTACGTGGTGGAGAACCGGGAGGCGCTGACCCGGGTCTTCCCCGGGCTGTTCCTCGAGCAGCAGGTGCAGCCGGTGGCCAACTACGTCGCGACGATGATCGACTCGCTGCGGGCCACCGCGCCGCGCGCGGTGAGCGACCCGACCGTGGTGCTCATGACGCCCGGGGTACACAACTCGGCCTACTTCGAGCACGCGTTCCTGGCTCGGAAGATGGGCATCGAGCTGGTCGAGGGCCGGGACCTGGTCTGCCGGGACAACGTGCTCTACATGCGTACGACCAGCGGGCAGCGCCGGGTCGACGTGGTCTACCGGCGCATCGACGACGACTTCCTCGACCCGCTGCAGTTCCGGCCGGACTCGATGATCGGCTGTCCCGGGCTGGTCAACGCGGCCAGGGCCGGCAACGTCACGCTCGCCAACGCGATCGGCAACGGCGTCGCCGACGACAAGCTCACTTACACCTATGTCCCGGACCTGATCCGCTACTACCTGGGCGAGGAGCCACTGCTGCCGAACGTGCCGACGTACCGGCTGGACGACCCCGACGTGCGGGCCGACTGCCTGGCCAGAGCCGACCGGCTGGTGTTCAAGCCGGTCGACGGGTCCGGCGGGCACGGGATCGTGATCGGGCCGCAGGCGAGCGACGAGGAGCTGGCCGAGATGACCCGGAAGGTCACCGAGCTGCCCCGGGCGTACGTCGCCCAGGAGCTGGTGCTGCTGTCCACCGTGCCGTCGCAGGACGGCGACGTGCTCAAGCCGCGGCACGTGGACCTGCGCCCGTTCGCCAGCAACGACGGCGACCGGATCAGTGTGCTCCCGGGCGGGCTGACCCGGGTCGCGCTGCGGGAGGGCAGCCTGGTCGTCAACTCCTCGCAGGGGGGCGGGTCGAAGGACACCTGGGTGCTCACCTCCCGGCCCGGGCCGGCGGCCACGGACGCCGCCCCGGAGGTGCTCGCCGCGACGCTGCCGGCACAGGCACCCGACCCCGGCCCGGTCACCGAACAGGCCCAGCAGCAACAGCAAGGGTTCCGATGCTGAGTCGCGCGGCCGAGGCGCTGTTCTGGATCGGCCGGTATGCCGAGCGGGCGGAGGACACCGCCCGGCTGCTCGACGTGCACTTCCACCAGATAATCATCGACCCGGCCGTGGACGAGGCCGAGACCTGCGCGGTGGTGGCGACCGTGATGGGCCTGCGGGACGGTGGGCCGGACCCGGTGCCGACGACCATGCGCGAGGTGCTCGACCTGCTCGCGTACGACCTGGACAACCCGTCGGCGATCGCCGGCGCGCTGGCCGCGGCCCGGGAGAACGCCCGCGGCGTCCGCGAGTCGCTGTCCGGCGAGATCTGGGAGTGCCTCAACACGACCTACCTCGAGCTGCCGCGGCGGATCTCGGCGGCCCGGCAGTTCGGGCCGGCGCCGCTGTGCTCGTACGTGCGGCACCGCGCGGCCATGTACGCCGGCTACGTCGTGTCGACGATCAGCCGGGACGCCGGCTACGACTTCCTCGCCCTCGGCCGGTCCCTGGAGCGGGCCGACATGACCGCCCGGCTGCTGGCCGCGGCGGTCGGGACGCCGGCGCGGGAGGACGATCACTGGGTGACCACGCTGCGGGCGTGCTCGGCGCACGAGGCGTACCTGCGGCGGTACCGGCGCGGGGTCGCCGGCCGGCCGGTGCTGGAGTTCCTGCTGCTGGACCGGCAGTTCCCGCGCTCGGTGCTGCACGCGCTGACCGTCGGCGAGCAGGCGTTGGCCCGGCTGGAGCCGGCCGGACAGTCGGACGGACGGCCCGGTCGGGCGTCCGAGGCGCGCCGGCTGATCGGTCGGGTCCGGATCGACCTGGAGTTCCTCTCCCCCGAGGTGCTGGCGCACGGGCTGCCGGAGCGGCTGCAGTCGATCCAGCGCGGGGTCTCCGACGTCAGCGAGTCGGTCGGCCGGCGCTACTTCGGCTCGTCCACGCTGGTCGGCTGGAACCGCGAAGAGGCCGACTGGATCGGCGCCACCCCATGAGTGGTGCGAGGAGTGGGCGGTGAGGGAGCGCGAGGGCTCGCAGCGCGAGCGGGGAGCGACGAGAGCTGTGCCGGCCGAGGGACGCGGCCGGCACTGGTCGAGGAGCGGGAGATGAGGGAGCGCGAGGGCTCGCAGCGCGAGCGGGGAGCGACGAGAGCTGTGCCGGCCGAGGGACGCGGCCGGCACTGGTCGAGGAGCGGGAGATGAGCTGGCGGGTGGCGGTGCGGCACCGCACCGGCTATCAGTACGGGTCGCCGGCGCGGGCGTCGTACAACGAGGTCCGGATGACGCCGGCGACCACGGGCGGCCAGCACCTGCTCACCAGCCGGCTGGAGATCCGCCCCGACACCCGCCCGCTGCGGTACGTCGACTACTGGGGCACCGCGGTGCACGCATTCGACGTGCACGTCCCGCACACCGAGCTGGCGGTGACCGCAGCCTCGGTGGTGGAGACGGCCGGTCCGGTGAGCGCCCCGGACGTCGGCTGGGACACGCTCAGCTCGCCCGCCGTACGGGACCGGTTCGCCGAGCTGCTGGCACCGTCCCGGTATGCGGTGGCGGAGGAGGAGCTGGACGCGGTCGCCCGGACGCTGCGGGCGGCCGGCTCGCCGGCGGAGACCGGCCGCGCGGCCGCGCACTGGGTGCACGAGACCCTCGACTACGTCCGCGGCGCCACCTCGGTCGGCACCACCTCGGCCGAGGCGCGGGACCTGGGTCAGGGCGTCTGCCAGGACTTCTCGCACCTCACGCTGGCGCTGCTGCGCTCGGCCGGCCTGCCGGCCCGGTACGTCTCCGGCTACCTGCACCCCCGCTCGGACGGTGCGCTGGACGAGCCGGTGTCGGCGGAGAGCCACGCCTGGGTGGAGTTCTGGGCCGGCGACTGGATCCCGGTCGACCCGTCGAACCTGGCCGAGGTGGCGGAACGGCACGTGCTGGTCGCCCGCGGCCGGGACTACGCCGACGTGCGCCCGCTGGCCGGCGTCTACTCGGGACCGCCGGCGCAGGCGCTCGGGGTCACGGTCGAGCTGACCCGGCTGCGGTAGGGCCGGCGCCGACCGCTGCCTCGGTCCGGGCGGTTCCCGCTGCTGCGGGTCCGGGGGTTCCGGCCGGCGGCTGAGTACGGTCGCTGCGTGGACGGGGAACGGGTGCAGCAGGTCGGGTTCGCCGCCGGGATCGGGGCGGTGGCGGGCGCCGCGATCGGGGCCGGGCGGGCGCCGGTGCGGGCAGCCCTGCTCGGTGCGGCCGGGATGGCGGCGATCGAGGCGGCGGCCAGGGCCGTGCAGCGGCCCGACGAGATCCCGCCGCGGTGGTCACGGATCGCGGCCAGCGGCGCCCTGGCGGCGCCGGCCGGCTGGGTGGCCGGGCGCCTGGGAGCGCGACCCGGGGCGGTCGCGGTCGGGGCGGGCACACTGGCGGGCGCGCTCGGGGTCCGGCCGCAGAAGGTGGCGCTCGGGCCGGTCGTCGGCGCGGCCGCGGCACGGCTGCTGGGCGACCGGGTGAACGCGGCGACGCTGGCCGCGGCGACCGTCGTCGGGTTCCGGCTGGTGTCGGCGGCAGCGTTCCGGGACGCGCAGGTGCGGCTGCTGGCCGACGCGGTGCCGGCCGACCAGCTGCCGTTCGTCGTCCCGCTCGAGGCCCGCACCCGCTACGTCGGCACCGGCTACGTCCGCGAGCTCGCCTCGGTGCTCGGCGGCACGTACACGGCGGCGAACCCGGACGTCGGCATCGTCGCCGACCTCGACGACCTGGCCGGGCCGGACTTCGATCCGGGCCGGGCCGACCCGCTGGTGCGCGAGTTCTACGAGCACACCACCCGGTTCACGCTGGACATCGTGCCGCAGTGGCGGTTGTGGGTCCGGCCCGGCTACCTGCTCTACCGCACGCTGGTCGCCCGCCCGCTCGGGCAGGCCAACGTGCCGGCCAACCAGAAGGAGACGCTCCGTGGTGTGCGCAGCCGGATCGACACGGTCTCCGACCCGACCGGTGCGATCACCGTACGGGGCTGGATCCGGTCCACGGCCGACACCGACGAGCCGATCTACGTCGGGATCTACACGACGTACCGGCACGAGGGCCGCGGGTACGTCAGTGTCGGCTTCCCGGTCCCGCAGGGCGACTTCACCGCGACGCTGCTGCCGGTCGGCCGCCCGGACGGCGGGCTCACCCTGACCAGCCGCAGCGACCTGCCGCACCCCGGCCACTACCTGGCCTACATCGATCCGCAGACCCGGGACCTGACCGCGCTCGAAGTGCCGGGCTTCGCCGAGCAGCTCGACGTCTGGGCTGACGGCGGCCAGCTGCGGGCCGACCACTCATTCTCCGTGTTCGGCTTCCCGTTCCTGGTGCTGCACTACGCGATCCGGCGGAAGTCCTAGTGTCCCGCGTCAGAGGTTTCGTGCGGTGCGAAACCTCTGACGCGGGGCACTAGCTCAGGACGCCGCAGACCAGGTTGACCGCGGTCGCGAAGGCCGAGTCCGGCGGGGTGGCGTAGCCGAGGACGAGCGCCGGCGGGTGCGTCGCCGCGCCGGTCGAGTATTCCTCCAGCCCCTGCAGCTCCAGCCCGCGGTGCGCGGCGGCGGCGACGACCGCCGACTCGGACCGTCCCGGCGGCAGCTCGACCAGCGCGTGCAGCCCGGCCGCGACGCCGGTCACCCGCGCGGCCGGCGCGTGCTCGGTCAGCGCCGCCACCAGCCGGTCGCGCCGCCGCCGGTACGCGAGCCGGCGCCGGCGCACGTGCCGGTCGTAGCCGCCGGAGGTCACGAACTCCGCCATCGCCAGCTGCTCCAGCACGCCGGTCTGCCGGTCGGCCCGCTCCTTCGCCGCGACCACGCCGTCGACCAGGTGCGCCGGCAGCACCAGCCAGGCCAGCCGGAGCGCCGGGGCGAGCGTCTTGCTGGCGGTGCCCGCGTACACGACCCGGTCGGGGGCGAGCGCCTGCAGCGCGCCGACCGGGTGCCGGTCGTACCGGAACTCCCCGTCGTAGTCGTCCTCGACGACCAGCGCACCGGTCTCCACCGCCCGGGTGCGCCGCTCGGCCACCAGCACGCTCCCGATCGGGAACTGGTGCGCCGGGGTCAGCAGCAGGACGTCGGCATCGCCGCCCGGCACCGCGCCGCGCTCGTCCACGGGCACGGTCGCCAGTCGCATCCCCCGGGCGGCGACCAGCTCGCGGGTGGCCGGCTGGCACCAGGCCTCGGTCGCCAGCGTGCCCGCCCCACCGGCCAGCACCGCCTCGCAGAGCAGCCCCAGTCCCTGGGTGAAGCCGGCGCAGACCACGATCCGTTCGGCGTCGGCGTGCACACCGCGGGCCCTGGCCAGGTAGTCGGCCAGTGCCCGGCGCAGCTCGGGCCGGCCACGCGGGTCGCCGTAGCCGTACGCCTGCGCGGGTGCCGTCGCCAGCGCCCGCCGCGCGGCGGCCAGCCAGGCGGTCCGCGGAAACGAGGTGAGGTCCGGCGAGCCGGGCTTGAGGCTGTACCGGAGCACCGGACCCGGCGTCCGCGGGACCCCCCGGGCAGCCGGCGCCGCCGCCCGCTCGGCCACGACCGTGCCGGAGCCCTGCCGGGCCGCCAGCCAGCCCTCGGCGACCAGCTGCCCGTACGCCTCGGCGACCGTGTTGCGGGCGATCCGCAGGTCGGCGGCCAGCGTGCGGGACGGCGGCAGTCGGTTGCCGGGGCGCAGCCGGCCGGACCGCATCGCCTCCCGCAGCGCCCGTTCCAGCCCGGCCCGCCCCCGCGTCCCGGCCAGGTCGAGGTGCAGGTCCACCCCGGAAATGGCCCATGATTTCGGCATAGAAGTGGACCTTACCCGTGGGCCGATCCCCCCGGCAGGGTTGGCGGCATGACAACGACAGAGATCCCCGCCCGGCTCGACTTCGACGGTGCCGTCCCGGCCTTCTCCCGGGCCATGTCCCACCTCGACAACGCCGCCACCAAGGAGCTCGACCGGGTCGGCATCGACCCCGCCCTGCGCGAGCTGGTCCGGATCCGGGCCTCCCAGCTCAACGGCTGTGCGTACTGCATCGACATGCACTCGAAGGACGCCCGCAAGGGCGGCGAGAGCGAGCAGCGGCTGTACGGCGTGGCCGCCTGGCGGGAGACCCCCTACTTCACCGACCGGGAGCGGGCCGCGCTCGCCTTCACCGAGTCGGTCACCCTGGTCGCGGACACGCACGTGCCGGCCGAGGACTACGCCGCGGTGGCCGAGCATTTCTCGCCCGACGAGATCGGCGCGCTGGTGTCGCTGATCGTCGCGATCAACGCCTGGAACGCGATCAGCGTCGCCACCCGCGCCTGGCAGCCGGGCTCGTACGTTCCTGCCTAATGTTCGAAGCGGTAGCCACCACGTCGGTGCCGCGTTCCAGCCGCCTGTGCGCCTCCCCCAGCATCGCGTACATCTTGCCGACGCCGGGGGCGGCGCCCAGGTAGATCCGGAGAGCACCGCGCCCCATGGCGATCAGGGTGCCACGGGTCGGCGGGTCACCTCGCCGGGAACGTCGGGTGCGGGTGCACCGGTCCCGGCTCGCCGGACTCGGGGCTGCCCGCGGTAATGAGCTCCGAGCGCACCACCCAGATGCTCACGCCCTCGTTCCGGCGGGTGTAGACGTCGCGGGCGTTGCGCAGCGCCATCTGGTCGTCGGCCGCGTGCAGCGAACCGACGTGCACGTGTGCGAGGGCCTGCCGACCCCGGACGAACACCTCGTACAGCGGCCATTCCGCCTCGGTCACGCGTCCACCGTAACGGCAGTGCCCCAACGGGCTTGATCGAGTCCCGCTTCGGGTATCGGACAGACGTGTCTGATCGGGTAGCGGTGCTGGCTCACCGCAAGAAGAAGCTCCACGGCGCCGGGTTGGACGCGCTGCGGGAGACCCTCGACGCCGCCGGGGTCACCGACCCACTCTGGTATGAGGTGAACAAGTCCAAGAAGGCGCCGAAGCAGGCCCGCAAGGCCCTCGACGAAGGTGCCGAGCTCGTCCTCATCTGGGGTGGCGACGGGATGACGCAGCGGTCGGTCGACGCGCTGGCCGGCTCCGGCGTGACCGTCGGGCTGCTGCCGGCCGGCACGGCCAACCTGCTCGCCTCGAATCTCGGCATCCCGACCAAGCTGTCCGAGGCCGTCCAGATCGCGCTGCACGGCAAGGACCGCAACCTCGACCTCGGCTCCCTCGACGGCGAGCACTTCGCCGTGATGGCGGGGGCCGGGTTCGACGCGACGTTGGTGGGCGGCGCGGACCGGAAGGCCAAGGAACGGCTGGGCCGGCTCGCGTACGTCCGGTCCGGACTGAGCGGGCTGCGGGGCCCGACCGCCCGGGCTCGGGTCACCGTCGACGGCGAGGTCTGGTATGCGGGACCGGCGAGCTGCGTGCTGTTCGGGAACGTCGGGCGGATCACCGGCGGCGTGCCGGCGTTCGACGACGCCGACCCGACCGACGGCGAGATCGAGGTCGGCGTGACGACCGCGGCAGGCCCGGTGCAGTGGGCTCGCACGCTCGGCCGGGTCGCGTTCGGACGGTCGGAGAAGTCCCCGTACGTACGGATGACCCGGGGGCGGACGTTCTCCGTCAAGCTGGACTCGCCGCTGCCGATCGAGCTGGACGGCGGTGCCCGCAGCGAGGCGAAGAAGTTCACCGTCCAGGTGACGCCGGCCGCGATCACCGTCCGGGTGCCGCGCTGACCCGAGCCCGCCGTCACCTAGGCTCGGCCGGGTGAGTGAGCCGACGCCGGATCCCGGCGCGTTCGTCCAGTGGCTTGGTCTGCAGATGCTCGAGGCCAGCGGCGACATGGTCGTCGCCGCTTGGGACGTGCGGCCGGACCTGCTGCAGCCGTACGGGATCGTGCACGGAGGCGTGCACTGCTCGGTCATCGAGACCGTGGCGAGCTACGCGGCGGCGCTGTGGTACCGGGAGGGTCAGGTCGTCGGGGTGGCGAACCAGACCGACTTCCTGCGGGCGGCACGGGACGGCCGGCTGACCGCGACCGGCACGCCGATCCATCGCGGCCGGCTCCAGCAGCTCTGGCTCGTGGAGATCACCGACGTGTCCGGACGGACGCTGGCGCGCGGCCAGGTCCGCCTGCAGAACCTCCCGGCCGGGAGGATCTAGCCCGGTCGTCCTACTGGTGGTCGCCGTTCTCGTAGTCGTGTTCGTAGTCGTGCGGGACGCCGTAGTCGATGCGCAGGCCGGCCGCGGCGAGAACCTCCGGCGGCACGTCCTGGACCGCGGTGCGCAGGGCGACCTTGGCGCCAAGGCTGCCGAACGCGACGCCGTGCGCGGCCCGGAGAAGCGGCACCAGCCAGTGCAGCTGCTGGTTCTCCGTGCCGGCCATCGACGCCTCGCGGGCGCGGTGGTCGCGGATCACCTCGGCGAGCAGCTCGCGCAGCCGGGCCGACTCGGCTCGCAGCTCGGCGGCCTCGGCAGCGTCGGCCCAGCCGGACGCGCGCAGCACGTCGAGCACCGCGGCGGCCGCGAACTCGGCCGGGTCGGCGTCGGAGTCCTCGCCGACGACGACCTCGAGCTGGTGCGCCACTTCGACAGCGACCTCGCCGTCCTCGACGCCCTGGTCGGCGTCCGCCGGCTCGGCCGCGCTGCGGACCCACGGGTCGACCGAGACGGCCTCGTTGATCTCCTGTGCCGCCGGGTCGACTGGCCCAACCGCGGCGGTTGACGCTTCGGCAGCGCCGGTCGCTGACCCGTCGGCGTCCCTCGTCGCACGACTCCCGAGCCTCGTGCCATCGGCGACCGGCGCTCGACGGCCGTCGGCCGTTTCCCCGCCGTCGGGGTGACCATCGACCGTCCCCCGACCATCGGCCGGCACCCGACCATCGGCCGTCGCCTGGCCATCGGCCGTCGCCTGGCCGCCGTTCGTTGCCTGGCCATCGGGCGGCGTCCGGCCGTCGGCCGTTGCCTGGCCATCGGCCGGCGTCCGGCCGTCGGCCACAGCGTGGGCGTCGGCCGCAGCCTCGACATCGGTCGGGGCGGGTCGGTCTGCCGATCCGCGATCGTCGGCCGACCGGCGCCGGCCGGCTCTGGAGCGTCCGTCGGCTGCCGTGCGGCCGTCGGCTGTGCCGTCCTCGGTCAGTGCGCCGCCTTCGGCGATGGAGCGGCCCTCGGTCGTCGCGCTGTCCCCGGCCGTGGCGTGTTCCTCGGCCGTGGCGTGGTCCTCGGCCGTGGCGTGGTCGTCGGCCGTGGCGTGGTCGTCGGCCGTGGCGTGGTCGTCGGCCGTGGCGTGGTCGTCGACAGTGGCGTGGCCGTCGACGGCGGTGCCGTCGTCCACGGCGCTCCCGAGGGCGTCGGCTGCCGACCGGCTCCGCGCCGACGTCCGGGCGGCCGGGCGGTCGCCGCGCGCGGACTGCTCGTCCACCGCACCATCGTCCGGGGCCGCGCCGTTGTCGGCCGCGCGGCTCTCCGGCGTCGCGCCCTCGTCCGATGCCGCCTCGGCCGGCGCGTCGTCGCTCGTCGGGACGTCGGGCGTCGCGGCGCGGTCATCGACCGCCGCCCGGCCCTTCGCCGTCGTCCGACCGTTCATTGTCGCCTCGTCCTCCGCCGTGGCGCGGCCGTCCGCCGCCGCCCGGTCGTCGGTGGCGCGGTCGGCCGACCGGAACTGGTCGGCCTGGACTCGCGCATCTGGGTAGTGCGGGAGAGGGGAATGGGCGCCGTTACCGTTCGGGGAAGAATCGGCGTTGCGGTGCGGAAGATAGGAGAACGATCCGCTCTCGGCGGCCGGCCACTCGGTCGCACTGCGCTCCCCCGTGTCCGTGACGGCCTGCTCAGACTCGTCGGCGGACGCTGTGGACGGCGCTTCGGCTGTCATGTCACCCCCCGTTAAAGAGGCTCGTGTGTCGGTGAGCCCGGCCCGTGTCCTGACCAATCCGGCTTCCGGCGGGGTCCACCATAAAGGTCATGGCGCCCCCGCGCGCGACCATCTTTCCCACTACTCCACCACGTTTGGTAACCAATCCTGTGAACTCAGTGCAGCAGTGCACGTTACGCAGTCGTAGCATCCCGCTGTGTAGACAATCCAACGGGTACGGTCCGGCAATCAGGACAGTAGGGACTAACCCCAGACCTGCAGCATTCGTACGGTGAGCACCGAAAGCACCAGCGCCGCGACACCGGCCGCGCCGGTTCCCCACTTCGACTTGTCCGAAAGCGCCCACAGTGCACCGACCGGAGGCGCGAGCAGCGAGGTGAGCGCGTACCCGACGAAGGTCGCCGGCTCGTCCGGCCGCTCCCCGCGCACCACCTGCACGATCGCGACGAGGACCTGGATCAGTGCCGCGGCCTCGACCGTGACCAGGCCGTACGCGAGCAGCGTCAGCGGGCGCCGGTCGGCCACCGCGAGCCCGATGATCGCCACGCCGACGACGAGTGAGACGACTATCACGGCGTACGCGAGCCCGTCGATCACGCCCGCTCCCGGGTGTGCCGCAGCCAGAGCAGCCCGAGCACCGGCAGGACGAGCGGCACGAACCCATAGCCCTCCCCGTACCCGGACCACACCGTCGCATCCGGGAAGTCATCCGGTTGGGCGAGGCTGATCGTGCCGACGACGAGGACCCCGATCAGCTCCACCGTGACCGCGACCGTGGCCAGCCGCCGCGCGCCCGGACCGGACCGCGCGAGCCCGACCGTCGCGCAGACGTAGACGACCGCGGCCAGCGCCGAGAGCACGTACGCCAGCGGCGCCTCGTCGAACTTGGTGGCGATCTGCACCGCGGCCCTCGCCGTCGCCGAGAGCGCGAAGACCCCGTATACGAGCACCAGCAGCCGACCCGGCCCGGACGACGTCCGCGCGGGGCCCGACCGGCGTCCCGGCGAGGTGCCGCCCTCCATGGCGGAAAACCTACTTCCCGCGTGCCATGCTGACCGCGGGAGGGTCTCAGGAGGGCCAGTGCCGCCAGGACGCAGGACCGCCGCGCACCGGCTGGAGCGCGCGCTGCACCACGCCCATGGCGACCGGCCGGCCGGACCCGGCGAGCCGGTCGAGCCGGCTCCGGTCGAGGTGGACAGGAGTGTCGCCGACTGCGCCGTGTACGACGGCGGCAAGCGGCGGGGCGGCCGGCTGAGTGTCCCGGAGGCGCAGCAGGCCGCCCGTACGGTCCGGGACGGGTTCGTCTGGCTCGGCCTGGTCGAGCCGACCGCCGAGGAGATCGCCGCGGTCGCGTCCGAGTTCGAGCTGCCCGCGCTGGCCGTCGAGGACGCGGTCAAGGCGCACCAGCGACCCAAGCTGGAGCGGTACGGCGACGTGCTGTTCGTGGTGGTCAAGCCGGTCCGCTACATCGACCACGACGAGATCGTCGACGTGGACGAGGTCGCGGTCTTCCTCGGTGAGACGTTCGTGGTCACCGTCCGGCACGGCGACAACGACGTGGTCAGCCGGGTCCGCAAGGAGCTCGGCGACGACTCGCCGCTGCTCGACCTCGGCCCGTCCGCGGTGCTCTACCGGCTGCTCGACATCGTCGTCGACGGCTACGGCGAGGTGGCCCGGGAGATCGACGTCGACGTCAGCGACATCGAGGTGCAGGTCTTCGGCGGCGACCCTGGTGACCACAGCGAGCGGGTCTACAAGCTCAAGCGCGAGGTGCTGCAGTTCCGCAGCGCGGTCCTGCCGCTCGGACCGGCGGCGGAGGACCTCGCCGCCGGGACGGTCGCCGGCGTGAACCCGAAGACCGCCGACTACTTCCGGGACGTGCACGACCACCTGCTGCGCATCGGTGACCAGATCGAGGGCTACGACAACCTGCTCACCGGCGTGCTGCAGGCCGACCTGGCCCGGGTCGCGGTCCGGCAGAATCGGGCCGCCGCTCGGCAGAACGAGGACGTGCGCAAGATCAGCGCCTGGGCGGCGATCGCGCTGGTGCCGACCGCGGTCGCCGGCATCTACGGGATGAACTTCGACAACATGCCCGAGCTGCACACCCGCTACGGCTACTTCGTCGTGCTGTTCGTCATCGCGCTGGCCTGCGTCGGCCTGTACGCGCAGTTCCGCCGCAACGACTGGCTCTAGTGGGCACTAAGTTCCGCGGTAGGTCGTGTACGAGTGGGGCGAGAGCAGCAGCGGCACGTGGTGGTGCGCGCCGCCATCGTGGATCGAGAACGTCACCGTCACCGACGGGTAGAACGTGCGCTCGTCGAAGTAGCCGCCGGAGTCGAAGGTCAGCTCGTACGTGCCTGGCTCGAGGTCGTACGGGGCGATCGCGCAGCGGCCGTCCGAGTCGGTGTGCCCCTCGTCCAGCGGTGCACCGTCCAGATCGGACAGTCGCACCGCGAGACCGACCGCCGGGCGGCCGGTGGTCGCGTCGAGGACGTGCGTGGTGACGCTCATCTCTCGCTCCTACGGCTCATCGGTCCACCATCCGTTCCACCCGAAGCCGGGTGATCTCGGCCAGCTGCGCGGTCGTCTCGGCCCGCTCGGTCGCGGGATCGTTGCCGAGCCGGCGGGTCAGCTCGGCCAGGATCTCGTCCGGCCCGCGGCCGGCCGCCCGGATGAGGAACACGTGCCCGAACCTCCGCTCGTACGCGCGGTTGCCGTCGGCCAGCGCCCGCTTGACCTCGTCGCCGGCCGCGGTCACCGCGGACTGCTCGCGCCGCGACGACGCCGCCTCGGCCGAGCCGCCCGCGGCCCGCTCGCCGATGCGCGGGTGGGCCGCCAGTGCCGCCGCCACCTCGTCCCAGTCCAGTCCGCCCGCCACGGTGGCGGCAGCGTCGGCCAGCGCCGTCACCGACGGGTAGGGCCGGCCGGCGGCGACCTTGCGGGCGAACCGCGGCGCCGCGTTGCAGGTGGCCAGCTCGCGCTCGGCCGCCTCGGCGGCCAGCCCGTTGAACTCCGCCAGCGTGCCCACGCCCCGGCACGCTACCCGTTCCGGCCGGCGACGATGGGAGGATGCGGGCGTGCCGCCCCAGTCCGCGCTCGCCCGCGCCGCCGTCGGGACCGGCTCCCGGTGACCGGGCACGACCTCGTCGTGGCGGCCCGCCGGGTGGTGACCGGCGGCGCGATCGTGCCGGCCCGGGTCGGCGTCCGGGACGGAGTCATCCGGGCGGTCGTGCCGTGGGAGCACGAGCTGCTCGCGACCGAGACCGTGACGCTGCCGGACGACGCCGTGCTGCTGCCAGGGCTCGTCGACACCCACGTGCACGTGAACGAGCCCGGCCGGACCGAGTGGGAAGGCTTCGCGACGGCGACCGCGGCCGCCGCGGCCGGCGGCGTCACGACGGTCGTGGACATGCCGCTGAACAGCGTGCCACCGACCGTCGATCCGGCCGCGCTCGAGGTCAAGCGCGCGGCTGCCGCCGGTCGGGTGCACGTCGACGTCGGCTTCTGGGGCGGGGCGATCCCCGGCAACACCGGCCGGCTGCGGGCCCTGCACGCGGCCGGCGTGGTCGGCGTGAAGTGCTTCCTGCTCGACTCCGGCGTCCCGGAGTTCCCGCCGCTCGACCCGGCCCAGCTGCGCGCGGCGCTCACCGAACTGTCCACTGTCGACGGTCTGCTGGTCGCGCACTGCGAGGACGCGGCCGCGATCGGGCCGGCGCCGCCCGGGCGCGACTACCGCGCCTTCCTCTCCTCCCGGCCGCCGCAGGCCGAGACCAGGGCGGTGACCGGCCTGATCGCGGCGGCCCGGGAGACCGGCGCCCGGGTGCACGTCGTACACGTCTCGGCGGCCGAGGTGCTGCCGCTGCTGCGCGCCGCCAGTGGCGACGGCGTCCGGATCACCGCCGAGACCTGCCCGCACTACCTCACCCTCGCGGCCGAGGACGTGCCCGCGGGAGCGACCCAGTTCAAGTGCTGCCCGCCGGTGCGCGACGCGGCCAACCGGGACGCGCTGTGGGCCGGGCTCGCGGACGGCACCCTGTCCTGCGTGGTGTCCGACCACTCCCCCTGCACACCGGACCTGAAGCGCTTCGACACCGGCGACTTCGCCGCCGCGTGGGGCGGGATCTCCTCGCTGCAGCTGTCGCTGCCGGTGGTCTGGACGGCGGCCGCCGCACGGGGACTGTCGCTGGTGGACATAGCACTGTGGATGGCGCAGCGGCCGGCGGCGCTGGTCGGGCTGCGGTCGAAGGGCTCGATCGCGCCGAGCTTCGACGCCGACCTGGTCGCGTTCGCGCCGGACGAGGAGTTCACCGTCGACCCGCACGCGCTCCGGCACCGCAACCCGGTCAGCCCGTACGCCGGGCGCATCCTGCGGGGGGTGGTGCGCGACACCTGGCTGCGCGGTGAGCGGGTCGGCGACGCCCCGCGCGGCCGCCTGCTGCGCCGCGACGACTGACCGGACGGTCAGAGGCCGACGGCGGCGCGGATCGCGTCCGGCAGGTCGTCCGCTCGCGCCGGCGGCCCCGCCGCCACGGTCGCCTCGGCCACCTCGACCGGCACGCCCTCGGCGGTCAGGACCTGCGTCGCGTGCGCCGGCGGCAGCATCGTGAACCAGCGCAGCACCAGCTGCTCGCGGCCGGCCCGGGTGAGCAGGCCGGTGAGGCGGAGCCGGGCCATGCCGCCGTCGGGGAAGACGTCCAGCCGGACGTGCGTCACCGCCGGCGCCGGGCGCAGGCGGAAGCGGTGCGGCGTGTCCGGTTGCAGCCGGGTGCGCGGCAGCAGGTCGACCTCGCCGCCGCGCTCGTCCCGACCCCGCAGCGCGGCCCACCCCGGCGCGTTGCCGACGAACCAGCTGGTGTCCAGCTCGGCGAGCTGCACCGCACCGGGCCCGGCGAGCCGCACCTCCACCCAGTCGTTGCCGTCGTCGCGGCGGCGCGCGGTCTCCCAGCCCTCGCCCATCAGCCGGGCGGAACCGGGCGAGAGGAGGTTGGCCGGCGACGAGTAGAACATGTTGCTGCACCCGGCGATCGTCGCCCCGTTGGCCAGGGCGGCCAGGTCGATCGCACCGGCGCCGAGCAGCCGCGGATCCGGCACGACCTCGCCGTGCACGCGCAGCCGGGCGACGCCGCCGTCCGGGTAGAGGCAGAGCCGGACGTGCGTGACGCGCTGCGCCACGTCCACCCGGAACTCGTTGACCGCGTCGCCCTTGACCGCCGACCTCGGCACCAGGCTCGCCCAGTGGGCGGCCGCCAGCTCGTCCGGCGACGGGTAGCCCTCGACCGCGGCGCCCTCGACCGAGATCTCCGGCGGGTAGTTGCCCTTGAAGAAGGCCGTGTCGACGACGACGCCGCGCACCACGCCGGGCATGCCGAGGCGCACCAGCGCCCAGTCGTGCCCCGGCTCCCGCCGGCGCCGGGTCTCCCAGCCGTCGTACACCTGCCCCTTGTGGCCGAAGGTGTACGTCGAGTAATGCGGGGGTCCGGGCTTGATCAGGTTCTCCCGCTCGGCGAACAGCTCGTCGTTCGCCGCGACGACGCCGCCGCCGAATGACCGGCCGGCCAGATCGGGCAGGGCGGTGAACTCGGCCCCGGCCGGGCGAGGATCGGTGTCCGCCATGGTCAGGCTCCTCCTCCGGTCAGGACGGCTGCGCAGACAGCGGGCGGCGGCGGGCCAGCGCGTCGAGGGCCGCGGCGGGCACGCCGGTCGCCGCGGTGAGCTCGGCGTCGTCCAGTGCGCCGCAGCGCAGCCCGCGGGCGAGGAACGAGGCGAGCGCCTGCGCGGTGGCCGGCTCGTCCAGCACGCCGCCGCCGGCCCGGGACAGGTAGCGGCGCAGCCGGTCGGCCGCCGCCGGCAGCCCCTCCCGGAAGAACGCGTACGCCGCCAGGTAGCGGGTGACGAGGTGCCCGGGGTGCATGTCCCAGCCCTGGTAGTAGCCCCGCTGCAGGGAGCGCCGGACCAGCCGCGCGTGCAGCCGCAGCGCATCCCGCACCTGCTGCGGGCTGCCGGCCGGCACGACGTTGGTCGAGCCGTCCGACAGCCGGACCCCGGTGCCGGCCGCGGCCACCTGCATGACGGCCTTGGCGTGGTCGGCGACCGCGTGGTCAAGGCTCTGGTACGCGGCGGCCACGCCGCAGGCCGCGCTGTAGTCGTAGGTGCCGTAGTGGAGGCCGACGCAGCGGCGGCCGGCCGCGTGCACCAGCACCGCGACGGTCGCGATGCCGTCCGCGCCGAGGATCGCCTGCGGGGTCTCCACCTGGATCTCGAACCGCAGCGCGCCCGCGGCCAGCCCGTACAGGTCCTCCAGCCGCTCGCAGACCTCCGCCATCGCCAGCACCTGATCGGTCGAGGTCACCTTGGGCAGCGTGACCAGGAAGCCGTCCGGCAGCGGCCCGGCCTCGAGCAGGGCGCCGAGGACGAGGTCGAGCGTCCGCAGGCCGCGCCGGCGGGTGGGCGGCTCCAGGCTCTTGAACCGGATGCCGGCGAACGACGGTGCGCCCGGCGCGGCGAGCAGGCCGGCCAGCGCGGCGCCGGCGGAGACCGCGGCCGCGTCCTCCTCGGCGTCGGGCCTGGCGCCGTAGCCGTCCTCGAAGTCCACCCGCAGGTCCTCCACCGGCTGCCCGGCCAGCTTGGCCCGCACCCGGCGGTGCACGTCCTCGTCGACGCCGTCGAGGCCGGTGACCCGGGCCGCGGCCGGCGCGTCCGGCACGACCGCGTCCAGCAGGTCGAGGGCCTGCGCTCCCCACCGCGCCGGGGTGTCGAGGCCAACCTGGTCCGCCGGTACGTAGACGGTGTGCAGCGGCTGCCGGTCGCCGGCGTCGCCCGGGTAGCGCGCGGCGAGCAACCGGTCGGCGTCGGCGAGCCGGCCGTCGATCCCGAGCAGGAACGCGGCGTCGAGTCGCCCGGCGCCGGGTGAGCCGGGCGCCGGATCACTCACGCCGGCCACAGCCGCCGGACCCGGCGGGCCAGCTCGGCGCGCAGCGTCGCCAGGTCGGCGCCGACGAGGGTGCCGTCCCGGACGACGTAGTCGCCCTCGACGAACACGTGCCGGGCGGTGCGCTCCGGGCCGAGCACGAGGCCGGCGAGCGGGTCGAGCACGTCGGCCAGGTCGTCGCCCGGCCAGACCACCACGTCGGCCCGCAGCCCGGGCTCCAGCCGGCCCACGTCGTCGCGACCGAGGCAGCGGGCGCCGCCCTCGGTCGCCAGCCGCAGCGCGTCCGCCGGCCCGAACGCGGTCGGGTCGAGACCGCGCTGCCGGGCGAGGAACGTCGCCATCCGCAGCTCCGGCAGCAGCCCGCCGATCTCGTTGGACGCCACCCCGTCCACCCCGAGGCCGACCGGCGCACCGGCGGCGACCAGGTCGGTGGTCCGGCAGATGCCCGCGCCCAGCCGGCAGTTGCTCGACGGGCAGTGCGCGACGCCCGTGCCGGTCCGCCCCAGCCTGGCCACCTCGGCGTCGTCGAAGTGGATGCCGTGGGCCACCCACACGTCGGGCGCGATCCAGCCGAGGTCGTCGAGCACCTCCAGCGGCCGCCTGCCGAAGCGCTGCAGGCAGGACCGCTCCTCGTCGAGGGTCTCCGCCAGGTGTGTGTGCAGCCGCACGCCCAGTCGCCTGGCCAGCTCGGCGGACTCGGTCATCAGCCCGGTGGTGACGCTGAACGGGCTGCACGGCGCGACCGTGACCACGATGCGGTCACCGTCGTGCAGGCGGTCGTAGACCGCCAGGGTCGACGCCAGGATCGCGTCCCGGTCCTCGACCACCGAGTCCGGCGGCAGGCCGCCGGCGCTCTCGCCGAGGTCCATCGAGCCGCGGGCGATGTGCGCCCGAATGCCGATGGTCCGCGCGGCGCCGGCGATGGCGTCGAAGACCGAGTCGTCGCCGCCGGGCACCAGGTAGTGGTGGTCGGCCGCCGTCGTGCAGCCGGTCAGCGCGAGCTCGGCCAGCGCCACCGCCGAGGCGGCCGCCACGTCCTCCGGCGTCAGCCGGGCCCACACCGGGTAGAGCGTGGTCAGCCAGCCGAACAGGTCGCAGTCGTGCGCCCAGCCCCGGGTCATCCACTGGTAGAAGTGGTGGTGGGTGTTGACCAGGCCGGCGGTGACGATGTCGCCGTCGCAGTCCACCACGGTGTCGCCGTCCTCGGGTGGGACGTGGCCGACGGCGGTGATGCGACCGCCGGAGAAGGCGACGTCGCCGGGCCAGCGCGCGCCGCGCAGGACGGTGCGGCTCATGACGCCGCGGTGGTCGGCGCGGTCAGCGCGATGTCGTCCGGCCGGACCGGGACGCGGTCGAGCGGCCGGCCGGTCGCCGCCCGGATCGCGGCCACGATCGCCCCGGTCGAGGAGATCGTCGGGGGCTCACCGACGCCCTTGGCCCCGTACGGGGCGCCGCGCTCCGGCTGCTCGATCCACGTCTGGACGACCGGCGGCATGTCCAGCGGAGTCGGCAGCAGGTAGTCGGTGAACGACGGGTTCCGGATCCGCCCGTCCGCGACGACGATCTCCTCCATCACCGCGAGTCCGAGACCCTGCGCGATGCCGCCCTCGATCTGGCCGGTGACCGCGAGCGGGTTCAGCGCCTTGCCGATGTCCTGGGCGGTGGCGACCTGCACCACCCGGACCAGCCCCAGCTCCTCGTCCACGTCGACGACGGCCCGGTGCGCGGCGAACGCGAGCGACCAGTGCGCGTTGCCCTGCCCGTTCTCGTCGAGCGGGTCGGTCGGCGGGTGGTGGAACTCCCGGTAGGCCTCGACCGGGCCGGCCCGCAGCGCGGCGGCGAGAGACACGCTGCGCTCGCCGTCCTTGGTGGTCAGCTCGCCGTCGCCGAGCACCATGTCGGCCGGGGCGAGGTGCAGGTCGAGGGCCGCCCGCTCGAGGACGACCTCGCGGACGCCGGCGCAGGCCAGCTGCACCGCGCCGCCGCTGATCATCGTCTGGCGCGAGGCGCTGGTGGAACCGGCGGAACCGACCTGGGTGTCGGCCGGGTGCAGCATGACCGAGCTGACCCCGAGCTCGGCCCTGGCGATCTGCTGGGCGAGCGTGACGAAGCCCTGGCCGACCTCGGCGGTGGCGACGTGCACGGTGGCCACCGGCTCGCCGTCGGCGCCGAGCTCCAGCCGTACCCGGGCCGAGGAGTAGTCGTCGAAGCCCTCGGAGAAGGCGAGGTTCTTGAACCCGACCGCGAAGCCGACGCCGCGCCGGACGTTGTGCGACAGTGCCGTCCGACCGGCGCCGCCGGGCAGCGTCATGAGGTCGGCGTCGGGGTCGGCGGCGGGCGGCAACGGCAGCTCCCGGCAGGCGCGGATGCACTCCTCGACCGGCGCGATGCCCGTGATGACCTGACCGGTGAGCAGCTGGTCGTGCGTCCTGAGCGCGTTCTTCAGGCGCAGCTCGACCGGGTCCATCCCGAGGGCGGCGGCGAGCTTGTCCATCTGCGCCTCGGCGGCGAACGAGGTCTGCACCGCACCGAAGCCGCGCATGGCGCCGCACGGCGGGTTGTTCGTCCGTACCGCGTAGCCGTCCACCTTCGCGTTCGGGACGCGGTACGGGCCGGCGGCGAAGCAGGTCGCGTTGGCGATGACCGCGGTGCTCGACGACGTGTAGGCGCCGCCGTCGAAGACCATCCGGGACTCGACGGTGACCAGCGTGCCGTCGCGCCGGGCGTGGTGCCGGAACCAGAGCTTCGCCGGGTGCCGGTGGACGTGGCCGAAGAAGGACTCCTCGCGGGAGTAGACCATCTTGACCGGCCGGCGGGTGACGAGCGCGAGCAGGCAGGCGTGGATCTGCATGGACACGTCCTCGCGGCCGCCGAAGGCGCCGCCGGTGCCGGCGAGGGAGAGCCTGACCTTCTCCCGGGGCAGGTTGAGGCAGGCCGCGATCTGGTCGCGGTCGACGTGCAGCCACTGGGTCGCCACGAACAGCTCGACCCCGCCGTCCTCGCTCGGCACGGCCAGCCCCGACTCCGGGCCGAGGAAGGCCTGGTCCTGCATGCCCACCTCGTAGGTGCCCTCGACGACCACGTCGCCGGTCGCCTCCGGGTCGCCGTGGCGCAACCGGATGTGGCGGAACACGTTGCCGTCCGGGTGGATCGGCGGCGCCGTGATCGCGGCCTCGGCGTCCACCAGCGGCTCGAGCACCTCGTACTCGACCTCGATCGCGGCGCAGGCGCGGGCGGCGAGCTCCGGGTGGTCGGCGGCGACCGCGGCGATCGGCTCGCCGTGGAACCGCACGACGCTGTCGGCGAACACCGGCTGGTCGTGGTGCTCCAGGCCGTACGTGCGGGAGCCCCACAGGTCGTCCTGCGTCACGACGGCGTGCACGCCTGGCATGGCGAGTGCGCCGGTGATGTCGATCCGGAGGATGCGCGCGTGCGGGTGCGGGCTGCGCAGCGTCTTGCCCCAGACCATGCCGTCCACGTACAGGTCGGAGGAGAACGCGAACTCGCCCCTGACCTTGGGCGGCGCGTCCGGACGCAGCACGCTCTCGCCGAGGCCCGGCGCCCGGCGCCGGCGGGTGAAGGTGGCCGGCAGGCTAGGCGCGGGCATGTGCACGCTCCTGCTGGACCTGGCGGAACGCCGCGAAGATGCGCCCGTAGCCGGTGCAGCGGCACAGGTTGCCCGAGATCGCCTCGCGCATCTCCAGCTCGCTCGCCCCGGGACTCCGGTCGAGCAGGTCGGTGAGCGCGACGATCATGCCGGGGATGCAGAAGCCGCACTGCACCGCGCCCTGGTCGATGAAGGCCCGCTGCACGTCGGACAGCTCACCCTCGCCGGTGAGGCCCTCGACCGTGGTGATCGCCGAGCCCACCGCGTCGGCCGCGAGCACGCAGCAGGAGGCGACCACCGCACCGTCCATCAGCACCGAGCAGGACCCGCACTCGCCCTGCTCGCAGGCGTTCTTCGAACCGGGCTGGCCGAGCCGCTCGCGCAGCACGTAGAGCAGGTTCTCCCCGACCCAGGCGTCGTCCACCGGCAGGTCGCGGCCGTTCACCGACAGGACGTAGGTCTCCAGCGGAAGGTCCCGGGCTCCGTCTGAGCCTGGGTAGCGCTGGCCGCCGCGACTGTCGGCCGTGGTCGGATCGTGCAGGGCGTCGCTCACCCCGCGGCCGCCGTCCGGGTCACTCACGCCAGGCTCCTCTCCAGCGCACGGGTGGCGATGACCTGCACCGCACGGGAACGGTACGCAGCGGTGCCGCGGTGGTCGGTGATCGGCCGGACCGCGTCCCGCACCAGCTCGCCGAAGCGGGCGACCGCCTCCGGCGGCGCGAAGAGCGCGTCCCAGTCGATCTCCGCGCCGATGTAGGACTCGGCCTCCGGCGCCCGGACCGGAGTCGGCGCGACCGAGCCGAGCCCGATCCGTACGGTGCGACCGACCCGGTCGACCAGCAGCGCGGCGCAGCAGATCGAGATCACCATCGCGTTGCGGGTGCCGACCTTGAGGAACTCCTGCGGCCCGGTCAGTCGCGGCACCCGCACCCTGGTGATGATCTCGCCCGGCCGCAGGACCGTGCGCTTGACGCCGGTGACGAACCCGGCGAAGGGCACCGTGCGCTCCCCCTGCCGGCTGGCCAGCACCACCGTGGCGTCGGCGGCCAGCAGCACCGGCAGCCCGTCGCCGGCCGGGCTCGCGGTGGCGATGTTGCCGCCGATGGTGGCGGCGTTGCGCATCTGCGGCGAGCCCACGGTGCGGGCCGCGGCGGCGAGCGCGGGCAGCTCGCCGGCGAGCTCGCGCTCGATCGTCGTCCAGGTGACTGCGGCCCCGATGTCCACCTCGTCGGCGCGGATCTCGTAGCCCTGCAGCTGCGGTACCCGGCGGATGGCGACGACCGCCGGCGGCCGGCGGTGGCCGAAGTTGACCTCCACCATGAAGTCGGTGCCGCCGGCGAGCAGGTGCGCGTCCGGGAGGGCGTCCAGCGCGTCGAAGGCGTCCTGCAGGGTCGAGGGTCGGGCGATGACGGACACGGCTCTTCCTACCAGCCCTGGCCCGGGTCGAACGCGGGCCCGGGGTCCGGCGCGCCCTCGCGCCGCACGGTCCCCTCGATGAGGCCGTACGGGCGGTCGTCGGCGTGGAAGACCTCGTTGCGGTTGTCCAGCCCGAACGGGCTCAGGTCCACGGCGAAGTGGTGCTTGTTGGGCAGCGAGAAGCGCATCTCGGCGATGCCCTGGTGCTCCTCGAGCACCGCCGCACCGATCGCGTACAGGGTCTGCTGCAGGGCGAGGCTGTGGTGGCCGGCGAACACCTCGGTCATCGTCGTGAGCACGGCCGCGTGCGACTTCGACCAGTCGACGTCGGTGTCCGTGTGCCACCACTGCGCCGTCACCGAGGTCGCCATGACGCGATCGTCGGTCGGCGCCAGCGTCGTGTAGCGGTCGCTCAGGAAGTCGTGGAACTCCGAGTCCGTGGTCTTGAGCAGGACCAGCTCACGCACCCCGGACACGACCCAGACGCGGCCGGCCTCGCAGGTGACGCCGGCGGTGCGCAGGTGGCTGCCGTCCCGGGCGAACGCGTGCGGGTGCGGCGCGCCGGCCTGCTGGAGCCGCACCCACGGGTACATCTCCACGCCCACCCGCGCCCGCCGGACCGGCTCGACGTCCTCGACGAAGTGGCGGGCCAGCGCGAGCCCGAACGACTCCGGCTGCCGGGCCTGCTCGCCGTGCTCCGCCGCGAAGGCGTAGACGGTGTTCTTCGTCGCGTCCGTGGTCAGGCAGTTCGCATTGTCCCCGGCCAGGTAGACGTCGGCGAAGTCACCGGAGAGGGCGACGCTCACGTTGTAGTCGACGAGCTCGTGGGGGTCCGCGTCGCGGTAAACCCGCACGACCCGGGTCTCCGCCTTGCCGTACTGGTTGTAGCCGAGCGTGACTCCCATGTGCGTCAACTCCCTCGCTAGGTGGAGTAGGCGAACTATCGCACCAGCATCGCGGACCCGGTCCACGCTCCGGTCCGGCACCCCGGCTGCACCGCCGGCAGTTCCTGACGGGGATTTCACCCCGCGCTGGTGATGGTCGTGCGAACGTAGTCCTTTCGAACCACGTCGGGATGGAACCCGTGCCATCCCGTGAAACGTCAGGCAGGATCAGGAAGGGACGGACCGGACGGAGGGAAGGCCCTTGCAGCGCAGCTTCGGGTTCCCCGGCTGGTGCGCGATCTGCCGCTGGACCGCGGTCGGCGCCATATCGGTCGGCACGATGGCGGTGCTCGGCTCGGCCACGTCCGACCACAGGCCCGCACCGACCGTCGTCCGGCTGGCCGCCCAACCGGAGGGCACCGGGCTCGACTGGGCGGGCTGGACCGTGCGCGACCCGGCCGAGCAGCGCCGCTCCCTGGACCTGTTGCTGAACCGGGAGAAGGACCGCCGGGCGGCCACCGCGAAGGCCACCGCGACCTCGATCGTCAGCCGCACCGCGACCGCCGCGTCGGCATCGCCGTCCTCGCCGTCGTCCCTTCCCATCCCGCGGTCCGCGCTCGGCCAGGACACCACGCTGGCCGCCCCGCAGGCCGTCTCGGTCGCGATCCGGTATGCGCTGGCCCAGGTCGGCAAGCCGTACGTGTGGGGCGCGACCGGGCCCGACTCGTACGACTGCTCCGGCCTCGTGCAGCGCTCGTACGCGATGGCCGGGATCGCGCTGCCGCGCACCTCCCGGGAGCAGGCGCGGGTCGGCAAGGCGGTCGAGCTGCCCGACCTGCTGCCCGGTGACCTGCTGTTCTGGGCGTACGACCCGGCCGACCTGTCGACCGTGCACCACGTCGCGCTCTACCTGGGCGACGGCAAGATCGTGCAGTCCCCGCAGCCGGGCGAGTTCGTCGAGGTCACCACGATGTGGCTGAGCGGGTATGCCGGGGCGGTCCGGGTCGCCACCGGGCCGGCGACCGCGGCGCTGCCGCCGGTGCCCGTCGGGGTGCCTGGCACCGGGATCACGCCGGTCGGCGACGCGATGCGGGACGGGTCGCCGCCACCGCCGGTGCTGTCGCCGCCCGACCCGCGGTCGCGGATCCAGTACCCGTCCGGAGCGTCGCCGCAGGCCGGCACCACGTCGGCGGACGGCAGCCCGGGGACCAGCGCACCGGGCAGCACGTCACCGGGCAGCACGTCGCCGGACAGCACCTCGCCGGGCAGCGCGTCACCGGGCACAACGTCGCCGGGCACGACCTCACCGGGCGGCTCCACCTCTTCCGGGACCAGCGCGCCGGGCGGCACGTCGCCGGACACCACCTCGCCGGACAGCACGTCGCCGGGGAGCACCTCGCCGGGGACCACCTCCCCGGGGAGCACGGCGCCGGCCAGCAGCGGGTCCGGCGGCAGCAGCCCGGCCGGGAGCCAGCAGCCCAGCGGTTCGGCGACCGGCACCGCTTCGCCGGCCACCTCCTCGGCCGCGCCGGACCCGACCACGCCGGCTCCGACGAGCAGCGAGCCGCACAGCAGCGCACCGGCCCCGCCGCCGAGCAGCACCCCGCCGGCGACGACGCCGTCCAGCACGACGCCGCCTCCGCCCGCGCCGTCCCCGTCCGGCGACGCGACCAGCGACTCGGCCGCGCCCGCGACCACCACGTCGGCGCCGCCGGAGCCGAGCGTCTCGCCGTCCAGCGTGACCCCGTCGCCGAGCTGACCCGTGCTGGTCAGGGGGCGGTCCGGGCCGCCTCCGGGGCCAGCGCGACGGCCGGCTCGACCGGCGCCTTGCGCGAGGTGGCCAGCACCGAGCCGGCCAGGATGAGCACGAACCCGACGGCGGTCGCCGCGGTGAACGCCTCGTCCAGGATCAGCACGCCGAGCAGCACCGCGACGGCCGGGTTCACGTACGTGATCACCGTCGACCGGGCCGGCCCGACCTCGGCGACGAGCTGGAAGAAGACCAGGAACGCGACGGCCGTGCAGATCACCGCCAGGCCGAGCACGGCCAGCGTCACCCGCGCCGACGGCCAGGCATGCGGCGCCTCCAGGATGCCGGCCGGCAGGTAGACCACGGCCGCGATCGCCAGCGAGGCGGCGACGACTCCCAGCGACGGCAGGTCGGCCAGCGAGCGGCTGAGGATCGCCGGGCCCAGCGCGTAGCCGAGCACGGTCAGCGCGACCGCGACGATCGCCCGGGCGTCGCCGGCGCCGGCCTCGAACCCGACCAGCGCGCCGACCCCGGCCACGCCGACCAGCAGTCCGGTCAGCCGGCGGCCGCCGAGCCGCTCCCGGTCCGGCCCGAACCGGGCCAGCAGTGCGCCCACCAGCGGCACCCCGGCGATGAGCAGACCGGTCAGCGAGCTGGACAGGCGCTGCTCGGCGAACCCGAGCAGCAGCCACGGCCCGCAGATCTCCACTGCCGTGTAGAACAGCAGCGGCTTCCAGCGCGGCAGCAGCGGCCGGATCTGGCCCCGGAACAGCGCGATCGGCAGCAGCAGCACGGTCGCGATCCCGCACCGGAGCAGTACCAGCGTCGACGGTGCCAGCTCCTCGACCGCCACCTTGATCATCAGGTATGGAATGCCCCAGATCACCGACATGGTCGCGAACAGGACCCAGCCGCGCCGGCTCATCGGTGTCCTCTCCGTCGGGGAACGGGCTGCGTAGATCCTCGACCCCGCGGTCGGCCCGTTTGTTCCGCGCCGGCGCCGCCTCCGCTATCCGGGTTCAGGGTCTGCGCACAGCGAGCCCGGGTACTGAAGACGGCATGCATCCGCGCGGCGCGCTGCGCCCTGTCCACCCCGGCCGCGGCGGCCAGGTGTTCCGCACGCTGCTCGCGCTGCTCACGGCCGTGCTGCTGGGAGGCTGCGCCATTGCCGTCGACAGCGGCGGCAGCAGCAGCAGCGGCAGCGGAGGCAGCGGCACGGACAGCCCGATCGACTCGGTCAACCGCACCGACCTGGACGAGGACGAGCGCGGCGCCGTCAGCGCGACCAACGCGTACTGGCGGGAGACGCTCCCCGACGACTTCCGCCAGTCGTACCGGCCGCCCCGGGTGCTCGGCGGGTACGTCGGCGAGGACGGGCCGAGCTGCGGCGGCCAGCCGTCGGTGCCGTTCAACGCGTTCTACTGCCCGTCGCAGGACTTCCTCGCCTGGGACGAGAACCTCATGGCCGCCGGCTACGAGCGGATCGGCGACGCCTGGGTCTACCTGATCATCGCGCACGAGTGGGGGCACGCGATCCAGGCCCGGCTGCGCGCCGATCAGGTCTCGGTCGCCGCCGAGCTGCAGGCCGACTGCTTCGCCGGCGCGACCCTGTTCGGGGCGGCCGAGCGCGGCCTGCTGCGGTTCGAGCGCGGGGACACCCAGGAGCTGCAGGAGACGCTGGCCGCGGTCGCCGACGACTACCCGTGGACGAACGAGAGCGACCACGGCGACGCGCGACAGCGGATCAGCGCGTTCAACCAGGGCGCCCAGGGCGGCGTGCGGACCTGCCTGGCCTGATCGGCAGGGCGTGTCCCGCGACAACTTGGGAGGCACGTCCTAATCGAGCAGTTTCTGCAGCTCGCCGTAGGTGAGGGCGTCCTCGAGCGCCCGGTAGGTCCCGGTGGCGAGCAGCTCGCGGGCGGCCCGGTCGGCCGCCGCGTAGGCCGCCTGGGCCAGGCCGGTGCCCACGCTGACCCGCCGCACCCCGACCGCGGCGAACTCGTCGACGGTCGGCGCGTGCGGCCCGGTGAGCACGTTGACCGGCAGCGGGATCTCGGCCACCAGCGTCCGGAGCAGGTCGAGGTCGGTCACCCCGGGCACGAAGATCCCGTCCGCGCCGGCCTCCGCGTAGACGCCGGCGCGGGAGATCGTCTCGGCGGCGCGACCCTCGGGGTCACCGATCCCGAACAGGTAGACGTCGATGCGGGCGTTGACGAACAGGTCGCGCCCGCCGGCCTCGCGCGCGGCCGCCACCCGGTCGCGGTGCAGCTCGACCGCGCCGCCGCCGTCCTCGATGTTGATCCCGACGGCGCCGGCCGCAAGCACCGCCCGCACGGTCTCGGCCACGTCCGGCCCGCCGGACTCGACGTCGGCGGTGACCGGCACCGCGACCGCGGCCGCGATCCGCTCGAGCGCCCCGGCGAGCAGCTCAAGCGGCAGCCGGTCGCCGTCCGGCACGCCGAGGCTCCAGGCCACGGCGCCGCTGGTGGTGGCGACCGCGGCGGCGCCGGCCCGCTCGACCAGGCGGGCGGAGGCGGCGTCCCAG
>Ga0308176_10000364_pt1 | contig 29641 bp, 24 predicted proteins | sample PhyCR2_3_FD_203890 | JGI IMG/M metagenome (GOLD analysis project Ga0308176, IMG submission 203890) | Soil microbial communities from UC Gill Tract Community Farm, Albany, California, United States - DLSLS.C.R2 | ecosystem: Environmental > Terrestrial > Soil > Agricultural land | place: USA... | reverse complement strand
CTTCGCCACCCCAGCCGAACTCCCCGCCATCCACCGCTCCTTCCGCCGTATCGCCATCACACTCATCACCCTCGCCGCGATCTCCATCGCCCTCGGCGTCCTCGCCCACGTCCTCCCCGGCTAACCAATGCGCTGGGCCATCAAACAAAATGTGATCCCGCTGAAGAATTCTCTTGACAGGTTCAGGAAAAGTTCACATACTGCACACTCGGTCAACGCTGGCGCTGGAGCTCCAATCGGAAGGGGGTGTGGAGGGTGCGCCAGCGGTAAACGGTGGTACGGCCGCGGTTTAGAGACTCTGCGGCCTGTGCGTCGGAGTGGCCTTGCAACAGAAGGTCAATGGCGGTGAGCTGCTTTTGGCTTAAGTTGCGGTGAGTACTTGGGTTGGGAGAGGCTGCCGTTTTGCCGATTTTAGTTTCGTTGCAATGCGTTGCATTTGTTGCATCCATGTTTGTGGATGTGGGAGCGGCGCTGGAGTGGACGGACGGGTCGCGGTGCTCGTTGCGGGACATGAGTCCCCCCTTTCTGTTAGGCGGTCGGTGGTGTGCTGGAAGAGCTGGCGGCTCCGCTCCCTCCTGCACCCCGCGTTGGATTCCCTCCACCGCATCCTCACCGACCCGGATACAGACCCCCGCCTCACCCTCCGCGCTGCTTCAGTTCTCTTACGCCTGACCACCCCCTCCCGCCGTCACCTCGCCCCCTCCCCCCTCAACTCGACCAACAAGGAAGACCTGGATGACATCCTCGAAGCCACACTCGCCACCGATCCCACCGACGACGAACAGGACACCAGCGCCCAGTAAAACCACCTGCTCCGCGCGAACCATCCACCCGGCCGCGCGGCCTCCACTCGGCGCTCAGCACCGAGAACTCAGCACTCTCAATGCGGCATCGGAAACTTCTTACAAAACTCCCCCACCTCCCCGCGAATCCTCCCCAGCGCCCCCGCATCATCCTTAGAAGTAATCGCCCGATCAATGAAGTCCGCCACCGTCCGCAGATCGTTCTCCTTCAACCCCCGCGTCGTCAGCGCCGGCGTCCCCAGCCGGATCCCGCTCGTCACCCGCGGCGGCCGCGGGTCGTTCAAAATCGCGTTGTAATTACAGATGATCCCCGCCTTCTCCAGCGCCTGCGCCACCTCGATCCCCGTCAGCGACGCGCTGCGCGGCCGCAGGTCCACCAGCATCAAGTGGTTGTCCGTCCCCCCGCTCTGCAACCGATACCCCTTCTCCTGAAGCGCCGCGGCCAGCGCCTTTGCGTTCTTCACGATCTGCTGCGCGTACTGCTTGAACTCCGGCCGCAAGTCCTCGCCGAACGCCACCGCCTTCGCCGCGATGATGTGCATCAACGGCCCCCCCTGGCTCCCCGGGAACACGCTCCGGTTGATCGCCTTCGACAGCTCCTCGTCATTCGTCAATATCAACCCCCCCCGAGGCCCCCGCAGCGTCTTGTGCGTCGTCGTCGTCACCACGTGCGCGTGCGGGAACGGCGACGGGTGCGCGCCCCCCACCACCAGCCCCGCGATGTGCGCCACGTCCGCCATCAGCAGCGCCCCCACCTCGTCGGCGATCTCTCGGAACTTGCCGAAATCAATGACCCGCGGATACGCGCTGTACCCGCACAGGATCACCTTCGGCCGATGCTCCTTCGCCTTGGCCCGTACGCTGTTGAAGTCTATGGTCTCACTCTTGGGGTCCAGCTCGTAAAACTCGGGATGGTAAAACACCGCCGACGTGTTCAGCTTCATCCCGTGCGACAGATGCCCGCCGCTGGAGAGGTTCAGGCTGATGAACGTCTCCCCCGGCTTCATCATCGCCATGAACGCCGCCAGGTTCGCGTTCGCCCCCGAGTGCGGCTGCACGTTTGCGAACCGGCACCCGAACATCTCCTTCGCCCGCTCGATTGCCAGCGTCTCCACCTGGTCGTAATAACCGCACCCCTGGTAGTACCGCGCGTTGGGATACCCCTCGGCGTACTTGTTGGTCAGGCACGACCCCGCCGCCTCCATCACCGCCGCCGACACGTGGTTCTCGCTGGCGATCAGCTCCAGCGTCTCCGACTGCCGCCTCCCCTCGGCTTCGATGAGCTCCGCCACCTTCGGGTCCGTTTTCCGCAGGGAATTCATGTCCATCGCGGGATTCTACACGCGACGGACCCCCGCTCAACTCCCGCCGAGCAGCTCCTCGCTCTCGAGTATCTTCTTCGCCAGCTCCGCCAGGCTGATCCGCCGCTTCTGGCTTTCCAACTGCAATCGGCGGTGGGCCTCGGGCTCGCTCAAATTCAGCCGCTTCATGAACACGCCCTTCGCCCGCTCCACGAGCTTGCGCGTCTCCAGCGTCTGCCGGAGCTGCTCCTTCTCGGCGATCAGCTTCTCCTGCTCCCCGAACCGTTTGACCGCCACCTCGATTTGCGCCGCCATCGCCTCGGCCGTCAGCGGCTTGATGAGGTAGCCGAACACGCCGGCGCTGCCCGCCCGCTCGATCAGCTCCCGGTCGCTGTAGGCGCTGACGATAATCATCGGCACCCGCCGCCGATTCATCAATTGCCCGGCCAAGTCAATGCCGTCGCCGCCGTCCAGGCGAATATCCAGCAGCACGAGGTCGGGCTTGGCGGACTCGAACAACTCCGCCGCCTCCGCGGCCGTCGCCGCCTGCCCCACCACCACGTGACCCAGTTGCTCGAGCTGCGCCTTGATTCCCATCCCGACCAGCGTGTCGTCTTCCACGACCAGCACCCGCTGGCCGCCCGTCTCCGTTTCCTTCGACATGAACGCCCGTCCACATCCGCCCAAAACCTTCCACCCCCTCGCCATCCCACGAGCCTCGCTCACGCCCCTATTTCATTCCATTATATCACCGGGTTACGCCGCCGGCACGGCGTTCCCCGCGCCGGCGTCGGTACCGCCTCGCCCGCACGAATGGTCGGCAGCGGGGAACTCAGCCGTGGCGACCATGCCTCCCTCGGGCCGCCGGGCCAGTGAAAACCGCCCCCGCAGTTCCCGCCGGACCAGCCCGCCGACGAGCGTCAAACCCACCCCGGTGCCGCGGCTCTCGCCGGACCGCAAACCGTTCCCGTTCCCGTTCCCGTTACCGCCGTGCGGATGCCCGTGCGCGGCGGAGCCGTCGTCGATCACATCGATCGCCACCGCGCCCCCGCCGGCGTCCCTCACCTGTATCGTGACCGTCCCCGTCTCTCCGACGCCGTGGACCATCGCGTTGTAGCACAACTCGTGCAGCACGATGGCGACGTTCACCGCGCGGTCGGTCCCCAGCCTCGTCGCGCCGCCGACGCCGTCCACTTCGGTCCGGATGGTCACCCCTTGCGGCCGCGCCAGCGCGAGCGACGGCAGCACCTGCTTCACCAGTTCGGCGACGCTCACCTCCTCCACGCCCAGCGCGAACAACTCGTGCGCCCGCGCCATCGTCCCGATCCGGTCCACGGCCCGCGACAGCCACTGCTTCGCCGCCGCCGGCATCTCCGGCTCGTTGACGCTCAGCAGCCCGACGATCCCCGCCAGGTTGTTCTTCACGCGGTGGTTCAGCTCGCGCAGCAGCATGGCCTTGGCCTCGGCGTCGCGCCGCGCCCGCTCGTGGAGCCGCGCGCTTTCGATCGCCGCCGCCGCCCGCGCCGCGAAGATCGCAGCCCCGTCCTGGTCTTCCTGCGAGAACGGCCCCGGCCGCAGCCGCATCAGCACCAGCGCCCCGTTCACGCGCGGCCCCCGCGCCCCGCCGTCACCGCCCAGCGTCATCGGCATGTACAGCAGGCTCCCCGGATTCATCCGCGCCTTGATCCCCGCATGGACTCCGGGGTCCGATGCCGCGTTCTCCACGACCACCGGCTTCCCGGTGCTGAGCACGTACTCCGTATGGACCCCGCGCGAAAGCTGCACCCCGATCAAATCCTGCACGTACGGCCGCGTCACCGCCGCCATCACCATCTCGCCGTCGCGCTCCCCGGGCAGCGTCACCCCGCACGAATCGACCGCCAGGACGCGCGGCGCCAGCTCGGCGATCGACGACAGCGTCTGCTCCAGCGTCCCCGCCTGGTAGATCGCGGCGTTGGCGGCGAACAACTCCTCCCGCTGCGCCAGCACGCGCCTCTCCCCGTCCAGCGCCGCCCGCATCTGCTCCCACAGCCGCCCGTTCGCCAGGATGACCGACGCCTGCGACGAGAGCAGCTCCGCCAGACGCCTCTCCGCCTGAGAGAACTTCCGCGGCCGCGTGTCCCCGACCATCATGACGCCGACGGCCTTTGCCCCCACGAACATCGGCAGCACGATCGCCGACTTCACCCCCAGCCTCGCCATGCTCGCCCGGTTGTGCCGGAACGTGCTCTTGTCCACGTCCCCCTCGACGTACACCTCCCCGTCCTCCAGCACCTTCCGCGACATCGGCGTCATGTCCATCGGGTAGAACTTCTTCGCCGAAGCCGGCGCCGTCCCGCCGATCGCCACCACCTCCAGCCCCCCGCGTGCCTCGTCCAGCAGCGACACGTTCGACATCGCCATCCCCAGCAGCTTCACCGCGGATTCCGCCAGGTCATCCAGAACTTCCCTCCCGGTGCCCAGCTTGGCGTTGATCCCGATCGACGTCCGCGTCAGCAGCTCCAGCGCCGCGACGTGCTGGTCCAACTGCGCCTTCTCCTTCCACCGGTGGCGCAGCCCCTGCAACAACACGCCGGCGGCCAGGACTGACACGGTCAGCCCGCCCCAAAGGACCCTCCGCGCCGACCGCTCCAGCGACGCGATCACCGCGACAGGCGGCAGCGCCGACACGTGCCAGATCGCCCCCTGCACCTTCAGCGGCTCGCCGTCCCAGGGCATCTTCTCGTCGGCCGTGGTGCCGTAGCGATAGACCACGCGGTCCTCCGCGTCGCGCAGCCAGATGCGGTAGCCGGGCTTGTTCGCCTTGTCGGACAGCGCCCCCAGGATCAGACCCACGTTCAACTCGGCCACGACCACGCCGACGCATTTGACCTTCTTGCCGTCCGCGGAAAGCTCGTCCTCCCCGGGGGGAACCGCCGCCGCCAGCCGCACGACCGACGCCGCCATGTTTCGCCCGGGCCTTTCGACCGGCGGCCCTATGGGAACCGTGAGGGTCCCGCGCAGTTGACTCGTCGCGATCGGTCCGGTGCGCCCCACCAGCGCGTCCCAAGACCCATCCAGTTCCGCCTCCTGAACAGCCTTCTCGTCCCTTCGTCGAAGAACGCCGTGGCACGTGCCGTCGCCGTCCAACCAGGTCGCGAGGTTCAGCCTGCCGTCTAGACGAGGTTTCTCCAGGTCGTCCTTGAAAATCCGGGCCGCCTGGTCGGGCCTGCGCACCGCCAGCGCCTGCCGCAGGCGATTGACCCGCTTCAGTGAATCTTTGAAAAACGCCTCGGCACGCCGGCCCACATCGACCTGCGCCAGCCTCGCCATCGCCTCCACGTCTTCACGGCTCTCGCGCCTCTCCCGTTGCCAGAGCAGGACCGTGAGCAAGACGAATACGCCCAGCAACATCACCGGCGCGACGACCTGCTGCCAGCGCCCCCGCATCGCGCCGCGCCAACGGCGCGGCCACGGCGGGGACGAACGGTACCCAAGCACCGGTGCACCGGACTCACCTTCTCGTTGTCCCATGTAAGCCGCTCAACCTTTAGACTTGCCCATTCGCCGCCAACGCCTATCCTCAAATGTACATCACCCTTACCGCACCCGACAGCCAAATGTTCTCCGCGGCAGCCCAAGCGCGTTACCCCGCGGAACCCGCGGGTCCTTTGTGCGTCCGAACGTAAGTCTCACGCCGCCAGCCGCTTTCTGTTAAAGTCCGGTATCCGTATGGCCGAACGCGCAACCCCCACCGCTCGACGAATTTTGGCGTTCGTCGCGATTGTTGCAGTTCTAGTCGCCGCCGCCCTCGCCGCCGGATACCACTTCCATGGCCACAAGCCGACGGCCCAGCGACCCGACGTCGCGGCGGCCGAACGCCCCTCCACCGCCCCCACCACGGTCGCGAGCAGCGCCACAAAGCCCCACGGCCCGCCGCGCAGCTATATGGACCTGGTCCTGGCAGCCAACCCCCACTTCCCCACCACGCAGCCGCTCGATTACCCGCTCCCTTTGGGCGACGCCGCCCACCTCACCTTCACCGACCCCGTTTACCTCTGCCCGCGCTTGAACCTCTGGTTCTCCCGCCCCGACGCCCCCTCGCTCGAAACGCTCCTGCACGGCCCCAAGGTCGTCCGCGAGTTCGTCAAGGACCAGACGCACCTGGTCTCCGAAAACGTCGTTTACGTCCACTGGCATATCCCACCCGAAGCCACCGACTGGGACCCCGCCCCCGTCGTCCGCCGAACAGATGGCTCCTTCGAACTGCTCCTCCCCACCGACCGCGAGCTCGTCCACCAAAAGTTACCCAACCGCCCCTACCGCTGGGACCGCGCCTTCTCCTGGGGCGACCGCATCGTCGCCCCCACCTCGACCGGCGTCTCCATCCTGAGCTTCTCCCCGCAATTCTCCGACGCCTACCACGAATTGCTCGCTCCGGAACAGCCCGATGCTGACCACGCCCAGCCGCAAATGCTCTTCGACAACCAGGGCCTGCTCGCCTGGATTCCGTGGGAGAACGGCCACCCCGGCAGCCGCAGCGCCGCGCGGTTTGACCCGAGCGTCAACCAATGGGCGGACCTCGCCGCCGCCGGATGGCCGGAGAAGATCCTGCACCTGGTTCCCCTGATCGACGGGACGGTGCTGCAACTGACCGCCGCCGACGAGCCCGCGGGAAACGCCGCCAAAGGCAAGTCCGGCGACCGCGTCGAGCTGAACATGTCCGTCGCCGCCCGGCCGGACGTGAATGAGTCCCGCGTGGAGCAGCTCGTCTCCGACCTGGCCGACCCCGACCAAAAGAAGCGGAACGCCGCCTACGAGGAACTCGCCCGCTACGGCCCCGGCGTCTGGCCGCTCCTGGAAAAGCTCGCCGACCAGCAGCTCCCCGAGACCCGCATCCGCATCCGCCAGCTCCTGCGCGACAAGGTCCGCCCGACCCTCGGCGGCATGACGCTGGTGGACGGCCGGCTCCGCGTCGTCTCCCGAATGAACGACAACGGCCTGCCCGATTCCCGCGTCCTCTTCTACGCCCCCGCCGGCGTCTCCATCCCCACCGACTCCGAAAAGCACCCCCGCCTCGTCACCCCCGCCTGGATCCAGATCCGCCCCGGCCACGGCTTCGAGCTGCTCGAAGACCTATTCCCCGAAGACGTCACCCCCGACCAGCCCAATACCTCCATCAGCGCCTCCGGCCCCGAGTGGGTCCTCACCCAGGAAGTCAAAGGCCCCCAGCGCTTCGTAGGCAACCACTTCGTCCCCCTCCTTCATAAGGCCGAGCGCGGCACCTTTACCCACCTCGTGGGGATCGATGCGCGCGGGCGGTGGCTGTTCCGTCCCACTTCGACCGAATCGTCATCGACGCTCATCCTCGACCCCACCCTCCCCGACGCCACGCCGCGCCTGCCCGTCTGGACGATCACCGCCGCCGGCGGCGATACCGGCTGGGACCAGAACGACTGGCCAGCCCGCTACTACAACCGCCAACCCTGGTCGCTGGAGGAAGCCGCCTGGCGCCTGCACAACCCCGCCAAGGGCGACCGCTATTTCAACGAGCGCAAGGACATCCCCCGCCGCCCCGTCGCGCGACACGCCGCCGAACCCACGACACAATCCACCCAACCCGCCGCCACGCAAGCCACCACCGAGCCGGCCGAACCGCCGATCCTGGTGGACGACCACGGCAACCGCTTCTTCGACGGCCAAACCCAGCTCCGCGTCATCACGCCCGTCGGCAAGGACATCACCTGGACGCTCCCGAGCGTCGCCGAGGGACACGGTTTCGCCGACGGCAGCGTTGACCTCCTCCGCCCCGGCGACGGGCCGCTGTTCCTCTTTAATACGCCGGGCCGGGTCCTCCGCATCAGTTTCGATCCGAAACGCGCCGAGCCGTTCGAGCTGGAAGGCACCTTCACCCGCGGCATCCCCAACACCGACAACCCCATGCGCATCTGGGTCGATCCCGCCAAGCGCATCTGCATGGTCTACGACAAGGACGAGCTGGCCGTCCTCTTCCCCGACGGCCGCGTCCCCCACGGCATCGCCCAACTCATGCTCCGCGAAGATTCCGGCGACATCGAGGAAGATGAGCGGTAGTAGTAGCATGAGCACGTCGATTTCAGCGCGGTCCGGGTACCGGGCCGCATTCATTGCGGCACTGGTCCTCACTGCCGCAGCGTGGGTTCGAGCCGACGGCCCCTTTCAGCCCGCCTGGGAATCCCTCGCCAAACACGAAGCCCCCGAGTGGCTCCTCGACGCCAAGTTCGGCATTTACGCCCACTGGGGCGTGTACAGCGTGCCGGCCTACCAGACCGAGTGGTACGGCAAGCGCATGTATGACAAGGGCGAGGGCAAGGGCAAAGGCGGCCAGAATTCCGTCTACCGCCACCACGTCCAGACCTACGGCGACCCGTCCAAGTTCGGCTACAAGGACTTCGTCCCCATGTTCAAGGCCGAGAAGTACGACCCGGAGGAATGGGCCAAGCTGATCGAATCCTGCGGCGCCAAGTACGCCGGCTTTGCCGTCGTCCACCACGACGGTTTCCTCCTCTGGGACAGCAAGATCAACCGCTGGAACGCCGGCAACATGGGCCCCAAGCGCGACCTCTACGGCGACTTCGTCTCAGCACTCCGCAAGCACGGCCTCAAGACCATCGCCACCGAGCACCACCTCCGCACCTTCAACTGGTACCTTCCCGGCTCCGACGGCTTCGGCGTCCTCAAGGATCTGGATAAGACCGCCAAAATCGTGAAAGACGCCGGCTACGACCTGGCCGACCCGAAATTCGCCGACCTGTACTGGAACGAGGTCGCCGGCCGGCGCTACCCGGATTTCATGGCCGAGTGGCAGGCGGAGGTGCGCGAGGTCATCGACAAGTACCAGCCCGATCTCCTCTGGTTCGACGGCGGCGACTTCCGCGGCAAGGACTCCGAAAAGGTCGTCCTCGACCTGCTCGCCCACTACCAGAACAGCGGCCGCGCCTGGGGCAAGCCGGTGGAGGTCCTCAACAAGCTCGCCGGCAACGGCCAGTGGAACTTCCCGGAAAACTACGCGGTCCTGACCTTCGAGGAAGGCCGCGACCGCCCGGCGAAGTTCGACCGCCCCTGGATCGACGACATGCGCATCGGCGACAAGGCCTGGTGCTACGTCGAAGGCCAACAGTACAAGCCCGCCGGCGAAATCATCGCCGGCCTCGTGGACCGCGTCGCCCGCGGCGGCGGCCTGCTGCTCAACCTCAGCCCCAAGGCCGACGGCACCTTCCCCGACGCCGAAAAGGCCGTCCTCCAGGAGATCGGCCAGTGGCTGAAGGTCAACCGCGAGGCGATCTACGGCACCCGCCCGTGGACGGTCCAATCCGAAGGCAACGAGAAAAAGCTCATCGAGGCCAACGGCCGCAAGTGGACCTTCCGCCGATGCGACGCCTCCGATATCCGCTTCACGCGGCCGAAGGACGACTCGTGCGTGTACGTCTTCTGCCTCGGTGTGCCCAAGCAGGACGTGCGCGTCCTCTCCCTCGGCCGCAACGCCGGGCACGCCCGTAAACCGATCGCCAACGTCTCGTTGCTCGGGAGCGGCGCGAAAGTGCAATGGACGCAGGAAGCCGACGCGCTGGTCATCAAGCCCCCCGCCAGCGTTCCCACCCCGCAGGCCGTCACCTTCAAAATCACCTTCTGAGCCGACACCATGAAAACGAACACGACCCGCGCGTGCCTGCTGGTCTGGCTGCTTTCGATCAGCGCCCGGGCCGCCCCGCCCGACCTTCAATCTGGTAGTGTCGGCCACTGGCAGTTCAACAATTGTGACGGTAAGGTCGTCAAGGACCTCTCACCGCGAGGGAACGACGGCGCCATCGAATTCGGCGAGCTGCGCAAAGAAAAAGCCGCCACTTCACTCGATCTCGACGGCCTCGGCGCCCGCGTCGTCATCCGCGAAACCACACCCTTCGGCCCGACCAACGCAATCACCACTTCCATCTGGGTCCGCCCCGCCAACTTGCGCAATCACGCCGTGATCTTCGGCATCCCGCACGAGACCGACTCCTGGACCACGCCGATGTTCGGCATGTACGTCTCCGAAAAGCACGTCGTCTTCGGCCTCTGGGGCGAACGCGGCACCACCAAGGTGCTCGTCGAAAGCCCGGCCGATCTGCCAGTCAACACCTGGACCCACCTGGCCGGAACCTACGACGGCCACATCGCCCGCCTCTACGTCAACGGCTCTCCCGCCGCCGAGCTGCCCCACACCGGCCCCATCGCCCGCAACGGCCTGCCCCTGATCATCGGCTCCGGCGTCGGCACCTCAAAGCCCTCGTTCAAAGGCCGCATCGGCGAGCTGCGCCTCTGGGACCGCGCCCTCTCGGCGGAAGAAATCGCCGCCCACTTCCGGCAGACCGAGCCTGGCTACGACCGCACACCCCCGCCGGTCGCGCGGTTCAACGACGGCACAGTCAACGTCGAATCCCCCGGCAGCCGCGCAGAAAACCGCGCCTGGCGCAAGTACCCCACGCGGCTGTTGGAACTGCTAGACCGCTTCAAGCCGCCCGACCAACCAATCCCGCTCGACAACTATGGCGGCCGCACCGACACGCCGCGAGAGAAAGCTACCGGTTTCTTCTACACGAAAAAGATCGACGGCCGCTGGTGGCTGATCGATCCCGAAGGCTGCCGCTACTTCAACGTCGCGATCAATGCCTTCCGCGAACCCAAGGACGCCCGGAAGAACTTCGGTTCGACCGAGCGCTGGGCCGAATCCGCCATCGCCACGCTCCGCGACGCCGGCTTCAACGGCCTGGGCAACTGGCAGTCCGCCACGTTGAGCGGCGTCAAACACCCGCTCCCCTGGGTCCTCCGCAAGGACTTCATGTTCAACTTCGCCCGGCAGAAGAAGCTGACCGTCCCCGCCGCTGGCACGACGGGCTTCATCAACTCCTGCATGCCCGTCTTCCACCCCGATTTCGAGCCGTTCTGCGAGCAATTCGCCCGGGACCTTGCCGACACTTCGAAGGACCCGTACCTCCTCGGCATCATGACTGACAACGAACTCCAGTGCCCCGGCAACCTGCTCGACCGCTACCTCGCGCTCGACGTCAGCAACCCCGACCTGAAACCCAGCCGCGACGCCGCCGCCGCGTGGCTCGCCGCGCGCAAAGGCCCGAACGCCGACACCAAACAAATCAACCAGCACGACCGCTACGAGTTCATCGCCTTCGCCTTCGAGCGCTACTATCAGATTGTCACGAAAGCGATTCGTAAGTACGACCCGAATCATCTCTACCTCGGCTCGCGCATCAACTACCACGCCGGCGAGTTCGACAACCCGTGGTTCTGGAAAATGCTGGCCCGCTACCACGACGTGGTTTCAGTCAATTACTACAACCAGTGGGGCCCCGACCCATCCCAGTTCGCCGACTGGGCCGCCTGGGCCGACCGCCCGATCCTCCTCACCGAGTGGTACGCTAAGGCCGCCGATGCCCCCGGCCTTGCGAACAAGCTCGGCGCCGGCTGGCTCGTCCGCACGCAGGAAGACCGCGGCCGCTTCTACCAGCACTTCGCCATGGGCGCGTTGGAAACGCCCAACATCGTCGGCTTCCACTGGTTCAAGTACCTCGACGACCCGGCCGAATCCACCGCCCTCGACTCCGCCGGCGGCGCCAACAAGGGCATGTTCAACATCCACGGCCAAGCGTACCAACCCCTCCTCAACCGCGCCGCCGCCGTCAACCGACAGCTTTACCCGCTGATCGACTTCTTCGCCGCCCGCCGCCAGGCGGCTCACTGAGAGTCTTGATAGAAAGAAGCCCCGCACGTGCGGGGCTTCAGGAAGTGCAATCCGAATAGGCTAACTGCTCTACTCAGCCGCACCGGCAAGACGCGCCAGCGAGCGGTTTATCTTCAGCCGGCTCGTTACGGAAAAACATCCAGCGGCTGATCGCTGAACACGTTGTCGAACTGCGTCAGCACCGCGCCGGGTTCATTGTTAACGCCGCCGTTTCCCGAAGCGGCGGTATTGCCACTGAACGTGCTGCCGCTCACTGTTAGCGTGGACCTGATCAGGTTTTCGACGCCGCCGCCGCGGAGGCCGGCGGAGTTGCCGGTGAAAATACTGTCGAGGACGGTCGCCTTCGCCCCGCCGGAATTCGAAAGGCCGCCGCCGAACAGGAAGGCGGAATTGCCGGTAAAGGTGCTGTCGCTCACCGTCGCCGTCCCGTTGTTTCCGAATCCGCCGCCCAGCCCGGCGAAGTTGTCGGTGAAGGTGCTGTCGCTCATCGCCGCCGCGCCGCCGGGATCGTTATCGAGGCCGCCCCCGGCACTGCCGGCGGCGTTGTCGGCGAAGCTGCTGCCGATCACCGTCGCCAGGGACCGAACAGAGATCAAGGTCCCTGCTTGAAGACCCGGGCCAACACTTTTATTCCGCAGGCCCTGCGAAGGACCGGCGAATGCTTGAAACCGCGGACGCTTCGCCGAGGGATGTGCACCGGCGCCGGCGTGCCCCGCTCACGCCGGCGATTGCCCCGGCCGCCCGAAAGAAGAAAGCCCCGAACTCGCCGGGGCTTTTGCGTTTGAAAACTGCGTGATGTCAGCGAGCGCGACGGGACTCGAACCCGCAACCACCGGATCGACAGTCCGGTACTCTAACCAATTGAGCTACGCGCCCGAATCGAGTTCCACACTGTATTTCTCCCGCCGTCGTTGTCAAGTTCCGGATTCGCGCCGCCGGCGGTCGAAAACTCCGGTCCGATCCGCGCCTGCGGCGGGGACGCCGGTATAATCCCGCCCCATGATTTTGGCCGGGATTGACGAGGCGGGGTACGGGCCGCTGCTGGGGCCGCTCGTGGTGGGGTGCTGCGCGTTCGAGATCGCCGACGACGCCGCCGCGGATTGCGCCAATGGCGAGATCCCCTGCCTCTGGAAGCGGCTCAAGAAGGCCGTCGGCAAGAACCGCTCCAAGACCGGCAAGCGCCTCCACGTCAACGACAGCAAGGTCGTTTACTCCCCGGCCGGGGGGTTGAAGGAGCTGGAGCGGTCGGTCCTCGCGCTCGCCACGGCATGCGACGGGCAGTGGTGCGAGGACCTGGCGGCTTTGCTCTCGCGCGTCGCGCCGCACGTGTCGGCCGAGGTGCCGGAGTACCTCTGGTATCGGCCGTGCGCGCATGAGCGATTTCCGCTGGAGCAGGAGGCGATGTCCGTGCGCGTGCTGGCCAACGCGCTGCGCCTGGAGATGCAGCGCACCGGCACGCGGCTGGCCGGGCTGGCGGCCCGCGTCGTGCTGGAGCGGCAGCTCAATCAGATGATCGAGAACACGCGGAACAAAGGGGCGGCGCTGTTTTCGATTTCCGCCATCCACCTCGATTACCTGCTCCGCACCTTCGGCGAGCGCGGGCTGGTCGTCTTCTGCGACCGCCAGGGCGGGCGGGCGCACTACGGCAGCCTGCTGCGGCTGATGTTCGAGGAGTGGGAGCTGGAGGTGACGGCCGAGACTGAGCCCCGGAGCGAGTACAGGTTGCGACGGTCGGCGGGCGGCGCGCGGCACGAGGTGCGGCTGATCTTCTGCGAGAAAGCGGAGGCGCAGTGCCTGTCGGTGGCCGTGGCGTCGATGCTGAGCAAGTACCTGCGCGAGTGCCTGATGCGGCGGTTTAACGCGTTCTGGAAGCAGCACCTGCCCGAGGTCGAGCCGACGGCCGGGTATTACGGCGACGGGTCGCGGTTCTTGAAGGACATCGATTCCAAGCGGCGGGAGCTGGGCATCGCGGACGAGCAGTTGATCCGGTGCAGGTAGCCGCCGGAAGGCTGGTCCCCTTGCGGCGGACGCGCGGTTGCGGGTAGGCTTCGGCCGACTTACGAATGCTTGTTGGACTTGTTGGAGACGCGTGATGCCGATCGAGAAGTGGTCGGACAATGTGGTGGTGGTGCACCTGGCGGACGACCCGCAGTTCACCGACGACTTGGAGCAGTTGGAGAAGTCGGAGACGGGCGGCCGTAATGCGCAGGAGACGCACGCGGTGCTCGACTTCGCGGCCGTCCACTTCATCAACTCCTCCAACATCGCCAAACTCCTGCGCCTGCGCAAGCAGATGATGAACCAGGGGTGCCGGCTGATGCTGTGCAGCATCAACACGCAGGTGTGGGGGGCGTTTCTGATCACGGGGCTGGATAAGGTGTTTGAGTACAGCGACAACGTGCCGACGGCGCTGGCGACGTTGCAGATCGCGTGACGGGGGATGTTGGCCACGAAGATACGAGGGCGCGAAGCGGGCTTTGTGGCGGGGCTTGGGGATGGATGCGGGCATTTGCCCCCCTTTCGGTAAATCGTCGGGATGTCGCCGGACGGGCGAGCGCGGATTGTCGTGGCGCCGGGGTCGGTGCGGTATGTCGGGGGAACGGGTTTCACGTCTGCTCCCTCGCGGATTTGAAAACGTGGCGGGATTGCAGCGAACGGCCGGGGGATTGCGTGGCGGGAATGGAATTTTTCCGGCGAGGGCGAACGGGGCGGATCGGTTAATGCGCCGGGAGCAGTTCGACCACGTCGTCGATCTGCTGTTCGGTGTTGTAGAAATGCGGGGAGCACCGCAGCCGGCCCTCGCGGGCGGCGATCTCCGTCCGATGCTCCTTGCGCAGCCGGAGGACGATCTCCTCGTGCTTGTGCCTGGGGCTGACGAAACTCACGATGCCGCTCCACGACTCGCCGCCGCGCGGGCTGACGACCTGATAGCCCCGTGCGGTGACCTTTTCGACCAGGCGGTCCGTCAGCAGCTTGATGCGCTGCGAAATCGGCCCGACGCCGATCGCCCCGAGCATTTCCAGCGAGGCCTTGAAGCCAAGCAGCCCCGGCACGTTGTAGGTCCCACACTCGAACCGCCCGGCGTCGGGCTTCAGCGTGTAATCGTAATTACCATAATCCTGCGCATCGACGACGTTCATCCAGCCGACCATCAGGGGGCGGGTCCGCTCGATCAGCTCGCGGCGGCAGTAAAAGATGCCGGCCCCCTCGGGGCCGAGGAGCCACTTGTGCCCGTCGGCCGAGAGGTAGTCGATGTTCATCGCCCGCACGTCCACCGGCAGGATGCCGACGGACTGGATCGCGTCCACGCAAAAGAGCTTGCGGTGTTCGCGGCAGAACGCGCCGATGAAGGCGACGTCGTGGCGCTGCCCGCTGGCGAATTCCACGTGCGAGAGCGACACCAGCCGCGTGCGCGGGTCCTTCGCTTCGTGCAGGATCTTCTCGATGGGGACGCGCCGGCGGCCGTCGGCGTCGGTCTCCTCGCCGACCATGACCAGCTTCGCCCCGTGGCCGCGGACGACCTCCATCCAGGGGTACACGTTGGCGGGGTATTCGACGTTGGTGGTGACGATCCGGTCGCCCCACTGCCAGTCGATGCCGTTGGCGACGATGCTGATCCCCTCGCTGGTGTTTTTCACGAAGGCGATCTCGTCGCGGTGGGCGTTGATCAGGGCCGCGGCGGACTGGCGGAGGCGCTCGACGTCGGCGTACCAGAGGGTGCCGAGGTACGCGCCTTCCTCGGCCTGCCTGGCGTAGGTGCGCATCGCGTCCGCCGCGACGCGCGGCAGCGGGGAAACGCCGGCGTGGTTGAAAAAGCGCCAGTGGTGCAGGACGGGGAACTCGCGGAGGTTCCCGATGTAGTCCGCGATGGAAAGGGCCTGTCCGTTCATCGAGGCTCGTTCGAAGGGGTGAAGCTTGTTCGCCGTCTTGCGGCGAGTCGTGAGGGCAAACGCAAGGTTCGCCCCTACAACACGCCGGACGCGACGTATAATAGCCGGCGGGCCGGAGTTCCGTCGCGGTGTGGCGAAACTTCGGCCCGCGCGGCTCGTCCAATTCCAATAGTCGTCCTTTGGATTACATCGCCATGCCGTTTCGCCTTCGCACGATTGCACCGGTCACCGCGGCTTTGTTGCTCCTCTTCACGCGGCCGGGCGCTGCCGCGGCGCAGGACATGGTGCGCGACACGATCCCGCACCGGTGGGTCGAGCCGATGCTCCCCGAGGACCTGCCGGCCCTGGAACAGCCCGCTTACTACACCGACCTGGAAAAGGCCCGCAGCCAGGCGTTCGGCGGGCGCTACAAGCTGGCGCTGATGACGCTCCAGCAGATTAAGACAACCAAGCCCGGCGACGCCGCGGCCGTCGCGCTGATCAAGGCCGAATCGCTGGCGGCCACGGGGCGCAAGGAGCAGGCGATCGAAGTCCTCTCCGCCGCGGAGGTCCGCGACAATCCCAAGGCGCAGGTCAGGCGCGGCCGCATCCTGGCCGCGCTCGGCCGCACCGATGAAGCCCTCTCGCTGCTGAAGGACCACCTCAAGGCCCACCCCGACTCCCTCGCCGGTCATTTTTACCTCGGGCAAATCAGCGAACGGGTCGGCGACCTGGACGCCGCCCGCGCCGCCTACACGTGGTTTAACGACAAGCCGCAGGACTTTCTCCTTAAGTGGCAGGGCAAGAAGGACAAGGCTTTTGATAGCGCCGAGGACGTGGTGCTCATCGGCCGCGCTTACGATCGGCTGGCGTCGCTCGACGGGCTGTACGAGAAGAACCCCCAGCTCCACAAGGTGCTGCTGGAGATGTTCGTCCGCGCGTACGACGTGATCGACCGCACGTACTGGCCGGCGCACGTCGCGGCGGCGGAGTACTTCCTGTCGCACGACAACTCCGACGAGGCGGTGAAGGAGCTCAAGGCCGCCGCCGGCGAAAACCCCAACGACGTCCGCACGCTGCAGCTCCTGGGGCTGATCGCGCTGGAGCAGTTCAACTTCGACGGCGCCGACGCCGCGTGTTCGGCGATCCGGCACGTGGACGGCCACGCGATCGAGGCCGACATCGTCGAGACGCGCAACCTCCTCCAGCAGCGCCGCCCGAAGGACGCCGAGCACGCGATCCAGCTCGTGCTCGACCGCCAGCCGAACAACATCGAAGCGCTCGGCCTGCTCGCCGCGTGCTACGCGCTGCAACTGAAGGACGCCGAGACCGCCAAGATCCTCAAGCGCGTGGACGAGATCGACGTGGGGCACGACAACGCCACGGCCTACTTCGACGTCGCCGAGCAGCTCGGCGCCATGCGGCAGTACCCCCGCTCCGCCGAGAAGTACCAGGTCGCCATCGACCGCGCCCCCTGGTGGACCGCCCCGCGCAACGGCCAGGGCCTGCTCTACACCCAGAGCGGCGACGAGGACAAGGCCAAATCCGTCCTCGACGCCGCCCACACGCTTGACCCCTTTAACCTCCGCACGACCAACTACCTCCGGCTGCTGGACGAGATGGCCACCTTCGCCCGCAAGGAGACGGCGCACTTCGTCGTCTTCTACGACCCGAAGGACGACCCGATGATCCCGGAGTATTTCGGCGAGTACCTGGAGTCGATCCACGCCGCCGTCTGCGGCGAGTACCACACCGAGCCGCCGGTCAAGACGTACATCGAGGTCTTTCCGTCGCACGACGCGTTTTCCGTCCGGACCACCGGCACGCCGTACATCGGCACGGTCGGCGCCAGCACGGGGCGGGTGATCGCGCTGGTGTCGCCGCGCAAGGGCCGCAAGACGATGGGGACGTACAACTGGGCGCTGGTGCTCCGCCACGAGTACACGCATACGGTCACGCTGGCGGCGACGGACAACCGCATTCCGCACTGGATGACCGAAGGCCTGGCGGTGATGCAGGAGCACACGCCGCTGCGGTGGGAGTGGGTGCCGATGCTGTACAACGCGGTGAAGACCAACACGCTGTTCACGGTGGAGAACCTCACGTGGGGCTTCGTGCGGCCCAAGCGCCCGATCGACCGCCAGCTCGCCTACGCCGAGTCGTTCTGGGTGTGCACGTACATCGAGGAGAAGTGGGGCCACGACGCCATCCTGCGAATGCTGAATGAGTTCCGCAGCGGCGGGCTGCAGGAGGACGTATTCCCCAAGGTGCTGGGCAAGAGCCTTTCCGACTTCACCAATGAGTTCTTCGCCTGGACGCAGAAGCAGGTGGCCGGCTGGGGCTACGACGAGGAGACGGACAAGAAATACGACGAGCTGAAGGAACAGGGCGAGGACCTGATCAAGGCCCACCAGTACGACGCGGCGGTCCCGATTTTCGAGCAGATCGCCAAGCTGCGGCCCATGGACGCCCTGCCCCACCAGCGGCTCGCCGGGCTGTACCTGACCAGGGAAGTGAACCAGCCCGCCAAGGCGCTGGAGCAACTGATCACGTTGAACAAAGTGGAGATCAAGGACAACCGCTACTCCAAGCGCATCGCCCGCCTGTGCCGCGACCTGGGCGAGACGGACAAGGCCGTCAACTACGCGCGGCAGTCGGTCTATATCGATCCTTACGACATGGATGCTCACGAGCTGCTCGCCCAGCTCTATGAAAAGGCCGACAACCAGACGGCCCTCGCCCGCGAGCGCCGGGTCATTCCGGAGTTGGCCGAGTGGCTCGACGCGCAGAAGAAACTCACGGAAATTCCCGACCTCAAAGACCAGAAGTGAAATCCGAAGCACGTGCCACCGGCCCGTGATTTCGATTGAGGGAAATTCAAGATACGGTCCGGTACCCCGTGCTACAAATGAACCCAAACGACCTCACCCTTGCGGGATTCCAGAAGCACATTTTCGACCGTTATGAAACGGTCGATCGGGCCCGGGGCACGCCCAAGACCTTTCTCTGGTTTGTCGAAGAAATCGGCGAGCTCGCCACGGCGCTCAACGGCACCGACCGCGCTAATCTCGAAGAAGAATTTGCCGACGTGATCGCCTGGCTCTGCACGCTGGCGAACATCAACGATGTGGACCTGGCCGCCGCCGTCACAAAGAAGTACCTGAGCGAGAAACCGCCGGAAGGACATAAATGAGGGGACAGGGATCAGAGAATTGCCTTTGACTGCCCCGTGACCCCCGGCCCTCATCCCTGTTTTCATTGACGCCCCCCATGCCCAGACGTACAGTCCAATCAATGCGTTTTCTCGCCGCGGGGCTCCTCTCCATTGCATTCGCATCGGCCGCCCTCGCCCAAGCCGCGGGCGAGGTGGAGGGCATCGGCTTTAATAACGAATACCGCCCGGGCTGCTGGGTGCCTATGGTCGTCCGCCTGACGCCGGAGACCACCAAGACCGACACGTTCCAGATCCAGGTGGTGCAGCGCGACCTGGACTGTGACCGCGTGGTGTACACCCGCACGATCACGCTGACCGGCAACGCCGAAGGCCAGCCGCCGCGCGTGCAGCGGTTCTGGATGTACTTCGTCCCGCAGCCGACCAACGGCAGCCCCAGCGGCGACAACGGCCTGCCCGATCCTTCCGAAGGCCTCGCCGCCATCAAGCGCGAGCTGCGCGTGTACCTCGCGACCGCCTCCGGCAAGCAACTGGTCAAGCTCCCGGTCACCTCGACGGTGGTCAGCACCGACGTCGCCTCCAGCGGCGGCAACTTCCGCCGCGGCCGAAAGCTCATCCTCACCGTCAGCGAAGGCCTCAGCCAGCCTTCCTGGCATGATTTCGATGGCGCGCTCGGGCTGCTCGAGGACGTGGACTTCGTCGCCGCCCGCCCCACCGATCTGCCGGAAAACACCCTCGGCTACGAGTCGGTGGACGCCGTCTTGTGGCTCGCCGCCGACCCCGCGTCACTCAACGCCGGCACCGGCGAAAAGATGCGCGCCCTCCAGGACTGGGTACGACAGGGCGGGCGGCTGGTCGTTTGCCAGATGCCCGAATGGCGAAAGACGCAGGCGTTCAACGACCTGCTCCCGGTGATGCTCCTGGACGTGGTGGACAAGCCGGACGTCGAGCCGCTGCGGAGCCTGGCGGTCAAAGACCCGGTCGAGCGGCGCAGTCCCGACAACCCGTGGAACCGCCTCGGCGGCCCCTTCAAAATCGCCCGCGCGCAGGCCAATCCGGGCGCGGTTGTGGACGAGTGGATCGACTGGAAGGCCGACGCCAACCCCCCCGACCGCACGCCATACATCGCCCGCGCCGCCTACGGCGCCGGCGCCACCACCTGGGTCGCGCAGGACCTGGGAGACCCGAACATCACCATCCGCACCAAGGGCTGGGCGAACGTCTGGGACCGCGTTTTCGACTGGAAGAACGACCCGGTCGTCAACCCCAAGCCCGATGAAATGAGCAGCAGCCCCTTCGCCGGCGGCTCCTCCGCCGACCTGGGCGCCTCGCTGCTCTCCCAGACGGAAAATTCCAGCAAGGGCACCGCCCTGATCTTCCTCGCCATCGTCTTCTTCATCTTCTACTGGATCGTGGCCGGCCCGGGCACGTACCTGTTCCTGGCCGGCAAAAAACGCGCCGGCCTGAGCTGGTTCATGTTCGCCGTCTCCGCGCTGGTCGCCACCGCGCTGACCATGCTGGTCGTTCAGGTCGTGTTGCGCGGCAAGCCGTCGATCAAGCACATCACCCTGGTGCGCATGGTCCCCGACCAGCCGGCCATGGTCCACTCCCGCATCGGGCTGTACATCCCGCGCGACGGCGAGCAGCAGATCCAGCTCAAGGACACCGCCCCCAACGCCGTCAGTTACCTTTCCCCCTTCAAGATCCACCCCTTCTACCTCCGCCAGGCCGACACCGGCTTCTCCGACCCGATCGAGTACAAAGTCCCCGTCCGCGACGCACTCATGACCGAACCGCCGACGCTCCGCGTCCCCTACCGCAGCACGCTGAAGAAATTCGAAATCAAGTGGGTCGGGAACCTCAAAGGCGGCATCTCCGGCACCATCAAGCTCCTGCCGTCGGGCATGCTCGACGGCGCGGTCACGAATAACACCGGGCACGACCTCCGCGACGCCTATTTCGCTTTCAGATCCAACTTCGAATGGGTCCTCTACGTCCGCAATTGGCCCAACGGCACGCCGATTAACCTCACCTCCTTCAAGGACCGGCTGTGGATGGATGACGAGGAGGCCCGCTCCAAGCTCGCCGGCTATTACGGCCGCATCGCCCTGGACCCCCGGAAGAAAATGAACTGGGACGACCTCTGGTACTCCCGCGTTCCCAGCGCGATCGGCGCCGAATCGTCGTTCCAGGACCTCCAATACACGTTCCCCATGCTCAGCCTTTTCGACCGCCTGCCGGTCATGTTGAATGACCGCGAAGACGTTTACCGCCAGCGATTCAAAAGCAACCGCAAAGACCTCCTCCGCCGGGGGGCGCGCTTTCTGGACCTCTCCCAGGTCGTCTCCGGCGGGCAGCTCGTCGTCCTCGCGATGGCCGACGGCCCCCTGCCAATCCCCGTCGAAGTCGAAGGCGAACGCATCGACGGCGAAGGCACCCTCCTCTACCAGATCGTCCTCCCCCTCGACCGCCAGGCCTTCGAGAACCCAACCACCCAACCCTCCGCCACCCCCGGCACTCACCCCGCCCAACCGCCCGGCCAGCAACCCGCACAACCAACCGGCCCCACGATCCAAGGCCCCGACCCCAACCTCGTCCCCCTCAAGGAAGATTAGAATGCCCGTAGGGGCGAACCTCGTGTCCGCCCCCGCCCGTACGATTGAGAGTACCCCAGAGGGATTTCCCGATGGCCGCCGTTATCAAGACCGTCAACCTCACCAAGCGCTACGGCACCCTCGTCGCACTTTCCAACCTCAACCTCGAAATCAACGAAGGCGACTGCTTCGGCTTCATCGGTCCCAACGGCGCCGGCAAGACCACCACCATCAAAGTCCTCGCCACACTCCTCCAGCCCACCTGGGGCGAGGCACGCATCTGCGACCTCGTCATCGGCTACCAGTCCCGCCAGATCCGCCCCCTCATCGGCTACGTCCCCGACTATTTCGGCGCCTACGAGGACATGGTCGTCCAGGAGTACCTCGACTTCTTCGCCGCCGCCTACAACATCAACGGCCCGGCGCGGACGAAGATCGTCAACGACGTGCTCGAGCTCACCGACCTCGCCTACAAGCGCGACGCCCTCGTGGACGGCCTCTCCCGCGGCATGAAGCAGCGCCTCTCCATCGCCCGCGTGCTCGTCCACGACCCCAAGGTCCTGCTCCTCGACGAGCCCGCCGGCAACCTCGACCCCCGCGCCCGCATCGAGATGCGCGAGCTCCTCAAGGAGCTCCGCCGCATGGGCAAGACCATCCTCATCTCCTCCCACATCCTCCCCGAGCTCCAGGACCTCTGTAACACCGTCGGCATCATCGAGCAGGGCGAGCTGATCTACTCCGGCCCCTGGACCGACATCGTTCACAAGGCCAAGGGCGGCACCGTCCTCCACGTCGGCGTCGCCCAGAACCAGGAACAGGCCGCCGCCCTGCTCAGCCAGGACCCCAACATCGAAAACGTCGCGGCGAACAACGGGTACCTGGAAGTCTCCATCAGACAAGGCATCGACGACTACTCCTTCGTCCCCCAACGCCTGATCCAGAACGGCTACAAGCTCACGCTGCTGAAGGAAGAAGAAGTGAACCTGGAAACCGCGTTCATGCGGCTCACAAAGGGCATGGTCCAGTAGCACGGGCTACCAGCCCGTGCCTTCGCCTGTTCCCTCTCCCTCCGCGAGGGGACCCTCCTGTCTCCTCTCCCTCTGGGAGAGGGTTAGGGTGAGGGTGATGCAGAATTGAGAAAACCACGGGCTACTAGCCCGTGCCACGAAATGCTGGGAATCACCGATTATCTCTGGCGACTCATCCCCGCCAACCCCATCCTCCTCCGCGTCGTCGAGTCCGGCGGCAAACGGCGCCGGGATCTATTCATCCGCTGCGCTTATTTAGGCCTGCTGGTTTTCTTCGTCGTTTTTTCTCTCTTGTCGTCTTCGAACCAGATCACCGGTAACGCCTCCCTCTCCGAGCTCGCCAAAACCAGCTCCAAGATCTTCCAGAACATGAGCTACCTCCAGCTCGGCCTCGTCGCCCTGCTGGCCCCCATCTTCACCGCCGGCGCCATCACGCAGGAGAAAGACTCCCAAACCTACGACATCCTCCTCTCCACCCCCCTCACCAACGGCCAGATCGTCTTCGGCTCGCTGCTCTCCCGCCTGTTCTTCGTCGTCGCACTCCTCGTCAGCGGCATCCCGATCTTCTCCATCACCCAGATCTTCGGCGGCGTCGCCATTCGCTCCATCGCGCTCTCCTTCGCCATCGCCGCCGCCACGGCATTCGTCACCGGCGCGCTCGCCATGGCGATTGCCACTTTCAAGGTCGGCACGCGTCGCACCATCTTTTCCTTTTACCTGTTCATCGTGCTCTACCTCGTCGGCACCCTGCTGCTCGACCAGGTCCCGTATTTCCAACTGCAAGGCCGCAGCATCAACCCCAACCAGGAATCCCACATCTCCTGGTTCACCGGGCTCAACCCCTTCCTCGCCCTGCGCGTCATCTTCAACGACCCGACCTACGCCCCGCCGGAGCTGGGCGACCTCCCCGAGAACCTCAAGTCCTGGCCGCTCGGCTGGTACTTCTCGAGCCCCGCCAGCTTCTACATCAATTTCATGTTCTTCCTCAGCGTGGTGCTGGTCCTGCCCTCGATCCTCATGCTGCGCCGGGTCGCCCAGTCCACGGTTTCGCTCAAGACCTGGGTCCTCCAGAAACTCCACATCAGTCGCGGCGACCGCACCCGCAAGCCGCGCACCGTCTGGATGAACCCCATCGCCTGGCGCGAGGCCAAGACCAAGGCCTCGGCCGCCCGCGCCTCCCTCCTCCGCTGGGGCTTCATCGCCGGCGGCCTCGCCGGCGCGGTCGCGATGGTCGTCATGTACGGCACCGAGGAGCCCGTCGCCCGGTACGTCAGCAGCGCCAGCTACAACCTCGTCACCCGCCAGCTCTCGATCTTCGACGGCCAGCGCGCCGTCACCTACCTCGTCGCCCCCGGCTTCCAGCTCACGGTGGACCGCCTCGACACCGAGGGCAAGCCCAAAAAAGACGTCCACGGCCCCGACTACCTCACCACCATCAGCCGCATGCGCGTCGTCGATCCGCAGCGCGACATCCCGTCCACCGGCGGCTCGGTCGCGGCCCTGGAGATCGCGCCGATCGAGCGCCGCCTCAGCGAGGCCAGCGCCCGCCAGTTCCTCCTCGGCGCGGTCGTGGTGGAGTTCGCGGTGATCCTCCTGATTGTCACCAACGCGGCCGCCTCGACCGTAACGCGGGAGAAGGAAGACGGCTCGCTGGACCTGTTGCTCACCACCCCGATCACCAGCCGCTACTACATCTGGGGCAAGCTCCGCGGCCTGGTGGCGTTCGTGCTGCCGCTGATCGCCGTCCCGATCGTCAGCGCGCTGTTGTTCATCGTCTACGACACTTACCGCTACGCCACCGGCCAGGCGGGCGCCGACTTCAAGTGGATCGTCTTTCCCGAAGCCGTCTTCATCATGCCGGGGACCCTGGTCATCGTCGCCGCCTTCGCGTCGATCCTGGGCATGCAGATGTCCCTCCGCTGCCGAACCACCGTCATGGCCGTGATGAGCTCCGTCGGGATTGTCTGCGGCATTTGCGCCGGCATGGGCTGGTGCGGCACCGCCAGCCTCTCCAGCAGCGGCAACGAGCTCGGCGTCGTCCTGGGCGCCTTCAGCCCTTTCACCGTGCTCACGATCCTGATCAATCCGTACCAGTTCGCAGAGCGCCTCTTCGCCGAGGGCACCGAGGCCGACGCCACCAACTCCCGCGTCCTGCTGTTTCTCTTCTCCTGGGCCGCCATCGGCGTGTACACCGCCGTCGTCTGGACGATGTACAAGTCCATGGTCAAAAATTTCGACATGACCATCCGGCGGCAATCGCGCTGACCCTTTGGGATTTTCACCGAAGCGGCCAAATCAAAAAACGCGTCGGGCTGCCCACGCGGGCCGCCTCGACGCGTTTTGATTCAGTAGGTGCGAACCTACTTTTCGAACGCCCGACTACAACAGATGATTCGCCGCCGAATCACGGCCGGTCGGTGCTTTTCTTCTCTTCCTTGACGACCGTTCCGTCGGACTTCTCCTTCACCGTGGTCTCGTGCTTCTTGACGGTGCCGTCGTCCTTCACGTCCACCGTCTTCTCGTGAGCCACGTCCTTGTCACAACCGGCGAGAAACGGCGCGGCGCCGATCGCCAGACTGAGTCCGATCGCAAGTGTTGCCAGCTTCATGGGGTGCTCCTTTCGGTTTCCTTGCAGCAACCTGAGGCATTGCAAAGTCCGGGCCAGAAAATCACGCGGCCCTGTCCGCCGAGCTTGGCGGGGGCCACCGGCCGGCATAAAGTGTGCAGCTTCACTGGCTTTACAACCCCTGGCGAGGAGCGGGCGATGGATACGACACAAACGACGATCAACTACGACGATTTTGCGAAGCTCGACCTGCGCGTCGCGACGGTGCTCGAATGCAAGGCGCACGCCAATGCCGACAAGCTGCTCGTGCTCCAGATCGAGCTCGCCGGCGGCGAGCGGCGGCAGATCTGCGCCGGTCTTCGCCAGCACTATCAGCCCGAGCAACTCGTCGGAAAACAGATCGTCGTCGTCGCCAATCTCGCCGCCCGGCAGATGCGCGGCGAAGTGAGTCAGGGGATGCTCCTTGCCGCCTCCGACCCCGCGACCAACCGCGTGATCGTGGTCACCCCGGCAGAAAACGTCGCCGCCGGAAGCAAGGTGAGTTGATCCGGCGGCGGCGGCATCTTGCGGCAATACGCGGGCGGCCACGATCAGTCGTGTGTCACGGTCCTCTCCCGCTCCGTCACCACCCGGTGCTCCGTGACCGGCGGGTCTCGGACCACTTCCTTTTCGTGAACCACCACCGGCCGATCATGTTCGTGCACGACGACGGGACGCTCCTTCTCCCTGACGACGCAGCCGGCACATACGCAGGTGGCGACGGCCAAAACGGCGCCGCAGCCCAGCCAATTTCGGAGAATGCGCTCCATGGTTGCTCCTTTCGTTGAGCTCGCACCTATGGATCAACCCGCTAACAAACAGCGGACCAACCTCTGCCGTGACGCAGCCCCGGCCGGCCAAACTCTAGTACCGGTGGTCCCAGCGGTCGCGGTAGCGGTCATGGTCCCAATGGTCCCGCTCAATAATCACAGGCTCACGCCGCTCGTGGACGATGACCGGCTCGCGCTCGACGTAAACCGGCTCCTCCCGATGCACCACGACCGGTCGCCGATCGTGAACGACGCACCCGCTCAGCAGCAACGTCAGTCCAAGTACACCGCCATGGACCGTCAATCGAGGTAAGATGCGAAACATAGGTCCTTTTCCTTTCTCTCGCCCTCTATTTGCGTCCGCGGCGAGTGATTACGAATTAGCCGTACAAAATGCGGACCAAACTCAGGCGGTGCCGGGAATGCCTCATGCAACCCTTGCCCCGCGTGAGACATACATCACCTGGATTGCCATTTGAGATGCTTTTGAGATGCTTTTGCGATGCTTCGCGAGCTGCACATTTCCAACCTGGCGGTGATTTCCGACGCCCGAGTCGAGCTGGACTCCGGTCTGAACTGCTTCACCGGCGCCACCGGCGCGGGCAAAAGCCTCGTCATCGGTGCGGTTGAGGTGCTGCTGGGGTTACGGAGCCCTGCGGAAATGCTGCGCCCCGGCGTCGAAGAAGGCCGCGTCTCCGGCATCTTCGAAATCAAGAACCCCGCGCTGCTCAAGCGTGTCGAAGAGGTCACGGACGTGCCGGTGATGACCGACGGCGGCGAGCTTCTCCTGACGCGCCGGCTCTACGCCTCCGGGCGAAGCTCCGTCTCGCTGAACGGCAGCCCCATCACGCTGGGCATGCTCAAGCTGGTGGCCGAAAACCTCGTGGACGTGCACGGGCAGCACGACCACCAGTTCCTGCTCAAACCATCCAACCAACTCGACGTGCTCGACCAGTTTGGCGACCTCTGGCCGACGCGGGAGAAGTACCACGACGTGTTTGCGCGGCTCCAGGATGCCCGGCGTCGTCTCGACGATCTTTCGGCCAGCCGGACGCTTCGCCAGCAGCAGCTCGAGCTGTACCGCTTCCAGGCGCAGGAGATCGAAGCGGCCGAGCTACAGCCCGGCGAGTACGAGGAACTCCAGGCGCGGGCGTCTGTCCTTGTGAACCTGGAAAAGCTGAAGAAGGATTCGTCGGCGACGTATGCCGCGCTCTACGAGGCCGACGGCTCGATCCTCGAGCGGCTGAAGATGATGGCCGCCGTCCTCTCGGAGCTGTCGAACCTCGATCAGAACGTGCAGCCGATCGCCGGCGGGGTGCGGGACGCGACGATCCAGCTCGAAGAGTGCGCCTTCGACCTCTCCCGCTATCTCGACAAGCTCGACCTCGACCCCGGCGAGCTGGCGGAGGTGAACGACCGCCTCAACACGATCAACCGCGTCCTCAACAAGTACGGCGGCGGGACGGTCGCGGACGCTTTGCGGTATCGTCAGGAGAGCGGCCGCCAGATCGAGGAACTCGAACGCGCCACCGACGACCTGTCGAGCCTTCAAAAACAGATCGACCCCCTCAAGGCCGAGCTGCGAACGCTTGGCACGGAATTGACCAAGAAGCGCCAGGCCACGGCCAAAACGCTCTCGCCGCTCATCGAGAAGCAACTGGCGGAACTGGGCATGGAGAAAGCGAAGTTCGAGATCGCCTTCTCGGCGGCCTCCGGCCAGATCGCCGGCGAAACGACTCTCCCCGCCACGCCGTCGGGTTTCGACCAGATCGAATTCATCGCCCAGACCAACCCCGGCCAGCTCGCCCAGCCGCTCCGCAAGATTGCCTCCGGCGGCGAGCTATCGCGCATCATGCTCGCCCTCAAGGGCATCCTCGCCGACTCCGATCGCATCAGCGTGCTGGTGTTCGACGAGATCGACGCCAACGTCGGCGGCCGGCTCGGCTCGGTGATCGGCCATAAGCTGCGCAGGCTTGCGACGCATCACCAGGTGCTGTGCATCACGCACCTGCCGCAGATCGCCGCCTACGCCGACCGGCACCTGACGGTGCGCAAGGTCGTGACCGGCTCGGAGACCGAATCCACGGTGCGGGCTATGACCGGCGAAGACCGGCTGCTGGAACTGGCCGAAATGATCGGCGGGCAGAAGGTCACCGAAATCACCAAGGCCCAGGCGAACGAGCTGCTGGAGGCGGCGCGGGGGGAGTTCGATCTGCGCGTTACGCCTGCCGCCACTCAACAAAGGGCAGCCACCGTTTCGGCCAGATCGCCAAAGTCAGGCCGAGCCGCCAAGAAGACTGGATAAGATTCAGTTCTCCCGGGGGTCGGGAGTTCGATCGTGGCCGAAATCTACGTCAGCACCGACATCGAAGCGGACGGCCCCATCCCCGGGCCGCACTCGATGCTGAGCTTCGCCTCGGCCGCCTTCCGCGACGACAAGACGCTCGTCTCGACGTTCACCGCCAACCTGGAATTACTGCCCGGCGCATCCGGCGAACCGAAGACGATGCAATGGTGGGCCACGCAACCCGAGGCGTGGGCCGCGGCGCGGAGCAACTGCCGCGACGCGGCCGTGGTCATGCCGGAATACGTCGCGTGGCTGAAGGCGCTACCGGGCAAGCCCGTTTTCATCGCCTATCCGGCGGCGTACGACTTCATGTTCGTGTACTGGTACTTGATCCGCTTCGCCGGCGAGAGCCCCTTTTCGCACTCCGCGCTGGACATCAAAACGCTGGCTATGGCAGCGCTCGGGTCGGAATACCGCGAGGCGACGAAGCGCAACATGCCGCGGGGGTGGTTCGAGGAGAAGCCGCACAACCACGTCGCGCTGGACGACGCGGTCGGACAGGGCGTCCTGTTCTGCAACGCACTGGCGGTGGTGCGGCGGGTAAAGGGAAAAAGCAAATAGGCGTGACTGCCACGTGCGCGCCTCACTCCCACACGTTAATTGCTTCTTTCTGCGTCGCCTTGATCGTCAGCGCCTTGTCCAGCCCCACGATTTTGATGAGTTGCATCAGCCGCTCGCCGACGCCGACGAGGATCAACTTGCTGTTGCTCAGCGCGCCCAGCTTTTTCCGCATCGCCATGATGATGCCGATAGCCTGGCTGGAGAGGTACTGCACTCTTTCGAAGTCGAGGATGATCCGCCGGCGGTCCTCCTCGTCCACGAGGCGATACAGCGACTGCGCGATCTGGTCCAGCTCGATGGCGTCCATCAGCGAGTTGATCTTGAACTCGACGACGGTGTAGTCCTTCACCTGCTGCACGGTAAACGGGGCTTTCGCTTCCACGGAAATTCCTCCTCTAATACCGGGACTGCTCACACGGCTTCACACCCGGCGCGCCAGAAGGAAGGTCCGGTCGTCGTCCGGCAGGCGTTTCCCCTGGATCCGGTCCAGCCGCTTGTTAAGCTCGTCCGCCGCCAGCTTGGCGGTCAAGGCGGCGCGGCCACAAATCTCGACCAGGTGACGGCTCAATCCCGCGACGTCGAGCATTTGCCCCGATTCGTCGGACAGCTCGGTTAAGCCGTCGGTGTACAGCGCGAGCAGTTCGCCGGGGCGGATCACGCCGGGCTCGCAGCCCATTTCGTCCGACGCGACGCCCAGCGGCAGATTGGCCGCCGACTGCAGCTCGACCGCCGCCTTCCCCGGCGCGAGCAACAGCGCCGGCGGGTGCCCCGCGTTGACGCACTCGTATTCGCCGCCGCGCCCGTCGATGCCAATGCACACCATCGTCACGAACGAGT
>Ga0308176_10000362_pt1 | contig 29673 bp, 11 predicted proteins | sample PhyCR2_3_FD_203890 | JGI IMG/M metagenome (GOLD analysis project Ga0308176, IMG submission 203890) | Soil microbial communities from UC Gill Tract Community Farm, Albany, California, United States - DLSLS.C.R2 | ecosystem: Environmental > Terrestrial > Soil > Agricultural land | place: USA... | reverse complement strand
GCACCTACGAGACGTTCGCCGCGGCGGGCAAGACCCACTGGAACAGCGATCTCACCGGCCGGTTCGTGCTGTCGGGCGGCCTCGGCGGGATGGGCGGCGCCCAGCCGCTGGCGGCGACCATGGCCGGCGGCATCTTCCTCGGCGTCGAGATCGATCCGGCGCGCGTCGAGCGGCGGATCGCGACGCGCTACCTCGACGAGATCGCCCCCGACCTCGACACCGCGCTGCGCCGGATCGACGAGTGCCGGCGCGCGAAGACGCCGCGCTCGATCGCGCTGGTCGGCAACGCCGCGGACGTCTACGCCGAGCTGGTGCGCCGCGGCGTGACCCCGGATCTGGTCACCGATCAGACCTCGGCCCACGATCCGCTGGTCGGCTACATCCCGCAGGCGATGACGCTCGCCGAGGCCGCGGAGCTGCGCGCGCGCGACCCCGAGGGCTACGTCCAGCGTGCGCGGGCCTCGATGGCGGTCCAGGTCGAGGCGATGGTCGCGATGCAGCGCGCCGGCGCGCACGTGTTCGACTACGGCAATAACCTGCGCGCGCAGGCCGAGCTCGGCGGCGCCAGGGACGCCAACAGCTATCCCGGCTTCGTCCCGGCGTACATCCGGCCGCTGTTCTGCGAGGGCAAGGGGCCGTTCCGCTGGGCGGCGCTGTCGGGCGATCCCGACGATATCCGCGCCACCGACGAGGCCGTGCTCGACGAGATCCGCGACGACGCGATGCTGAGCCGCTGGATGACCATGGCGCGCGAGCGGATCGCGTTTCAGGGCCTGCCGGCGCGGATCTGCTGGCTCGGCTACGGCCAGCGCCACCGCGTGGGCCTGCGGTTCAACGAGCTCGTGCGCACCGGCAAGGTCAAGGCGCCGATCGTGATCGGCCGCGATCACCTCGACTGCGGCTCGGTGGCGTCGCCCAACCGCGAGACCGAGGCGATGAAGGACGGCACCGACGCGGTCGCCGACTGGGCGATCCTGAACGCGCTCGTCAACACGGCGGCCGGCGCCACGTGGGTCTCGTTCCACCACGGCGGCGGCGTCGGCATCGGCTACTCGCTGCACGCCGGCATGGTCGTGGTCGCCGACGGCACGCCGCGCGCCGCGCGCTGCCTCGAGCGCGTGCTCACCAGCGACCCGGGGATGGGGATCATCCGCCACGCCGACGCCGGCTACGACGAGGCGATCCGCACCGCCGACGAGCGCGGCGTCGTGATCCCGCGGCGGCGGCGAGATTGATCCAGCTCGTGCCTCGCCCGCGTTCTACTCCCGCGCGCAGTTCCAGGAGACCGCGCAGACGCTTGCTTGCGCCGCGGGTCTGGGCCCGTCGCGGCTATGAAAATCCCCATCCGCGGTCGCCTGAGCGGCCGTTCGGGAGACCGCGCACACGCTTGCTTGCGTCGCGGGTCTGGGCCCGTCGCTCGTCTGTTGACCACCGTATCGCGATGACCGGCAGTGCCATCCCCACGACTCGCCGACGCCCGATCCACCCGGCCTGGGAATTTATCTCGCGCCGGACCCAGCCCGCGCCGCTGCGCTGCGCGTTGCGTCGCGCGAGGCGCCGATCAGGAAGCTTGCCGGGCAGGTCTCACGTTGGAAGCGCCCCCGACGCGCATGAGGGAGGCAACGGATGAGTGATCTGGTGATTCACAACGCACGCGTGATGACCTGCGATCCGGCGCGGCCGGGCCTCGGGCTCGTCGATCATGGCGCGATCGCGATCGCCGGTGGGGCGATCCGCTGGGTCGGCGACGATGCCGAGCGCCCGCGCGGCGGCCGGCAGCTCGATGCCGGCGGCCGGCTCGTGACGCCCGGGCTCGTCGACTGCCACACCCATGCGATCTTCGCGGGCGATCGCGCCGGCGAGTACGGGATGCGCGCCGCCGGTAAGTCGTACCTCGAGATCGCCGAGGCCGGCGGCGGGATCGCGGCGTCGCTCGGGCCGACCCGCGCGGCGACCGAAGACGCGCTGATCGCGGCGCTGGCCGAGCGGCTCGACGCGGCGCTGGCCGGCGGCACGACGACGATCGAGGTGAAGAGCGGCTATGACCTGACGACCGAGGGCGAGCTGCGGCTCCTGCGCTGCGTCGCCGCCGCGGCCGCCGCGCGAACGCAACGCGTGGTGCCCACGCTGCTCGCGCACCTCGTGCCGCCCGAGCGCACGGCGACTCGTGACGAGTTTGTCGCCGAGCTGTGCGACCAGCTGATCCCGCGCGTGGCCCAGGGCCGGCTCGCGAGCTCGGTCGACGCGTACTGCGACGAGGGCGCGTTCACGCTCGCCGAGAGCCGGGCGATCTTCACCGCCGCCCGCGCCGCGGGGCTCGCGGTACGCGGCCACGCCGGCCAGTTTCGCGATCTGGGCGCCGCGGAGCTGATCGGCGAGCTGTCGGGCCTGTCGGCCGATCACGTCGAGCAGATCTCCGATGCCGGCATCGCAGCGCTGGCGCACGCCGGGACCGTGGCCGTCATGCTGCCGGGTGCGTGCGTGCAGCTGCGGCTGCCGGTGCCGCCCGTGGACCGCCTGCGCCGCGGAGGGATCGCGATGGCGGTCGCCAGCGATCTCAACCCGGGCTCGAGCTACTGCGAGACCCTGCCGATCCAGATGTGGCTCGCGACGACCCACTTCGGGATGACCATCGAGGAGACCTGGCTCGGCGTCACGCGTCACGCGGCGCGCGCGCTCGGCGTCGCCGGCGCCGGCACGATCACCGGCGGCGCGCGCGGCGACCTGATCCTGTGGGCGTGCGACGATCCGGCGTACGTCCCGTACCGCTACGGCGCTGCGACCCGCTTGATCGACGCGATCTTCGTCGCCGGTGAGCAGCGGGCGGGCGCGCCGCCTTCGCTCGCGACGCGGTGAGCTGGTCACGAGTCATCTTTCACAGCCGATGCTTGTCACCATCCCTATGGTGAACAGGGGAATCGCGGCCGCGTCGTTGCCGTGACGGCTTGTGTGTCGGATGTGGCTCGCGTGCCGGCGGCGGACGAGGCGCTAGGACCGAGCGCCGGCGCGGGCGGCCGCGGCGAGCAGGGAGCCGTCGTCGATCAGGGCGCGCACGGAGGCGATGTCGGGGGCGATCGGGCGATCGACCATCATCGCCGGCACGCGCGCGCGGATCGCGGCGTGGACCGCCTCGAGCGGCGTGGTCGTCGTGAGCGGCCGGCGTAGATCGACGCCCTGCGCCGCGCACAAAAGCTCGATCGCCAGGACCGTGCGGACGTGATCGTGGATCATCGCGAGCTTGAGCGCCGACGTCGCGCCCATCGAGACGTGATCCTCGCGGCCCGCCGACGACGGGATCGAGTCGACCGACGCGGGGTGGGCGAGGATCTTGTTCTCCGACACCAGGGCCGCGGCCGAGACCTGGGCGATCATGAAGCCGGAGTTGAGGCCGGAGTCGGGCGCGAGGAACGGCGGCAAGCCGCTCGAGAGGTGCGGGTTGACCAGCTGCTCGATCCGGCGCTCGCTGATGTTGGCGAGCTCGGCGACCGCGAGGGCGGCGGCGTCGAGGGCGAGCGCGATCGGCTGGCCGTGGAAGTTGCCGCCGCTGATCATCTCGCCGGTGTCGACGAACACGAGCGGGTTGTCCGTCGACGACGCGGCCTCGCGCTCGAGCACCGTGCGCGCGAAGGCCAGGACGTCGCGGCTCGCGCCGTGGACCTGCGGCATGCAGCGCAGCGAGTACGGATCCTGGACCTTGCCGCAGTCCTTGTGCGACTCGGCGATCTCCGAACCGGCGAGCAGCTCGCGCAGGAACGCCGCGACGGCGATCTGGCCGGGGTGGGGGCGGGCGGCGACGACGCGCGGGTCGAACGCCCGCACGGTGCCCTTCAAGGCCTCGAGCGACATCGCGCCGGCGAGATCGGCGATCCGGCAGGTGATCTCGGCGTCGAGCACGGCGAGGCCGCCGACCGCGGTCATGTGCTGGGTGCCGTTGAGCAGCGTCAGGCCCTCCTTGGCCTCGAGCACGAGCGGCTCGATCGCGGCGCGGCGCAGGGCCTCGGCCGCCGGCAGGATCTCACCGCCGAGCTCGGCCTGGCCCTCGCCGATCATGCCGAGGGCGAGGTGGGCGAGCGGCGCGAGATCCCCGGAGGCGCCGACGCTGCCGCGCGACGGGATCACCGGGTGGAGGCCGGCATTGAGCAGGTCGCATAGCCGCTGGCAGCACACCGGGCGCGCCCCGCTGCGGCCGGTCGCGAGCACCGCCGCGCGGAGCAGCATCATGCCGCGCACCGCGTCGCGCGGCAGCGGGGATCCGACGCCCGCGGCGTGCGACCGCACGAGGTTCTGCTGCAGCCGGGTGACCTGGTCCGCCGAGATCCGGACCTCCGCCAGGGCGCCGAAGCCGGTGTTGACGCCGTACACCGCGGGCGCCGCATCGCCGCCGGCCACGACGGCATCGACGACAGCACGCGCTTCTTGCATCGCACTTTGTGCGCGCGTGCCGATCTCGACCCTGCGGCCGCCGCGCGCTACGGCGGTCAAAATTTCTAGCGTTACTGGTTCGTCGCCTAGCCGGAACGCGGTCACGCAGGAGGTGTATCGCACCCGGCGACCGCGCGAGCCTCCGAAGAAGTCCCAAATACTGGGAATGTCGTACCCCTACGTTGACACCTCGGCGCCGGTCTGATGAGCTTTGAGTGATTTGGGAGCGCCACCGGAAGATGACCCGGGCACGTCAGGGGAAGGCGTGCCAGAGACCGCTATTCCGCCGCAGCTGAGCGATCATGCGAAGCTGAGCGAGCGCGCGAAGTCGTTGGCAGCACGCGTCGATGCGATGATGGACGACGACGAACCGGCGCGGGCGCCCGAGGCCGCGCTGGATCTCGAGGAGATCGAGGAGGTCGAGGACGTTCCGGCGATCCCTCCGCCGCGGGCGCCGCTGGCGTTTCGCGTGCCCGCGCCCACCCCGCCGCCGTTGCCGGTGCGCCCACCCGGCGTGCCCGTGGTCATGGTGCCGCCGCGTCCGCCGACGTTGAAGGTGCCCCCGATCGGTGGCCGGCCGCCGATCGTCCCGCGCGGGGCGGCGCACGCCCCGGCGATGCCGATGCCGATGCCGGCGCCGCCCTCGGTGGCGATCCCGCCACGCGATGTTGATGCACCCCGGGTCGAGGTACGCGGCGAGCCGGCCGACGGCGACCGCGCGCGCGCCGTCATCAGCGCTCAGGCGGCGCACGGCGTCGTTCGCGAGGCGATCCCCACCGAGGCCACGCCGCGCGGGAACATCTCGTCGCCGGTGGCCATGCCGCCGGTGACCGTACCGCCGGTGACCGCGCCGCCGGTGACCGCGCCGCCGGTGGCCGCGCCGCCGGTGGCCGCGCCGCCCGAGCGCAAGGCCAGCACCACGGCCCCGCCGCCGCTCGAGCGCAGCCGGCGCGGGTCGACGATGCCGCCGCCGCTCGGCGACACGGTCGAGGGGATGATGGGCGCGGTCCAGGACATCTCGCTCCTGTCGGCCGGTGGGGTCGAGGTGTCGACCGGGGTCGCGAACATCGTCGTCGACCAGCCGCTCGAGGCCGCCCTGGAGTCGCCCACGGTCCTCGATCGCGCGCTCGACGAGCTCGGGGACGCCGGCGGCGAGAAGCGCGCCGAGACGATGGCCAAGGACCTCGAGGCGGCCAGCGACAGCGGCGCCGCCGCGATGCTCGCGTACGAGCTCGGGGAGCTCTACGAGCGCCGGCTGGCCGACGAGGCGCGCGCGGTCAAGGCCTACGGCCGCGCGCTGACGCTCGATCCGGGGTTGCGCGCGAACCTGTGGGCGATCCGCCGGGTGTTCTATCGCCGCGCGCTGTGGCCCAACCTCGTGAAGCTGATCTCGGCCGAGGTCGCCTACGCCCGCGATGACTACGAGCGTGCGGACCTCCTGCTCGAGAAGGCGCGGATCGCCGGCGAGCAGATGAACGATGCCGGCGAAGCGCGCGTGGCGCTCGAGGAAGCGACCCGGATCGCGCCGCAGCACCAGGCCGCGCTGCTCGAGCTCGAGCGCAACCTCGCGCGCGCGAACGACCTGCCGGCGCTGCTCGACGTCTGGGAGCGGCTCGCCGAGGCGGCCGAGCACCCGGCGCGCAAGATCGCCTACTGGCTCGAGATCGCACGCGTCGCCGCCGGACCGGAGGTGGATCGCGCGGCGACCGACTATGGCCGCGTACAGGCCGCGTTCGATCAGGCCGCGGCGCTGGCGCACAGCGGGGCGATGGCGGAGCGGATCGCCCGGGAGCGGCTGCGCCTGGCCGAGTCGCACGGCACGCCCGAGGACGTGGCGAACGCGATCGACGCGCTCGCGGACCAGCTGGTCGCGGCGTTCGGCGTCGCCGGCGGTGAGGCCGCGGCCGCCGCGGCCGGGGCGATGGGAGACGATCGCCCGGAACGCGCGCAGCATATCCGCCGCGAGCTGGTCGCGCTGCGCCGCCGTCAGGCCCAGCTCGCCCGGACCGACGCCCCCGAGCGCGCGTGGGACGTGCTGCAGCAGGCGATCGCGATGTCGCCGGGCGAGCCGCTCGTGCTGTCGGATCTGACCGAGCTCGCGGAGGAGCTCGGCCGCTACGATGATCTCGCCGAGCTCGTGCAGAGCTGGCAGGCGGTCGAGGGCGATCCGGGCCGCGCGATGGTGCTGTCGATCCGGCGCGCCGATGCGCTCCTGCGCGGCGGCCAGCGCGATCAGGCGCGCGCGCTGCTCGCGTCGCTCGAGGCGAGCGCGCCGGGGTTCATCGTCCTGACCTCGGCGTCGGAGCGCGACGCGCTCGGCCGCGGCGATCCGGGCGATCTCGCCAGGACGTACCTGGCGGCCGCCCACGCCGCGTTGCTCGGGAGCTGGCTCGGACCAGGCCAGCAGCCGATCCCGGATCCGGGCGCCGCGGCGGCGCTCTACATCCAGGCCGCGGAGCTGCTCGCGTACGAGGTCGCCGGCCCGGACGCGCCGGATGCGCTCGACGAGGCGCGCGGCGCGCTCGGCAAGGCGCTCGAAGCCGTTCCTGACCACCCGGTGGCGCTCGAGGCGTTGACCGAGCTCGACGATACAACCGGCAACGTCGCCGAGGCGCTCGCGCGGCTCAAGGCCCAGGCCGCCGCCGCCACCGGCGACGACACCCGGCGCGCGCTCATCGAGCGGGCGATCCGGTTCGCGCGCACCCACGGCGATCTCGAGGCCGTGCTCGCGCTCGAGACCGAGCTCGTCGCGCTCGCGCCCTCGGAGCTCGTGCTGCGCTGGCGGCTCGAGGCGACGCTCACCCAGCTCGGCCGCGACGACGAGCGCGCGCAGCTGCTCGCCGAGCTGGCCGCGCTCGAGTCCGATGCGATGCGGCGCGGGACGGCGCTGCTGGCCGCGGCGCGGCTGCGCGAGCGAGGCGGAGCCGTCGAGCAGGCGACCGAGCTGTATCGCCAGGTGCTCGCGCTGTGGCCCGAGGACACGTTCGCGCGCGAGTCGCTCATCGACCTGCTGCGCGCGCAGGAGAACTGGACCGAGCTGGTCGCCGAGCGGCGCGCCGAGGCGCGGGCGCTGCCCGACGGCGACGCGGCCCGGCGGGCGCTGCGCGAGGCCGCGTGGGTGCTCGAGATCCGGCTCGGCGACGCCGCGTCGGCGGCGCAGGTCTACGACGAGTGGTTGATCCGGATCCCGGACGATCGCACCGCGCTCGAGGGTGCGGCGCGGTGCCGCGCGAGCTTTGGCGATCGGCTCGGCGAGATCACGGCGCGGCGCGCGATCGCCGACGGCGATCCGAGCCCCGAGGCCCAGTGGCTGCTCGGCCGCGCGCTCGAGCGCGGCGGTCAGTTCGACGAGGCCGCCGACGTGTTCCGCGGCCTCGCCCTGCGCGACGAGCCATCGGTGGCGGCGACCAGCGCGGCGCTCGCGCTCGCCGATCTCGCGGCCGCCCGCGCCGATACGGTGATGCGCGTCGAGGCGACCGCGTCGCTCGCGGGCCGGACGACCGAGCCGCGGCTCGGCGCGGCGCTCGCCGAGGACAGCGGCTGGATGTACGCGCTCGTGCTCGAGGACTTCGACCGCGCGCAGCAGTCGTTCGCGGCGGCGATCACGCTCGAGCCGAAGCGGCGCGGAGCCTTGCTCGGCGCGGCCCTGGTCGCGGCGCGCCGCCTCGATCCGCCCGCGCTGTCGGCCGCCTACGACGGGCTGGCGGCCTCGGTGGAGATGGCCGAGGCCGCGGCGGCGCTGCACCTGCGGGCGGCCGCGATGGCGGCGGCCTCGGGCGATCTCGACCTCGCGAACCAGCGGGTCGCCGCGGCGCGCACCGCGGCCCCCGACGACGCCAGCGCGCTGCTCGTGCTCGCCGAGACCGGGACGATCCCGCAGGTCGACGGCGACGCCGACGACGCGGCGGTGGTCGATGCCTTGCTGGCGCGCGCCGAGGTCCTCGAGCTCCGCAGCGCGCTCGCCGATGATCCGGCGTCGCGCTCGTCGTGGGAGCTCGATCGCGCCGAGGCGCTCGAGCTGGCGGGCCGGCTGCGCGAGGCCGGCACCGTGGTCGCGGCGGTGCTCGCGTCGCAGCCGAGCGATCTGCGCGCGCTCGAGGCGCTGCGCCGGCTGGCCCAGCGGGCCGGCGATACCAGCGCGTGGGCCCACGCGAGCTACCAGCTGGCGCGCGTGATCGGCGATCACGCCGCGAAGCTCGCCTTGCTCCGCGATGCGGCCGGGGTGTTCGACGCCGAGGGCGACGCCGGTTCGGTCGAGTTCGCGATCGCGACCTACAAGCGGATCCTGGGGGTCGATCCGGGGGCGCCCGAGCTCACCCGCCTGCTCGAGATCCTCCGCGCGCGCACCGACGTCACCGGGCTGGTCGCGCTGCTCAGCGACCGCCTGACCTGGCTGGAGACCGAAGGGGACGCGGTGGGCGGGGGCGCCGACAAGCAGATGGTGCCGTTCCTGCTCGAGCGCGCCACCGTGCTGAACGGGCTGGGCGATCACGCCGCGGCGATGGCCGATCTCGACGCGCTGCTCGATCGGTCCGCGAGCAACGTCGAGGCGCTGCGGTTCCGCGCCGATCTGGCGATGAACGCCGGCGACGTCGAGTCCGCCGTGGCGCTGTGGCGGCGCTGCCTGATGGTCGAGACGCGCACGCAGCGCCGCTCCGAGGTCGAGCTCCAGCTCGCCCAGGTGCTCGCCGAGAACGTCAACGATCTCGCCGGGGCGATCGAGAACCTCGAGCGCGTCGTCGAGTCATCGCCCGAGGATCCGCAGCTGCGCGAGCGCCTGCTCGGGCTGTGCCTGCGCGCGAGCGACTGGGATCGGGCGACCCGCGAGCTGCGCGTGCTCGCGCGGCTGCGGCCGACCCCGCAGGACAAGGCACGTGAGGAGCTCCGGCTCGGCCTCATGCTCCGCGATCGGATGAACGATCGCACCGGGGCGCGCCTCGCGCTCGACCGCGCCCGCACGCTCGATCCGCTCAACCTCGACGTCGTCCGCGAGCTCGCCGAGCTGCTCGAGTCGGCGTCGCGCCAGCAGGTGCTGTCCGGCACGGCCGCGAGCTTCCGGGGGGCGATCGTGCAGAACCCGCGCAACGCGGTGCTCTACGAGCGCCTCGCGCAGGTCGCCGCGTGGCAGAGCGACGTCGATGCGCGCTGGCTCGCGCTGGTCGGGCTCGAGGCGCTCGGGACGCCCTCGGTCGATCAGCGCCAGGTGCTCGCGCAGGGCCGCGCGAAGCTGATCGGACCGTCGCGGATCAAGCTCGACGAGTCCTTGCGCGCGGCGTTGCGCGGCGGCGCGCACGGCACGCTGGCCGAGCTGTGGCGGGCGATCGCCCCGGCCGTGCAGGTCGCGACCGGCGTCGACGCAGGCAAGCTCGGATTTGCCCGCGGCGATCGCGTGGCGCTCAAGAAGCTCGGCGACAAGTACGAGCCGCTCGCGATCGCGCTGTCGTGTTTCGGGGTCGAAGACGCCGAGATCTACATCAGCGCCGAGCGAGCCGGCACGGCGCGGGCGCTCGCCGCCGAGACCCCGATCCTGTGCCTCGGCGCCGACGTCGCCGCCGCGGCCCAGGCGACCCAGCGCTGGCTGCTCGGCCGCGCGGTCGCGACGCTCGCCGAGGGGGTCGCGACGCTGGGGGCGCTGCGCGAAGGCGAGCTCGGCTGGACGATCGCCGCGGCGTTCCGCGCGCTCGATCTCCAGATCCCGCCGGTCGTCAACGCCGAGATCGCCGGTGAAGATGCGAGCATCGCCGAGCGGGCGAAGATCCTGAAGAAGGAGATGAGCCGCAAGGCGAAGGCCACCGTGCAGCAGATCGCGCAGACCAAGGCCGCCGAGCTCGGCAACGTGGAGGCGTTCCGCCACAGCGTGCTCGCGATCGGCGATCGCGCGGGCCTCCTGTGGGCGGGCGACCTCGCCGTGGCGCACGCCCAGCTCGACGTCGGCCGAGGCGGCAAGACGCTCACCGACAGCAAGAGCGCCCTCGAGCTCACGGCGTGGTCGGTATCGGAGGATCACGTGAAGCTGCGCGAGCGAATCGGCATGGCGCTGAAAGGCGGCCGATGAGCACCCCCAAGCCTCCTGCAAAGCCCGGCAAGGGCGGCACGCAAAAGCCGTTCCTGGGCGACGAGGATCTGTCCGAGCTCGACGCGTGGGTCGAGACGTTCGACGCGCTGCACATGGGCACCGAGCCGGGGGGCGCGCCGCCGCCGCCGGCTCCTGACCCCACGGACCTCGTGGACCTGGACGCGGCCACCCCGGACGGCGAGGACGCGTTCGCCCCCGGCGGCCCGGCCGATCCGGTGACGCTCGATATCCCGCTCGGCGGCGATCCCCGCGAGCACGGCCACGTGCATGAGGCCGTGAGCCCCGACGATCTGGACGACCCGGAGATCGACGACGATCACGAGCCGGCGCACGGGGAGCCCCGCGCGCTCTCGGTCACGATGATCGACAGCTACGACCCCGATGCCCAGGAGACCGATTTCTCGAGCATCGCCGGCATCCCCGCCGAGAGCCCGCGGCTGCCCCGGTTCCAACCGTCGGGCTCGCGACCGCAACGCCCCGACGAGGACGACTTCGCCGACCCCGATGCGTTCGGGGACGACGACGACGAGGTCTTCACGTCCGCCTCGCGACCGGACACGCCGACGCCCGAGGAGGCGTCGTTCGACGACGAGCTGGCCCCACCCCCGGCGCCGGAGCCCCGCCGCGGTCCGGCGATCGTCCGGCGGATGCCCGCGACGAAGCCGCCGCCCGACCGCGACGGTCCACCCGGCGGCAACGACGGGGTGTTCTCCGAGGACACGCGCGTGGCCGAGTTCAGCGAGATCGAGCGCCGCGCGTTCTCCTCGCGGCAGTCGCAGCCCACGCTGCCGCCGGTGATCGAGGACGACGACTACGCCGACATCGAGGTCAGCGACGAGAAGGCCCCGGCCCAGGCGGCGGATCCTCCGACCCCCGAGGTGTTGCCGGCGGTCCGGCGCACCGCGCACGTGTTGCGCCGCAACGAGAAGACGACCCGGCCTCCCCCCGGGCCGCTGCCTCCGGTCGTCGAGCTCGACCTCGACGAGGATCTGTCGCCGGTGCGCGCGCCCTCGCACCCGCCGTCGGAGGACGACTTCTCCGACGTGGCCGCGGCGGTGGGCGCCGCCGATGATGCTCTCGGCATGCCCGAGCTTCCGGCGCGTCGCTCGGGTTCGCACCGCGTCGAGCGCAGCGGTCCCATCCCCGAGATCGCGAGCGGGGCGCGTCCCCGCCCGACCCTGGACGACGCGCTCGCGGGGCTGCCGACCGACGAGCCCGAGGCGTTCGACGACCCTCAGGCGTTCGACGAGCCCCAGGCGTTCGACGAGGCGCATGCGTTCGACGAGCCGGGCGCGTTCGACGAGCCGGGCGCGTTCGACGAGCCGGGCGCGTTCGACGAGCCGCGGCCGTTCGACGACCCCAACGAGTTCGATGAGCCCGGCGCGTTCGACGCGCCGCCGGCGGCGCCAGAGATCGAGCCGAGCCCGCTGCCCGCGGAGCGCGCGCGGCCTTCGCGAACCTCGCCACCACCGCTCCGCAGGCCGGAGCCAGCCGGCAGCGGCGGCGAGACCACGCGCGGGCTCCCGATCGCCCAGGCTCCGGACAGCCCCGGGTTGCTGCGGCCCCCCGCGCTCACCGATCTCTATCCGCGGAACAAGTCACCGAGCGCGGCGCCGCCCGCCGGCACCAAGCCGGCCACCGCGGCCTCGGCGCCGGCGCGCACCCTGCTCGAGTTCGTGGCGCCGGTCGAGCCGGCCGCGACCCAGTTCCCGCCGCAACCGACGCCGCAACCGGCGCCGCTGCCGGCCCAGCCGCTGCGCTCGCCGCGGCTCGCGACGCCGCTGCCGATCGATCCCGAAGCCCCGGCGGAGATCGAGCCGACGCTCGATCTCGAGACCATCGGGAGGACCTGGCCCGAGCAGGTCGCGCCGCTGCCCACGGCGACGCTCGACGAGGCCTCGGCGCAGGCGCTGCTGGTCTACGAGCGCGAGCTGGCGACGGTCGACGACAGCGCCGGCTCGGCGGCGCTCCGGATCGAAGCCGGGAGGCTGTGCGAGCGGCTCACCGACTTCGAGCGCGCGCGGGGCCACTACGACGCGGCGCTGATGCTGGATCCGCGGGCGACCCCGGCCCTGCGCGGGCTGCGCCGGCTCGCCCGGACCAGCGGCGATCTCGCGGAGGCGATCCGCCACCTCGACGCCGAGATCGGGGTCGCGGGCGCGCTCGAGCGCCGTCCGCTCGGCCACTACCGGGTCGATCTGATGATGGCGAGCAACGAGCAGGACCTCGCCCGCGTCGCGGCCGGCGAGCTGCTCGATCAGGCGCCGTCCGACGTCCGCGCCCTGCTCGCGCAGCTCGAGCTCGCGTTCCTCGACGGTCGCGCCGACGAGTTCGGCGTCGCGCTCGAACAGCTCGCCCAGGCGGTCAGCGACACCGAGCTGCGCGCGGCGCTGCAATCGGCGCGCGGCGCGCTCGCCGCCCACCACAACGACACCGCGGGCGCCGCCGGCTGGTTTGCCGCGGCGGCCGAGTCGGATCCGACCGCGCTCGCGGCGCTGCTCGGCGCGATCCGGCAGGCCACCGGAGCCAACCAGTCCGAGGCCGCGGCGCGTGCGCTCGTCGATCTCGCGCGTCAGGTCGAGGCGTCCGATCCGGTCACGTCCGCCGCGGCCGCCGTCCGCGCGCAGCAATGGGCCGAGGGCGAGCTCGGCGCGTCCGCCATGGCGCTCGCGACCGCCGCCGCGCCGTCGGATCCGCTGGTCGCCCGGCTCGCCGCCCACCACCTCGACACCGGCGCCGATCCGATCGCCAGCGCGAACGCCTTCATCCACTGGGCACACCACGCGGGCTCGAACGCCGAGCGCGCCTACGCCGCGGCGCGCGCCGCCGAGCTCGATCCGGGCCGCGGCAGCGAGCTGTGGGCCAGCGCGATCTCGCTCGATCCCGGCGACGACTATGCCGCTGCCCAGCTCCGCACGTCCCACGTCGCGGCCGAGGCCACGCAGGCGGCGATCGACGTCGATCTCGCGATCGCCGCCGATGATGCGCGCGATCGCGCCCGGCTGCGCGCGGCCTACGGCCTGATCGCGCAGGGCCAGCTCGACGCGGCGATCGACGTGTTGCAGCAGGGCCGGGAGGCGCGCCCGGCGTCGATCGCGCTGTCCGAGGCGCTCGGCGAGGCGCTCGCGGCGGCCGGCAAGTGGACCGAGCGGGCGAAGCTGTTCGCCGCGCTCGCCGAACAGCCGGGCGAGCACCTCGACAAGGAGGTCGCCCAGCTGCGCAGCGCCCTGGCGTGGGAAGAGGCCGTGGGCGCCGCGGCGAGCGCCGAGGGCGCCGAGGGCCCCGAGGGCGCCGAGGGCGCCGAGGGCCCCGAGGGCCCCGACGGGACGAGTGCCGACCGCGCCAGCGTGGTGACCGCGACGACCGCCTCCGCGCTCGATGCCTGGGAGCGCGTGCTCGATCGCGGCAGCTCGCCGTCGGCGCATGCCGCCGCGATCGTGCTCGCGAGCCGGCTCGGCGACACGGGCCTCCTGGGCGAGGCTCTCGTGCGCGCCCAGGCCGCCGAGCGCCTGCCGCTGGCCGCGGCGAGCCTCGCGCTGCGCCGCGCGCGCCTGGTCGCGACCGAGGATCCGCAGCGCCACGAGACGATCCTGCGCGATCTGTCGCCCGGGTTCTTCTCCACGGGGGGCGTTGCTCCCCGCCCCGCCGGTGAAGCCGGCAAGGTCCCCACCCCCCATCTCGTCGCTTCGCTCCTCGATGATGATCCCCGCCGCACGCTCGGCCTGGTGGCCGGCGCCGCGCGGCGCAAGGAGCTCGGCGACGCCGCGGCGGCGCTCGAGGAGCGCGCCACCCTGCTCGAGGGCAAGGGCGCGGAGACCGAGGTCGCGGCGCTGCGCCTCCGGGCCGCCCAGCTCGCGCTCGACGCCGGCGAAGCCGCGAAGGCGACCGCGCTGCTGCTCAAGGTCGAGCAGGCACTGCCGCAGCTCGGCGTCGTGCCCGATCTGCTCGCCGCGGCGCGCCGGCGCGCCGGCGATCGCCCCACGGCCAAGCCGATCCGGCGCACCGAGCCCGCCGTCACCGGCGCGGCGTCGGCCGACGCGTTCGCCCGGGTCGTGCGCGACGCCGATCTCGCCGCCTCCCACGGCGACGCCGCGGGGGCGCTCGGCCTGTACCAGCGCGCGCTGGAGCTGCGGCCGAACGATCCGCTCGCCGCGGTGCCGCTCGTCCGGATCGCGACCCAGCTGCGCGAGCCCGCGCCGATCGCCGCCCTCGCGCTCGCCCAGCTACGGATCGCCGAGGACGCGGGCGACGGCATCGCCAAGGCGACGGCCTACGAGCTCCTGGCCCAGATCGACGGCGAGCTGCGGGGCGATGCCGGCTCGGCGCAGATGGCGCTCGAGAGCGCCGCGCAGGCCGACCCGTCGCGGATCGACCTCTTGCACCGGCTCGAGCGCCAGTACGCGGCGGCCGATCAGCTCGCCGAGCTCCTGCGGCTGCGCACCGCCCTGATCGACGCCACGCCGGCCGAGCTCGCGCGCGATCGCGTGGCGCTGCTCCTCGATCTCGCCGGGATCACCAACCGCGACGGCCGCCCGGAGATCGAGCTCGCCGAGCTGTACCGCCGCATCCTCGCGGTCGATCCGGGCACGCGGCTGGCGCTGCTCCACCTCGAGGCGATCATCCGGCGCAGCGGGTTCTCGCCGGAGCTCGCCGAGCTCGAGGAGAAGATCGCCCTGTACTTCGACGGTGACGCCAAGACCCAGGCCGCGTTCTGGACCCGCGCCGGCGAGACCCTCGCCGACATCGGCAAGATCGACGAGGCCGTCCAGCGGTTCGGCAAGGCCGACGCGGCGTTCCCCGGTCACGTGCCGGCGCTCGAAGGCTGGCGGCAGGCCGCGCTCAAGGGCCAGCTGTGGATCGACGTCGCCGAGGCGGCGACCCGCCAGGCCGCCGGCGCCCAGGGCCCGCAGCGCGCGGCGCTGCATCACTTCGCCGGGGTCACGCTCATGGACAAGGCGCTGGTCGGCGATCAGGCGATGGCCGCGCTGCGCCGTGCGCTCGAGGCCGATCCGGGCCATCGCGATGCGTTCCTCCGGCTGCGCATCCTGCTCCAGGAGGACGCCAACCACGACGATCTCGCGACCCTGCTCGCGCTGCGGCTCGACGTCGAGACCGAGCCGGCGGCGAAGATCGAGCTCCACCGGGCGCTCGCCGAGCTCCACCGCAACTTCCTGTCGGATCGCGACACCGCCAAGCACCACTTCCGCGCGATCCTCGAGGCCGATCCCAACGATCTACGCGCGCACGCCGCGATCGCCGACATCGCGTGGGAGCAGGGCAACTGGCAGGAGGCGGCGGATGCGCTGATGTCACGCGCCCGGCTCGAGCGCGCGCCCGACGTGCTGAAGACCCTGTGCTTCCGGCTAGGCCTCATCTACGCCGATCGCCTGGTCGACGTGCCGATGGCGCTCAAGGCGTTCCAGCGCGCGCTGACCTACCAGCCCGACGACGAGAACACGCTGGTCCGGCTCGCCGATCTGGCGACCCAGGTCGGCGAATGGAAGCTCGCGCTCGGCGCCTGCGAGCGGCTGGTCAAGAACGAGGCCGATCCGGATCGCCGCGCGATCCACCTGCACCGGGTCGCCAAGATCTTCAAGAACGGCTTTGGCGACGCCAAGCGGGCCGAGCGCGCGCTCAACCTCGCGCTCGACAGCGCGCCGACCAACGACGAGGCGCTCGCCGAGCTGGTGCAGTTCTACAAGGACGCCAACGACATCACCTCGGTGCGCGTCCACCTGAACCGGGTCGCCGGCGCGATGCGGGCCCGGGTCGCGGCCGATCCGCAGGACGGCGTCGCGTATCGCGTGATCGCCCGCGCGATGTCCGCCCGCGCGGCCGCCAACGTCGCCGGCTCGCTGCCGATCGCCCGCGCGGCCGCCGAGCTGGCCGACCTGCTCGGCGCGAGCGGTGAACCGGAGCAGAAGCTGCTCCAGACGTCGCGGCAGCCGGACCTGACCCTGCTCACCCGGCCGGAGGCCGACGAGGTGATCTTCGCCCACGGCGTCCCCGTCGAGCTGCGCCACATGTTCCAGCTGCTCGGCGACCGGATCGCCAAGCACGTCGGCGTCGATCTCCGCCCGTACGGCGCGACGCGCGGCGATCGGCTGCGCGCGAGAGACAACCCGGTCGCGGCGGTCGCCCAGTCTGTGGCCACCGGCCTGGGGTTCGGCGAGATCGACGTCTACATCTCGACCCGCCAGCCGTGGGTGATGGTCGCCGAACCGACCAGCCCGATCTCGCTCGTCCTGGGCAGCTCGATCGCGGGCGCCGGCGGCGACACCATCCGGTTCGGGGCGGGCGGGGCGCTCAAGCTCGCCCAGGCGTCGCTCGCGATCCCCGCGCGGCTACCGACCGACGATCTCGGCGTCCTGGTCGTCGCCCTCCTGCGGCTGTTCCAGCCCGACTTCCCGATCGTCGACGTCGACGCCGACGCGGTCGCTGCCCAGGCCCAGAAGCTTCGCCGGCTGGTCCCGACCGGGCTCATGAACGAGCTCAAGCCGTTCGCGCTGGCGATCGACGGCCAGCGGTTCCGCCACACCGATCTGTCGCGCGATCTCAAGATCGCCGGGCTGCGGGTCGGCCTGGTCGCCTCGGGCTCGTTGCTCGCCGGCCTCCGGATCCTGTCGTCCCAGGCGTCCGCGGAGCTGCCGGCCTTCCTGTCCGATCCGGTCGCCCAGGGCATGATCGCCTTCGCGCTCGGCGAAGACCACGCCGTCGTGGCCCGCTAACCTGTCCTCGTTGCTCGCTCGCATCTCTCGGGAGACCGCGCTGCCGATCTGGTTCCGACCGCTCCACACAGCCGTGGGGAGAACGCGGAGCCCCGCGGGCTGGCTCGCCGATGGGCCTCGCCGTGCTCAAACAGTCCTCGCGCTGCGCGAACCCGCGCCGTGGGACTCGATGACGCCCGGCGTTGTTTGCGCTCGAACGTGGGGGCGCTGCGGAACTCGCACGGCGAGGCCCTCGGCGGCCACGCCCGCGGGTGACGAGAAAATCCCGACGCCAGAGGTCACGTTTGAACCGGTCAGAAACCAATGCCACGATACGAGTTGCTTCACGTGGCAAGTGGGCCCGCGGATCGCCGTGCCCGACCTCGCGAAAAGCTTGAAGCTGCCCGCGATGTCTGAGAGTCCGGTTTCCTGAGGAATCTGGTCCCGCGGGGGGCGGCAACGCGCAGCGCAGCGGCGCGGGCTGGGCTACGGCGCGAGATAGATTCCCAGGCCGGGTGGATCGGGCGTCGGTCCGTCGTGGGGATGGCACTGCCGGTCATCGCGATACGGTCGTTAACAGACGAGCGACGAGCCCAGACCCGCGTCCGCAAGCGCGCGTGTTCGCGGTCTCCGCGAGCTCCGCACCGCACAAGACCAGCAGGCGCGGGCCGGCAGTGCAGGGCGCCGATCGAGGTAAATGCACGCGCGGGGCGGCACGCGCAGCGTAGCGACGCGGTCTACGAGTCGACAAGCGCGTCCGCGATCTCCGCGACCGGGTTGGTGCGGTCCTTGCTCGGAAGCGGGATATCCGACAGCCATCGGATCCGCTCGGAGGAACCTCGCGATGTTACAGCTACTCACCGGCAACCGCAGTCTCCTGACCATGACCGGCCTCACTTGCCTGGCTACTGCAGTAGCCTGCGGCCCGAGCGGACGGGCTCCGGAGCTGGCCGGGTTGTCCGACCAGGTCGCCCAGGTCGGAACCGAGCTCACGGTCAACCTCGACGGCACCGATCCCGACGGCGACCGCCTGAGCTACGACTTTCACGCCGCGGACCTCAGCGACCTCAGCGACCACGCCGCCATCACGCAGTCGCCCAGCGGCTCGGGGGTGTTCCGGTGGACGCCGCTCGCCGCCGACGTCGGCCAGCACGCGTTCGACTTCACGGCGTCCGATGGCAACCACGTGACCAAGGTGACGATCAACATCGATGTCCGCTCGGCGATCGGCTCGGCCACGGCGCCGGTGTTTCGCCAGCCGCTCGGCACCGGCACGACGCTCGATCTGTCGAAGCAGCAGTGCATCGATCTCGACATCGTGATCGACGACGAGGACTCGGCGAGGGTGATGATCACCCAGGACGATCCGGTGATCGACGGCGCCCAGCTCCGCACACGCGACGGCCTCACCGCGACGTGGCACTGGTGCCCGACGCACGACCAGCAAGCCGAGTCGCGCTACACGCTCGTGCTCGGCGCCAACGATGGCAACAACCCCAAGGTCGTCAAGAACTACCTCGTGGTGCTGCAGAGCGGCACAGGCGGAGGCTGCGCGGGCACCGCGCCGGTGATCACCCACACGGCGAAAGACGTGTCGTCGATCCTCGATCTGACGTTCGACGCGACCATCACCGACGACAAGGGCATCAAGGACGCGCCGCTGTTCTACTACTCGATGACGCCGCCCGCGACGCCGCTCGATCTGTCCAAGCTGACCCAGCTCACCACCACCACGGTCAGCGGCAGCCGCACCAATGGCGTCTACCGCGCCAGCGTCCCGAACCCGGTCGCCCAGATGCCGGCGGGGACCAAGCAGACGCTGTACTACGTGTTCGTCGCCAAGGATGACGATGACCCGACCGGCAGCTGCGACCACACGACGGTCTCGCAGGTCTACATGATGACGGTGACCTCGACCGCCACCCCCAGCTTGCCGGCCTGCGGGACGTGCAGCAGCGACTCGCAGTGCGGGGCCGGCAACGAGTGTGTGCGGATGGGCTCGACGGGCGGCAGCTACTGCCTGCAGGCGTGCGGCGCCGGCTGCCCGACCGGCTACACCTGCTCGACATCGCCGCTCCCCTCCGTCGACGGCAAGATGGCCCTCGCGTGCGTGCCGCAGAGTGGCTCGTGCGAGATGTCGACCTCGACGTGCGCCGACGACACCTGGGAGGTCAACGACACCCAGAGCGACGCCTCGCACAACCCGGTCATGGCCCCGGACACCTACGACCTCGTCAGTTGCCCGAGCACGACCAGCACGACCCGCGCGAACGACGACTGGTTCAAGATCGTGGTGCCGAGCGATCAGCGCGTCGATCTCCAGCTCGCCGGCGGCCCCGCGACCGACCTCGATCTCCACCTCTATCACTCCGACGGCACGCTGGTGACCGCCTCGACGGGCTTCGACGCGAACGAGGAGATCAACGTGTGCCTCACCGCGGCGACCTACTATGTCAAGGTCAACGGCTACGGCAGCGCGCGCAACCCGTACCTCCTGTCGTACGACAGCCACGCCGAGTCGTGCAACACGACCTGTGTGGACGACTCGCACGAGGATGACGACTCGTTCAGCCAGGCGCGCCCGACGACGTTCCCGACCTTCTCGTCGACCGGCAACGTGATCTGCCCCAACGACGATGACTGGTACAGCGTCCCGCTGTTCACCGGGGACCAGCTCACGGTCGACCTGACGTTCACGCAGTCGAGCGACCTGCAGGATCTCGATCTCCACCTCTACAAGGACAGCGTCGATCTCACGCCGTGCGACGCGACGGATCCGTCGACCTGCACGGTGGAGCACGGCCAGGGCGCGGTGTCGAACGAGCACACGACGTTCACGACGCCGGCGGGCTGCGACCTGGGCTGCAACTACTACGTGGTCGTCCGCGGCTTCGACCACTCGTCGAACAGCTACGGGATCAGCCTCAAGATCCAGTGATGCGGGCCCGGGTCGCGATCGCGGGGACCGGGGCGCTCGTGGCCCTGGCCGGCTGCCTGGGCCGCGAGGCGGTCGATCCGGGCCTCGGCGGGGGCGTCGATCCAGGCCTCGAGGACCTCGCGGTCACGCAGGTCGCGCCCACCGCGATCGTCCCCGGCACCAAGCTGGTGGTGACCGGCGCGTCGTTCGTCGACGAGCCGTGGGGCACCGCGACGCTCCACCTGCAGGGCCAGGCCGGCGATCGCGCGGTCGACGCGGCATGGCCGGCCACGTTCGCCGACTTCCACACGCTGACCGTCGCGATCGACGGCGGCAAGCTCGCCGAGCTCGGCGGCGACGCCGACTTCCACGGCACGGCGACCGTCGAGATCGTCGCGGCGACCGACCACCGGACCTACCAGGCCGCGCCGCTCGCGGTCGATCTCGCGTTTCGCACGACGCTGGCACCGGCGCCGAGGACGATCGCGGCGGGCCGCGTGATCTTCGTCAACGACGAGCTCGAGGTCGACGGCGACGGCTTCCTGCTCGGCGGCGACGAGGGCGTGACGGTCGCGCAGCTGGCGGGCTGCTTCACGCCCGACGCCGGCGGCGCCTGCCAGCCGCGCCCCATGGTGGAGCTGCCGCTCGTGGCCGCGTCGCGCAGCCAGGCGAGCTTCGCGTTCTCGCCGAAGATCACCGGGATCCAGCCCGGCTCGTTCACCGGCACGGTCACGATCGTCAACCGGCAGCCCGCCGCGGCGCCGCTCGGCGCGGACGCGATCGATGTCACCTACGATCTGGTCACCCCGCAGGTGTTCTCGATCGATCCGCCGGCCGCGAGCCTCGGCCAGTACGTGTTCGTCCACGGCGGCGGGTTCGTCGGCGGCGAGCCGGACGCGCTGACCGAGCTCGAGCTGGTGGGCACGTTCACCAGGGCCGGCGGCGCCCCGGCGCACGTGGAGATGATGCTGATCCCCGAGTTCGCGTCCGGCCGCCTGGTCCGCTACGTCGTCAGCACCGACGACGTGCTCGGCCGCGCGCTCGATCTGCGCGCCGAAACAGCGACGTTCACCGGCACCGTGACGCCGGTCGTGAGCTACGGCCCGGCCGAGGTGCGCGGCCCGGCCACGCCGGTCGCGTTCGCGGTCGCGCCGGTCAAGCAGGTGGTGTATCTGGAGTTCGAGACCTCGTACATCGAGGGCCTGCGCGACTTCGGCCTGCGCGCCGTCGCCGGCAAGATCCGCGATCGCATCCTGGCGACCTGCCGGGACGCGTACCAGGGCGTCAACATCGAGTTCCGCACCGAGCCGCCGGCCGACTTCGCGCTGTTCGAGACCGTCGAGCTCGTCGGCACCGATCCGAACAACCAGGGGCTGTTCGGCTACGACAACTCGCCCGGCAAGGACACCGGCAACCTCCGGCTCTACGATCGGCTCGGCGGCGTCAACGCCACGACCCAGGAGGACGGATTCCCCGGGTTCGGCGGCGTGTTCGTGCGCTCGCTCCTGGGGTTCTCGCAGCACCCCGGTCGCCTTGCCACGCCGGTCCCCGGCGCCGATCCGGTGTTCGATCAGGTGTTCGACTCGTTCCGCGCCGATCGCGGCGGCGAGCCCATCACCTCGACCGATCTGGCGGCCAGCCTGCCGGCGGTCACCGATGGCACCGGCTGCCCGGCCAAGGACCGCGCGCAGCAGATCCAGTGTGCGATCTACGTCCTCGGCAACCTGGTCGGCGGCACGCTCGCGCACGAGATCGGCCACTCGCTCGGGCTCGCGAACCCGTACCAGCAAGACTTTCACGACCCCGGTGACGCGCCTAGGCGCTTGATGGACGCCGGCGACGCACGCCCGTTCCTCGAGCGCGCCAACCTCCTGGGTCAGGGCCCGGAGGTGTTCTGCGACGACGAGTACGTGTACTTGCGCAAGATCTTGCCGTCGCCCGATCCGGCGGCCCCCATCCCGCGGCCCGGCTGTTCGTAGCTAGCTAGCGCGTCAGGTACAGGTGGCCCTGCATGCAGTGGCCGAGGCGCGGCAGCTGGTGGTGCTCGTGGTGTCGTGAGCGATGGGGTAGGGCCATCGCCATTGCGATCGATCCGACGACGGCGAGCGCCGCGACGAACGCGATTGCACGGCCTGGACGAGGCGCAGACTCGGCGAGGAACGGCTGCATGCGGCTACGATAGCAGCGCCCGGAAGCTTATGCTCGCGCCAGATGGCCGCACGCGCGAATCCCACGCCTCCGCCGGGTGCTGCCGCGATACCTACACCGCCGCCCTCCGTCCACCGCGACACCCGCGACATCCGGCGCTGGATCTACGGCGGGCTCGACGGCGTGTTCGCCGTCGTCTATGCGATCGCGATCTGGCAGGTGATCCCGAACCGCCTGCCCTCGGCCGCGATCCACCTGTGGTCGTTGCCGCTCGCGATGCTCGTGATGGCCGCCGGGACGCTGCGCGGCGGTCCGAAGGGCTGGTGGATCGCCGTGATCGGCGGCTCGGCCCTGCTGCTGTCGGCGTTCCTCCTGATCGTACGGATCCTGATCTCGGCGGCGTTCCTCGCCGGCGTGTACGGCGCGTTCGGCAAGGCCGCGGCGACGTTCTCGCTCGTGATGGTCGCGCTGGTGATCGAGCTCGTCGCGCTGCTGCCGATCATCCAGGTCAAGTACCTGATGACGCGCGCGGGCCGGCGGGCCTACGGTATGGCGGCGCGATGAAGCGGCGCACGCTCGCGCTCGTCTGCGTGTGGGCCTTGCCGAGCCTGGTGCTCGTCACGGTGACCGCGATCGTGTTCGCGGCGTTCCGGATCGCGCCGCCGGATCGGCTCGACGCCGCCGAGCGCCGCGCGGTGATGACGACGCTGCGTGCCGCGCTGACCGCTCCCGTCGCTCCGGCGGGGCCGGCGGGGCCGGCGGGGCCGGCGGGGCCGCCCGCGCCACCACCCGGGGTGCATCGCCCGCTGACCGGCCCGCTGGTCGTCACCGTGTGGTCGAACGGGCGTTCGGTGGCACGTGTTCAGGCCACCGGTGAAGACGTCGCGGCGGCGACCGTCACAGCCGCGCGCGGCTTGCGCGACGATCCGGCGGTGCGCGCGCTGTCGCCCGGCGATCGCGCGACGGCGCGCCTGCAGGTCGATCTCGTGACCGGCAGGGGCCGGCTCGGCGAGGGCAGCTGGCTCGTCGAGCACGTCGCCCTGCCGGGCATCGACGACCTGCTGGGGGTAAACCCCGGCGTCGAGGGCGTCGGCACCGAGATCGGCGGCAAGCCCGTGGTGCTCTTGCCGCACGAGCTGGTCGCGGCCCGGCTGCTGACCGCGAAGCACCCCTTGCCGGGGGTACCCGACTTCGAGCTGGGCGTGGATGTGGTGCGGATCGGCCAGCAGCTCGCCACGCGCGCCGGGGCCTCGAGCGTCCCGGCTCCGAGCGCGCTCTACCGGTTCCGCACCGACACGTTTGTCGAGGCGCCGGATCCCACCGCCGCGCCGCTCGGGCTCTATCGCGGGCTGCCGGCGGCCCCGACGCTGTCGGCCCAGGCGCTGCGCGACGCGGCGCTGCAAGGTGGTCGCTACCTCGTCGCCCACCTCGCGGCGAGCGGGCGCTTCATCTACGAGCACGATCTGTGGACCGGGGCGGTCACCGACGACGCGCGGGTCGGCAGCGACTACAGCATGCCGCGCCACTCCGGCGTGACGTACTTCCTTGCCGAGCTGTACCGGATCACCCGGGAGCCGTGGCTGCGCGAGCCGATCGAGCGGGCGCTCCGGCACCTCACCGATCTGCTCGCCCAGGGCCACTGCGACCGCACCCTGCCGGACGGCACGGCGATCGATTGCGTGCTCGATCGAGGCGATACCATCGCGGACGTCGGATCGACCGCGCTCGCCGTCGTCGCGCTCGTCGAGTACCAGCGCGCGACCGGCGATCCACGCTACCTCGCGCTCGCGACCCGGCTCGCCGCCTGGCTGCTCTACATGCAGCGCCCCGACGGCTCGTTTCGCCACCTCTACAACGTCAAGACGGGCACGCCCGACGACGAGACCCAGCTCCTGTACTACTCGGGTGAGGCGACGCTCGCGCTCGCCCGGATGCACGTGATCACCGGTGACGCTCGCTATGCGGCGGCGGCCGAGCGCGGGCTCGACTGGCAGATCGACTGGTACGACTTCTTCATGGCCGGATTTTTCTACGGCGAAGAACACTGGGCGTGCATCACCGCCGAGGCGCTCTGGCCCGCCGTGAAGCGCGACAAGTACGTGGAGTTCTGCCACGGCTATGCAGCGTTCCTGCGTGCGCAACAGGCAGAAGCTGGTGAACACCCTGATGAGGACGACTACACCGGCTCGTACACGCTCACCCCGTTCGTCGTACCGTACAACACACCCGCTGGATCGCGGACCGAGGCTATGCTCTCCGCCTACCTGCTCGGCGAGCGCCACGGCTCACCTGATCCGCGCGTGGCTGCTCAGATCCGCGCGGCCCTGCAGTACGTGCTCGGCCAGCAGATCCGCCCCGACAGCGATTACAACGTCCTCGCCACCGCGCTGGGGCAGGGCGACGGTGCCATGCCGGGGACGCCGGTCGATCGCAACATTCGCATCGATTACCTCCAGCATGTAGGCTCAGCGATGATCCGTGCCTCCGAGTGGATCGACCGTGCGCCATGACCGATGGCCCTGTAGGATGTGAGGCGTGGAGGATAGCAAGCCGATCAAGGTCGGCCCGACGGGTCCGGTTCGCCCGGTACCCGGGGCAAGCGGTGGCGTGGTCGCTCCCCCCATGCCTGCGGCGGTACCCGCCGCACCTACCATCGCCTCGTCCGGGAACACGTCCAGGTCCTACCTGCCGCCGGTGGTCGATCCGCTGCTCGGCAAGACGCTCGCCGGCCGCTACCTGATCCAGAAGAAGCTCGGTGAAGGCGGCATGGCCATCGTGTACCTGGCCACCCACAAGGTGCTCGAGAAGCAGGTCGCGCTCAAGGTCCTGCACGGCGAGTGCGCGCGCAAGCCGGAGCTCGTCGAGCGCTTCATGCAGGAGGCCAAGGCGGCGTCGCGGATCCGCCACGAGAACGTGATCGACATCAGCGATTTCGGCGCGACGCCCGACGGCTACGTGTTCTTCGCGATGGAGCTCCTCCACGGCCACGACCTCCACGACGAGATCGTCCGCGCCCGCGTCGCCTCGCAGCTCCTGCCGTGGCAGCGCAGCAAGCGGATCTACCTCCAGATCTGCGCGGCGCTCAGCGCGGCCCACGCGCTCGGCATCATCCACCGCGATCTCAAGCCCGAGAACATCTACCTGGTCGAGTTCCTCGGCGATCCGGACTTCGTCAAGCTCCTCGACTTCGGCATCGCGAAGCAGACCGAGCTGGCCCTGGGCGACCGCAAGCTGACCCAGACCGGCATGTTGTTCGGCACCCCCGAGTACATGTCGCCGGAGCAGGCGCGCGGGGATACGTTCGATCACCGCGTCGATGTCTACGCGATGGGCTGCATCCTGTTCCAGCTCGTCACCGGCAAGCTGCCGTTCGAGGGCGAGAACTTCATGGGCGTGCTCACCAAGCACCTCACCGAGCCGCCGCCGGAGATTCCCCCCGAGGTGTTCGACTCGATCGGCGCGCCGCGCGCGCTCGCGGGAGTGATCCAGCAGGCCCTGGCCAAGGATCGCGACCAGCGGTTCGCGACGATGGACGACCTGGCGAACGCCGTGCGCGAGCTGTCGGGCGACAAGCCGGCGGCCCCGGTCACCGTGCTCCCGAGCGTGCCGGCCCCGCTGATCACCCAGCAGATCGGCCGCGCGGTCGCCGTGCAGCCGAGCGGGCTGGCCCCGCTGGTCACCGAGCAGATCCGCGTCAAGACGCAGTGGACCGGCAACGCCTCGGTCCCCGTGGACGATGCCGCCGCGTCGCTGCGCCTGCCGCGCCGATCGAAGCTGCCGATCATTGTCGGGGCGATCGTCCTCGCCGGCGCTGCCGCGGGGGCCGTCGGGTACCTGGCGACCCGCGGTGGCGACGCGCCGAGCAGCAATGGCCAGGCAAGCGGCGTGGTCCCGGGCGGCCCCGTCGCGCTGGCCCCGTCACCCCCAGGCCCTCCCGCGTCGCCCGTGCCGTCTCCCACGCCGTCTCCCACGCCTGCCGTCGCGCCACCGGCGCCATCCCCCGCACCGGCGGCCGCTCCCCCAGCGCCGCCGCCGCCCGTTGCCCCGCCCGCGCTGACCTTCGAGTGGACGCAGATCCGGCTCGACTCGATCCCACACGGCGCCGAGGTCAAGGACCTGACCAACGGCCACGTCCTCGGCCGGACGCCGTTCTCGTTCAAGGTGAAGCCGTCGCACACCGCGCGGCAGTTCGGGCTGCACCGCAGGGGCTACACCGACGTCGTCGTCGAGCTCACCCCTGATCGCGAGAAGCTGGAAGACAACGAGAAGCTCACCCATGGCACCGGCCGTAGCCCCGTGGTCGTCCGCAAGCCGCCGTCGACCGTCGAGACCGCGCCCACCGCGCCCGAGGCCCCCGAGGCTGTCGGGGCCCCGGTGGTCACCCCCGAGCCTGGCCCGCCCGAGCCCCCCGTCGCCGCCGGCAGCGCGGCGACCAAGCCACCACCCGCACCAGCCGAGCCCCCCGCGGCGGCCGCCAGCGCGGCGACCAAGCCCCAAGCGCCACCGCCCGAGCCCCCCGCGGCGGCCGGCAGCGCCACGCCCAGGCCCGCCAAGCCGCCCGAGGCAGACTGCGATCCACCGTGCCTCAAGGCAGATCCCTCGCGGACCGGCAGCGCCGGTGGCGCCTCACCATAATCGGCCATGAGCCAGGTCGAGACCAGTCGCGTCCGCGTCGGCGCCGTCGAGCTTGCCTACGACCGGTTCGGCGATCCGGCGCGCGGCCGGCCGCTGGTGTTGATCATGGGCATCGGCGCCCAGCGCGTGATGTGGGACGACGCGCTGTGCGAGCAGTTCGTCGCTCGCGGGTTCTGCGTCGTGCGCTTCGACCACCGCGACATCGGCGAGTCGACCCGGCTCGACGCACCGGTGCCCGATCCGCGGCGCGTGCTGGCGCGGCGGATCTTCGGCGCGCGGATCGAGGCGCCGTACACGCTGAGCGACATGGCCGGTGATGTCGCGGGCCTCGTCGACGCGCTTGGCTTCGGCGCCGCCCACATCGTCGGCGCGTCGCTCGGCGGCATGATCGGTCAGCACCTCGCGATCGAGCACCCGGCCCGCGTGCGCTCGCTGGTCTCGATCATGTCCAGCCCGGGCGCGCGGCGTTACGTCCCCGAGCCGCGCGCGCTGCGGGCGCTGTTCAGGCCGGCGCCGAAGTCCGCAGAAGAGGCCGGCCGGCAGATCGAGCAGGTGATCCGCACGATCGGCAGCACCGCGTGGCCGGTCGACGGCGAGCGGCTGCGCCAGCTCGGCGAGCGCGCCTTTCAGCGCGGCCTGTCGCCGCGCGGCTTCTTGCGCCACTTTGCCGCCGTGATGGCCTCCGGCGATCGCCGGGCACGCCTGCGCGGCGTCCACGTGCCCACCCTCGTCATCCACGGCAGCCGCGATCCGATGTTTCCGATCCGCGCCGGCCGCGACCTGGCCCACCTGATGCCCGACGCGACCTGGCTGCCGATCGCCGGCATGGGCCACGATCTACCGTCGCCGCTGTGGCCGACCCTGGTCGCCGCGATCACCCGCCACGCCGATCGCGCCGAGGCGCGACCACCAGCCTGAACCGGTGCTAAGGTGATGCCACCACGCCTGGGTGGTGAAACTGGTAGACACACGACACTTAAAATGTTGTGAGCCGTAAGGCTCGTGCCGGTTCGAGTCCGGCCCTGGGCACCTTCTAAACAGCAGTAAACAGAGCCTGGCTCTGGGCACCTTCTAACAGCAGTAAGCATCGGATATCCGGGCAGCGGTTCGTTTACGATAGCGAGCGGGAGCGGCACGAGAGGTTTGTCGGCCCCGCGGAGCTGCTCGCTCGGCTCGACTGGCTGCTGGTCGACCAGGGCGCCGATTGCTGGGTCATGGCCACCGCGGCCCGGGGATGGGCGGGAGCGCGATCTTGACCACCTGGCTGGCCCCGCGGGAAGCCGCGGGCGCCGCGGTCCCGCATCACTTCATCGCCGCGGCGCGTACGACTGGGATGACTCTTCGCAGCTGTGCCGCCCGCGAGGCGCTGTCGCTCGACGAGCGCTTCGAGCTACGCGAGCCGGAAGCCGATGAACGGCTGCATCCGGCCGCGCGGCTGCACCGATGCTGTCGCGCATCTCGTCGCACGACGTCGCGGCGATACGCATTGCGGCACGCCTTGATCCATCGCGCCGTCGCCGGCGACTGGACGGATGCGTGGCGCGTCGTGGGCGACCTGTGTTTTCTGGAGGCCAAGTGTCGCGAGCTGGGCGTGCACGAGACCGAAGCCGACGTGACGAGGCTGGCCGAGTGCTGTCGCGCGAGCGGAGTCGATGTGAAGAACTTGAACGGCGATTTCGGTGACATCTGATGTGACCCGTGGGAGAACGAGCGTGGGGAGCCCCCAGATCGCGAAGAACGCATGCCGAACGACGACGGAAGGCGTTCACGACCGAGGGAAGACGAGGAAGAAGCCAAGCCCGGGGCCCGCGGGGAGAAACGCAGGGATCTTGGACCTGGCAAGCTTTCGCTCATCGAGGCGGAGTTCGGGTCCCGCGTGGGGCCTGGAGCCTTTGTGCAACGGCACGGCGCCAGGCTGTCGCTCATCGACGCGACGAGCGGGTTTCCCGCGCGCGTTACTCCCCCTGTCCAGCAACGCTCAGCCGGTGGACTCGACAACCCCGCCGCGACGAGCAAGGCGGGCGACGCAGGGTTCCGTCCTCACGACGTCTCGCCCGTCCAGGTGCGCACCGGCTCGGACGGCCAGTCCGGCGCAGCGAGCGAGGCTGGCGTTCATGCCGCTGCCGCACAGGGGATCGACACACCGGCGTCGCGTCTTCCGCACAGCGACACCATCCAGCGTTCGTTCGGTGAGCACGACATCTCGTCCATCCAGGCGCACACCGGCGCGGAGGCCGCCGCATCCGCACGCGCAATGAATGCCGATGCGTATGCTACAGGCAACCATATCGTCCTCGGCAGCCGTACCGACCTGCACACCGTCGCTCACGAGGCAGCCCACGTGGTCCAGCAGCGCGGCGGCGTTCAGCTCAAGGGAGGCGTCGGAGCGGTGGGCGATGAATACGAGCAGCATGCCGACGCAGTGGCAGATCGGGTGGTCGCTGGCCAGTCCGCTGTCCTCTTGCTCGACCAGATGTCCGGCGGCAGCCATCGCGGCAGCGCCGTACAGCGCGCTCCCGCGATGCCCGCCGTCGAATCCGGCGGCGCGGCTCCCGAGATCACACCGCCGGTTGGCGGCATCGACAAGCCCGGCTTCATCGATAACAGCGACGGCTCGAACCTCCGCGCCGGGCCTGCCGAGGCGGGCGGGAAGCTCGTGCGGGACGAGCCGCTGCCACCCGCGACACGCGTGTTCGTCAGCGGAACTTATCCCGGCGCTCCGGAGTGGTGGTACGTCACCGCGTATCTCGACGGGACGATGACGCGCG
>Ga0308176_10000361_pt1 | contig 29715 bp, 26 predicted proteins | sample PhyCR2_3_FD_203890 | JGI IMG/M metagenome (GOLD analysis project Ga0308176, IMG submission 203890) | Soil microbial communities from UC Gill Tract Community Farm, Albany, California, United States - DLSLS.C.R2 | ecosystem: Environmental > Terrestrial > Soil > Agricultural land | place: USA... | reverse complement strand
ATTCAGTCTAAGCTCACTGCTGCACATAAAGGATCTCCAGTTATCTCCACCAGTCTGCCGCCTGCGCGTGACCAGTCTTAAGTTTCGGACTCTGGCCGAGATACTGCTTGTATGCGCCTGAAACAAAAGTCGCCCACTTAGACCAGTCACCACCGTTAGTAATAGCCAGTGCGGCCTGAGCATTGTAGAACGGCTGACGCAACGGGAAGGCGTAACGCCAGCCGTCTGCTCCGCCGAACGACTGTGGGGACCGAAGCGATCGGACCTGGAACAGTCCAATGGACGGTCCCCACTTTGCGTCGATAAGAGTAACGTCTCCCACCGCATCTGTGAAGCACTGTGACTCAGCCTGCGCTACAGCCTGGGCCACGTCGATCTTGTCCGCAGTCCACCCAGCCATGAGCAGCAGCGTACGCAAATCAGTCATGTCCACGTCAACATCAACTGCCATGGGAGGCGGGTCAACAGTAACCTGAATAGGCTGCGGATCGGCAGATCCTTTTACCTGTACCATCAGGCATACTCCCAGATCGTGGGAGCGGACGGCCTTCCGTGAGTAACGTTGTAGCCTCCAACGTCTCGCGAGTCAACGTGCAGGACCCTGCCGCTGGAGCGCGAATACCCGATACCAGCAAAGAGCTGGTAGCTGCGCACCGTGGAAAGCTTCGGGCCTCGAATGTCGGTCGCAACTCCGAACATGTGCTGGCTAGACGACGCTCCACCGATCCTCTTGTTGTGGAGCGGACAACGGTAGCCCGACACAATAGAGACTCCAGCGCCAACGCGGGAGCGATACGCCTCGAGCCGCCTGATGTGGGTCCGGTGAATCAGGACTCCTTGGCATCCTGTGAGCGTTCCTCCACACTGGCATCGGAACTCCGAGAAGGAGAAGTGCGCCGACGCCGTGGGACGACCCGCCCTAAGATTCGCGTACGACTGTCGGAGCGCTGCATCTGTGGCTGGCCCGTATATTCCATCCACCGCAAGCGAAGGCCCAAGGTTCCATCCCCTCTGAAAGTTCCTGATCTGGGAAGCTCCTCGGAATCCGAGAGCTCGAAGGTAGGCAGCTCGCTGGCTGCTCGAAAGGAGCGCCATCACTCATCAGCCTCGTTCGGCTGCTCAGCGATGATGGTCTGCACGTCGCCCTCATTGAGGTTCGCGCTATCAGGATGCGCGTCAACAGGCTGGGGAGCGGGCGTGAGGTTACTGTCCTCTGCGCCCTTGTCAGAAGTCTGCATAGTGGGAGGCGATCCTATTCCGAAGTCAGCAGTCTTCGCTGCAATGGTTCCAGAGACTCCGGTAGGCTTCCAGAGTCCCTTGTAGGCGACGAAGCTGGTTGCGAAACTGGCCAAGAAAGTATTGAGACAAAGCTGCCAAGTGATCGGCACATCGGAAGGATTGATCCAGAGCGTAACGACTGAGATCAAGCAGACGCCAACGATGTTGATGACTGCCTTGAGTCCGTCAGATGCAGTATACTTCGTAACGAAGTTCACCCCGAGAGGGATGAACATAGAGACGATGGTCGCTATCAGGACAGTGTCAACAGCCTGATAGGGCACTTGAGCTTCCATTTGGACCTCCTGTGTCCGTCGGGAAGCATCAGTGTATCTGGCGTCAGCCAAGGGTCAAGCATGACCCACTAAGCAATTTGGACAAATGAAGCAGAACAAGGTGTAGTTCCGGCATGGACTGGCATTGCCATGGTAGTTCCAGAGCTCTGGTACACCTGTGCTTTAAGTCCGTATCCTGCGCCGGGAAGAGTTACGAGCGCAGCCACGAAACAATCGCGGAACGGAGTCGATGCAGCATCAAAACCATCTCGCGCAAGAACAGTGCCACCTTCAGTGATGATACGGACAGATCTGTAGCCACCAGCATTCGTGCCAAACGTGGTCGATACAGTCATCAAGTACATGCCGACAGCCTGAGACTGGAATAGCGGAGCTGCATAGATCGTACCGTCGTCTTGAATATCTGCCGTGGTGCCTGCTGAGTTGAATGGATGGTCAGTCCATACGCCAGTACCAGCATTCCAAGTAGAGGTCTGGTAGCGCTGGGAGTAATTCGTTCCGTGATTGGCTCCACCACCAAGACCTATCTTGGCAACATCGAGTGGAGCGGAAGCACCAAGACGAATGCCCTTGGTGGAAGTGAACCAACCGTCAGCCGCCAAGCCATAGCGACCGAGCTCAGTAGAAACGCCAGTGCTAACAGGAATCTGACGCAGTACAGTGTCGAGCGTGCTGGACGCAGTGCCTCCGGTCAGATACTGCAGCGCCTCGTAGTTGTTGACGCCGTCGGGCGTGAGCTTGCGCCAGTAGACTACCTTCTGTGCTGTGTTGTTCAGCTGGCCCACGTTGAAAGTGCCAACGTTGTTCAGAGACTGCATGTTGAAGTCTACCGAGACGGACGGCGGCTCAAAGTATGGCTCGCCCATCACGTCTTCAATGAAGCGGTCGCCGAGCAGTCCGCCAATACGGACAACCTGCCCAGTGCTCTTTGGCTGGACGGAGCCCATGTTGACCGAGACACTCTGAGTCTCACCGGGGAACTGAACACTGCAGCGCCGAGTGGTCCGGTCGATAGCCGTGACGGTTGCGTACTGGTAGCGTGGCCGCTGCTTGTCTACCTCTGCCTGCACCATCTGTTGCAGTACGTCACGGAACTGGAGAGCGGTATTGAAGTCTGTGAAGTCAGCCATTAGCCTACCACCGTCACACGCTTTGCGTTTCCAGACATGGGACCAAGTCCTAGCGGGATAGTAAAGTTGGTCAGCAAGAACTTGTCAGGCTGACCAGGCGCAGGATTTGGGTCGAGCACCTGCACAATCGTTCCAGCCTCCAGCCACGCGAGAACGATGGAGGAGAAGTCAACATTGTACTCTTCCATCGCGTAGATCTTGAGCCAACTATTTGCCAACTCTTGAGCCTGAGCTACCGTGGTGATAAAGCTCGAGGAGTACTGGAAAACTCGATCGCCAAGCTTAGCTACTCGTGTCGGCGAAGTGGCTGTCGTGTTGATCGCCTCAGCCATAACCGGAGCTACCGTAGAGTCGCTAGACTCTCCAGTGATAACGACGTGGTTGTAGATCGAAGCGTCACTCATCGACTTGGAGAAGGTGACGAGGTTACCGAACGATCCAGTCTGCAGAACGTAGGCGACCGGCGCAGTGATCGGGTCTTGGAAGTTACGCATCGTCAGGTAGCCGGTGGAGTCAAAGAACAGCTCGTAGCCGAAGGCCTCGGCAATCTTCTTCATCGCCTCCCAGCGCGAGGTTCCACGCTCGAAGAAGTAATCTATGCCAAGCGTCTTTCCAGTAAGCGGAACGTTGTACTTCGTGATTCCAGCATTACCGGCCATGCCCTTAATGACGTTCTCAATGGTGCTGGTCGCCGTGAAGTTTGTCGCCTGAGTGAACAACGAAAGTATGCACTTCTTGGTATAATCACGTCCCGCAACCTTGACCTGACGAGGGAAATAGTCCTCCGCGATAGAGTCGATCATGAACTCGCCGACCTGCGTCTCCCACGTCTTGTCTACCCCAGGCAAGGTGGTGTAGTCAGTGTAGGATACTCCGTGGTAGATCTTGATGATCTTGTCATACCAGAAGCCTGCAGGGTCGTGGATGATCCCGCCGTCAGTATTATCCAGAGTAAGCTCAAACGATCTGCGCTCGTCACGAGAGTAGTCAACACTCACCGAGCCGTCGATGAGCCTGTCGTCGCCAGCCTCGCCTACGCCTCCAGTCCAGTGAGTTGTTCCGTCAGATTCATAGATCTCGATGCGACGGATAAGCTCAGAAATGGGGCCAATGATTGCGGCTTCAGCTAGTGCGGGAGGTGCGGTAGCCATTAGAAGACCTGCTCGTAAGGAATAGTAACATCGACAAACTCACTCGACCCGACGCCTCCAATGCGCGAGATGCCGATGTTTCCGAGGGCAACCTGCATCACATCACCGAAAGGGTTGCGCATGTAATACAGCGCACGGGACGCCTTCAAGAGCTCCAGCTGCAGGCGCTTCTGTCGGGCGGTCCTATTCGAGTCGTCACGGAACTTCGCAGTGAGGGTGCCGGTGTAACCTGCCCGCGTACCGTAATTGACCTTTCGACCACGGCCAATGATAACGAACGACTCCTGTTCGTACTCATCGGTAAAGCCGTCGTCGGTCACGTTGTCGAGCAGCATATTGACTGTCTCGTCGTACGGATTGATCAGCCAGTAGTTACCATCAGTGGTGTCAATGTCGGGCGGATTGGAGTCAGGAGCACCTTCCACATTGGTGCCAGAGCGAGTAGCAACCTGCGTGACGGAGTACTCAACGATGTTGCCTGCCGGGAACGTCCAGTCGTGGAACGACCTGGTGTTGACATTCGTAGTCGTAAAGATGTTCGTCCAAGTAGTCGTCCCAGCCAAGCGCCGGTAAACGTTCCAAGCCACCCAAGTTGAGTCAGCGACCTGCTGTGACCAGTCAACATTGACGTAGCCGTTCGTGACGAGATTGCTAACATCTGCGCTAGAGGTTACTGCAGGAGGTGTCGGGTAATTCGTGGAGAAGCTCTGCGTTGCAGTGCCGACCAGACCGTTAGCATCTGTGATAGATACAGTGACCTGATAGTTGGTCGTGTTCTGCAGAACGTTTGTGCTAGGAGTATAGCTACGAGTGTTCGCGTCAGTGATCGTGCCACTGGAATGGACGATGGTTCCGTTACTGGCAAGCTTGTAGTCAACCTTGTACTTGACCTGCGTGCTGCCGCTGATAGACCAAGTTGTCGTGGGCGCACCGTTTGCAACAACTTGATTTGCAGTAGGTGCCGAGATCGTGACGGCAACAGTGTCCGCCAGCATGAACAGCGAGTATGCTGAGTAGCCAGACGATGTGTTGTTGTCGTCCCAGACTTGAACCTTCCACCGCAACATTGTCGACTTGTAAGTCGTCGCAATGGTCATGTCATGGAACTTGTTTGCAGAGCTCAGCTTGCCAGTGTCAGTAATGACCTGACCAGTATCGTTACGCTCAAGGACCACCTGATATGCAGACTGAGTATCGGTGGACGAAGTATCAGTGAACGTCCACGAAAGCCGCTTCGGACTCACGTAAGAAGTGATCGCGCCGCCGGTGGGCGAAAGGCTAGTGGCGCTAGCCGGGTGCGAGACCGTAAAACTTACGCCAGTCGTATAGGCGCTATAGGTATTGAGCTGATCCTTAGCCCTTGCGCGAATGTACCAAGTTCCAGGCGAAAGGGCAGAACCACTGGTAACAGCCTGTGTCCAGACACCATTGGCTGCTAGACCAGTCGAGGTGATAGTCTTGACGTTGGCGGTGAAACCAGAATCCGTGGCTAGCTGCCACTCGATTGTATATCCAGATCCCGAACCTGTACCGGACATGGTCGCAGTAAGGTTGGGGGTGTCGGTGGTAACAGTCGAGCCAGACGAAGGGGTGACGTTGGTAGGAGTGTTCGGCTGGTCGGTGTAAGTAACAACCAGCCACACGTCCATCATCACTGCAGTGCCAGTGGTGCCGTCCATACCGACAGCACACTTGAGTCCATCGACTAGAGCGTAAGTCCATGAACCCTTGTTGCCACCGCTGCTGGTCGATGCAGTGTTAAGGTTTGCAACGTACTGATTAACGATTCCACCGACAGTGTCAAACGAGAGGTAAGTAGCCTCAACGTTATCAGAGTACCGCAGCGAACCAGACGAAGGCGACGTAGAACCAGTGGAGCCGTTACGGCCTCTGATGTAGAACTGAACCTTGGTGATCGTTCGACCGGCAGGAATAGTACCTGTTGCATCAGCGAACGCAACCACAGGGACAGCAGTGGCAGGCGGCCCGTCACCCCACACTGAGCTCTGGTAGGTAGAGAACGTAATGCTGGTCGCATCGTTGGCGTCACCAAGAGCAGCAGCAGCATTAGCTGCTCCACCATTGAGCGTGACGCCAGTGCCAGCCTGAACGACTGAGGTAGGTCGGAGCGTTACAGTTCCCATTAGCCCGCCAGGTTCTTCAGGTGCTTGATGAAGGTGTCAGCGTCATTGCCGGACTTGATGTTCGGCAGAACGAGGTCGCCGTTGATGTTGATAGTCGTGCCCTCGCTGGATCGAGCAGGGGTACTGCTCTGCTGCGCCCGTAGGCGGGACTCCAGCGACGTAACCGATGCGGACATGGAGCGCACTGTGGCGGTCCCTGGGGTGCCCCCCGACCCGCTCTTTGCCATTGCACGATCCATCATGCTAATGACATTCGAGATAGCCGTAGCGTCCGCATTCGTGAGCACCAGCTCGTCCTTGCCGGTGCCGTTTCGGGCCAGCGTAAGGCCAGGAGACATGATTCCACCCTTGTCGTACCAGTGCGGCGACCGCGCCAGCCACTTAAGGTAAGCATTAGCAGGCGTGCTGTAGACCGACTTGATGTAGCCCATGCCCCATCGAATCTGGGTGGCAGGGTTGGTCATCCAGTCGGCACCAGCCGATGCCATCTTGTTAGCAGGCAGTGACTGCGGAATACCGTAAGCACCAGAGGAGGGGTTGCGAGCCCGCTCATTCCATCCTGACTCGCCGTTCCAAAGGGCGATAAGCGGGTTCATCTGACCGGCGCTCCAGCCGTAGCTGGGAAGAAGGCGCTGGGCGATAGCCTGGTTAGCCTTTGCATTGGCAGAACCTGCTCCGAAGTCTCCGCCACCACCAAAACCACCCGAGGCAAGTGCGCTATCCTTGTTGTCACCCCAGGCCTTGGCCTTCTTGCGCCATTCCTTGATGACGCCCACGAACCAGTCTTCAATGAAGGGCTTTCCGGGGAATAGTGTCCGCATGGCAGGCTCAAACGGCGAGAGAATGTGGTCGAGTGCAAATCCAGTACCCTTGGAGAGCCAGTCGTTGACGTGGCTACCGATACCGGAAAGCATGTCACCAAGCTTTCCAACGACACCGCCATCCTTGAAATGAGGCACGTCATCCTTGGACCTGCGAAGCTGTCCACGCTGGGCTGCGCCATTAAGCATAGCCAGTCCTTGCGCTCCACCCAGCCAACGAACGACCTCTGGAACGATAACGCCTTCACCAGAGCGCGCTGCGATGATGGTGTTATCCTTACGAGTAGCCTTGCCAGGAATGACACCACCAGTTGCGAACGTAGGCAGCGGGTCGATCCTGACGCTGAACAGCTTCAGAGCCTTGTTGACATTGTCTACACCGTGCTTGTTGATCCACCCTGCAGCAGAGTTCCACCCATCCTTGAGCTTGTAGGCAATGGTGCTTCCGAGGCTACCAAGGGCACTAGCAATGCGGTTCGGAATCTGAGAAATCCAGTACATGAAGCCGTGCTTGCTGTCTCGTCCGATGATATCCTTGGCCTTGGTGACGAACCAGTCAAACGCCTTACTGCCAACTTCGCCGACCTTGTCCCTGATCCCGATGAGGTTGTCATAGGAAGACTTAGGAAGGCCCCGGAACCAAGTTAAGGTATCGTTCCACTTCTTCTTTCCGTTAGTCATGAAGTTGTCGAAGGACTTGCTGGCGACGTCGCCAACCTTATCCTTGATCTTAATAAGCGTATCGAAAGCTGCCTGAGGGCGACCTCCGAACCAGTCATTGATCGTCTTCCACTTCACCTTGGCGCGATCCAAGAACCAATCAAACGCAGTGCCAGCAGCGCTACTCAGCTTGCTCTTAAGAGTGTCTAGAGCAGTGAACGCCTTTCCAGGAAGTTCACTAAATAGCTTCACGGCCTTCGTAACGAAGTCGCTAATCCACTTACCGGCCTTGCCAGGAAGCTCCGAGAACCACCTGATGATATCATTAACCAGGTCAGGGATAACCGAGTGGCCTACGAGCTTGTCCTTCAGCCAGAGCCAGAGCCTGTGGATTCCATCCACGATCCCGAGTACAATGCCGAGGAGTACCTTCTTGAGGTTCTGCCATGTTGAGAGTGCCATCGTAACGATGCCACGCATGATATCCTTGAGGCCAATATAGACCTTGCCCCAGTTGCCGGTGAAGAGGCCGACAATAACCTCCAGGATGCCTCGAATGGTAATGAGGAAGCCCTGGAAGGTGCCGATCGCCATATCTATGATCGCACCGATTGTGTGAGAAACGATCGAAAAGATCATCGTCAGCGACATGAAGGCTGTTCCGTACAGCGCTGCAAACCAGCCCTTCACAAAGGTCTTAAAACCTTCCATGCTACCCTGCATACCCGCGAATATCTGGGAGAACTTTGCGAGCTCAGGACCGATCCTCTCGCGAAGCTTGCGCGGAATCTTTCCAATCTCATCAATAATGCGGTTTATATCAGGCGAAATGACGTTCCAGAGAGGAGTTACGTTATTGTTCCACCAGTCGACTACAGGGTTGCCGATCTTGGCAAAAGCCTCCCGCAGGGCCTGGCCGGTGCTCTTAGCAAGTGTGGTCGCACCGTTGCCGATGTAGACCTGGGCTTCAGGGTCGCCAAGGTTGAAGGTGTCGAAGAGCCAGTGGCGGAAGCTCTTCTTTACGCTATCCCACCAGTTACTAATCGGGGTGGAAACGTTCTTGTTCATCCAAGTCCAGAGGCTATTCCACTGGTCCTTGATCGGCTTGAAGATATCAAAGTTGCCGAACGAAGTCTTCCACTTTGCCTGCTGGTCCTTGAGCCACTGGTCAATCTGCTTTTGCTGATCAGCCAGGCCGCCCTCGCGACCGATGCTGCCTGTTCCGCTAACGTCGGGGAAATCTGGCACGCCAGCTGCAGCATTGAAGTTTGCGGCAGCCGTCGACAACGCCTTCGCGGCATCATCTGCGGCCTTCTTGGTCTTCTTTGCAGCGTCCTCGGCCTTCTGCATAGCATCGACCGCAGCTGAACCAAGATCATCAAGTGCAGACTTAATATCCTGAACCATCTGCTCGGTCTTGCTGTAAGCATCCTGCAGGACCTGAAGCTTATCGTTCTCCATGTCGTAGCGCAGCTGAAGCTGGTCGCGAGCCTTGGTGTGGGCATCTACGACTGCCTTCTGTGCAGCAACAGCCCGAGTCATCTTGTCGATCTGTGGCTGCAGCTTAGCCATTGCAGCCTGCTCGTTCTTGATGCCTGCTACGATGGTGGCGTAGGGAAGTTCCTTCTCAGCCTTAGCCAACTTGTCGATCTGGCGAGTCAGCGGATCGAACTTAATGTCATTCTGCAGCTGGAGGATTTCACCCTGCTTCTGCAACTTGTCAAGCTGCTTCTGCATGTCGTCAATGGGAGAGCCGTCGACTGCCTTGTTCAGCGCCTTCTGCTGAGCCTTCATGGCGTCGATCTGCGCATTGATCGGCCCAAGGATATCGCTGCCTGCACCCTTGGCGCGCAGGTTAGCAGCTTCGCCAGTTAGCTGCTCAATATCACCCTGCAGGGAAGCAATCTTGTTGCGGGTATCCTCAATGGGGCCATTTACCTGCTCCCACTGAGCCATTTGGAGCTGAAGCTTCTTCTGTGCCATCTGGTTCTCAAAGATGGCATCAGACATTGCCTGCATACCCTGAATCGGGGTGCTAGCAAACTTGTTCAGCGCATCCTCGTGCGCCGAGTAAGCATCCTTAAGTCCGTCAAGCGTATTCTGCAGATCATCAAGCTTCGCCTGCTGGGCGTCAAGTGCGCGATTCGCGGCATCCAGAGATGCCTTCCAGCGGTCCACGATGGATTGCTGCAGCGACACGTCTGCCGCCTGGCGCTCAAGAAGTGTATTGAGTGAAGAAAGATCAGCACGAAGCGACTTAAACAATGCAAGCTGAGCAGGGGCGCCCTTGGCGACGTTCACCTGCTGCTCATTCATCTTGGCATTGTCAAGACTTGCGGCAACACGCTTGAAGGCCGCAAGGTCAGCAGCAGCCCTGCCAAACGGGCCAGCCACGTTACCAATCGAGGCGTAGGCTGCCCGGACAGCTGCCATACCAGTGGTAACCGACTCAACGAGCGATGGGCTGTGGTGCGCCCACGGGTTGAGGTAGCTGAACAGCTTGTAGACAAGCTTGGCGCCTGCCTCTACGATGCGAACAACTGCCATGATCGCATCTTGGACACCCTGAGGCAGAGAGTAGAACGCCTTGAGAACCTGCTTGACCATCGAGTCAAAGAACTTCGAAACGTTCTGCACAAAGTTTCGCAGACCTGCGGCGCTATCACTGTTCAGCCAAATAAGGAACTTGTTCCACAGTTGTGCGATCTGCTTGTGGAACAGTGCAAACAACAGCGCGACGGCACCCAGCGCCCAGCCAACCGGACCGAGGAGGAGGCGACCGAGCAGCGGACCAAGACCTGCGAACGCCCTGCCGATCATTGCGAACCGGAAGGCCATGAGGGCCTTGATTGCACCAGAAACAGCGGCGCCGATCAGCTTGAACGGCCCGAGGAAGAGCCAAGCAAGGATCGAGCCAACGGCCTTGATCGGAATTAGCAGAAGCCTAAAGCCGCTACCAAGTACAGTCAGCAGCGTCATGAACGAGCCGATGTACCGGCCCAGCGGGCCAATGGCCGCAAGGAGGAGGCCAAGAGCTAGGATCGTGTCGCGGGTATGCGGAGGCAGCTCCGAGAACTTCTTAGCCAGATCTGAAATCCAGTATGCCAGACGGAGGATGACAGGGATCAGCGGCTGGATGATATCGACCATTGCGTTCTGGAGGATCGAGTAAATCATCTTCAGCTTCTGCGGACTGCTGTCAAGAACCTGGTTAAGCTCGTACTCTGCCTGAATACGATTCTTCTCCAGGTCGTTGGTAGCTCGGAGAGCGCGCTGGTAGTAGCCTTGCGTCTTGATCATATCTCCGAAGAGCACGTCCAAGCGGTTCAGCTGATACCGGCTAGCCAGTGCAGTATTGAGTGCGAACTTCTCATTGTTATTGAGGTGCGAATAAGACTGCGCCATGGCCTCAAGACGCTGTACGGCGTTCTTGCTCTGCCACGCCACGCTCTTGGTGTTGACGTGCATAAGGCCCATGACCTCTGCGGCTTCCTTCGTGGGAGAAAGGAGGCGCGAGATGATAGTCTTGAGGCCGTTACCAGCCTGCGTGGCGCTACCGGCTGCAGGTGTAAGAGCAGCAAGCATGGCACCAAGGTGCTGCACGTCAACGCCTGCATCCTTGGCGACACCAGCCGAACGCGAGAAGCCTTCGATCAGACCCGACATTGTAATGCCGGTCTGGTTCTCAATCATGTTGAGGGTGTTGATGGTGGTGGCAAGTTCTTTAGTACTCTGGTGATACTGTGACTGGATAGAGATAAGAGCCTTCGTCGCAGACGCGGCATCCATCTCACCGAGAATCATCGTCTTCATGGTCAGGTCAGTCTGCTTTGCCAGGGCTAGACCTGAAGCACCAGCAGCCGCCCAATCAGCCGCGATACTTTCAACGTCCTTCTTCTGGATGCCGTACTTCTCCGAGAGGAAGGAAAATGCCTTACCTAGAGAAATGATCTCCTTCTTGTAAAAGTCTGCATTGCGGGCACCGTCACCGTAGACCTTCTTGATGCGGACCATGCCAGCTTCCTGATCCATTGCCCACTTGAAGGCAGCGCCTCCAGCGATCAGGAGCGGAAGAGTGAAGTTGTACTGCAGCTGGCGGCCGGCCCACTGGATCTGGTTGCCAAGGTAGGACGTGGCCTTGAGGCCTGCGGTCTGGGCAGCTACCCACGCACGAACGCCAGATGCAGCCTTAGCATTGGCTGCTGCGTTTCTTGTTGCTGCAGCGGTGTTGCGGTTGATCGCAGCAGAAGAGGCATTCGCCGAGATGGTCTGCCTGTTAAGCTGGGCCTGGGCGTTCCCAAGTTGCAGGTTCATTGTCGCAATCTCTTTGGTGAGTTGCGCAATATCACCCTTTAGGAAGGCGAGCTGAGCTCGAGCCTGTGTTGCCTGCACCTGCATCTGAATATATGCGAAGGCGTTGATGGCTTAACCTCCAGACCTGAAAGCCTCAATGGGCCTCCAGTGCCCGACGTGACTGCCGAGCATAAAGATATCCGGCCACGCTGTCCAGCATGACCGGATATCCTACCTGCGGCGATGACCCGCTACGCCTGGGTTACGAGCTCTTGATTTTGCTTCTTCCCGCTTGCGCTCACGCTCTTCGTGCTCCGCGCGCTCGTGGAAGATTACTTGGAATCCAGCTAACAAGTCCGGGTGCTGATCGTACACCCCACCTGCCACCGGCAGATGTGACCACTTCATGCTCTCGCAGATAGAGAACATTCTGATGATCGGGTGGGCGTTCTGAACAGGCTTCCCAGCGACATAGTCCTTTACTTGCCGCTGGAAGAGGCTTCCCCCTCTTCGCGCTCAACCGCGATCCGGTACATCTCTTCGAGGTCGTCGATCTGCTGGCGAATGTCGGCAGGCTTCATGTCGCCGAGCAGCCACGGGTTCGCCTTGCGAATCGCCTTCTCGATCTCCTCCACCAGACGGGGATTCGTCAGCTTGAGGAAGTCGTCGAGGTTGCGCGGGTTGAGCGGAACGAGCTGCCCGTTACGGGTCAGGTTCCAGTCAACGATACAGGTCTTGATCAGCTCGTGACGCTCTGAACCGGGGTCCATCCGCATACGGGCATCGCCAGAACGCTGCAGGACAATGTCGCGCCCGGTAGCCTTCTGGAACTTGAGCTTCTGGCCCTCGTTCATCACCGAGAACTCAACGTAGGTGAGTCCATCAGGGAAGGTGTAACGCTCGGTAGCCTGGAAGCCGAAGTAGTCTTCCTGAACGCGCTGGTTCACTGCCTGGTCGTACTCAACGTCAGTCATGTGCCTGTGACCCTTTCATGGTCTTGTGGCTTCTTGTGGAGCTGGTGCCCCGACTCAAGAAGAAGTTGAGTCGGGGCACCAGAGCTTGTTAGGCGACGGTCGCCTTGCCGGTCTTGACTACCGCAGTCATTACACTGGTACCGGGAACGGGGCGAACTGCACGAGCCTCAATGTCCGACTCGATAATGTCATCACCGGACGGGTCCAGCGAGTACGGCGAGAACAGAACCTGCGGGAACGTCAGCGTCAGCGAGTACGCGGTGGGCGGGGTAGAGCCCGAGATCGTCTCGTAGGTACTGCAGGTGATGACAAGCTGCTGCTTGGTCGTCACGCCACCGGGGGCGACAGCTGCAGACGTGCCGTAGGTAGCCTGCCGCCACAGGGCCGAGTCCTTCTCGCGGATGCTGAAGCCAAGGGAAACCTCGCGGCCCTTAGCGGTCAGGTCACCGATGTAGAACGAGCCGAGACGGAAGTCGTCATCCTCGAAGTTGTTGTTGATATCCACCGAGAAGGACTTCGCCGGAAGGCTCACGGAGTTGTAAGTCACCGTGATGTTCGTGCCGACGGTCATGGGAGTGTTATCCCAGACCGGCGAAGGAGTCTTGGTGGCACCAGCAATCTGCTTGGCGGCGATGATGTTGGCAGTACCCTGCAGGTAGCCGTTCGCCTCAGCCTCAAGGTGAAGGCTGTTGACAACAGCGTCCGTGTAGTTGTACGTCTCCATCGTGCCACCGATGTTCTCCTCAACGGAGAGGAACGGCAGCGTACCGGAGTCGAGCGGCGTGATGGTGTGGGTCGTGACGCCAGTAGCGGTGACAGGCGCAGCCTTCGTGCCAAGGCACGCATACAGGAGGGTGGCGAGGGAGTCTACGCGAGCGTAGAACTCATAGTCACCGCCCCACGAGACTGCACCAAGGTAGGCGTCAACGGTGTCTCGACCGCCACCGATCTCGGGGTCAGGGATCAGCAGGTCACGGTTGGTACCAAGGCCACCAGAACGCAGCTTGATAGCGACACCGGTAGTACCTGTGTCAGACTGGTAGGTTCCCTGAACGGCCTGGGACCGAAGGATAGCCTGACCAGCTTGGGAAGTGAAGCCCATAGCTTAGCCCTCCTGGCTCTCGTTGGCACGACCCTCAACGGCAGCCTTCTGCTCTTCAGCAGCCTTGGTTGCAGCCTTCGCAGCGTCAAGGGCATAGTTCGTGCTGTCGCTCGTGTTTACCAGCTTAGCCTGAGCGAGCTGGGCTTCGAGGCGCGCAGCCTCTGCGTCGAGCTGCTGAGAGGCAAGGTCATTGACGACCCCGGCTTCACGTTCGAGACGCTTGGCCTCTTCCGCCGCCACCTGCTCACGCAGCTCCTGGACGTGCGCTCGCTTGTCCGCGAGCTCCTCGTCTGATGTAGCCACTTCGTCTCCTTTAGACCGTCTCGGTCTCTAGCCAGAATTCCAATGTGGACAGATACAGCCACGACCCGCTCAGCTCGTTACTCACGAACCGTTGCGTTCTTAGTCCGAACCTTTTTGTCCGCTCAGTGCTACCATTCATCGTAACTGACAGCGCTAGCAACCCTACCCGAACGGAGTCATCCCGGTACAGCATGGACCGTAGCTTCTTTGATAGGACCGAGTGTACCGTCAGTCCTCGCTCCTCATCCATATCCTTCACGAAAGCTTGGATCGTGATAAGATACGACTGCAGAGTCGGAACGTGGCGCCCCACAGGAAGACCCATGATCTCAAGTGAGCGAGGGTCATCAGGTATCCACTGAGTTCCGAAAATGCCAACAGACTGAACCGGGTCACTCTCGCGAAGCGGTCGCCCAATGACAAACAAGTCTGGGTCTAGATTCTGTGTCTTTTGCTTCAGCACGCCGATAGCGTTACTCGGAAAGACCGAGGTTGTATCGGTAATCACGAAGCGCCTCCCCGCTCGATAAAGTCTGCAAGAGCGGTAACAGCAAAGGCAACATCAACCTCACTGATTCCGAGAACGGGACGGGAGGGAGTGTACGGATCATTCTTGCCGTACTGAGCCGTCTCAAGCTTCCGTGCAGTCTCTCCAGTTGGAGGCTGGTCAGGAAATGTCAGAAGAGCGCCATCTGGAGTAGGAGTCACGCCGACACCGCCTCCAGTAATGTACGCCTCTAGCCTGCCAGTTCGCTTGTTGATCGGATGGTCGGGAGGAAACCCCTGCTCTTCACGGAAGTTCCAAGTCGCTTCCTGAAGGGGCATCCACTGACCAACAGCATCGTCACCTTCATTGGCGAACCGGGCACGAGCCCTCTCGCGCATGTAAGGCGTCATAACAGTCTTGGCGAATGCAGTCAAGCCCACAGGACCAAGTGTAACTTCCAGACGAGTGAGCAGACGCACTACGTCAGCGTCTTGAAGATAAGCTCCCCAACGACCACCCGGCATTACTGAATCAGCCCGTCAGGGTTGATATAGCGAATAGAGCCAAGAGCAGCCGGATAAAAGTAACCTGGGTTGGCGACGCGGTCGTAAAACGCCTCAACGTTCGACTCTGCATCCTTGTTGTAGATCAGTGGAATGTTATTGTTCAAGGCGCCAGGCGCAACGAGTGGTGCACCTTCAAGAACAATATCTCCGTCGATGAGGTTATTGACCGCTGCATTCACCTCGCGGATCAGCGACCAGCCATAGGCGTGCAGCTGTGAACCCTCGCCACTGGCATCTGCCGCAAGCAGCATACGTCCGGTGGCGAGGTTCACATTCAGGCGCTTCAGGAGGAGGCGAGCGGGGCGTACTACAGGATTCTCAGGCACATCAGTAACGTCGATGGGCGTCTGGTAGACAAAGCCGATCTTGGAGTCGATCTCGTCAGCAGCATCATCGACAAACTTCTGCGGATTCAGATATGACGGCGCAGGAATATTTCCTGAGTATGCCAACAGATCTGTAGAATTGCAGTACGCCACCGCTAGCTCCTACTTAGAACGCGGTCTGGTCGGTCGCGTCACCGGTGCTCGCGTCGGAAGCCTCCGACTCGGACAGCGCCTCGGAGGAGCCAACATCGACACCCTCGTCGGTGAGGTCGTACTCGCCGCCAGCAGTAGCGTTGTAGGCGAACGGACCAGCAGCATCCGACTCGACCTGCTTCTGCTTGGCCTCGTAGGCCTTGAGGCGAGCCTCGTGCTGCCGCTGGTTGGCCTCGACCGGGTCTTCGGTGTCGGGCTCTTCCTTGGCCTCGGGCGGGTCTTCGAGGTGAGAGAGAGACCGCTCGCGGAACTCCTCTTCCTGATCCTTCCAGACACCGTCGTCAGCCGCGAGGGGCTTGTGAACGTCCTCGGCGTAGTTCTGGTACACCGGATCGGTGCCGACGTACTCCTCGACACCGAAAGAGGCAGGGTTGGACTCCACCGCACCAACGGCAGAATCACCGACCTCCTGACCTCGTCGCCGCTCAAGGTCAACCTGAGCGGCAGAGGGTGTGAGCTCTGCCTCAGCCATCTTCTTCTTCCTAACTTTTCAGGGCGGGTAGCCTTCGGAGCATGTGAGGAAGGCTACCCGCCCAGCTGGTATGGACGCTTACAGAACGTCCAGAACGTAGGAGTACTCGAGGTACGGGAACACGGGGAAAGCCTTGATGCCAGAACCGCGGACGTGCATCCACGGGTCCTTGGTCTCGTCTTCCCACTCGTAGAAGCCGGCCTGCCAGTTACCCTCGGGGTGGGGGGAGGTCAGCGTCTTGGCGAAGCCAAGCTGCGTGTCGTCCACCTGCCCAGCAACCGGACCATTGGTGCCAGCGTTGCCGTTGAAGTCACCGGGGTTCGGGTAGAGGATGACCTTGTCGTCAGCCACGAAGCGCGTGTTGGCGAAGGTCTGGCTACCGATAGCGCGAGTCCGGTAGTAAGCGTCGTACACGCGGAAGTTGATCCCGGTCGCCTCGGAAACCAGCTGGAGGATCCCAGTCGGGTTGTAGCCTCGGAGGCCCATGTAGTTGGGGTCGAGCGGCACGTTGGTCGTACCAGACGCAACCACAGGCATTCCGAGGGCGGCGAGGAAGCGGGTGGACTTCCACATGTTGTTGACGACTCGCGAGGACAGGATGCCCTCGGTGAGCTCAACGCCGTAGGTGTCACGAGCGGACTGCTTCACGGCGAGCAGGTCACCGATCGGGTCACAGGTCGTGGCAGACCAGAGGCCGCCAGCGGGAACCATGTCCTGCTGACCACCAGGGCGACCGTAGTTCACAGAGAACTTGATCTTGCCGTCGTTGTAGGACAGCGCACCGGTCTGGAGGGCAGTCATGATCAGCCACTCGATACGGATATCGAGCTTGCGCCGACGCAGGGCGTCCTCGCGGGCCATGCGAGCCTGGAAGTCCTCCGTGGTACGACCGATCTCGTTGAAGCGGAGGTCGGAGATCGTACCCTGAAGGCGCTGCTGGATGAGCAGGTTCTCGCGGTAACGAGTCACGTCCGAAGCCGTGTACTTGTCCTTGAGCGCCCAGTCGATCAGAGCGGCGCGACCCTGCCCGTAAGCAAGGGCGTCCTTCTGCGCGAGCTCCGCCTCAGCGTCCTCGGCGCGAGCCGGGGCCAGGCCTTCCTGCAGGTTGCCCTTGATGTACTCAAAGATCACATCGTCAGTGGCAACCGGAAGGAAGGGAGCGATCTGCAGACCGATGAAGTTGCTCGGAGGGAGCAGCTCACGGATAGCACCGAGGCTGACCTCCTTGCGGACCAGGCGGTCAATGCCATAAGTCGTCATGGTGCATTAACCCCTTACTTGAAGGTAACGTCAAGACCCTTGGTGCTACGCATAGCATCAGCGGTCGTGTTGGTGAGGGCGATGGCAGTGTTCGTCGCGTCGAGCTCAAGGCACCACGCCTGAACGGCGGTGCCGATATACATGGCCGACACCTCGACGTCACGCTCGATGGTCTGCCACGGGAGGAAGGTCAGGTTGAGGCCAACGATGTTGGCAGCAGTCTGACGACCGTCCGTAGCGGCAGCCGAGAACGGACCAACCTTGCCAGCCTCCGCAGTGGAGGTGATCTTGGCGAGGACAGTGCCCGGCTGGAGGATCTTCTGGCCCGCGACACCGTCAATGGTGCGAGACGGAACAGTGGAGGCAGCAAGGGTGTAGGACTCGAACTTCGTGCCTCGCGTGGAGCGGAGGAACTCGTTACGACCGAACGGGGTGCTGGTGCTGCCGCCCTTAATGAAAGTGCTCATGCGTCACTTCTCCTTAGAGCTGGAACTCGGGGTCACTTGCAATGACCGTCTTGTAGCTGGGAGTCTCCTTGATATCGTTGAGGGGCATCCCGGCGCGCTTGTGCATCGCCAGAATCTCCTTCGCGGTAGCAAGGCTGTCGTTCTCGGCCTTAGCAGTCCCGGTAGCTTCCGGTCCATACTGGCCGCGGGCGGCGTGATCCCCGAACAGCGGGAGGCTGGGTGCGGCGTCCCACGACGCAACCCACGACTCATACTGCCCATCGTTCAGCGACAGGGCGAACTCGATCGTCTTGTCCAGCTGAGTGGCGGCAATCCGTCCAGACCCCGCAAGGTCGGTGACAAACCCCTTGCGGTTTGCCTCGCGAGTGTCCTTCACGACAGTCTCGAGGACGTTAATGTGGTTCTGAATCGCCTGCATGTCCGACGTGCGGACACCGTTGATCAGAACGCCAACACGGTTCTGAGCAGGCTGCTCAGGAACAGCTGCAGGCTGGGTGGCCTCGTTGGGAGAGACGGGGACTTCACCGACCTCAACCGGGGGAGCAGGCTGGCTGCCGTCAGGGCTGTTGCCGTCCTCTTCCTCCACAGGCTGGCCAGCAAGTCGCTGCGGCTCCTCCTCAGGAGTGCCGTCCTCATGCCCATTGACAGGCGTCGTCATACGAGCCTCCTTGACTCGGTTGATTACCCGCTGACGGATTCGTTCCGGCGAGGGTGCTTCGTTTCTTCCACTGTAGTTGAAAACGCTGATGAGACTGAACTTGTTCTCAGGTGCAGGCTCATCCTTGGAAGGCTGTACTTCTACAACCTCGTCGGCAAGCCCGGCGTCAACTGCTTCCTGCGCGTTGTACCAGGCTTCTTCACGCATAACATCTCGCCAAGCAGTGACGTCGCCGCCTGCTCGCTGAGCGTAAATGTCAGCGATGTTGTTGCTAAGCTTGTCAAGCAGGTTCGCGCTGTCTTGGTGATCCTTGGCGTTGCCGTAGGTAAAGGCGATGCCGTCGTGAATCATCATTGTGCCATTGCGAGTGATCTGAACAGTGTCACCCGCCTGAGCAATGAAAGATGCAGCCGAAGCAGCAAGGGAGTCTACAACGACGTTCACCTTGGCTCGGTGCGCCTTTAGACCGTTGTAGATGGCAATGCCGTCGAAGATCTCTCCACCAGGCGAATTGATGTGGAGGTTAATCTCCTCGGTGTCGATAGCCGCAAGCTGCTTCGTGAACTCCGCAGCACTGGTCCCCCAGAAGCCGATCTCGTCGTAGATGTGGATATCAGTCGACGTGATCTTGCCTTCGTCGTTCTTCTTGTTCTCGATGCGGAACCAGTCGTGAGGTCCACGAGGGTCCGGGCTACGCATCAAGAAGTCCTTTGCTCTGTTTGGCACAGGATTCTATCCCTTCAACTTCCTCAGCATGGCCCTGAGCGAACTGGCTCGTGAACATGCACCTTACAGAGATACACCATCATGGGGCAAGCATGGCGAAATCACGCTTCGTCAGCGGAAATGGGCGGAACAGTCTCCTCGATCAGTCCTGCTCCACCGTATTGCTTAATAACAACTTTGTGCCAACGAAGACACTCGCGACAGTGGAGCCTGACGGTTCCTTCCGTGACAACCACCTCGCCGTATATCCGCTGCTGCTTGAAGATGCGAACGTGAACGTAAAGTCTCCCGTCTGTATCCAGCCCGTAAGTGGCCAGGAGGGGCCGTCGTCCACAGAAGCAGCGGAGCTCGTTCCTTGTGCGGTCACGGCGCAGCATTGAGTAGTGCCTCGATCTCGATATTGAGAACGTTGCAGAACAACTTCATGAACGACTCGGGCTCCATCTTTGTGGGCAGAGCGTCGTTGATCCAATTGTCCATGCGTCCGTAGAACTCATTGGTACAGACTACCGGGAATGAGAACCCAGCGCTGGCTAGAGCCTTCTCCATCTTGCGCTTGTAGCCCATATTGAGCTGCAGATCACCGTCGAAGTTGCCGTTCCTGACGGCAGCCTCTACCTGCGGGCGCACCCGATCTACGATCTCTCTTCCAATGGCCCACACGTCGTCCACCGGAGCCGCAGAGTGGATCGCAGCGGGCTTCTGTCCCCCTTGGTCGGGGGCATCTCCCTGCTGCGGAGTGGGTGCGTTCGGGTCATTCGGTGCCGCATTCGGATCAGGCGCGAGCGTCTGACGAACCTCCTTGAGCTTCATGCCAGCGAGCGTACCGAGCTCCTCAAGGTCAACCATCGCCTTGTCCTTATTGACAAGAGCAGTCAGCAGTTCCTTGATAAGATCGGTGTTGGTGTTGCCCATCTTCCGGTAGATAATCTTCGGAGACGGCGCCTTCTCGCTGAAATTGAAGTCAGCCATCTTGCGCAGCAGATACTTGTCGATATACTGAGCACGATCATCGTTCATCGCATTCAGCATCCACAGGTACATCTGCATGTGGCCTACGCCAAGGTTGTAAGAACCAACATCAGCAGTGCGCAGAAGAAGAATAGGAGTAAAAAGTCCAATGGAGATTTCCTCATCAAGCCTCGTCATGTAGCGCTCGAAGTCCGCACCACGCATCTGAGACTCAAGGTACTCAATGTCATAGTCGAACATGGGACGCCCGTTAGAGTCCTGAGACTTCTGGTCGGGCAGAACAACTACAGACCGCGAACGAAGCTGCGCCAGAGTGTCCAGCATGAACTGATTGCCCTTGACGGTAGTGCCATTGTCAAGAACAATCTCATCGTCATACGGCGCACGGCCAATAGGTACTGGCTCGCCGAAGCGCTCGTAGTACCTGTTCGCGAAAAGGTGAACGAGAATACTGAAGAACCAACTCGTAAACGCAGGTCGAAGGAGCTTACGCCCGTTGTAGTCGCCGTGCTCCATGAGCAGCGGATACCACAGGCTGTTCTCCACAGGAATCGGCCAAGGCGCACCAATCTGCTTGATACCATCGTAGACCTTGTACTTCGGGGGTACACGGTCTGGCGGCGCCCAGCCGTCTACGAGCTTCCAGTTGACCTCGCACTCTTCAGGATAAAGGTCCTTTACCTTATTCAGGTCGATGGACCGCGTCTGAAGGTTGTTCTCGTAATTGAGAGCCATGGGAGAATAGCCCGCCCAGTTGGCTACTGAGAAGGCGCGATTCAGCTGAGTCCAGTTGTTGCGAAGCTGCTCTTCGCAGAAGTCGGCGATCTTCTTGTCTTCGCACTCAATGTGCCAATCGCTCTGATGCTGCATAAACGAGAGGACTGCCAGCGAAGAGTTCACCTGGTAGTGATCGCGCATCGCCCGATAGTCTTCGAGCTGCAGCTTCGAAAGGTCGAACTGGACGACACCACCGCCTGGGAGCTGGAAGAACTCCTGATCCCGACCGGCCCATGCGCCGAATGACTCGCCTAGCTTTGGAGGAGCTGCCTTCTTGTTGTAGAGAAGATACTTGTCAATCGGCTGGCCGTTAGGACCAAGCAGTGCTGTCATTAATACTCCCGTGGCTTCTTCGGCTGAAGTCTCGGAGGAATAGACAATCCAAGCATCCCGCCTGCGGACGGTGGCAATGGAGCCTGAAGTCCGTCACCGTTGCCGGGGAATTGGAGTACTCGTCCTCGGGGATCAGTCGTACCGGTTGCTGCAAGATTCTCGTCTGATGGTACTGTTGCAGCAGAGATTGAAGTTACACCACGGCGGTACACCCTGTCACCCATTAGCGTCGATACAACTCCAGCCATTGCGTCTGCGACGTCTTTCGAGCCCTCCGGTGGGTGATCCACCTTCTTGCCAGTATACTGCAGCGTAGACAGCTCGAGAACAGCGATGTTGACAAGTTCACCATCACCCTTGCGCAGATAGGTCACATAGGGAGGAAAATCGAGTCGTCGCTCGTAGATCGCTTCACGCAAGTCCTCATACGGTAGCGTAGACTTGTCAACTGATAGGTCGTCTACCTGATAGCGCTTCTTGCGCAGCTGCTGCTTGGTGTCGGTGGACTGGAACCCATCCATCGACACCGAGTGAACCTTGAACCCGCGATCTTCCTTCAGGTCGTAGATAACCCGGCGGACCTCTTGCAGCAAGATTTCCGTACCAGGCATGGCCTTCCATCTGATCAAGCAGTCGATGACAATGTGCGGCTTTTTCTCGCCGTCTACATCAACGATAGAGTCAACGTGGCCCATAGCCATACCCAAGGCATCACCGTTGCCAGACACAGCAAGGTCAACGTGAATGTGACGCCGACGAGGATCGCCATGACCTTGGAACCACTTAGCAAAAACTGGACGAGAGGTTTCTGGCCCGACGGGGGACTCGTCTCCGTGCTTCTCAACCCAGCGTTCAATGCACTCGTCCACGCGATCAAGTAGACTGATGAACGGGTCTGAAGTGGTGGGAGGTATGCCAGCAAGGTCCTTGAGGGCCTTCTCCGGATTGTTCTCAAACTGAATCCTGTAGGCGTTCGGGATTTCAATAAGGTTCTCGTTCTTAATCATCCCGGCCACGAGAGTTGGGATGATAGTCTTGCGCTTGGCGTCATACCAGAACGAGTTGCGCGTTCCGTCCTTGCGGGTAAACTTGTCCCAGCCGAGTGACTCCCAGATCGACATACGAACGACGTAAGCCTTCGGGTCGTGCAGGTACTCCCGATACTTCTTGGCGGCGAAACCGGTGGACTTCTTCATCTGACCAATACAGATCAGAAGTCCCTTGTGGCCAGCCTCTTCGCCGTCGTCACCGTACTCAGTGAATCGAGAGGCGATACGCGACTGGATGGTGTCGTAGCCGATATCGGCATAGTCCTTATTCTCGGTGACCTTGTGCGAATCCATCTCATCGAGGATACCGGCCAAGATGTTATAACCCTCAAACGTGGTTTCAGACGAGTCACCGGGGAGGATCCAGATATCCTTTGGAAAGCGGATCTGCTTGGTGTACTTATCGTCGTGAGGGTAGTTGTTAATGAACCACGGCGAGTGTTCGATGCGAGCCTTGAGGTCACCGAAGATAACCTCCATAGCCTGCTTCTCGCTGGTACTCATCTGCATAAAAGCAATGCGCGAACCGGGAAGGAGCTTGAAGTGTCCTTGCGGATCCTTGAGGCAGAGAATCCAATGGCACATGTAAGGCAGAGCAATCGAGGCGAATGTCGTCTTTCCGATGCCGATGCCACCAGTAATCATGGCGCGCTCGAAGTTAGCGATACGCTTCCCGTTGACCTTCTCGCCGAAGATATCAGTCAATGCCTTCATAAGGCCTGGGCGGATCAGGCCTGCAATCTCAAGGTAGCCCTCGCCAACGAACTCCTTGATCGAAGCCGGCTTCTGCTCAAAGTGAGGGTGCTCGATAAGCCATACTGCTTCTTCAGCTATCCGCTTGGGGTCGAAGGTTGACATACCCGTTCTTCATCCTCGCTAATCCGAGCTCGGCGTAGTGTTGTTCCTTCTTGGTGACTTTTGGTGTGGCGAATCCTCTAAGGCGCGCATCCATGAAAGCATGAATCGAGTAGTGACCGTTGTCACAAACAAGAAGAAGATTATCTGGAGTAGTAGGTCCACCAAGCTCCTTGGGGAGGATGTGATGTTTAACGGTTCGTACTGGCGGAGGCCAGTGGTACTTGTGAACAGAGCAAAGATTTCCAGCGATAGTAAGGTGAGGCTCAAGGCTCATCATTGCCTTCTTCAAGATGTACCAACGCTTGCGCGCCGATTATCAGTCCAAGTCCTGACAGTGTTGCGGCCTCTACTGACAGGAAGTAAATGACCGGGGGCTCCCCCGACCAGAATAGATACGGATAGAACGGCAGCGAACCCAGAGTGAGGCATACGCCCAGTCGCAGCTGGACGCGCGCCTCAATTCTGTGAAGTACCCACTCGCCTATCGCGTCGATAGGCTTCCAGATGTTCATGCCTCTGAAATGACAGTACCCTGAACCGCCTCCGGTAGAGACTTCTGGGGGTTGCTCATCGAGACAAGAAGGTCTTGCACCATCGCGGGCGTGATCTCATCCCGCGCGAAGCCCTGTGCCTCAAGTGCTCGGAACGCAGCGGCGACAAGCTGCTGAGGATTGGCCCCGGCCACCTGAGCTTGCGCACCCACATTGACCTGCACCTGCGGACCTACGCGAAGAGCCGGATCAACTAGCTTAGCGAGCTTGATGCCCTGCTCGAAGACCTGACCCATCATCTTGGTGACCTCAGGGTCACGCTCGCCGAACGTCTCCTCTTCGCGGAGGCCACTCTCCAGCCGGCGAGTATTCGCCGCCAGGAGAGTGCCAAGTCCGTCGATAATCATACCGGAGTCTCGGCTCTTGAAGTATCGTGCTAGCTCAGTAGGTTCTGCTCCAGGCAACGTACACACCGCCCCATCTCGGAAGTGCTTACAATCGTTCTGAAGGCTACAAGTATTGCACTGGAACTTGTCGCCCGCTCGAGCCTTTTCGCCGCTGGTGCTGAAAGGACTCTTGGTAGTCGGCGGCTTAAAGTCTACATCAGAACTTTCGTGATCCACTGGGCCGCCGTTGCCCCTGACTCTAAAGTTAAACAACGCGTCGTAGTTTTCGCCAGCCCACTTCGCGCTCTTGATGTTATACATGCATCTGTTACGAGGCACTTCGAGATCGACCGGCTTGAAGCCCATGACTGTGATCCACTTAGGATTCGCCTGCGCGCGCTCGTATTTCACCTCAGCCCCAGACGGGAGGTGAACCTTCCCCTTCTGTGCTGCAGAACGAGGCTCTATATCTGCAGAGGCGAAGCCCATGCCGAATGCTACCTTGTAGCCGTACAGTCCATGAACGTGAATGATCGCCTGCGGGAACTCTTCCTGCAGTTCCTTGACGTAGCGAAAGAACTTTCGACCCGGTCCAGTGGTGGCGTTGGGTAGCTCCGTGATGACTACCCTGTGCTCCTGTCCGAGTACGGGGCGCTGATCGGGAGGAAGTGATTTGTCAGCGCACCACTCTGGGTTCTGACCAGCAGGCTGCGCCAGCATCTCTTCTAGGAGTGCCGGTGGCTCGCCATAGCAGAAGGTAGGATAGACTGCGGACGGGCTTTCCATTGTGTCGCCGGGGCGCAGTTCGGCAGTACCCTGATCACCGACAACGAGAACGCGGTACGGGTAGCTCTTGCCAAAGTAAAGTTCAGCGTGCTTCGCCGGGTCGATCTTCTTCTTGACGAGTAGACCTCGATCCCAGGCAATATGGTATTCACCACACTCGACTAGCTCTCGAATGTAGTTGTCCACGTTTCTGAACCAGACCTGAGTGCCCACGCCGGGAAGGATAGGCTCCGACTAGGGAATGGCGCAAGCAAGAGAACCGCCGCCCGTTGCGACGCGGGCGGCGGTTCTTACTGCTAACTGGTTTCACTCACTCTTCTAGCGGACACGGTAGCCGATAGCGCGGGGCCGCGCAAGCCGAACGCCCTAGACGCTAGGGAACCCGTGCTGGACCCCGGCCCGACCGGGCGGTATGGTGGCCGCTCCGGTGGTAGACGACACCATCAAAGCAAGTATAACTGGTTTCAGCCTTCTCCCCTTTGCGACCAGCGGGAGCGGCAATCTAACAACTGCATAACACTCACTTTTCTAACTGAGGGGGACCTCCTTGTCAGACACTCTGGCAAACCTGTTTGCGTCAAAGTTTATCGCGCGCACTGATGTAAAGGCGTTGGCGCACCCCGGCGGTTGGTACAGTCCGGTAGAAGAACCGTGGACGAGAGCCGACCTGAATGCTCACCTTGCCGGTGAGAAAGTATACGGGCACTATCTACTCAATGCGAGCGACCAATGCAAGTTCTTCGCCTTTGACATTGACCTAGAGAAAAACAAGCCAAACGAGTTCCAGGGCTATTACCCTGACGATGATCTGAATATTCGCGAGTTCAATCCGCGCTATGACTGGCGTGACCGCTCCCATCCGAGCCAGAAGTGGCAGACTTACCAGCTCAAAATGATGGCCTCGATGCTCATGAAGGCTATCTGGGAAGAGTGCGAGATCCCCTGCGCCACTGCCTACTCTGGCGCAAAGGGTGTTCACGTCTACGGCTTCACTGGCCTTATGCCTGCGGAGGACGTGCGATACGCAGCCCAAGAGATCGTCATTCCAGCTATCGGCCATCTCAAGCCGAGCCGTGGCGACAACTTTTACAAGTGGGATGACTCTGATCCTATCACTGGATACCCCAACCTTTCTATCGAACTGTTCCCAAAGCAGGACAGTCTTGAAGGCAAGAAGCTAGGCAATCTGCTCCGCCTCCCGCTGGGGAGGAACATAAAATCGCAGGACAAGACGTTCTTCATCGACCTGCGTTCACCAATGTCTGTCATGAAGCCTGCAGATCCTGTCTGGGCCCTGACGACGACTAACCCGTGGGGTGACAACTGATGGGCAAGCTTGAGGAGCGGCTAGCTGAGAAGAAGGCTAAGGAAGCTGCAGAGGCAGAGAAGGTCGAAGTATTCGACGCTGATCTGGTGCCAGAACAGACTCGCGAACGCAGCGAATCGGACCTCGCTATCGACCACGCACTCGACGGCGTAGACATTCTCGAAGCTTATCGCCGATGGTGCGGGAAGTCTAACCCTGACCCGAAGGGCATGAAGGAGGGAATCAAGGTTAGCTGTCCGATTCCCGGCCATGCAGACAAAGATCCCAGTGCATGGATCAACACTGACGAACAGGTATGGTACTGTGGCCGCTGCAGTGAGGGTGGCGACAAGTTCGACATTGCTGCCTACCATTTCGGTTATCCTGTTCCGGGCTACAAGGAGGGGGCATCCTTCCCGAAGCTGCGCGAAGAAATGGCGCTCAGCCTCGGCGTGCAGATTACTCGAATCGCTGGTGGTGAGAAGGTTGTCACACTTCCGGAAGAAGGCGAAGAGTCCTCAAATGTTGTCCAGTTGCACAGCATCGAAGGCGACGACGATGACGAAGATGACCCTGACAATTTCCAGCTTGAGCTCGGCTGGCGCAATATCGTTCCTGAAGACACTTTCCTCCGAGCCTATCTAGAGGCCTGCAGCAAGGACAATCTACCAGAGGAGTACCACTTCTGGTGCGGAATGATTGCGCTTGGTCTGGCTATCGGCAGGGATATTCAGCTCGATGACGATGAGCCGGTGCTGGGCAATCTGTTCGTCTGTCTTCTTGGACGGTCAGGTTCTGGAAAGTCGCGAGCTAGCCGTCACTTGAAGCGCTTGATCGACCTCGCTATTCCCTATGACGAGTCGAACCCGGCCAGCAAGGGGGCTCGCTACATTCCATCAGCAGGCTCTGGCGAGTCACTGGTTGACGAGTTCATTCGCAAGGAGAAGGATCTCGCAGACCCGTTTGGCAAGAAGATGGTCGAGTATCCTGTCACCGGCTGCATCTACTACAACGAGCTCAGTGCAATCTCCAATCGCACCAACCGGACAGGCAACACCCTCCGCGACATTCTCATGGAGATCTTCGACGGGGATGAGAAGATTGGTGCGTCTGCCAGGAGTTCCGGCGGGCGCATTATTGCTCGTAACGCCTTTGGGTCAATGCTCACCACCTCCCAGCCGAAGGCACTCAGGGGACTGCTTACCAGGAGTGACGAATCAGCTGGCTGGGTAAACCGTATCATCTTTGCGCCGGGTATCGAAAAGGCTAGGCGTGGTGTTGCAGCAGCCCGAAGTGGCAGCAGGTATATCGACCTTTCCGCTACCATCGCTCCGCTCCAGAAGATTCGCGGGGACGCAGCTGGCTTCTCAGGTTCCACCGGTAGTAATCTCATGGACTGGTCCGACGAAGCGATGGAGCGTCACGACGATTTCTTGATGAAGGTCGTTGACCGGGACCAGAAGGGGCAGCACGGCGACATTCTATCTCGCGTTGATCTGACGATAAAGAAGCTCATCCTGCTGTTCGCGGTCAACAGTCGGGAGAAGATCGTATCTACTGATTCGGTTGACTGTGCAATCAAGGTGTATCCGTATCTGAAGGCTGCCTACGGTATTCCCGAAACGCAGATCGGCACAAGCGATCTGCAGATCGTAGCTCAGAAGATTGAATATCAGGTTGATAGACTTACGAAGAAGAGCGGACAGCCGCCCACCGTGGCGGTAGTTCAGAACGCTCTGAAGAGTAGTCGAATCGACAATACGCTCTTTCGTCGAGCCCTCGACGATCTACTCGCCCTACAGATCCTCGAATACGAACCGCCGAGGAAGCGGGCTGTTGGCGACATTGGTCGCACGCCAAGCGCAAAGCGCTTGCGCAGAGTCACATAACATCACACCTGAAAGGCCAGAATGCAATGGCTATGACCAAGCAGCAGAAGAAGGAAGTTGCCTTCGAGTCGGCGATGAAGTATGCTCCATCTTACATGGTGGAGTTGTCTGAGTTCACATTCGACTATATCGCCAAAAACAAGGTGATATCGCTCTATGAACTTGCACGAGTGATGTTCTTCGAAGGTCCCGTCAGTAAGCACGATGAAATCTACAGTTCTGTCGATCTCTTGATTGCCAGCGGTCTAGTTGCCTTCAAAAAGAAGGGGCTCGTCGTTCACCCAGACTACTGGGAAGAAGCCACTGGGAAGCACGTCGCACCAGAGTCTCCTCCTGTCGAAGAAGTTCAGCCCTCTGAGCACAAGTCCAACAATGGACACCACTCACGCAGGTTCGGCGCATCGAAGCTTGACGAGGACAAAGTAAGGTACATTCGATGGGCGTATCCTTTGGGTCTAGAGACTCATCTATCACTCGCTGAAAGATTTGGCGTCTCCGAAGGAACAATCTGGCATGTCATCCACCGTAGAACTTGGAAGAACATACCCGACGCTCCACTTACGTCATCTGGTCGTAAGTCATAGGCACCACTGAAGTCCCGCTCCACCAGCCGTCAATGGTGAGCGGGGCTTCAGTGCTTCCGGTCCACACCTTGAAGTTGGCCTGTGCGTTCTTCGTCGCCGAGACAGAATCTGTCACGCCCACCGAATCGGAGAGCGTCTTAATTATACTGCGAACCGAAGCGATTGCATCGCTAAGGTTCGCCGTGTCTGCGTTGGCCTTGGTGATCGCCTTCAGTAGCGTGAGCAAATCGGAGATGCCAGCGTTGTCTGACAGGTTCTGCGTGGCGTTACCCTGGAAGCTGCTACTGGCAGCGTCGCTGCCGCCAGCTGTATCCGTCAGGGCGGCATTGACAGCCTTGACAATGCTTGTGGTGTCAGTGATACCAGCGTTGTCAGCGAACAGCTCTTCGTCTAGCAGGACCCAAGTCTCTGTAGCGCCAATGCTCTCACTAAGGCTGACCGCCATAACGCGAGCCTGATCAACGGTTACCGAGTCAGTGGCATTGATGACTTCGTTCGTGCCCTGCGTAAACAGGCGCTGCAGATCTGCGGTAGCAGTGTCGGTGCCGTTGGCGATATCCGAAGGACTCTGACTAATCTGCCCCTGGAAGAATACGCTGACCGAGTCAGTGATGCTCGCTGCGTCATCCTGAGTCTCGACAAAGCTCTGGATCGCTGTGACTGCATCCGTGATTCCGGCAGAATCGCCAGCGGTCTTGAGGTACTCAGTCCATCCTATGACAGAGTCTGTGATGCCAGCGCTGTCGCCGATAGTGACAATATCAGCGATGGAAGCCTGCGTAGCGTCAGTGACGCCAGCGCTGTCGCCAATGCTGATGACATAGTCGCGCGTGACTGAAACAGCATCCGTTGCACCTGCGCTGTCGGCAGGTGCGTTGGTGTAGTTCGTACCAGTGTTAGCAGGGATCGCATACGCCGTGCCAACGTTGCTAACAGGTGTCGGGTAGGTCAGCGAGG
>Ga0308176_10000360_pt1 | contig 29858 bp, 33 predicted proteins | sample PhyCR2_3_FD_203890 | JGI IMG/M metagenome (GOLD analysis project Ga0308176, IMG submission 203890) | Soil microbial communities from UC Gill Tract Community Farm, Albany, California, United States - DLSLS.C.R2 | ecosystem: Environmental > Terrestrial > Soil > Agricultural land | place: USA... | reverse complement strand
TCCCGCTGCGCGGACTGGACCCGGACGATCCCCGGGACTGACAGATCCGGACACTGGAACGGAGGCTGCGACGATGACGGGGACAACGCCGGACTCCACTCAGCCAGGCCGGTCAACCGCGGCAGAGCAGGCCGCCGCAGCAGGCGAGAACGCGCCGGCACCGCCGAAGGCACCGGCGGAGCAGAGGGCCGCCGTACGGAACCCGGCAGGGGACCAGGCGGCTGCCGCCCGGGAGGTGGCAGGGGACCAGGCGGCTGCCGCCCGGGAGGTGGCAGGGGACCAGGCGGCTGCGAGCCCGAGAATCACGGCAGCCCCCGGCGACGCGCAAGCTGCCGCCGCCGATCCGCGTGCGGAGCAGGAGGCGGCAGCAGGGGCGCAAGCGGCGGCAAGGTCGGAGACGCCGGGGTCGGCGGCGGATCGGCAGGGGGCGGCTGGGCAGGCGGCGGCTGGGCAGGCGGCGGCTGAGCAGGCGGCGACGGAGGAGGAGTATCCGGCGGGGTGGGAGGCCGATGTTGTCGTCTCCGACGGCGGGGTGGTGCATCTGCGGCCGATCCGGCCGGAGGACGCGGACGCGATCGTCGCGTTCCACGGCAAGCTCTCGGAGCGCACCCGCTACCTGCGGTACTTCGGGCCGTACCCGCGGATCCCGGCGCGAGACCTGCACCGCTTCACGCACGTCGACCACCGCAACCGGGTGGCGCTGGTGGCGGTGCTCGACGAGGAGATCATCGGGGTCGGCCGGTACGACCGGCTCGGCAGCACGGGGAGTCCTGACGCCGCCGACGCGGAGGTCGCGTTCGTCGTGGCCGACGCGCACCAGGGTCGCGGGATCGGCTCGATCCTGCTCGAGCATCTCGCCGCGGCGGCCCGGGAACGCGGGATCAAGCGGTTCGTCGCCGAGGTGTTGGCGGAGAACTCGCGGATGGTCAGGGTGTTCACCGACGCCGGCTACTCTGCGAAGTACGAGTACGACTCCGGGGTCGTGCACCTGACGTTCCCGATCGCGCCGACCGAGCAGTCCCGCGCGGTCGCGTTCGAGCGGGAGCGCCGCGCGGAGGCCCGGTCCATCGAGCGGATGCTCACGCCCGGGTCGGTCGCGGTCATCGGCGCCAGCACCGACCCGAAGAAGATCGGGCACGTCGTCTTCGCCAACCTCATGGCGTACGGGTTCGCCGGGCCGGTGTATCCGGTGCATCCGGACGCTCGCCACGTCGGCGGCGTGCGGGCGTACCCGACGGTGCTCGACGTGCCGGACGACGTCGACCTCGCGGTGGTCGCCGTCCCCGCGCCAGGTGTCGTGGACGTCGTCGAGCAGTGCGGGCACAAGGGCGTGCGCGGTGTGGTCGTGATGTCCGGCGGTTTCTCCGAGCGGGACACGAGCGCCGACCAGGGCGGCGGCGGCAGGGAACTGGAGCGCGAGCTCGTCGCGGTCGCCCGTGTCCATGGCATGCGCGTCGTCGGGCCGAACTGTCTCGGCGTCGTCAACGCCGACCCGTCGATACGGCTGAACGCGACGATCGCGCCGCAGGCGCCCGGCCGCGGCCGCGTCGGCTTCTTCTGCCAGTCCGGCGCCCTGGGCGTCGCGATTCTCGCGGCGGCGAAGCGGTGGGGGCTCGGGCTGTCGACGTTCGTCAGCGCCGGCAACCGCGCCGATGTCAGCGGCAACGACCTGCTGCAGTACTGGGCGCAGGACCCGGCAACCGACGTCGTCCTGCTCTATTTGGAGAGCTTCGGCAACCCGCGGAAGTTCGCCCGGCTGGCGCGGCGGGTCGCGCGCAGCAAGCCGGTCGTCGCGGTGAAGACGGGCCGGTACGCGGCGGCGACGCCGGCGTTGGCCGGCCGGGCGGTGCCGGTGCCGGAGGAGCGGCTGCAGGCGCTGTTCGAGAAGTCGGGCGTCATCCGGGTCGACACGCTCACCGAGCTGTTCGACGTGGCCCAGCTGCTCGCGTACCAGCCGCTGCCGCCGGGGTCGCGGGTCGCAACGGTCACCAACTCCAGCGCGCTCGGCGTGCTGGTTGCGGATGCGTGTGCCGCGGCCGGCCTCGACGCCGGCGGCACCGTTGACGTCGGGCCTGACGCTGACGTGCCCACGTTCATGGCCGGCGTGCGGGAGGCGGTCGACCGGGCCGACGCCCTGGTCGCGGTGTTCGCGCCCGCGCTGGCAACGCCGGGAGACGACTACGCACGGGCGCTCGCGGAGATCGCCGCCACGTCACGGGTGCCGGTGCTCACCACGTTCCTCGGCACCGAGGGTGTGCCGGCGCCGCTGCGTCGTTTCAGTGACGACCGACCGGGCGAGGCGGTGCGCGGATCCGTGCCGTCGTATCCGACGCCCGAGCGGGCGGTGCGGGCTTTGGCCGCCGCGACCCGGTACGCGGCGTGGCGCCGGCGGCCCACCGGTGCGCTGCCCCAACTGGACGGCATCGATCCGGCAGCAGCCCGCGCGATCGTCGAGCAGGCGCTGGCGACCGCTGCCGGCGGCCGGCAGCTCACGCCGGACGAGTCACGCCGGCTGCTGGCCGTCTACGGGCTGCCGGTGGTCGAGTGGCGGATCGTGACCGGCGCGGACCAGGCAGCGGAAGCGGCCGAGCAGCTGGGCTACCCCATCGCGGTCAAGGTGACCGCGCCGGCGCTGCTGCACCGGCAGGACCTCGGCGCGGTCAGGCTCGACCTTGCTGACGCGACCGCCGTGCGGTCGGCAGTCACCGCGCTGGCCCAGCTAACTGGGCACGATGCACCGGTCGTCGTGCAGCGGATGGCGGCGCCAGGCGTCGCGACGGTCGTCGAGGTGCTCGACGATCCGACCTTCGGCGCGCTGGTCTCGTTCGGCATCGGTGGGCTGGCGACCGAGCTGCTCGGCGACCGGGTGTACGCACCGGTGCCGATGACCGACCGGGAGGCGGCAGAGCTGGTCGCCGCTCCGCGGGCGGCGCCGTTGCTCGCGGGCTACCGCGGTTCCGAGCCGGTCGACACCGCCGCTCTCCAGGACCTGCTGCTGCGGGTCTCCCGGCTGGCCGAGGATCTGCCCGAGGTGCTCGGGCTCCAGCTCAACCCGGTGTTGGTGGCCCGGCACGGCCTCGCCGTGCTGAGCGCGACTGTCACGGTGGGGCCGCCGACCTCCCGGGTCGAGCCGGGACCGCGTCGGTTGCAGGCCTGACTGCGACCACGGGGTCCGCCGACCTCCCGGGGTGGACCGGGACCCCGCCGGCTGCGGGCCTGACCGGTGAGGGGCCGACCTCCCGGGGTCGGCCGGGGATTGCGCTGGCTGCAGGGCCGGAAGACGACGAAGGCCCTCACCCCGAATCGGGGTGAGGGCCTCCGAGAAGTCCTACTGGACGTAGTCGCGCAAGACGTTCGACCGGGAGGGGTGGCGCAGCTTCGCCATCGTGTCCCGCTCGATCTGCCGGATCCGCTCCCGGGACAGGCCAAACGCCTTCCCGATCTCGTCCAGCGTGCGGGGCCGGCCGTCGTCCAGCCCGTACCGCATCCGCAGCACCTGCCGCTCCCGGCTCTCCAGGGTCGACAGCACCGCGTCGAGCTGCTCGCGCATGAAGCCGAACTCGACCGCGTCCTGTGCGTCGGCGGCGTCGGTGTCCTCGATGAAGTCGCCGAGCTGGGCGTCCTCGTCGTCGCCGACGGTCTGGTCCAGCGAGACCAGATCCCGGCCGTACTGCAGGAGCTCGGTCACCCGGTGCGGGGTGATGTCCAGCTCCAGACCCAGCTCCTCCTCGGTCGCGTCGCGGCCGAGCTGCTGGTGCATCATCCGGCGCGTCCGCTCCAGCTTGTTGACCTGCTCGACCAGGTGGACGGGCAGCCGGATGGTCCGGCCCTGGTCGGCCATCGCCCGGGTGATCGCCTGCCGGATCCACCACGTCGCGTAAGTCGAAAACTTGAAGCCCTTGGTGTAGTCGAACTTCTCGACCGCGCGGACCAGACCCAGATTGCCCTCCTGGATGAGGTCGAGGAACGGCAGACCGTGGCCGGTGTAGCGCTTGGCCAGCGACACGACCAGCCGCAGGTTGGCCTGCAGCAGGTGCTCCTTGGCCCGGCGCCCGTCGACGGCGAGGGCATGCAGGTCGCGGCGCTTGGCCGGGGTCAGCTTGGTGTTCGGGTCGCCCAGCAGGTGGTCGGCGTAGAGCCCGGCCTCGATCCGCTTGGAGAGCTCGACCTCCTGCTCCGCGTTGAGCAGCGCGACCTTGCCGATCTCGTTGAGGTAGACCCGGACCAGGTCGGCGGACAGGGCCGCGGACTGCTCGTCCAGGTCGGGAAGCCGCTCGTCGACCTCGGCGCCGGAGTCGACGGCGACAGACGGGTCGGAACCGGCCGCGTCCGGCCGCGCCGTGGGCCGGTGCGTGCGGTGCGGCCGCGACATGATGCGCGGCTCCACCGACGCGCGGCGGCGCGGCGTGGCAGAATCGGTGCGAGGAAGCGTCACGGAACAAACTCCCGGGTCGGGTTCGGTGCTACGGCTATATCAACGCCCTGTAGTACGCGATGTTCCCGCCCCGAGTTCGCTGACGCGTGTCCTCAGGCTCCTCACAGCCCGAGCGCTGTTCATCCGCTGCTTTGCATGGTCACAGCGGCCCTGTGCGAACGAATGAGATGAAAATCACAGTGGCAGCGACGCGAGGTCGTCCTGCACGACCTGGCGATCTTCGGCGTCGTTGACGTTCGCCAGGGCCGCCTCGGCGGCAGCGCGCGATGCCAGCGCCGATTCCCGCTGACCCGCCACCAGGTACGCCCGGGCCAGGCCCTCATGCGCGGATGCGATCAACCAGTCGGGAACAGCGCTAGCGGTCGCGATTTCCAAGCAGCGGCGAGCGTGGTGCAGCGCGGGCTCGGCCCGGCCCAGCACGGAGTAGACGCGCGCGCACTGCCACTCGCCGATGGCGAACTGTTCGGGTCCGCCGACCTGGCCCCAGTGGTAGCGGGACGCGTGCGCGGCGTGCACCATCCGGTCGTCGTCCTCGGTGGTACGGCCGGTCTGTTCCAGCAGCGTCCAGACCAGGTTGAACAGGTCGGCGGCCAGCTGCCGTTCGGAATCCGGCAGGCTGGCCGACTCCGTTCGGGCGGCAGCGGTCGTGTCGGGCATGTCGTCTCCTTCGATGAGGTGTACGAGGCCGTGCAGGATTCGTTGATCACGGGCCAGCCGCGCTTCGATGTCGCGGCGATACGAGATCAGCAGCTCGCGGCCGCCGTCGGACGCGGCCAGCACGGCTCGGATCGCGGGCAGAGGGAGGTCGAGCTCCCGCAGCCGCCGGATCCGGCGGGCGGGCTCCAGCTGGTCGGGTGAGTACCAGCGGTGCCGGGTCGCGGAATCGGTCCGGGCCGGCGAGAGCAGGCCGAGCGCGTCGTAGTGCCGCAGCGCCTTCACGGTCAGCCCGGCCAGGCGGGCGAACCGGCCGATCGGCAGCATCGCCGCCGTGTGACCGGTCGGCGTGCCATACGCACGGTTTCCGGGCTGGAGGTCCACGTCAGGGACCGTAGGACCTCCAGCAGGGGGAGTTGCTAGCTCACCTCGAGAAGAACCGTGAACGGCCCGTCGTTCACCGAGGCGACCTGCATCGCCGCGCCGAAGACGCCGGTCTGCACCGGCGCGCCGCGCGAGCGCAGCTCGGCCACCACGGCGTCGACCAGTGGTGCGGCGACCGGTCCCGGCGCGGCGGCCACCCAGCTCGGCCGGCGCCCCTTGCGGGTGTCGCCGTAGAGGGTGAACTGGCTGATCACGAGCAGCGGTGCACCGATCTCGGCGGCCGATCGCTCCTCGCGCAGGATCCGGAGCTCGTGCACCTTGCGCGCCATCGTCGCAGCCGCAGCCGGAGTGTCCGAATGCGTCACACCGAGCAGCACGAGCAGTCCCGGCCCGATCTCCCCGACCACTGCGTCGTCGACGGTGACACTTGCCGACAGGACCCGGGAGACCACCGCACGCACCCGCGGGACACTAGTGCGCATGGGTGGACCGGCCGGCACGGAGCTCGCGGACTACCGACAGCGGGTCGCCGAGATGTACCTCGCCGAACCGCGCGGGGGCGCGGACGGGTTGGCGTCGTTCCGGGCAGCGCGGGACGAGCTGTTCCTCACCCACCCGGTTTCGGCGCTCGACGAGCGGCAACGCCAAGCGGGAATCCCGCCGGTGTACTTCGGTCGCAATCCCGATCTGGTCGTCCGTGTTCCGCTCATCCCGGTCGACGACGGCGAGCAGGTCGCGATGGACACCGGCGGCGAGGACGGGATCCTGCACTATCGCCGGATGGGGCGGTTCCCGACGCCGGTGGGGGAGCTGACCCTGTTCTGGCTGCTCGGGTACGGCGGCGGGCTGTTCCTGCCGTTCCGGGACGCGACCGGCGCGAGCACCACGTACGGCGGCGGTCGCTATCTCACCGACACGATCAAGGGAACGTTCGGCCGCGGGGTGACGCTCGATGCGGACGGTCGGAACGCGGTGCTCGACTTCAACTACGCCTACAACCCGTCGTGCGCGTACAACTCGGCGTACCTCTGCCCGCTCGCGCCGCGGGAGAACTGGCTGGACGCGCCGGTCGAGGCCGGCGAGCTGCGCTATCCCGCCCCTAGATGAGGCCGGGAGCCGACAGGCGTGGCGGCGCGTACGCATGCACGCTGATCGCCTCCATCGTGCCGCGGTTCTGCACAGAGTGAACGCGGTCGGCACCGTGCGAGGCCGACGATCCCGCCGGGCGGACGATCCGCTTGGTGCGACCCCGGTGGTCCGTCCACGTCTCGGTCAGCTCGCCGTGCAGGACCGTGTACGCGCCGATCGCGCCTCCGTGGTCGTGCTGTTCGGTGCCCTGCCAGAGCGTCCAGGTCAGCAGCCAGACCTCGACCTCCCTTGTCAGCGCGAGCCGCAGGTGCCAGCGCTCTGCCCGGTCGAATCGGGCCGTCTGATGCAGCTCCTCCGCTGCGCGGGTCGCGAAGCGCCTGGTCAGGCGGGCGAGGTCACGCTCGGACCAGCGCTCGCGCGGGGCGAGCACGCCGGCGAGCGCCCGCACCCCCGCGACGGATGGGTCCGCGTAGGGAAGTTCGACGCCGTGATCGAGTGAGAGGGTCACGATGACTCCTCCGAACTTGGCACGATCCTTACTCTACGGAGGCGGTAGGAATCAGGAAACCCCGCTCGGCCAGAGCCCGCGCCATGTCCTCGACCTGATCCGCGTCGATCCCGTACGCGAGCTCGAGGACGACGGCGATCTCCCGCAGCGGCCGGGTGCCGTCACAACCGGCGACCAGGGCGGCGACCGCCGGGTCGACCGGAGCGGTCCAGCGCAGGCCAGCCGGCTGTCGCAGCCGCTGGGTGGTCATCGCCCAGCCGTCCGGCCCCGGAGAGGCGGTCTGCTCCAGTTGCAGGCCGGGCGCTCGGTCGAACCGAACGGCACCGGCGTCGATGCCGCGCAGCGCGTCCAGCCGGTCGAACCAGGCGGCCACCTCCGGGCCGACCGGCTCGTCGATCGGCTGCGGGACCTCCTCGATCCGTACGGTCGGCCGGTCGGCGCCGGACTTGCGCAGGGTCACCAGGCCGAAGCCGATCGCCTCGACGCCGCCGGCGGCGAACCAGTCGAGCCAGCGGGAGTAGCGCGCCTCGTAGGCCGGCGAGCTCTTCTCGCCGGCGTCGGCGAGCCAGAGGGCCGCGTACTGGGAGGGATCTGCGACCTCCCGCTGCCATACCCACGCGTCGCAGCGGAGCCCGTCGAGCCAGCCCGCCAACCGGTCCTCCCAGGACTCGCCGCGGCGGTGGATCCAGTTCGCCAGCAGTTGGCATCGGCCGCCGTCGGTGAGTACGTCGGGCGCCCGCCGGATCAGCTGGCGGCTCACCTCGTCGCCGGCCAGACCGCTGTCCCGGTATGCGAAACCGCCGTCGCCGGGGCCGACGATGAACGGTGGGTTCGACACGACGAGGTCGAAGCGGCGCCCTTCGACCGGTGCGAGCAGGTCGCCCTCGATGAGCTCCCAGTGCAGTCCGTTCAGGCGGGCCGTCAGTCGAGCCATCGCCAGCGCGCGGGGGAGCACATCGGTGCCGGTGACGGCACCGGCGTGCTGGGACAGATGCAGGGACTGGACGCCACAGCCCGTGCCGATGTCGAGCGCTGTGGCGACAGGGCGGCGGATGGTGGCGGAGGACAGCGTGAGGGAGGCTGGGCCGACACCGAGGACGTGATCGGGTCGGACCGGGCCGTGGCGGACATCGGTACCGAGATCCGCGACCACCCACCAGCTTTCGTACGGGCGGAGGTCGATGGCGGCGCGGTAGCGGTCACCGTCCGGCTCCAGCAGGACGCCCGCGATCGCCGGAGCCTCCGCGACCGGGAGCGCGGCGTGCACGGCGGCGGCCGGCTCGGTCGAGCCGAGGAGGAACAGGCGGACCAGCGTCTCCAGCGGCGAGCCGCCGGTGGTGGCGCGCAGTCCCGGCACGCGCTCGGTCCGGGCCAGGGCGCCGGCCGCCTCCTCGCCGAGCAGGTCGACGACCGCCTCGGCCGTGTAACCGGCAGCGCGGAGCGCCTCAGCCAGCCGATCGGCATCCGCATCGGACAGGAGCGGCGCGACCGCCTCCGGATCCGTCGGTCCGGCACGCGGTGGCGCGTCCGCCTCCTGGTCCGGCTCCCGCGGCCCGGCCCGTCGGGAACGGCTCTGTGGCAGGCCAGGGCGCGGCGGGTCAGTCGGCACGCGGTCATCGTGCCGCGCTTTCGCGCAGCAGGTGAGGCCTGGGTCCAGAGCGGCGGGGCGCATCGGCGGGCGGATCGGGGGGTGGCGCAGGGGGAGACCGGCGGCTGGATCGGGGGAGCAGCGGGTGAGCCCTGGGTGGGGAGCGGCGGGGTTGGGTGCGCTGGTGCGGGCTGGGGATCAGGGGTTCGTATGGATGCGGGTGGGAGTGATGAGGACGGCGGTGCGGCGCTCGGCGACCATCGCTCGGTCGTACTCGTCGAAGTCGGGATGTTGCCCGCCCGCCGCGATGTAGATGTCGCGCAGCAGCAGTCGCAGGCCCTCGGCGTCGAGGGTGAGGCCGTGGTCGTCCGGGCCGGCCAGCTCGGTCGGGCCGGAGACGCCGACCCACCGCCAGCCCGAGCGGAACACGAGCGTCGCCCGCGGCGTGGCCCGCAGGTTCCGGAGTTTCGCCGTATTGCCCTGTGAGACCAGCGCGACGACCGGATTCCCGGTCTGCGGATGCGTCAGGATGCCGGCGTTCACGACCGAGACGCCGGGCTCGCCGTCCGGGCGGGTCGTCACGAGGACGGCCAGCCAGTGCTCGGCGGGGGCGAGGCTCCGGATCGCGTCCAGTCCGTCCTCGATGGTCGTCATCCGATTGCCTCCTCGGTCGGCGCGGCGTCGAACACCGCCAACGGTTCCAGCGCGGCCCGCTCCTCGGAGGTGAGCCGGAGGGGTCGGCCGTCGCGGGCCTGCACGACGACCGACTCACCGAGCGCAGCGCACTGCCCGTTCTCGAACAGCCCGTGCGCGACGGCGTACGAGGCGCCGCCGAGCCGGCCGACCGCCGCGGCTACCGTCACCGTGCTTGGATACGGCACCTGCTGCAGGTAGTCGATCTGGATACTGACCAGCAGCAACTGCAGACCTGGCGGCGGATCGAGCAAGCGGGCAGCGCCGGCAACGCGATGGTTGAGCTGCGCCCGGCTCTCCTCGAACCACCGCGCGACGGTCACGTTGTTCACGTGCCGGTTGGTGTCGACGTCGCCGTAGAGGGACCGGGTCTCGAACCGCAGCGGGTAGTTCTCGAGCGCCAACCGCCGCTTGTCCTGGCGCAGTCTGCTCATCGTCAGCGCAGTCTGCCAGCAGGGGGTCCAAGGCTGTCGGAGGGTGACGCTAGCCTGCGCGAATGGGTCTCATGCTCAGCCAGCAGCCGGAGGCGGACGCCCTGCTCGACCGGGACCCGCTGGCGCTCGTGATCGGAATGGTGCTCGACCAGCAGGTGCCGCTGGAGAAGGCGTTCTCCAGCCCGTACGTGCTGGCGGAGCGGTTGGGACACGTGCCGGACGCGGCCGAGATCGCCGCGATGCCGGAGGACGACTTGGTCGCGATCTTCTCGAAACCGCCGGCGTTGCACCGGTTCCCCGGCTCAATGGCCAAGCGGGTGCAGGCGATGTGCCGAGCGGTCGCCGACCAGTACGACAACGATGTGACGCGGATCTGGACAGACGCCACGGACGGGCGCGACCTGTTGCGGCGAGTCGGTGCGCTGCCTGGCTTCGGCAAGCAGAAGGCGCAGATCTTCGTCGCGCTGCTCGGCAAGCAGTACGGCGTGGACGTCGCCGGCTGGCGTGAGGCGGCTGGCGACTACGGACCAGAGGGCACGTACAAGTCCGTCGCCGACATCCGGGACGCCGACTCGCTGGCCCGGGTGCGCGACTACAAGAAGCAGGTCAAGGCGGCGGCCAAGGCAGGCAGCTGACCCGCTCCGGCGCCGATGGTTAAAGGCCAGGTCAAGGACGGAACAAGGCGCTGCGTGCCGATCCGCGCGGGTGGGTGACTCGCGCGTGTGCGGGGGTGCGCGTATCCCCTCGCGGTGACACGATGGAGTTGTCCCGCGCTGATGCGGCGCCGGACGGGGAGGCGTTGCCAGTGACGATCGGCCGGGACAGCGACAGCGAGCCGGTGCTCATCACCGAGGCCCAGCCGAGCCTGGACGAGCAGTTGTCCGCCCGCCGCACCAAATACCTGATCATGATGAGCGTCCGGGTCGTGTGCCTGGTGCTGGCCGCGACCTTCTACCACACGCCCTGGCTGATGGCGATCTTCGTCGTCGGTGCGGTCGCGCTGCCGTGGATGGCGGTCCTGATCGCCAACGACCGGCCGCCGAAGAAGGCGATGAAGGTGAACCGGTTCGGCGGTCACCCCGAGCGGAGCCGGGCGATCACGCCGGCCGCAAGCGACAGCCGTGTCATCGAAGGTTGAGGCTCGTTCGAGTTAGCTTCACGGTGTCTCGCATCGAGTGGGCCTTTCCTGATAGCAGAGAAGATCGCCCACGGCACTGAATTGATGCATACTGCTCCACGCCTGATACAGCCAAGCTTGAATCCTCTGACGAAACTCAGCGCGTGCCGCCATCTCCGAACCCTTCCGTCCAGAGGCGACGCCTGTCCTTCGGTGCCGTGGTCCGGGCCAAGCGCAAATCGCTCGGCCTGTCCCAGGAGAAGCTCGCCGAGAAGGCGGGTTGCGACCGGCAGTCGATCAACCGGGTCGAGAACGCCGCGTACTCGCCGTCGCTCGACCGGGTCTTCAAGCTGGCTGACGCGCTCGGCATGAGCCTGTCGGACCTGTTCGACGAGTTCGACCGCGTCGATGCCACCGCCCCGAACCAGAACGGCTCGACCGCGCGGGACGTCCCGCGCCAGGCCGCCGCTCAGGTGGGGGACCGGGCAGCGTCCGGCTGAGCCGGTAGCGACTCTCGTACGGCGGCGGGTCTCCACCCGCCGCCGTACGCGTATCCGTCGAGCTGCGCCCGCTCCGCGATCAGGACGCGTCGGCGCGTAGCGAGTCGGCCGCGCGTGCTGCTTCGTAGAGCACCCCGGCGAGGTCACGCTCGTCCCCGCCGCGGGCCGACTCGAGCAGCCGGCCGATCGTCGACCAGTCGTCGAGCACACAGGCAAGGTGCCGGGCCACGTACGACGGCATCCGCAGCACCACGGCCGGTGCCGGCCCGCCCTCGTCCGGGTCCCAGGTCCCGTCGCCGTCGACGCTGACGTCCACGACGTCCTCGACCAGCCACCGGCGGGCGTCCGGGGATTCCGGGAAGGACCGGAGCTCGCGGGGGTGTAGGTGCTCGACCGTCACGCTGAGCGAGCATGCCGGTGCACCGGGCTAGTGTCCAGCGGTCCGGCGGAATTCACCCACCGGCGGGAGAGCCGGTTGCAGGGAGTGGCACCATCGAGGGATGACCACCCCGCAGACCCCCGGGCCCGGCATCGCCGTCGAGGAGCGCATCGAGACGCGCCCGGACCGGGTGCTCCGGCCCGAGCCCGGCGACTCCGAGCGGTTCTCGCACTTCGTGCCGAAGGACAAGCTCATGGAGGCGCTGGTCAACGGCACTCCGGTGCGGGCGCTGTGCGGCAAGGTGTGGACACCGTCGCGGGACCCGAAGAAGTATCCGGTGTGCCCGGAGTGCAAGGAGATCTGGGAGAGCCTGCCGCCGGGTGACGACGGCGACGACCCCGACCGCTGACCGCCTCAGCGACCCCGCGGGTCCGGGCTGGTAGCTAGTCGGCCCGCTGAGGGTGGTCCGTCGGGTGCGAGCCGTCCGACAGTGAGGCGGGGTCGGCCGGCGGCTTGCCGGCTCGTCCGTCCGGGCGGGCGTGGTCCGGCGGTGTCGGCTGGGTCGATGGCCGGGTGCGGTCCGAGGGCGGGGGCGGCTCTGGCTGTGGGGAGTCGCCGGGATCCTCGCGGCGGCGGCGGGCGTTCGGGCGGCGGGTGCGGGTCGGCCAGGTCTGCTCGATGGTCGCGTTGAACTCCGCGCCGAGCAGGACGGCCAGCGCCAGGATGTAGAAGAACAGCAGCGCGCCGATCGGTGCGGCCAGCGCACCGTAGGTCAGGCCGCTGTCGACGACGAAGTCGATGTATGTACGCAGCCCGAACGTCCCGCCGACGAACACCAGCGCGGCCAGCGCCGCCCCCGGGAGCCCGCGCCGCCACGGCAGCCGCCGCGGCGGGGCGACGTGGTAGAAGGTGACCAGCCCGACGAGCAGCAGCACCGCGACCAGCGGCCAGTACGTGGCTTGGACGATGGTTTGCACGTCACCCTGTGCGGATCTCGGGAAGAAGTGCACCAGCCGCCCCGGTCCGATCACCATCACCGGCAGCAGGACGATGCCGATCACGACGGTGAGCAAGTAGAGGCCGAGTGCCAGCAGCCGGCTCTGCACCGCGCCACGCAGATCGCGCATGCCGTACGCGATGGTCACCGTGTTCACGAAGGTCGCCGTCGCTGACGAGCCGGCCCAGAGGGCGAGCAGGAACCCGAAGCTGATGACGTCGGCGCGACCACGGCGGAGCACCTCGTCGATCGTCGGCGCGATGATCTGGTCGACGACGCTCGGGGCGAACGCCCGCCGGGACCCGTCCAGCAGCGACGCCTCGACCTGGTTGATCGTCGTCGCGCCGAGGAACCCGGACAGGTAACCGATGCTGCCCAGCAGTCCGAGGAACAGCGGCGCCAGCGACAGCAGCTGCCAGAACGCCGCCTCGGCGGACAGCCCGAGGACGCGGTCGTCCCAGGCCTTGGCCACGGTGCTGCGGAGTACCGACACGTGCTGCTGGCGAGCCACCGGACGCGCAACCTCCTTGACCGCCCCGGCGGCGCGCCGCGGGCGGTTCGAGCCCCGCTGCAACACCTGGCGCACGGCAAGGACAGACGCGCGCCCTCGCCGCGACACCGGGTCCCGGGTGGCGGTCATCACCCCGAAGTGTGCCCCCGCCGGGTTGCGAGGACACGCCTGACCCCTGCGGCGCGCCGGACGACACAGGAGCAGCGCCGGGCCAGTCCGGCTGAGCGCCCCGCCGCGCCGGACGACACCCGAGCAGCGCCGGGCCAGCCCGGCTGAGCGCCCCACCGCGCCGGCAGCGCCGTTGGGCGACACCGGTCCGGCGAGCCGTCGCGCCTGCGGCTCGGAGGCGACCGGCGCGGGTAGGGTTGCCGGGCCCTCGTCGGGGAGTCCCCGCCGAGGGTGCTCGCTGTCCGCATCGTGTTGAGGGGGCCCGTGACCGTCGCTGGGATGCCTGCTGAGCCGGCTTCAGGGACGCCACCGCTGCGGACATGGCAGCGCCGCGCACTCTCGGCGTATCTACTGCGCCGGCCGGCGGATTTCCTTACCGTGGCGACGCCCGGCGCAGGCAAGACGACCTTCGCGTTGCGGGTGGCGGTGGAACTGCTCGCCGACCGGACCGTCGCCGCGATCACCGTCGTCACCCCGACCGAGCACCTGAAGAACCAGTGGGCGCTGGCGGCCGCCCGGCTCGGGATCCCGCTCGACCCCACGTTCCGCAACGCCGACGGCGCCACCGCTCGGGACTTCCGCGGCGCGGTCGTGACGTACGCCCAGGTGGCCGCGGCGCCAGCGCTGCACCGGGCGCGCACCGGCAACCGGCGCACGCTCGTCGTGCTGGACGAGGTGCACCATGCCGGCGACGCACTGTCCTGGGGCGAGGCGGTGCGCGAGGCGTTCGAGCCGGCGGCCCGGCGGCTGGCGTTGACCGGCACGCCGTTCCGCTCGGACGAGAACCCAATCCCGTTCGTCCGGTACGAGCCGGAGCCGGACGGGGCGATTCGGTCGGCGGCCGACCACGCGTACGGGTACGGCGAGGCGTTGCGGGACGGCGTGGTCCGGCCGGTGATCTTCCTGGCGTACTCCGGCGAGGCCCGGTGGCGGACCCGGGCCGGGCTGGAACTGTCCGCGCGGCTGGGCGAGCCGGGAACGGCCGAGCACGTCGCGCGGGCCTGGCGGACCGCGCTCGACCCGGCCGGGGACTGGGTGCCGGCCGTGCTGCGGGCGGCCGACCAGCGGCTGTCCCAGGTCCGGAGCGCGATGCCGGACGCCGGCGGGCTGGTCATCGCCACCGACCAGACGGCGGCGCGGGCGTACGCGGCGATGATGCGGGAGGTCACCGGCACCGCGCCGGCGCTCGTGCTGTCCGACGACCGCGGGTCCACCGCGCGCATCGCCCGGTTCGCCGAGTCGGACGAGCGGTGGATGGTCGCGGTGCGGATGGTGAGCGAGGGCGTCGACGTTCAGCGGCTGGCGGTCGGGGTGTACGCGACCTCGGCCTCGACGCCGCTCTACTTCGCCCAGGCGATCGGGCGGTTCGTCCGGGCCCGGCGGGCGGGGGAGACCGCGTCGGTGTTCCTGCCGTCGGTGCCGCCGCTGCTGCGGCTGGCCGGCGAGCTGGAGGCGGTCCGCGACCACGTCCTCGGCCGGCGCCGGTCCGACTCCGACGAGGACGGCTGGGGCGAGGACGGCTGGGAGGACGACCTGCTCGCCGCGGCCCGGGCCGCCCGGGACGAGCGGACCGACGACGACAAGGCATTCATCGCGCTGGGCGCGTCCGCGCACCTTGACCAGGTGATCTTCGACGGCGCGTCGTTCGGCACAGGGGCGACGCCGGGCACGCCGGAGGAGGAGGACTACCTGGGGTTGCCCGGGCTGCTCGACCCGGAGCAGGTGGCCACGCTGCTGCGGGCCCGGCAGGCCAAGCAGGTCGCGCTGCAGAAGAAGGCGCCGCCGGCGGTGACCGCGCCGGTCACGCCGCCGCCGATGGCTACCCACGAGCGCCGGGCCGCGTTGCGCAAGCAGCTCAACGCGCTGGTGGCCGCGCACCACCACCGCACCGGCCGGCCGCACGGGGCGATCCACAACGAGCTGCGCCGGCAGTGCGGGGGACCGCCGACGGCCGTCTGCACCGTCGAGCAACTCGAGCAGCGCATCGCGACGATCCAGTCGTGGTGAGTCGCTCAGTCGATCCTCATGAGCGGGCCGGACCAGCCGGCCAGGCAGTCCATCACTGCTGATCGACCGCCCTCCCAGGACCGGCGCCGGTCCGTCCCGGGTACGGTCTCGGGCGGGTCGTGGACCCGCGGTGCGGGGACGTTATATCATCATCGACCGGTACGCCACTATTGACCGGACTCGGGTGGTTTTGATGGCAGACGGCTTCGAGGTCGACGTCGCGACGCTGCGGGCGCTGTCCGGCGAGCTGGCCTCGATCGGCGACAAGGTCGGCACGGCCCAGCACGGCCTGGACGGCCTCGGCGACGACCAGACCGGAGACGGCGACCTGACCGGCGCGATCCACCACTTCAAGGACAAGTGGGAATACTCGCTGAAGAAGATCAAGGAGACCGCGGAGAAGACGGGGGACAAGGTCACCTCGGCTGCCGATGGATACGAGCAGGTCGACACCGCGGTGGCGAACGCCGCGGCCGGGAAGTCGTGACCACGTCATGACCGAGCCCCAGCTGGCCATCGGCGTCGACCCGGCCGCGCCACGGCCGCCGATCGGCTTCCGGGTGGACGTGCCGGACGAGTTCAGCTCGCTCGACCTCGACCCGGCCACCTCGGACGCGTCGATCGAGGCGCTGCTGGACGAGCGGTCGGCGGCCGTGCCCGGTGCGGCCCGGCAGCGGTCGCGGGCCCGGCAGGTGCTGCAGCGGGTGGTGACCGAGCACCGCCAGGCCGGCGTGTTCCTGGCCTCCTTCCTGGCCGGGGCGGGGCCGTCGCCGGGGGAGATGATCGGCGCCAGCCTGACCCTGGCGTGGCGGCGGTTCGCCGGCGGGATCGACCTCGACGGGCTGGAGATCTACTTCCGGGACGACGACCCGGCGCCGGGGGAAGACCCGGCGCTGCGGGACGTGCGCCGGCTCGACCACCCGTACGGGGAGGCCGTGCGGGCGGTCAACCGCCAGCTGGTGCCGGTGCCGCTGACCTCACGCCGCCAGGAGGTCGTGCTCGTCCAGCATCTGGTGCCGGCGCCCGAGCCGGCCGAGGAGTGGCTGGCGGTCCTGACGTTCTCCACGCCGGACGTCGAGGGGCAGGCCGAGTTCGTCGATCTCGCCGGGCGGATCACGGGCACGCTGGAGTTCCTCGACGCCGACGGTTCCCCGCTGCCGCCGCCCGGTCCGCCGACCGGCACGATTGGCTTCGTCCCCGGCTAAGCGCGCGCCCACAGGCCCCGGAGGAGCCGGCCGAAGCCCGGTCGGCCGGAGGCCCGCCGTAGCCGGGGCAACGAGCAGCCGGCCGAAGGCGGCCGACCTGGGCATAGCGGGCCGGCGGGGGCCGGCTCCGAGCGCGGCGAGAGCAGAGCAGGCCGGTGGGGGCCGACTCGGAGCGGGGCGGCCGGGAGCAGAGCCGGCCGGTGGCCGGCTCAGGTCGGGCGGAGGATCAGGCGGAGATGACGACCTCGGCGTCGACGGCACGCAGCGCCTGGTCGTAGCGGCGGGTGTGGTGGCCGCAGAAGTAGAGCTCGCCCCCACCGGTGAGGGTCACCCGGGCGGTGGCGCGGGCGCCGCAACGGTCGCAACGGTCGGAGTCGGTCAGCACGGCGGCCACGGTGTCCGGGATCAGGGTCGGAGTCACGGGGCTCTCCCCTCTCGGCGGGCGCCCGGTCGGACGCGCTCTGCCTCTACCTTGCGCTGTCAATGTTCCCCCGGTGTTACGGGTCTAAGACACCGTGTGGACATATCGCACAAACCGGAGAATTTGCGCTACGCTCCTGCCCGACTCGGGAGGTGAGCATGGCGACACGGGAGTTTCCCGCGCTCGGGTTCGACCCCGCGCCGGGCGACACCGTCGCGGTCTCCGCCGCGGCGTCCGACGTACGGGGCGCCGGCAAGGTGTTCTCGGACGCGTCGGCGAACGTGTCCAAGCTCAACTCGTCGGCCTGGACCGGCGACGCGGCCGACGCCTTCCGGTCCCAGCTCAAGGACCTGCCCCGGGACCTCGACCTCGCCGCCCGCTCGCACCAGACGGCCGCGCAGACGCTCGTCGACTGGGGCACCGGCCTGTCCACGCGGCAGCGGCGGGCCGCCGACCTGGAGGCCAGAGCCGCCGACCTGCGCCGGCAGGAGCAGTCCGCGGTGGCGGAGGTGAACCGGCTGGCCGGGCAGACCGCGCCGTCCGGCAGCCCGGAGTTCGCCCGGCTCAAAGATCGGTACGACACGGCCCGCTCGCACGCCAATTCGGTCAGCTCGCAGCTCCAGGAGGTCATCGGTCAGGCCCGGCGGCTGCTCGACGAGCACCGCTCGGCCGCGTCGAGCGCCGCGGGCGCGATCGACAACGTCGCGAACGCGCCGTACAAGGAGCCGGGCTGGCTCTCCCGCGCGTGGGACTCGGTCAAGGGCTGGATCGCCGACCACGCCGACGTGCTGGCCGAGATCTCGACCGTGCTCAAGGGCGTGTCGGCGGTCCTCGGTGTGCTGTCGCTGGTGCCCGGCCTGCAGTTCCTCGCGCCGTTCGCGGTCGCGGCGGGCGCGATCGCGCTGGGTATCGACGTGGCGATCAAGCTGGCCACCGGGAAGGGGTCGTGGACGTCGATCGGGATCGACGCGGCGCTGACGTTCCTGCCCGGCGGGAAGATCCTGTCCGGCCTGAAGGGCGTGAAGGCCGCGGTCGCCGGCGAGCGCGGGCTGGTCGCGGGGGAGCGGGCACTGGTCGGCGGGGAGAGGCTGCTGGCCGAGGGCGAGGACCTGGCCGGCGTGGCCGGGGCGGCGCTCAAGGGCAACCCGACCACCGGGCTCGGCTCCACCGCCGTGCACCTGGGCAACGGCAGCAACAAGGTCGTCCAGCGGCTGTTCCCGGAGCTGTCCGGGACCAACCCGTTCGTCCGGCTCACCAAGGCCACCGACGGCGCCCACCCCAACGTCGCCGGCTGGGGCTTCAAGAACAACTGCCAGAGCTGCGTGCAGGCGGTCGACAAGCAGCTGTCCGGGCTGGCGAAGGACGCGCAGGCGGTCGAGCGGCTGCCGGGCGACGCGATGTCGAGCCCGCTGTGGAAGCAGCACATCGCCAACGGCGTCGGCACGAGCAACACGTTCACGTCGGTCGGCTCGTACGACGACATCATCACCGAGCTGCACAACGCCGGTGACGGGGCGCGCGGGATCATCCACGGGATGCGGACCGGCCCCGGCGGCGTGTCCGTCGCCGGTCACGTGTTCAATGTCGTGAACCGCAACGGCCGGGTGTTCTTCCTCGACGGGCAGACCGGGAAGCTTGCCTACCTGGAGAACTACTCCGGCGGCCTCGAGTTCCTGCGCACCAACTGAGGGATGGGAGCTGGGATGGAGCTGGCGGAGGCACGGGCCGCCGCCCAGGCGGAGCTGGACAGCTTCTCCTCGCCGGACAACCCGCTGCGCCTGGTCGACGACGCCGACGTCGCCGACGTGGGCTGGGGATGGGTGTGGGCCTGGAGCACCGCGCGCTGGTTCGAGACCCGCGACCCGGCCGACGCGCCGCCGCCGGGGGACGGGCCGGTGGTGGTGGTAAAGGAGACTGGCGAGACATTCCACCTCGGCTCCACGCCGGCGTTCGACCTGCAGCTGGCCGAGTACGCGAAGGACCGCGGCCTGCCGTCGCCGCCCCCGCTCGGCTGGTAGCGCGGTCCGGACACGCGACGAGGCCGCCCGGTGCGGTGTCCCGGGCGGCCTCGGCGGTGGCGATATGGAGAGCGGGGTCTCAGTCCTCGGCCGTCACGACCTCGGCCCCGACCTCGCGGATCGTCGTCTCGTACTCCCGAGCGTGGTGGCCGCAGAACACCAGGTCACCGCCGCCGGGCAGGACCACGCGGATCTTGGCCTGGGCACGGCAGCGGTCGCAGCGGTCTCCCGCGGACGGCGGCGCAGGGGAGGTCGTGGGCGTCAAGGTCGGCGTCACGGCGTTCCCTTCGGGTTGTCGGTCACGCTGGTGCAACTACGTACGTTCCGGCGTCGTTCCCCGTTCAGCCGCGCGCGAACACGAGACAAGTCTCTCAGCCGACCCTGTGAACCGCCCGCCGCCCCGCCGCGAACCGCCCGAACAGACCAGCGGCCCCGCACCCGAGGGTGAGGGGCCGCCGGCCGGATGGGGCCAGTCGAGTTCAGTCCAGGTAGTCGCGCAGCACCTGGGACCGCGATGGGTGACGGAGCTTGGACATCGTCTTCGACTCGATCTGCCGGATCCGCTCCCGGGTGACCCCATAGACCTGGCCGATCTCGTCCAGCGTCCGCGGCTGGCCGTCGGTGAGCCCGAACCGCAGCCGGACCACGCCGGCCTCCCGCTCGGACAGCGTCTGCAGCACCGACTGGAGCTGGTCCTGCAGCAGCGTGAACGACACCGCGTCGACCGCGACGACCGCCTCGGAGTCCTCGATGAAGTCACCGAGCTGCGAGTCGCCCTCGTCGCCGATGGTCTGGTCGAGCGAGATGGGCTCCCGGGCGTACTGCTGGATCTCCAGCACCTTCTCGGGCGTGATGTCCATCTCCTTGGCCAGCTCCTCCGGGGTCGGCTCGCGGCCGAGGTCCTGGAGCAGCTCGCGCTGGATGCGGCCGAGCTTGTTGATGACCTCGACCATGTGTACCGGGATGCGGATGGTGCGGGCCTGGTCGGCCATCGCGCGGGTGATGGCCTGCCGGATCCACCAGGTCGCGTACGTGGAGAACTTGTAGCCCTTGGTGTAGTCGAACTTCTCGACCGCCCGGATCAGGCCCAGGTTGCCCTCCTGGATCAGGTCGAGGAACGCCATCCCGCGGCCGGTGTAGCGCTTGGCCAGCGAGACGACCAGCCGCAGGTTGGCCTCGAGCAGGTGGTTCTTCGCGCGCTCGCCGTCACGGACGATCCACATCAGGTCGCGGCGCAGCTGCGGGGACAGCTGGTCGGTCTTCTTGCCGGCGAGGCGGGCCTCCTCCATCCGGCGCAGCCGCTCGGCCGCATACAGCCCGGCCTCGATCCGCTTGGCCAGGTCGACCTCTTCCTCGGCGTTGAGCAGGGCGACCTTGCCGATCTGCTTCAGGTATGCCCGGACCGAGTCGGCCGAGGCGGTGAGCTCGGCGTCCTTGCGGGCCTGCCGCAGCGCCTCGGACTCCTCGTCCTCCTCGTCCCAGGTGAAGTCCTCGGCGTCGGCCTCCTCGACAGCGGCCGCGCCGGCGGCGGTCAGCTCGGTCGGCTCGTCGATCGCCAGCGCGCCCTCGGCCGGCTCCTCGCCGTCGGCCGGCGGGGTGGCCGGGGCGCCGGGAGCGGGTGCGGCGGCCGGGGCGGCGGCCGCGGTCTTCCGCTTCCGCTTGGCGGGAGCGGCCACCGTCGCCTCGGAGGTCTTGCTGGCCGTCGGGTCGGCGCCGGGGTCGGGCACGGCCTGCAGCGCAGCCCCCTCCGCAGCGGCGCCCCGCGACCGGGTCGACTCCGATCCCGGCCGCGTCGACGGGCGGGTGCTCTTCGTGACCGTGCTGCGGGACGGAGCGGCAGCGGCCGCGGTCCGGGCGGATTTGCCCCGCCCCGGCGGGGCGGAAGGCGCATCGAGCATGACTGTCACTCCCGAGTCGCTGAGCGTGCGAAGCACGCGCTTGCCGTGCGAGGCCGGCAGCCCGGCCTCCTCGAAGGCGCGGCTGATGTCGTTCGCGCGCAGGAATCCCTGGTGACGTCCCCACGAGACGAGATGCTCCGCGAGGTCGCGGGTCGGGTCGGACCCTCCGGCGGCGGTGCTGTCGGTACGGGGATCGGCTACCACGAACGCCCTTTCACGAACGGATGCCTCCCGGCGAGGAGGCCGCACGACGGGAACTGCCCGGGACGGGCAGGGGGTTGGGTTGGGGACCGGGGCGGCCGTCCGTCCGGATGGTCATCCGTCGTCCCCACCTGGGACCATCGACCCCACCCGATGCCGGCCGGCCGTGCCCGTGCCCGTGCCAGTGTAACTTCGCTCCGACCACAGTCGCGGCGCGGACCGCCCAACTGGGCTGGGAACATGCGTCCGAGCGCCAAAGAATCGGGCGAACCGAACGGACCGGCGGCGGCCGGTACGCGTGTCCGGGGCCGCGTCGCCGGCCGAGCCGACCCGGCGTTGCTCCTATTCGGTGAACTTCTCGTGCGCGGCCATCGCCGCCCCGACGATGCCGGCGTTGTTGAGCAGTTGGGCCGGCTTCACCGGCGTCCGAACGTCCAGCAGCGGCACCCACTTCTCCGCATTCTTGCTGACCCCGCCGCCGAGCACGAACAGGTCGGGGGTGAACAGCTTCTCCACGTGCCGCAGGTATCGCTGGACCCGCTTGGCCCACTGCTTCCAGGACAGGCCCTCGTTGTCCTTGGCCGCGGAGGACGCCTTCTTCTCCGCGTCGTGCCCGTCCAGCTCGAGGTGCCCGAGCTCGGTGTTGGGCACCAGCTGTCCGTCCAGCAGCAGCGCGCTGCCGATGCCGGTGCCGAAGGTGAGCATGATGACCACCCCGCCCACGCCCCTGGCCGCGCCGAACCGCGCCTCGGCGATGCCGGCCGCGTCCGCGTCGTTGAGCACGGTCACGTCACAGTGGGTGATGTCGGTGAAGACCTTGTCGACGTCGGTCTCGATCCAGCTCTTGTCGACGTTCGCGGCGCTCTTGGCCACGCCGTTCTTGATGACGGCCGGGAACGTCGCACCGAGCTCACCGGTCCACTCGGCTTCCTTGACCAGCCGGGAGACGACCTCGGCGACCGCCTCGGGCGTTGACGGGTTGGGGGTCAGGAACTTCACCCGCTCCGTCGCCAGGTCTCCCTTCTCCAGGTCGACGATGGCACCCTTGATCCCGCTGCCGCCGATGTCGACCCCGAACGCCGTCGACAAGCTTCTCCTGGGCACCCGAACTCCCCTCGCCGCCTGCAACCTACTGTCTAAACCATGCCCCGCGCGGACGACTCCGACCACCCGGATGACCACACCGAGTTGATGGCGCTCGCCGTACGGCTCGCCCGCGGCGCCGGCGCCCTGACCGTACGGCTGCGCGCGGACGGCCGCGCGGGGGGCGGCGCTGACGGCGGCGGTGACGGCGGCGCGGACGGCGGCGCGGACGGCGGCGCGGACGGCGGCGCGGACGGCGGCGCGGACGGCGGCGCGGACGGCGGCGCGGACGGCGGCGCTGATGACGGCGCCGGTGGCGGCGCGGACGGCGGCTCGCTGGGCGTCACCGTGAAGAGCTCGCCGACCGACGTGGTGACCGACGTAGACCGCGCCTCCGAGCGGTGGCTGGCCGACGAGCTGACCCGGCTGCGCCCGGACGACGGGCTGATCGGCGAGGAGGGCGCGCACCGTCCCGGCGGCAGCGGGGTGCGCTGGGTGGTCGACCCCATCGACGGCACCGTGAACTTCCTCTACGGCCTGCGCCCGTACGCGGTGTCGGTCGCGGCGGAGCGGGACGGGCAGGTGGTCGCCGGCGCCGTGCACGACCCGACCTCGGGGGAGACGTTCAGTGCGGCGCTGGGTGCCGGGGCATACCTGGACGGCGCGCCGATCGGCGGCCGCTGGGTCGCCGCCGAGCTGGCCACCGCCCTGGTCGCGACCGGCTTCGGGTACGACGCCGGCGTGCGGGCCGGGCAGGGTGAGGTGCTGGCCGGCCTGCTGCCCCGGATCGGCAACCTGCGCCGGCTCGGTTCGGCCGCGCTGGACCTCTGCTACGTCGCCGCGGGCCGGCTGGACGGCTACTATGAGCACGGGCTCAAGGACTGGGACCGGGCCGCCGGGTTGCTCGTCGCGACCGAGGCCGGCGCGGTCGTCGGCGGCCTGCGCGGGCGGCCGCCGGGCGTGCTCACCGTCGCCGCCTCGCCGACCGTCGCGGCCGAGCTCACCACGCTGCTCGAGGAGCTCGGCGCCGACGACATAGCCGACCTATACGGTTAGCCGATGAGCGTGCCCGGGGCGGATCCGCGGGTGCTGGGGCCATACCTGGCGCGGGAGCTGGACGACGCGCGCTGGGCAGCGCCGACCGTCGAGGTCGTCGCCGGCGGCCGGTCCAACCTCACCTACTACGTCTCCAGCCCCTCCGGCTCGGTGGTGCTGCGGCGCCCACCGTTGCGCGCGGTCCGGCCGACCGCGCACGACATGACCCGCGAGCACCGGGTGATCTCCGCGCTGCACGGGACCGCGGTCCCGGTGCCGCGGCCGTTGCTGCTGTGCACCGACCCGGACGTGCTCGGCGCGCCGTTCTACGTGATGGAGCGGGTGGACGGGGTGATCGCCCGCGACCGCCTCCCGGACGGGTACGCGCCGCCCGAGCGGCGCCCGGCGCTGACCGACGCGCTCGTGGACGTGCTCGCCGACCTGCACGACGTCGACCCGGCCGCGGTCGGGCTGGCCGGGTTCGGCCGACCGGACGGCTATCTGGACCGGCAGCTGCGCCGCTGGGCGGGGGAGTGGCAGGCGCTGAGGGCCGGCGACGACCTGCCCGGGGTGGACGCGCTCGCCGCGGAGCTGGTCGCCAAGGTGCCGCGGGAGCCGAGCGGCCCGGTCGTGCACGGCGACTACCGGCTGGACAACGTCGTGCTCCACCCGACCGACCCCACCAGGGTCGCCGCCGTCCTGGACTGGGAGATGTCCACCCTGGGCGACCCGCTCGCGGACCTCGGGCTGCTGCTCGTCTACTGGCAGCCCGCCCCGGGCACGGTGGTCACCCCGTCGGTCACCAGCCAGCCCGGGTTCCCGCCCAGCTCAGCCCTGGTGTCCCGGTACGCGACCCGCCGCGACGTCGACCTCGCCGCGCTGCCCTGGTACGTGGCGCTCGGCTGCTTCAAGCTCGCCGTCGTGGTCGCCGGCATCGTGGCCCGGCAGCGCGCCGGCGCCATGGTCGACAACACCGACGACGGCCTCGGCGCGCGGATCGGCCCGCTGGCGGAGGCGGGACGGTCGGCGCTCGCCGGCGACGAACCGTACGGTTCCTGACGATCCGGAGAGGGAACATCGTGATCGCCACAAGGTGCGGTCCGGCGGCTACCCTCGGTTCGGGTAGATCGTCGAGCGCGGTCCGGGGCGGGGAGGCGCGATGGGGGCGGTGTTCCAGGGACCCAACGCAGCCCCCCGCGCGCGCTACACCCTGCGACTGCGTCGGGCCCTGCCCGCTCTGGTCTGCCTGCTCGTGCTCTGCGCCCTGGCCGGGCTCACCTGGCTCAAGGTGATCGACCAGGTCGACGACCGCGTGGCCGCCGCGGCCTGCGGCAGCCGGCCGGTCGACTCGTCGAAGGTGCAGGTCCGCGTCTACAACGCCACCGCGCGGGAGGGGCTGGCCCGCAAGGTCGCGGGCCAGCTGGTCGGCCGTGGCTACGCGATCGTCGCGACCGACAACGACCCGCTCTCCGGCGTCCGGCCGGTCGAGGGAGCCGCCGAGGTGCGGTACGGGCCGGCCGGCGCCCGCGCGGCGGCGCTGGTCCGCCGGCAGGTGCCCGGCGCGAGGCTCTACAAGGACGCCAGGGAGGGCCCGATCGTCGACCTGGTGCTGGGCGACCAGTTCCGCCGCCTGTCCACCCCGGCCGAGCTGGCCCGCGGCCGGCAGGGTCTGCTCGCGTCGGAGGCGGCGTCCGCTGCGGCGCCCGCCGGGACGCCGGTCGCGTCGGCGAAGAAGGCGGCCGGCGGGTCCACACCGGCCAGGACCACTGCCCCGTCCCCGTCCCCGAGCTGTTGACCGCCGTCGACTTCCGGCCCAGCCGGGACGGGTTCCGGTTCGGCAACGCCTGGCCGCGCGGCGCCCCGGTGCGGCTCGCCGGCGTCGGCTTCGGCCGGGTCTACGGCGGGCTCTGCGGCGGCATGGCGTACGAGGCGCGCCGGGCCTGGTTGGCGCGCGAGGCGCTGCCGCCCGACACCGTCGCGCCGGCCGACGGGGTGCTGGCCGACCGGCTGTTCAAGGCGCAGCTGTCCAGCCTGAGGCTGCCGGCCGGGCCGGTGCGCTACCTGTGGTTCCAGTTGCCGCCGAACGACCGCGCCCGGCGGGAGCTGACGCTCCGGCACGGGCTGCCCGGCCTGCGCCGGTCGCTGGCGGCGGGGGAGCCGGCCCTGCTCGGGCTGATCCGGGTCGTCACCTGGGACCCGCGCCGGGTGGTGGAGAACCACGTCGTGCTCGGGTACGGGCTGGACGAGCGGCCCGACGGCAGCGCCGAGGCCGCGGTCTACGACCCCAACCACCCCGGCGACGACACGGTCAGGCTGCGGGTGACCGCCGACGGCACGGTGGCATACTCACACGGCTCGGTGGCCGCGTTCAGCGTGGTCGGTCCCCGTGCCGCGGGCTCGCCTTCCGGCCGGCCCTGACCGCCTTCGACAGCTGCTTCCACTGCCGCCGCTGCTCGGCTCGCTGGCGCGCGTCGTACCGGTCCCGCAGCCAGCCGACCTCCTCCCGCAGTGCCGCGTGGCTGGCCACCCGGCGGGCCGAGACCGTGCCGTCGGCGACCGCGGCCGCGATCGCGCAGCCCGGCTCGCCGGCGTGCCGGCAGTCCCGGAACCGGCACCGCCCGGCCAGCTCGACGATGTCGGCGAAGGCGATGTCCAGGCCCTCGTCGGCGGCCCACAGCTGGACGCCGCGCAGGCCAGGGGTGTCCAGCAGCAGGCCGCCGCCGGGTAGCGCGACCAGCTCACGGGCGGTGGTGGTGTGCCGGCCCTTCCCGGTCCGGCCGACCGGCGCGACCGGTCCGGGGGTGGCGCCGAGTGCGTTGCGCAGGCTTGACTTGCCGGCCCCGGAGACGCCGAGCAGCGCGGCGGTCGTGCCCGGAGCCACCATCGCCCGCAGCTCGGCCAGCCCGCGGCCGTCGACCGTGCTGGCCAGCAGCACCGGCGCCGGTCCGGCGGTCTCGGCCACCTCGTCCCGCTCGGCCGCCGCGGTGCCCTCGGCCAGGTCCGCCTTGGTCAGCACGACGACCGGCCGGGCGCCGGAGTCCCAGGCGACGGCGAGCAGCCGGTCGAGCCGGCCGACGCTCGGCGGTGCGGCCAGCGAGACCAGCACGAAGACCAGGTCCACGTTCGCGGCCAGCACCTGCCGGGCCGCCGCCTTGCCGGCAGTGCCCCGGACCAGCTCGGTCCGCCGCGGCAGTCGCCGCACCGTACCGAGGCCGGCCGGGTCGGGGCCTGGCTCGACCAGCGCCCAGTCGCCGGTCACCAGCCCGGACCCGGCCGCGCGGACCTCGCCGGCCGCCGTGACCAGCAGCGAGCGGGCCCCGTCGGCCCGGACCACCCGTCCCGGCGTACCGGCGCCGCCGGCGGCGAGGGCGGCCCATTCGGGATCCCAGCCCAGCTCGTCGAGCACCTGACACACCTCCCACGGGCGGCACCCCAACGCCCTTCCGGGCGCATAGTGGAACAGGGACCGGTGCCCGCGCGCCGCTGCGGCGGGCCGTTCGATCGGCACGGTAACCTCCCGCGGCTGCCGCGCCGAGGGGGTTTTCGGCGTCCCCGAACTGACCCGCGGAAGCGGGCACAAATCCGCTCGCTGAGGCGTTGCCCGCAAGCCACCCGCACGACCACAGGAGTGATCCAGTTATGGCAACCGACTACGATGCGCCTCGCCGCAGCGAGGTCGACGAGCTCGGGGAGGACTCGCTCGAGGAGCTGAAGGCCCGCAGGGCCGAGGCCCAGTCCGGCTCGATCGACGTCGACGAGGCCGAGCTCAACGAGAACCTCGAGCTGCCGGGTGCCGACCTGTCCGGTGAGGAGCTCACCGTCCGGGTCGTCCCGAAGCAGGAGGACGAGTTCACCTGCTCCAGCTGCTTCCTGGTCCACCACCGCTCCCGGCTCGCCGGCGAGCGCAACGGACAGCCCGTCTGCCGCGACTGCGCGGCCTGACCGGCTAGGAAACAGACATGGCGCGTCTCCCGTGGCAGCGGACCGTGCCCGCCGAGCCGATGGCTCCCGGGCCTGGTCCGTCCGCCGACGCCGAGACCGCCAAGCTGGGCGAGCTGGTCGCCCGGGTCGCCGACCACGACCGTGATCGGACCGGCGACCGCAAGAATCAGCTGGCCGCGCTGACCCGAGGACTCGCCGGTGCCGCCAAGGGCGCCACCGGCCACGGGCTGCGCGGCGCCGGCTCGCTGCTCGCCGACGTGCTTGCGGATGCCGCAACGAGACTGCGGATCCGGGACGCGGCGACGCTGCGAGTCCACCATCCCGGCCTGTCCGATGACGAGATCGCGGCGGTGCTGGTCCGCAATGCCGCCCGCACCACGGCCGCCTTCGGTGCCGCCGTCGGTGCGCTGGCGGCCGTGGAGTTCACCGCGCCACCCACCCTGGTCGCCGCGCCGGTCCAGCTGGCGGCAGAGACGCTGGCGGTGGCGGCGGTCGAGATCAAGATGCTCGCCGAGCTGCACGAGCTGATGGGCCGGCCGGCCTACGGCACCGGCGCCCAGCGCGGCTCGGCCTACCTGATGAGCTGGATGCGCCAGCGTGCGCTCGACCCCAAGGTCGGCGCGGCCGGCCTGTCCGCGATCATCGGCGCCGCCGCCAAGAGCGAGCTGCGCACCATGCTCATGCGTCGGGCCGGGCGGAGCATGACGAAGCTGGCACCGTTCCTCGCCGGCGCGGTCGCCGGCGGGGTCGTCAACCGCCGGGTGACCCGGTCGCTCGGCGAGAAGGTCACCGCCCAGCTGCGCGGCCGACGCTGATCATTGGCGTGACACCGCCAGGGGTAACCTGCGCGCTGTGCCGCCATCCCATGTCGAGCCGGCGCCGGCCGCGCCGGTGGAGGTCCTCGTCCAGCGCCTCGATCCGGGCGTTCCGCTCCCGGCGTACGCGCTGCCCGGCGATGCCGGTGCCGACGTCGTGACCACCGTGGACGCCGAGCTCGCGCCGGGTGAGCGGGCGGTGCTGCCGACCGGGCTGGCGCTCGCCCTGCCGGTGGGGTATGCGGTGTTCGTGCACCCACGGTCCGGGCTGGCGGCCCGTTGCGGCATGTCACTGGTGAACGCGCCCGGCACGGTCGACTCCGGCTACCGCGGCGAGGTCAAGGTCATCGTCATCAACCACGATCCGGTAGCGCCGCTGAAGCTGACTCGCGGTGACCGGATCGCGCAACTGGTGCTGCAGAAGGTGGAGCGGGCCGTGTTCACCCCCGTGGAGGCGCTGCCCGAGTCAGAGCGTGGGGCCGGCGGGCACGGGTCCACCGGCGGCCACGCGCAGCTCGTGGGGGGTGCGTGATGGCCCTGGGTCGGCGGCGGCACCGCTCGGAGCGGCAGAAGATCGACGCCACCCCGCCGTGGTCGACCGACCGGGAGCGCGACACCGAGGTCACCACCGGGCCGTACGACCAGGACGACGCGCCGGACGACGGGCTGGAGCGGCTCGACCTCGGCGCGCTGCTGGTCCCGGTGATGCGCGGGGTCGAGGTGCGTGTCGACGTCGGGCCGGACGGGCAGGTCGTCGCGGCGACCCTGTCGTACGGGGGGAGCGAGGCGCAGATCGGCGTGTTCGCGGCGCCGCGGACCGCCGGGATCTGGGACGAGGTGCGCAAGGAGATCAGCGCGTCGATCGTCCAGCAGGGCGGCAAGGCGCAGGAGAGCTCGGGCCGGTTCGGCACCGAGCTGAGCGGGCGGATCCCGGTGCAGGGCGGATACCAGAGCGTGCGGTTCGTCGGGGTCGACGGGCCGCGCTGGTTCCTGCGCGGGCTGTTCAGCGGCCCGGCCGCGGCCGACCCGGCGAAGGCCGCGGTGCTGGAGGACGCGGTCCGCAACATCGTCGTTGCGCGCGGGCCGTCGCCGATGCCGGTGCGCGACCCGCTGCCGCTGACCCTGCCTCCGGAGGTCCAGGAACAGGCCGAGCAGGCCCAGGGGGCACACGCGGCGGTCGAGGAACCGGACGAGCCCGACGAGGACGAGCCGGCCGACCTCGGCCCGGCCGAGGAGGACGCCGTCCCCGCCCGCCCCAACCCCCGCCGACGCCGCCGCTGACCCGAGTCGTATCAGCCGGCCCTGGCCGCGGCGAGGGCGGCGAGGGCGGTGGCGGCGATGACCGAGCGGCCGGTGGCCGGGGCGACGAGCGGGAGCTCGCGGACCGCGGCGCGGGGGATCGCGGCGGCCCACTCCTGCGCGACCGCGGCCGGGTGCAGCGGGTCGTCGGCGAACGTGACCAGGCCGGCCGGCACCGGCAGCGCCGCCAGCTCGGCGAGGGTCGGCCCCGGTCCCGCCGCGGCCGCGCGCAGGCTCGCCGCCAGCCCGTCCCCGTACGCCGGCCAGGCCGCGGCCAGCTCCGCCGCCACCCAGCCGACCGCGGTCCCGGCCGCGGCGAGCGCGCCCGCGGTCCCGAGGCGCTCGACCAGGTCGGCCGACGCGGCCGTCGCCGCTGCCACGGCGCCGGGAGCGCCGGTCCAGGCCGGCAGCGCCAGGACCAGGCCGTCCAGCTCGATCGGGCACGCAGGCGGTGCGGCCGGCGCCGCCGCGGGCCGG
>Ga0308176_10000359_pt1 | contig 29896 bp, 14 predicted proteins | sample PhyCR2_3_FD_203890 | JGI IMG/M metagenome (GOLD analysis project Ga0308176, IMG submission 203890) | Soil microbial communities from UC Gill Tract Community Farm, Albany, California, United States - DLSLS.C.R2 | ecosystem: Environmental > Terrestrial > Soil > Agricultural land | place: USA... | reverse complement strand
CGGTTTCACGCACCGCTCGATCCGGAGGTGCTTCGCGCCGCGCTGGTCGAGCTGGCGAGGCGCCACGAGGTCCTGCGAACGACGTTTGCCACCGTCGATGGCCGCCCGGTCCAGGTCCTGTCTCCGGATCCGCGGTTCCCCCTGGAGATCGAAGATCTGAGTCAGCTCCCCGCCGCCGAGTCCGACAGCGCGGCCGCGAGCCGGGCGCTCGAACACGCGCGCCGGACATTTGATCTGGCGAAAGGGCCGCTCGCGCGGGCGGTGTTGTTTCGCCGGATCGGCGGCTACGACTCGATGCTCTTGATCTGCATGCATCACATCATCGCGGACGGCTGGTCGATGGGCGTGCTGTCCGACGAGCTCGTGGCGCTGATCCATGCGATCGCCGACGGGCGCCCGAACCCGCTGGGGCCCCTGCCGATCCAGTACGGGGATTACGCCGTCTGGCAGCGGCAGCGCCTCCAGGGCCGGCACCTCGAAGCGCTCCTGGCCTACTGGCGGGACCAGCTCGCCGGGCTCCCGACGCTGGAGGTTCCGACGGACCGGCCCCGCCCGCCGATGCCCAGCTTCCAGGGCGCCCGCGTGGCCTGGAGCTTGCCCCCCGACCTGAGTCGGGCGCTGCGCGAGCTCGCCCGCGAGGAGGGCGCCACGCTGTACATGCTGCTGCTCTCCGCGTTCGCCGCGCTCCTGGGTCGCTACGCTGCGCAAGACGACGTGGCGATCGGCTCGCCGGCGGCCAACCGCGACCGCGCCGAGGTCGAGGGGTTGATCGGCTTCTTCGTCAACACGCTGGTGCTACGCGTCGACCTGCGCGGCGCGCCGAGCCTGCGCGAGCTCTTGCGGCGCGTGCGGGCAACGACCGTGGGAGCGCTGGCCCACCAGGAGCTGCCGTTCGAGCGGCTGGTCGAGGAGCTCGCCCCGGAGCGGAGCCTCGCCCGCAGCCCGCTGGTCCAGGTGATGTTCCAGTTCTTCGACGCGCGCAGCGAAGTCGCGGGGGGTGGGGACCCCGACGGCTCGGCCGGCGGGGCGGGGGCGGGCCCCCGTGGGATCGACGCGCGCAGCGAAGTCGCGGGGGGTGGCCTCGATGGCTCGGCCGGCGGGGCGGGGGCGGGGCCCCGTGGGATCAACGACACGTCCGCCGGTGAGCGCCCCAGCGAGCCCCCGCGGAGCCCCCGACAGGCGCTCGACTTCGACCGGGGCACGGCGCCCTTCGACCTGTGCTGCACCGGCTGGCCGTCCGGCGCGGGGCTGGTTGGCTTCATCGAGTACAGCACCGATCTCTTTGATGCTGCGACCTGCGAGCGCCTGGTGGGGCACATGATCGAGCTGCTCCGCCGCGGCGTCCGCGAACCCGACCGCCCCCTCGCGACGCTCCCGCTCCTGTTCGGCGACGAATACGTCCGCCAGGTCGAGACCTGGAACGCGACCGAGCGCCCGCTGCCCGAGGGCGACCTGGTGAGCCTGTTTCGCGCGTGCGTCCGCCGAGCGCCGCTCGCCTCCGCCGTCGAGAGCGGCACGCAGGTGCTCACCTACTCCGAGCTCGATGCCCGGGCCGGCGCGCTCGCGCGTCGCCTCCAGGCCCAGGGCGTGGGCCCGGACGCGCGCGTCGCGATCCTCCTCGAACGCGGCCCGCGCTGGGTGGAGGCGATGCTCGCGGTCGTCATGGCCGGCGGGGTGTACGTCCCGCTCGACGAGGACAACCCGCCGCCGCGCCTCGCGCTCGTGCTCGAGGACGCGGCGCCGAGCCTCGTCCTGACCTCGCGGGCCCTGGCAAAGCGCTTGCCCGCCGGGTACCCCCACCTGCTGCTCGACGAGCTCGCGCCGGCGGCCCGGGAGTTTCGCGCGGTGCCCCGCCGGCCCGACGATCCGCTGTACATCATCTACACGTCTGGCTCGACGGGGCGCCCGAAGGGGGTCGTCGTGCCACAGCGGGCCGTGGTCCGCCTGGTCTGCGAGACCGACTACATCGCGCTCGCGCCGTCGGACCGCATCGCGCAGGCGAGCAACATGGCGTTCGACGCGGCGACCTTCGAGCTGTGGGGCGCCCTGCTGAGCGGCGCCTCGCTCCACCTGCTGTCGAGGGACGACCTGCTCGATCCAGGCCGCCTCGAGGCCTTGCTCCGCGAGCGCTCGATCTCGGTCCTGTTCGTGACCACGGCGCTGTTCCACCAGGTCGTGAACCTGCGCCCCGCCGCGTTCGCCGCGCTGCGCGTGCTGCTGTTCGGCGGCGAGGTCGTCGATCCGGCCGCCGTGCGCCGTGCGCTGCACCAGGGGCCGCCCGGCGAGCTCCTCCACGTCTACGGCCCGACCGAGAACACCACGTTCTCGACCTGGCATCGCGTCGAGGAGGTTGCCGGCGACGCCGCCACGGTGCCCATCGGCCGCCCGATCGCGAACACCACCTGCCACGTCGTGGACGCCCACGGGCAGCCGGTGCCGGTGGGGGTCGCCGGCGAGCTGTGGCTCGGCGGCCTCGGCCTCGCGCTCGGTTACCTCGACCGGCCCGCGCTCACGGCGGCGTGCTTCGTGCCCGACCCGTTCCATCGGGGCCGCCTGTACCGGACCGGCGATCTGGTCCGCAGCCGGCCGGACGGCGCGCTGGAGTTCGTCGGGCGCGTGGATCACCAGGTCAAGGTGCGGGGGTTTCGCATCGAGCTCGGCGAGATCGAGGCCGCCCTCCGCGCGCACGAGGGGGTGGCGCAGGCGATCGCCGTCTTGCGCGAGGACCGTCCCGGCGATCGGCGCCTGGTCGCGTACGTGGTGGCCGGCGCCGCGCTGTCGATCTCCGAGCTCCGCGAGCACCTGCGCGCGCGGCTGCCGGGATACATGCAGCCGGCGGCGATCGTCCTCGTCGACGCGCTGCCGCTCGGGCCCAACGGCAAGATCGACCGCGCCGCGCTGCCGCTGCCCGAACAGGCGCGCCCGGAGCTCGAGCGGTCCTACGTCGCGCCGGCGACGTCCCTCGAGACCACCGTCGTGGAGCTGTTCGGCGAGGTCCTCGGGGTGAAGCGCGTCGGCGTGCACGATCACTTCTTCCGCGATCTGGGCGGCCACTCCCTGCTGGCGACGCAGGTGATCTCGCGGCTGCGCGAGCTCGTCGATGCCGAGATCCCGCTGCGCTGGCTGTTCGAGCACCCGACCGCCGCGGAGCTGTGCCGGACGATCGCGGACCAGCTCCCGCGGAGGCCACACGCGCCCGACGAGGTGACGGACGCGACGGACGAGGCGACGGGGCGGCTGGTCCAAGCGCCGCTGTCGTACGCGCAGCGGCGCTTGTGGTTCCTCGCCCAGCTCTCGCCGGACAGCCCGTTCTACAATGTCCCGGCGACGCTGCGCATCCGCGGCACCGTCGACGACGACGTGCTCGAGCGCGCCCTGCAGGAGATCGTGCGCCGCCACGACGTCCTCCGCACGACGTTCGCGGCGCTGCGCGGCGAGCCGGTGCAGCGCGTGGCCCTCACGCTGCACCTCGCACTCGAGCGCATCGACGTGTCCGCGCTGCCGTGCGAGCAGCGCGACCGCGAGGTCAGCCGGCTCGCCTCCGAGGCGGCCAGCCGGCCCTTCGATCTGGAACACGGCCCGCTGATCCGCGCCGGCCTCGTGCACGTCTCGGGCGGCGAGCACGTCCTCTTGATCGCGCTGCACCACATCATCAGCGACGGCTGGTCGCTCGGCGTCCTGTTCCGCGAGCTGGCGGTGATCTACCGCGGCTTCCTGCACAACGAGCCCTGTCCGCTGCCGGCGCTCCCACGCCAGTACGCGAGCTACGCCGAGGAGCAGCGGGCGTGGCTCGCGGGCGATCTGCAGCGGCAGCAGCTCGCCTACTGGACCGGGCGGCTCGCCGGGCTCAGCCCGCTCCGGCTCCCCCTCGACCACCCGCGCCCGCCGATGGCGACGTATCAGGGCGCGCGCTGCCCCGCGGCCTGGCCCGCGGAGCTGTGTCAGTCCCTGCGCCGGCTCGGCGCGGCTCACGAGTGCACGCTGTTCATGACGCTCCTGGCCGCCTGGGCGGTGCTCCTCCATCGCTACGCGGGTCAGGACGACATCAGCGTCGGCTGTCCGATCGCCAACCGCCACCGCGGCGGCACCGAGGAGCTGATCGGCTTCTTCGTCAACACGCTGGTCCTGCGCCTGGACCTCGCGGGTGAGCCGAGCTTCCGGGGCTTGCTCGAGCGGGTCCGGACCCGGGCGCTCGAGGCCTACGCGCACCAGGACCTGCCGTTCGAGCTCCTCGTCGAGGAGCTCCGACCCGAGCGCAGCCTGAGCCGCAATCCGCTGTTCCAGGTGATGTTTCAGCTGCAGAACCTGCCGATGGGGCACGACCCGGGCGCGAGCGACGACGACGAGTCCATGCTGTCGGCGGACCGCGGCACGGCGACCTTCGATCTGGCCTTCGATCTATGGGAGAGCGGCCCGGCGCTGCGGGGCCTGCTCGAGTACAGCACCGACGTCTTCGAGCGGGCGACCGTCGAGCGCATGCTCGACCACTTCACGCGCCTGCTCCACGGCGCGGTCGATCACCCGGACGCGCCGATCTCGTCGCTGCCGCTGCTCTCGCCCGAGGAGATCGATCGCCAGCTCGCCGCGGAGCCTGCCAGCGACGCGAGTCCGGCGATCCCCGTGCACCTCGCCTTCGTCGCGCGCGCGCGTGCCTGCCCCGACGCCACGGCGGTGATCGCGGGCGAACGCGCGTGGACCTACGGCGATCTGGACGCGCGCTCGGGGGCGCTCGCCGGAGCGCTCCAGGCCCGGGGGGTAGCGTCGGGCAGCGTGGTGGCGGTGCTCCTCGACCCGGGGCCGGAGCTCGTGGCGGCCTTCCTGGGCGTGCTCCGCGCCGGGTGCACCTACCTCGCCCTCGAGCCGCGCCTGCCCGAGGCGCGCCGGGCGTGGATGGCGCGCGACGCCGGTGCGAGCGCCCTGGTGACGCTCGACGAGCCGGGGGACGAGCTCGCCTGGCTCGCCACGCTCTCGCCGGAGCAGCCGGCGTGCTCACGCCGGGCCGGCGACCTGCCGGGCGACGTGGCGTACATCCTCTACACCTCGGGTTCGACGGGTCGGCCCAAGGGCGTCGCCGTGGCCCACACGTCCCTGGCGCACCATGCCCGGGAGATCGCCCGGCGCTTCGCGCTCTCGCCGCACGATCGGGTCCTGCAGTTCGCCTCGCCGGGCTTCGACGTGACCGCCGAGGAGATCTTCCCGACGCTCGCGGTCGGGGCGGCGCTGGTCATCCCGAGGGACACGCGCGAGCTCTCGCCGGACGAGCTGATCGCCCTGGTCACGCGCGATGGCCTCAGCGTGGTGAACCTGCCGGCTCCGTTCTGGCACCTGTGGGTCGACGCGCTCGAGCGCAGCCGGGTCCCGCTGCCGGATCACCTGCGCCTGGTCGTCACCGGCAGCGACCGGGTCGATCCGGCCCACCTGCGCCGCTGGCGAGAGCTCGCGCCCGGGACGCGCTGGCTCAACGCCTACGGCACGACCGAGTGCACCATCACCTGCTGCGTGTACGAGCCCGCCGGGCCAGGCGATCCGCCGGCGGAGCCCACCCGCGCCGCGGCTTGCCCGGGCGAGCCGACCGGTACCGTGCCGATCGGCCGTCCTCTACCGGGCGTGCGGATGCTCGTCCTCGACCGCCACCTGAACCTGGTCCCGATGGGGGTCGTCGGCGAGATCTGCGTCGGGGGAGCGTGCCTGGCGCGGGGCTACGTCGGGCGGCCCGAGCTGACCGCGCGCGCGTTCGTTCCGGACCCGTTCTGCCCGGGCGAAAGACTGTACCGGACCGGCGATGTCGGCCGGCTGGGTCCCGACGGGCTGCTCGAGATCGTCGGACGCGACGACGACCAGGTGAAGCTCCGCGGCTACCGCATCGAGCTCGGCGAGATCGATGCCGTGCTGCGGCAGCACCCGGCGGTGGCCGACGTCGCGGTCGTGCTCCGCGAGGATCGGCCGGACGATCGCCGCATCGTCGCCTACGTGGTCCAGGACGCCGCCTGGTCCGGCCCGAGCGACGTCTCGGCGCGCTGGAACGAGGAACAGGTCGACCGCTGGGAGCTGATCTACGACCAGCTGTACGGCCAGACCGCCGCGACCGCCCCGGCCGCGGCGCAGGGCTTCCACATCGTCGGCTGGAACAGCAGCTACACCGGCCAGCCGATCCCCGCGGCGGAGATGCGCGCGTGGCTCGACGACACGCTCGCCCGGATCCGCGAGCGACCCGCGCGGCGCGTCCTCGAGATCGGGTGCGGGACCGGGATGCTGCTCCTGGCGCTCGCGCTGGGGTGCGCGCGGTACGTCGGCACGGACCTGTCCGAGATCGCGCTCGCGGACGTTCGGCGCCAGCTCGGGGCCGCGGCGGCGCACGTCGAGCTCCGCCACCAGCGCGCCGACGACCTCACCGGCCTCGACGGCCCGTTCGATCTCGTCGTGCTCAACTCGGTGGTCCAGTACTTCCCCGGCGTGGACTACCTGCTCGCCGTGCTCGAGGGGGTCCTGCCGCGCGTCGCGCCGGGCGGGCGGATCTTCCTCGGCGACCTCCGCAGCCTCGACCTCCACCCGGCGTTCGCGGCCTCGATCGAGCTCTGCCACGCGCCTCCCGGAGCGCCGGCCGATCGCGTCCGGCGGGGGCTGGAGCGGCGCCTCGCGCAGGAGCAGGAGCTCCTCCTCGATCCGGGGCTGTTCCTCGAGCTGGCCCGGCGAGCGCCCCAGATCGGCGCCGTGCGGGTCCAGCTCAAGCGGGGGACCAGCGCCAACGAGCTCACCGCGTTTCGCTACGACGTGACCCTGGACATCGGCTCGCCGCCGGACGGCGAAGCCGAGCCCCGGTGGCGGGACTTCCGCGCCGACGGGCTCGACCTCGCCGGGCTGGGCCGCGTCCTCGACGAGGAGTCCCCGGACGCCCTCGACCTCGCGCGGATCCCCAACGCGCGCGTCGCCGAGGCCGTGGCGCAGCTGCGCCGGCTGCGCGGGGCCGACGGGGCGTCCTCCATCGGGGCGATCTCGCCCGCGCCGGCGCTCGCCGCCGTCGAGCCGGAGGCGGTCCACGCGCTCGCCGCGGCGCACGGCTACCACGTGGCGCTGTTCCCCTCCGGCGACGCCGAGGGCGCGCTGTTCGACGCGCGGCTGGCCCGCCGCGGCGTCCCGGCGTTTCGGCCGTCGTGCCGGCGGAGCGAGCCCGACCGGCCCACGTCGGCCTACGCGAACAATCCGCTGTGTGGCGCCGTCACGCGCGCGCTGACGCCGCTGATGCACGCCTGGCTCGCCGAGCGCCTGCCCGAGTTCATGATCCCGTCGGCGTTCGTGCTGCTCGACGCCCTGCCGCGGAACCCGGCCGGCAAGCTCGACAAGGCCTGTCTCCCGCGCCCCGACCAGCTCCGCCCCGCGATCGAGGCCCCGTACGAACCCCCGCAGGGCGCCCTGGAGGAGACCCTGGCCCGGCTGTGGAGCGAGCTCCTCGGCATCGAGCAGATCGGCGTGCACGACAACTTCTTCACCCACCTGGGCGGCCACTCCCTGCTCGGCACGCAGCTGGTCGCCCGCGTCCGCGAGGTGCTCCACCTCGAGCTACCGCTGCACGAGCTGTTCACGCGGCCCACCGTGCGCGCGCTCGGGCAGCTGCTCGCGGAGGCCGGCGCCGCCGAGCCCGCTCCGTCCGACGCGCTCAGGCCGCGACGCGACGCCGGCCCGGCCCCGCTGTCGTTCGCCCAGCAGCGGATCTGGTTCCTGTGCCAGCTCATGCCGGGCACGCGCGCCTACAACATGCCGCAGGCGGTCGAGCTGGCCGGCCCGCTCGATCCCCGGCTCCTCGGCCGGGCGCTCGACGAACTCGTGCGCCGGCACGCCGTGCTTCGCACCACCTTCGCCGCGCGCGAGGGCGACCCCGTCCAGATCGTCGCGCCGCCCCGGCCGGTGCCCATCGCCCTCTACGACCTGCGCGAGCTGCCCCTGCCCGAGCGAGAGGCCCGCGCCACCGCGCTGCTGGCGCACCTGACCCAGCTCCCCCTCGACCTCGCGCGCGGCCCGCTGCTGCGCGCCGGCATGATCCGCCTCGCGGAGGACCGGCACATCCTGCTCCTGGTCGTCCACCACATCATCGCGGACGGCTGGTCGCTGGGCATCATCTTCTCCGAGCTCTCCACCCTGGTCGACGCCTACCGCCGCGGCCTGCCGTCGCCCCTCCCCGAGCTCCCGCTGCAGTATGCCGACTACGCCGACTGGCAGCGCCGGCGGTTCGCCGGTGACGCCGTCGAGCAACAGCTCGCGCTGTGGCGAAAGCGCCTCGATGGCATCCCGCCCCTGGACCTGCCCACCGCACGCGCGCGCGCGGTCCTGACCGGCAACGCCGGTGCGCGCGAGGGCGCCACCATCGACCGCGAGCTCGCCCGGGCGGTGAACGAGCTCGCGCGGCACGAGGGTGCCACGCTGTTCATGGTGCTCCTCGCCGCCTTCGCCGTCCTCCTGCACCGCCAGACCGGACAGCGCGACTTCGGCATCGGCACGCCGATGGTGAACCGGCAGCACGCCGAGCTCGAGCCGCTGGTCGGGCTGTTCCTCAGCACCCTCGTGGTGCGCATGGATCTCGAGGGCGACCCGAGCTTCCGCGAGTTCCTCGGCCGCGTGAAGCAGCGCGTGATCGAAGCGTTCGCCAACAGCGACCTGCCGTTCGAGCGCATCGTCGAGGAGCTGCAGCCGGAGCGCAACCTGGCCCGCAACCCGTTGTTCCAGGTGTTCTTCAACCTCTTGATCGCCGGCCGGAGCGAGCCCGAGCTGCTCGGCCTGCCCGCGCGATCGGTCTCCGCGGGCGAGAACCCCTCGCCGTTCGACCTCACGCTCTACGCGCTCGAGGACGACGGCTACCTGCTGCTCTCGGCGCTCTACAAGCGGGAGCTGTTCGACGCCGGGGCCGTGCGGTCGATGCTCGACCAGTACGCCGAGCTGCTCGGCAGCATCGTGCGCGATCCGGACCGCCGCGTGTCGGCGCAGCACACCGCGACCGTCCCGTGCGATCCGCCCGCTCCGGCCGCCCTCGCGGGGCGCGTCGACTTCCCGGTGGCGGCGCTCGACGGCTCGATCGCAGATCGCTTCTTCGCCCAGGCGTCCCGCCACGCCGACCGGCCGGCGCTCCTCGAGCCGGACCGCACGTGGAGCTACGCCGAGCTGGCCGGCGCCGCGGCCCGCGTCGCGACGGGCCTCCTCACCCACCTGGGGGACGAGCCACAGCGGGTGGGGCTGCTGTTCCGCAAGGGCGGCGAGAACATCGCGGCGATCCTCGGCACCCTCGCCGCGGGCCACGCGTACGTCCCGCTCGACCCGTCCTATCCGGACGCGAGGTTGCGCTCGATCCTCGACGACGCGGGGGCCGCCACCGTGCTGTTTGACCGCGCGCACCGAGCGCAGGCGCGGCGGGTCTCGGGGGCGCGGGGGGCGATCGCGCTGGCGAGCCTCTTGCGCGACGCCGTCGGGCCGCTCCCGGCCGTGCCGTGCGAGCGCGTCGCCTACCTCCTCTACACCTCGGGCTCCACGGGCCGCCCGAAGGGAATCTGGCAGTCCCAGCGCAACCTGATGGCCCACGCGCGGTGCTACGCGCGGAGCCTCGGGATCACGCCGGATGACCGCCTGAGCCTGTTCCCCTCGTGTAGCTTCGACGCCTCGGTCATGGACATCTTCGGGGCGCTCCTCAACGGCGCGGCCCTGGTGGCGCTCGATCTCATGGAGGAGGGCCTCCCGGCGGTGCTCCGCCGGCTGGAAGGCGTCACCGTCCTGCACGCCACTCCGACCCTGTTCCGCACCGTGGCCCAGGCGCTCGATCACCCCCCGGCTCACCCCCCGGCTCACCCCCCGGCTCGCCCCTCGGCTCGCCCCCTGAACGACGTGCGCGCCGTCGTCCTGGGCGGCGAGGCCGCCTACCGTAGCGATCTGCAGCTGTTTCAGCGCCACTTTCGCCAGGGCGCGCGGCTCGTCAACGGGTTCGGACCTTCGGAGTGCACGGTCGCGCTGCAGTTCCACGCGACCGCCGAGACCGTCCTCGGCCGCCCCGCGCTCCCGATCGGCCACCCCGTGGAGGGCGTCCGGGTGCTGGTCCTGAACGCCGATGGCGAGGAGGTCGGCGCGGGCGGCATCGGCGAGATCGTGCTCGGCAGTCCCCACCTGGCGCTCGGCTACTGGCAGGCGCCCGAGGCCACCGCCCGCGCGTTCCTCGACGACGCCGAGACCGGCCGTCGCTACTACACCGGCGACCTCGGCCGGCGCCTCCCCGATGGCGCGATCGAGTTCGTCGGACGGCGCGACACCCAGGTCAAGATCCGCGGCTACCGCATCGAGATCGGCGAGGTCGAGCAGGCGCTGCTCCGGTTGGGCCCCATCGACAAGGCGGTGGTGGTCGCGCGCTGCGACGACGCGGCCCCGTACCTGGTCGCGTACCTGGTCCAGGCTCCGGGGCGGGCGCTTCCGCCCTGCGAGCTGCGGGAGCGCCTCGCCGGCGAGCTCCCCGGCCCGATGATCCCCTCGGCCTTCGTGACCCTCGAGCAGCTGCCCCTCCTGCCGAACGGCAAGGTCGACCGCGCCGCGCTGCCGCACCCGAAGGCGAGCCTGGTCCGCGACGCGGTCCCCCACGTCCCGCCGCGCACCCCGGTCGAGCGCCGCCTGGCGGAGCTGTGGGGCGGGCTCCTGGGCGTCGCCGACGTCGGCGTCCACGACCACTTCTTCCGTAACCTCGGGGGACACTCCTTGCTCGCGGTCCAGCTGCTGTCCCGGGTGCGCGATCACTTCCGCGTCGAGCTCCCCCTGCGGCTCGTGTTCGAGGCGCCGACCATCGCGGAGCTGGCCGGCGCGATCGAGCGCGCGGGCGCCGAGCTCCCGGACGCCGCGATCCCACGGGCGACCCGCCACCCCTTCCTCGCCTGTTCCCCATGACCTCCTCCCAAAGGATGCCGCCCATGGACAAGCCCGCCGATCCTCCCCTCATCGAGTACGTCCGCACGCCGGCCGGAGAGACGTCCCTGCTCATCGGGGGCGGCCAGGCCATGCAGGGCTGGGAGACGAACCTCATGTGGGAGTCCGCCGATCTGCTGTGCGGATTCGGCTCCGAGTTCCTCGAGGTCGGCCTCGGGCTCGGCATCTCGGCGCTGCGGATCGCCGCGAACCCCGCGACCCGCCGGCACACGGTCGTCGAGAAGTATGCCCGTGTCATCGAGCTGTTCCACGAGCACAACCGCGCGCCGGACAACCTCCATATCGTCGAGGCCGACTTCCTCGACCACATCGAACGCCTCGAGCCCGCGAGCCTCGACGGGGTGTTCTTCGATCCGTACCTGCCGCAGGACCAGTGGGACGACCCGGCCGTGTGGAACCGCGTGATGCCGCTGTTCACCCGCGCGCTGCGGACCGGGGGAGCGTTCATCCCGTGCTTCGCGACCCGCCCGGTCTTGAAGTGGCAGTGCACGCCGTTCTTCGACCGGATCATCGTCGAGCGCCGCTCGTTCGCGATCTACGACTCGACGAACTACGCGCCATCGCAGACCGGGGAGGCCTATATCCAATGCTTCATCAAGACGTGGTGAGTCGGATCTCGCCCGGTGTTCGGGGCCTCGCGCCGCTCACCCCCGACGAGGACTGACGCGGCTCACTTCGTGGAAGCTGCCGGCGCGGTCGCGGCGCCGTCGTCCAGGGGCGGCAGATCGGCCAGGTTGGGCTGCAGGACGATCTCGATCCGCCGGTTCTGCGCGCGGTGGTCCGCCGAGTCATTGGGGACCGACGGATCGAACTCGCCGTAGCCCGCCGCCGCGAGGACCTTGGGCCGCATGCCCTGCGCGATCAGGAAGTGTACGACCTCGACGGCGCGCCGGGTCGACAGCTCCCAGTTCGACGGAAACAGGCCGGTCTTGATCGGCACGTCGTCGGTGTGGCCGGCCACCAGGAAGTCGCGATCGGTGACGCTCGCGAGCACCTGCGCGACCTTGGCCAGCGCGACCTTGCCGTCGGCCTTGACCTCCGTGCGGCCCGAGTCGAACAGGATGTCGTTCGGCAGCGCGATGATCATGCGGCCGTTGCGGATCACCACCTTGAGCTGGCCGGCGTCGATCATCGAGCGGAGCTTGGCGACCAGGCTCCGGAACGTCGCGGCGCGCGCGTCCGAGGCGGCCTTCTGCTTGCGCAGATCCTCGAGCCGCGCCGTGGTGTCGGCCATCGCCTGGGTGAGCTGGCCGCGCTCCTTGACCAGGCTGTCGACGTTCTGGCCGAGCTTCTCTAGGCGCTGCTTCAGCGTGGTGACTAGCTGCGTGCCATCATCGAGCTGCTTTCGCAGCGCCGTGCGATCGGCGTTGAGCTTGTCGAGCTCCGCGCGCGTGTCCGCCAGCTGGCTCTGCAGCTCGGCGGAGCCCTGCTTCGCCTTGGCGAGCTGATCCGCCTGCGCGCGCTCGCGTGCGGCCGCGGCCGCCGCGTCGTCCTCGTGGAGCTTGGTCAGCTCTCCGACCTTGCGGTTGTACGTCCCCGTGGTCACGCACCCCGACGCGAGGGTCAAGGCGACGATCATGGTCATTCTCATAGGCCTCATGGGCAGCTCCCTGTGCCCTCGAAGACGGTGGCACGGGCGGCGCGTTCACGCGCGCAGCCACGGGCCCAGCGCGGTGCCGGCGCTATCGTCGATCTGCGTGGATTTATTCATGATCGGACGACGCCTGGAGGTCCGGCCCACCACGCCTCGCGGTCACGCCCATGTCATCCGCAGGTCGCGCGGCACGCGACGAAGTCCTCCGTGCAGCCGCGGTCACCACCATCGGGGTCTCTGGCGTAGCCCTGCATGCAAACCCGCTCGGCCTCCTTGCGCGCGACGCGGCACGGATTCGTGACGGCCTGTTCGAGGCTCCCCGATGGCAGCGACGGTGACGACGGCTCGTCGCCGATCACACCACACCCTGCCACGGCCAGCAGCAGCACGACAATGCTCAGACTGATGGTCTTGTACATCGCATCCTCCTGATCATGACATGCGCCTGTTCGCGGCGCCCCGTAAACCAGGGGTCGACAACAGGCGCTCTCGCGATCGGCGATCCGCCCGCGCGCGAGTCGACAGCGCAGCGTCGCACGGCGCCGCACGTCCACCGTCGCACGCCGTCGCATGAGTGGAACACGGGCGCGACACGTCGGCGTCGCGGTCAGGTCGCGGCGATCTACTCGTCGCCGTTGCCCGCGCCGATCTCGATCTCCGGCGCCATGTCCTCCAGGAGCGGCAGGTGCGGCACGCCCAGCTCATCGCAGATCTCGTCCATCGTGATCACCGCGCCGTCACGCATCACGATGTCGCCTCGCACGTAATACCGGAGGGCCCAGGACATGGGCCCTTCGCGCTGCTCGGGCCGCGCGGCGAGCTCCTCGAGCAGGGCTCGGTCGTCTGTGGTAGACATCCGCGCGACGTGGCGCGCTAGCGCCGGCCAGAGCGGGTCGCCCCGGTAACGCGTCAATGCGTCGCTCAATCGGTGCGAGGCCGGCTCATGGTGTAGTGAGGCGCGGCACGCTAACTTAAACAGGTTCGACTCGCTCGCTCGATCGTTGGGGAGCTTGCTGTGAGCGATCGCGGCACGACCCGAGGCCCGGCCGAAAGCCGAGGCTGCCTCGACCACAGCGAAGTCCTCCCACAACGCCATCGCAGAGATCCTGGACTCGACACCCCACGCGGCCGCGAGTCTTTGCCCCCAATCTTGCCCTATATATGGTCCAAGATCTCGGCTGAAATGCTTCCCAGCATTCTTCCTAAACTCCCGCCCAAACGCTTGCCCTGAATCCTGTCGGGCACGTAACCCCGACGCCTGCTCCCAATATAGGCCTAAATCCCACCCCGAATACAGCCCCAAATCTCTACTAAATACAAACAGTCCGCAGGTTGTCCGGTTCCATCGGCGAGGATCGAACCCGCCAACCAGAACGAGTGCGGTTCCCGCCGCAGGGCGGTCAGCACGGGTGCCAGCTTCTCGGGCGATAAATCGCCGGTTAACGCGGCCCACAGCCGAAGAGTCTCTCCCCAATTCAAGTCGTTCGCGTGGGCGAGCACCGCCGCTATGCGGGCATCCCCTTCATAGGTCGCAAACAGGTAATGTGCACTCAGGAACTCCTGGAAGCTCAGGTGCGCGAAGGTGATCGCCCCGTCGGAGCGATCGACCAGCACGCCAGCGCTGTTGATCAACCACAACCGGAAGCCCGCCCGCTGTTCTTCCGTCCATGACCCGGGGAGCAGCAGCGACACTTCCTCCGGGGAACGCACGATGGGCCCACGACTCGACTTCTTGTACCCGTCGCTCTGCATCCGGTACGCCATTTCGGACACAGCGCGGAGCCGCGCGTCCTGATCGGGCGGCCTCCACTCGTCGCGCCGCAACTGCGCCCCCTCGCTCTCGCGCAACGCCGGCCGCGCCTCGAGCAGGTTGCGCACGCAGGCGAGGTACAGCTTGTGCCGCTTGTACGGCAGCGGTCCTTCTCGGCTCAAGAGCAGCATCATCGTCAAGAGCAGTGCCATGCGACCTAGCGCCTGCGCTTCCGGAACCGCCGCGAGCCGAGTCGTGAAGTCTCCGGTCGACTTCTCGGCCGCGGTCTCCTCTTCCCCATGCACCCGACGGTGAAACTTGTGCGCCAGCAGTCGCACCTCGGCGTCGTCTAGGGGCTGGATCTCGAGCGTCTCGAACCTCTCACTGCCGGACGGGTGGCTCTCCCCGTACGGCCGGCTCGACACGACGATTGCGACGCGCTTGTGGGCAGCACGGAACTCGACCAAGCGCGCGCGTACACGCTCGCCCAGATCGCCCAGTTCGTCCCAGCCATCCACCAGCAGCACCGGCCGAGGCCCGCCCTGGCCATCGAGGACCTCGGCAAGCGCCGCTTCCCATCCCACGACGCCACATGTCTCCATCTCGTCGGCGAGGAAGGCCTCGATCGTACGCTCGACGTCGGCGCGGTTGCTCCAGCCCGCGGCGACCGCCCGCAGCTCCAGGATGAACGGCACCGCCGTCCGGGACTGGATCAGCTGCCGGAACTTCCACTTCATCCAGGTGGTCTTCCCGCTGCCGGCGTTGCCGATGATCACCAGCGGCTTCTTTTGCTTCAGCAGTCGGCCGGCATCGATCGGCGCGCCGCTGCCCAGGTGCTGAAGATCGTCAGCGGCCTGACCCGGGGACAGGCGTCATGGATGATCACCATGCTGGGCCGACCGAGGCCACGGCGCTCATGACGAAGTTCGTCGTAACCGGAGGATGGTTTGGGCAGGTGAGTCGGCACTCGGAGGAGTTGCTTCTGGTTGATGAATCAGAGCGGCAGTCCTTGCTTGACGCGGCCGTGTGGATCACGAAGGTGACTGATGCCTCGGGCGGACTGTTTCCTTCGTTTCAAGAACGCCTGCAGTTTCTGACCAGTCGTCTGCCCGATGTCCTGTGGAGACCGACGGGGCCCCAGAGGCAACGCCCTCGGCTTTGTCTGGTGCCTGACCAGCCCGGCGGGTGAGCTCAGAGCCACAGGATCCTCGTGCCCTCGTCTATCGGTTGGGTCGGACACCGGTCAGTCATCCCGGGGTCAGGCGACAACGCTCGGCAACTCGGGCGCCTGCAGCACGAGGTACGGAATCTCGTCGAGGACCAGCGGGCCGGTCCATTTTGCCTCGATCGCCCGCTCGGCCACGCCCGCCAGCAATGCCCGCCAATCCGCGAACGTGACGCCATCGAGTCCCCGGAGCTTCACCGCGAGCGCCGCGGTCAGGTAACGCCGCTGCACCTCCGACGATGACTGATCGGCGACGAAGTAGACGCCGCCGGTACGTTCGACCCATTCCACGAGGAGGCGCGTCTTTCCGACTCGTCGCCGTCGGTGACCACCGCCAAGCCCCCGTCGCGCCGCTTCGCCAGCGCGGTCAGGCGCGATAGCTCGTCCTCTCGGTTGATGAACTTCATATTCGGGTCCGCATAATGCCATCTGGCATAAGAGCTGACAAACCGCGGTCGCGAGCACCGGGATGACCAGGATCGCTTCGCGAGGTCAGAACGCGTTCTTTGGCCGGTCGGTCGCCGTCCCGACCCCGAGCGGCGCCGTGCTCGACCGTCGCAGCGCTCCTGGATGCCGTCGGCCCGAGCGACGAGGCTCGCCGACGGTGTGCCGTGATGCGTAGAAGCTGAGCGATTGCCGTTGCCACCGTGCGGCTTCGCGCTCCTGTGCGGCCGAACCACAGGTTCTCGTTGCTCGCCAGCTTGGCATGATCGCTGCACTATCTCGACGCGATGCCCGGTCGCGGTGCGGCAACCAGCGGCTATGTAGCGGAGCTCGATGGGTTGCGCGGCATCGCGATCCTGCTCGTGATGGTCCATCGCATGTATCCGCGCGCCGGCGGCACGCCATGGCCGATCGAAGCCGGCTGGGTGGGGGTCGACCTGTTCTTCGTGATCAGCGGCTGCTTGATCGCCGGCATCCTGCTCGACACGCGCGATGATCCTGACTACTTCCGCAACTTCTATGCGCGTCGCGTGCTGCGCATCTTCCCGCTGTTCTACCTGCTCGTCGGCGGCATGTTGCTCGCGTTCCCGCTCGCGGGTCACCGCGAGTTCCTCCGCGAGGCTGGGTCGCCGATCTGGTACCTGCTGCACCTCGGCAATCTCCCGGAGAGCCTGCTGGGGCGCGATCCGCCGTACTGGCTCGCGCCGGTCTGGTCGCTGGCGATCGAGGAGCAGTTCTATCTGACGTTCCCGCTGGTGGTCCGGTGGAGCGAGCCCGAGCGGCTCGGGCGCCGGCTCATCATGGTCGCGCTGGTCGCGCTCGGGGTTCGCATCGTGACGACCGCGATGATCCCCGATCGCGAGCGCATCCAGTACCTGTTCACGTTGTGCCGGCTGGATACCATCGCGCTCGGGTGCTGGCTCGCGGTGTTCGTGCGCAGCGAGAAATATCAGGCGTGGCGAGCCACGCTGCCTCGCGTGCTGCCGCTCGTGCTCGCGGGGTCGGCCGCCGTGGCGCTCGCGACCCGGCTCGATCGAACCACCTGGTTCGGCCGCACGTTCGGATACACCGTGGTCGCGATCGGGTTCGCCGCGCTGGTCTTGTGGGTCCTCGAATATCGTGATCGCGCGGCGACCGCGTTCCTTGGGGCCGCGCCGCTGCGCTACATGGGCAAGCTGTGCTTCGGGCTGTATCTCCTGCACCGGCCCGCAGACACGCTGGTGACGGCGTTCGTCGCTCGCGCTGGACTCGACGAGGCGAGCTTCGCGTGGCTGCCGGTCAAGCTCGCCGTGGTCGTGGCGCTCGCGACGCTGTCGTGGCGGGTCATCGAGCAACCGTTCCTTCGGCTGAAGCGGCGGTTCACGTCGAGGGCTCACCCGCTCACGAGTCGCCCAGCGGTGATGGCCACCACCGCGATCCTGGTCCTGGGTGCGGCGTGTGGTCGCCCGCGGGATCCGAGTGGCGTCACGGATGCCGTGCAGGGCGACGCCGGCGCGGCGGCCGAGGATGCCGCGCAGCCTCCGCTCGGCCACGTGGTGTATCTCGAAGGGCAATTGCACTCGCCGATCACGAGTGACGTCGCCTCCGACCTCATGAGGGTTGCGATGCAGGCCCCGGCCGCCGAAAATGTCTTTGGGAAGATCGGTGATTCGATCACCGCGACTTCGAATTTTCTCGCGTGCTTCGACGGTCCGGTGGTCGATCTCGACTCCCACGCTGCCCTCGCCGGCACGCTCGCGTACTTTCAGGCCGGCGACGCCGATGGAACGACGCCCTACAGCCGGATCAGCCTCGCCGCCACCGGTGGGTGGACCACCGCCGACGTCCTCGCCGGTGCACCGTCGCCGCTCGATCGCGAGCTCCTGGCGATCACGCCGCGCTATGGCGTCACGCTCCTCGGCACCAACGACGTCCGGTACGGCCGCGCGGTCGATGACTTTGGTGCCGATCTCTGGGCCATCGTGGATCGCCTGCGCGCACGGGGCGCGATCCCGATCCTGTCGACCTTGCCGGCCATGGCCGGCGATCCGGCGGGCAACGCGCGCATCGAGCTGTTTGGCCGCGTGATCCGCGCGATCGCGCAGGGCCGGTCGCTGCCCCTCATCGATCTTCACCTCGCGCTGTCGGCGCTGCCCGGCGACGGCCTCGGCGCCGACGGCATCCATCCCAGCACCGCGCCGCAGGGCGCCTGCGCGCTGACCCCCGACGGGCTGGGCTACGGCTACAACGTGCGCAACCTGCTCTCGCTCGAGGCGCTCGATCGGGCACGCCGCGCCCGCCTCGGAGAGGCGCTCGATGCAAGCGCAGCTCGCCGCGCCGGGTCGGGCACGCACGCCGACCCGTTTCGCGGTCAGCTGCCGCTGGCGGATCTGGCCGATACGCGCCGGGGCGAGGCCGGGTTCGCGAGCTACCCCGGCTGCGGGCTCACCGCGACGGGCCGCGAGATCGTCTACCGCCTCGACCTGGCCGCGGCGGTCGCGATCGACGCGTACGTGATCGACCGCGATCCCGTCGCCGTCGAGGTCGAGGTCGCGATCCTCGATGGTTCGCTGGACGCGAGTCGCTGTGTCGCCGCCGGTGATCGCGGCGCCTCGGCCATGGTCGGCCCGGGGCCGGTGTTCATCGTGGTCGATAGCCGGTCGCCGGACACCGAGGGCGAGTTCGTGGTCGTCGTGCAAGCGCCGTGAGGTCGCGGCGCGGGGCTTGTCGGCGCGCGGGCTACCGGCGGCCGAGCGGTGGAGGATTGTAGCGCTCGGCGGGGAACTGGGCGGGGGCGCCGCCGCTGATGAGGATCGTGCCGTCGCAGAGGGCGAGCGCTTGATGCCCCGCGCGCGGGGTCACCATGTGATCGGTCGGGAGGACCTCGACGGAACCGCCGAGCGGGTCGAGGCGCACGATGTACGCGCTGTCGAACGCCGGCGCGCCGGGCGCGTCGTGGCCGCCGGTGAGCAGGATCCGCCCGTCGGGCAGGGGGGTCGTCGTGAAGTCGATGGCGCCGATGTCGGCCGGCAGCACCTCCTGGAGGGTGACGAACCCGGCATCGATGGAGAACAGCTCGAGCTGGCGGACCGGCTGATTGTTCAGATCGAGGCCGCCGATGAACAGGATGCTGCCGTCGGGCATCAGCGTCGCCGTGTGGCCATAGCGCGGGAAGTTCATCTTCGGCGCAAACGTCGCCGGGCTCGCGAGGCTCTCGCTGAGCGGCTTGAACAGCTCGGCCACGCCGATCGGCACACCGGCGCCATCGAGGCCGCCTGCGATCAGGACCGGCGCGCCGACGTCATCACCGAGGCGCGTCGCGGAGTGCCTGCGGCGCGGATGGGCGAGCACGGCGGTGAGCTTGTGGACATCGTAGGACGCGCCATCCGGAGCGATCTCGTCGATATCCCCCAGCGGCGGCTGGCCCGGCGGGTTGCCGCCGATCACCATCACGCGGCCGTCGGTCAACGACGTCGCGGTGAGCCCGAGGCGAGCCATCTCGACGGAGTCTTGCCGATCGATGCGGCGATCGTCGAGCACCTCGATGAACTTCGCGCCGGCGCTGCCCCAGGTTCCTCCGATCACGGCGACCCGCGGCGGCGAGGTCCCGACCAGCGCCTGCACCGCGCCAGCGCGCGGCTGCACGTCGCCGATCACGGTGAGCTTCCCGGTCAGCGGATCGAACCGCTCGACGTTGGTGACCAGGGGGGTGCCGGCAGCGCTGAGATCGCTGCCGTCGACGAACAGCGCGCTGCCGAGGTACGAGATCCCGAGCCCGCCGGTCCGTGACACCGGCACGATGTTCGTGCTCGCGAACTTGACGCTGCGCGAGAAGAACAGGTGCGGCGTGGGCGGGGCGGCGTTCGGGGAGACCGCGATCGTGCAGGTCCGGCCATAGGCCACGTTGCTCGCGCCGATGAAGCCCGACATGTGAACCACCAGATCGTCGCCGAACGGCACGCCGGGCACCTCGAGCGCCTCGCCGTGCGCGAACGTCTCGGTCACCAGATCGTGATCGCTCCTGGCATGCGCGACGGTCAGCGCGATCTCGTCGACCGGAGCCGCCGTCGCGTCGAGGTCGTCGGCCGGAACATCGATGATCGGTGTGACGACGACCGCGTCGGTGGCGCACGCGGCGTCGCCGAGCCCCGCGACGAGCGCGCCGGCCCGGACCAGCCAGCGGGCACGGGTCGCTAGGGCCATGAGTAGACCGGCTTGGCCGTCCAGGTCGACGGGCTGGTGTTGTGGCTGGCCGCGGCCGTGACGGGGATCAGGATCGCCGCCGCGGCCACCGCGGCGCCCGCCGCCCACGCCCAGCGCGACGCGTACCAGTGGGGCGCCTGGGCCGGCACGAGGAGCTCGCGCACGGCGCTGGCGAGCGGCACCAGGTCGCCGGTGATCGCGACGCTCCGTCGATCGCGCTCACGGCCGTCAGCGCCGACCAGCCGCGCGGTACCGACCCCGCTGCGGATCTCGACCGCCACGAAGGCCCGCGCGCCGACCGTCCGCGCCTGGATCAGCAGCTCGTCGTCGGTGGGTGGGGCGAGCGGGGCGTTGCGGGCGACGGCGAGCTGATCACCGGTCAGCTCGATCCGGGTGCCCCACGGCGCGCGATCGGCGCACGCGACGTGGACCCAGTGCGCGCCGACGAGCGGCTGCGCCGAGGCGACCGCGCTCGCCGGGGCGCCGTCGATCGTGGCGGTGCAGCCCGGGGGCACATCGACGGCGAGCGTCGCCCGCTTGCGATCCTGGAGCGCCTGGCGGACGCGCTCGAGCTCGCTCGCGACCCGCGGCGGAAACCGCGCCGGATCGAGCACGCGCACCGGATCGATCGTGACCGAGGTGATGAGCTCGTCCCAGTACGCCGTCAGATCGCCTTGCTGGATCTTCACGAGGCCGCGGTACAGGAACAGGTCGGCGAGCTGGGTCTGCGTGAGCCCCGCGGCGCCCGTCCGATCGGCCAGCGCGCGGGCCTCGTCGAGCGTCTCCCACGCATCGTCGAGGCGCAGGGCGTCGTAGGCCTCGATCCCGCGCTGGAGGAGGCTCGCGGTGTCGGGAACGGCGTCCGCGGCCGGTGACCTGTCGACCACCGCCGCTCCGGCACGCCGCGCCACCTCCTCGATCGGCGCCACCTTGGCCCCGGGGGCCCACACCACGACGACGTCGGCCGCCGGTGCTGCCGTGGCGCCCGCCGGCAGCGCGACTCCGAGCGCGGTCGCGGCAACCGCGGCGAGCAAGGGCGGGAGATCCGGCACGTGGAGAGAGTTTCAGACGGTCCGGAGCGGGGGTCAACCTCACGCTATAGTGTTGGCGATGGCCCGTGCGTTGGGTCGCTACGAGCTCCTTCGACCGCTCGCCCGAGGCGGCATGGCGGAGGTGTACCTCGCGCGGCGCCGTGCGGCCGGGGTCGAGAAGTGGCTGGTGGTCAAGCGCATGCGGCCCGAGCGCTCGGGCGACGTACGGTTCCTCGATCTGTTCGTCCGCGAGGCGCGGCTGTCGATGAGCCTCGTGCACCAGAACATCGTGCCGGTGTTCGACTTCGGCAGGATCGACGACCAGGTCTTCCTCGCGATGGAGCGCGTCGAGGGCAAGGATCTCGGCTCGAGCCTCGCGCGCGCCAGCTCGCACAGGCTGCCGCCGCTGCTCGCCGCGTTCATCGCCGCCGAGTGCTGCCAGGCGCTCGACTACGCGCACCAGCGCAAGGGCCCCGATGGCGTCGCGCTCGGCATCGTGCACCGCGACGTCACGCCGCGCAACGTGCTGCTGTCGTGGTCCGGCGAGGTCAAGCTGACCGACTTCGGGATCGCCGCGCTCGCCGGTGACGCGACCGCGCGGTTGCTCGGGACGCCCCAGTACATGGCCCCCGAGCAGGCGCGCAGCGAGCCGATCGACCCGCGCGCCGATGTCTACGCGATCGGCCTGGTGCTGCGCGAGGCGGTCACCGGCGTCCGGCCGCGACCCGGCACCGATCGCGACGCCATCCTCGACGCGGCGCGCCGCGGAGAGCTCCTGCCGTGGTCGCACGTGCCCGCCCGGGTCTCCGAGCCGGCCGGCCCCCAGCTCGCGCTCCCCGCCGGTGAACAACCTTCGCCGGTCCCGCCGGCGGAGCCCCTGCTCGAACCGCTCCCCGCGGCGCTCGTGGCCATCATCGATCGCGCCACCGCCGTCCGTCCCGAGGATCGCTACCCCGACGCACGCTCGATGTTCGAGGAGATCGACGGCTTCATCGTCGGGCAACGCGCGGCCCACAAGGGTGAATCGCCCGCGCGCCAGCTCGCGGCCTGGCTCGCCGCCATCTGGGAAGGGGCCCGCGACGACATCGAGGCCGACCCCACGATCGACGGCGGCGACCTGGTCAGCTTCCTCGACGATGGGGCGCTCGACGTGATCGGCACCGGCACCGTACGCTCGCTGGCGGCGACCGCGGCCGACGACGTCCCGACCGGACCCGCGGCACCGCCGGTCGCGGCCTCTCCCACGCCTGGTTCGCCTCCGACGGTAGCCGCCTCGATCGCACCGTCGATCATCGCCGGGGCGGCGGCCCTGCCGGCGGGTCGCTCGGCCGACCCCGGGGCGCGGTCGACGAAGATCTCCTCCAGCAATACGACCGTCGCCTCCGGATCGTTTGAAACGCTCTCGCGAGCGAGCTCCGCGGGTGGCGGGCGCCGGTCCGGCGACGCTTCCGTCCGGCGCCCGCGGCCGCGGCAGGTCGCGTCTTTCGCGAGTCTCCTGTTCGTGGGCCTCGCCGCGGGCGGCGCGGTGTTCTTCTTCATGAACCACTACCGCGAGCCCGGCCCGCCGAGCACCGGCGAGCCGAGCGCGGGGCCACCAGGCACAGGGCGGCCAGGCACCGGCGAACCGACCACGGGGCAACCGGCGACGGGGCAACCGGCGACGGGGCAACCGGCGACGGGGCAACCGGCGACGGGGCAACCAGCGACCGGGCAGCCGGCGATCGATCAGCCGACCACCGGGCAACCCAACGCCGGCCCCCTCCACGCCGGCCCTCCGCACCCTGGGCAACCCAGCGCCGGATCATCCAGTGCCGGGTCATCGCACGCCGAACCGCCGAACGTCCGGCAACCAGCTGGCGGACCTTCGCGCACCGGATCGCCCCTCATCGGGCAGTCCGGCAGTGGGCAACTACCTCCAGACGCGGAGCGCGATGGCAGCGGCAGTGCGCAAGCGGCGCCCCCAGACGGCAGCGATCAGGCCAACGCGGTGGTCTGTCGGGTCCGGATCAACCTGACGCCGTGGGCCTATTACACGGCCGATGGCAGCAGCACGCGCCACGAGACGCCGAGCACGATCGAGCTCGCGCCGGGGCCGCATCGGCTCCACGTGTGGAACCCGGAGCTTCACGTCGAGCGTGACATCACGATCAACGTGCCCGACGATCGAGAGACGATGACCTACAGCGAGCCGCTGTAGCCATCGCTGCCTCCCTGCGTGCCACAACCGCAGTGACGCGCCTGGTCGTGACCAAGGCGCTGACCGTGGACAAGGGCCCGAGATGGCATCATGTCCGGATCTCGGACGGATAAAGCCCCATGTCCCTGGGTGCGGCACGCAACCGGACGATCCATCGGCATCGTAGGGCGCTCGATGCTCGATGATTCATGTCCGGTATCCGGACAAAAGGCGCAATGTGCCTTGTCAGTGTGATGAATCTGCGTTATCCGTGAGCCGCGATGGCCGAACTCGACGTCACCTTCCGCCGCCTGTTGCGCGATCTGCCGCGACCGATGATGCACCTGGCGTTCCCTCACCGGTCTCTCGAGCCCCTCGGTCCCGTGGACCCCAGCGTGGATCGAACACGCCAGCTCACGACGGATAACATGCTACGCGCGAGCGCAGGAGCTACCGAGGTTATCGTGCACATCGAGGTCGAGCGCGACTGGCGCCCGACGATGGCCGATCGTCTGTTCGATTACGCGAGCGCCGCGGTGACGGCGACGCGCCAGCCCGTGTGGTCGGTCGTCGTGCTGCTGCGCCCCGGAGGGGACGCGCCGGAGGGGACCGGCGTGTACCAGGTCCCGGGCGCCGACGGCGACGCGTTCGTGTTCCGCTATCAGGTCGTACCCCTGTGGCAGCTCGACGCCCGGCAGATGCAGGCCCAGCTCGGGTCCGCCGCCGCACCGTTCTGCGCGGCGATGCGAGGCGCCGACGAAGCGTTCATCCGTGAGCTGGTCGACAAGGTGCAAACGGACCCGAGGCTGGCACCGCACGACCGGCGAACCACGATCCAGTTGCTGTTCATCGTATCGGCCGTTATCCTCGGAAGTGAGACGGCCAGGAGGATTTTTCACGTGGAATCGATCATCCAGGATCCGAACGTTCAGGAGCTCATCCGCGAGTGGGAGGACAAAGGTCGTGCCGAGGGCCGTACCGAAGGTCGTGCCGAGGGCCGTACCGAAGGCCGTGCTGACGAGGCACGTTCGCTGCTCCTGAAGGTGCTGGCAGCACGGTCGTTACCGGTGACCCCTGATGTGCGGGCGCGCATCGATCGCGAACCGGATCTCGCCCGGCTCGAATCGTGGCTCGAGGCTGCTGTCACGGCGACCTCAGTCGGCGACGTGTTTCGGGATAGTTGACGAGTTGAGCAGGGACCGCGACCGAGGTCGCCGGCTCGATCAGCGCGTTGACCGCGGACTGGCCGGACGTACCGGTCGGTCGCGCTCCCCGACTTGACGGGCCACGCCGCGCGAGGCGGTCACGCGCCCGCGGGCGACCCGGCAACTCCGGCGGGCTCGAGGGGGATCTTGCGCTGGAACCAGCCCACGAGATCGTCGAGGACACGCTGCCGCTCGATTTCGTTCACCAGCTCGTGGAGGAAGCCCTCGTAGACCACCAGCTCCTTGGGTTCGGGCGCCTCCTGGTAGGTGGCGCGGGTCACCTCGGGGTTGGCGATCGGATCGCTCGCGCCGATCATCCAGAGGGTCGGCACCTGGATCCGCGCGATGTCGCGCCTGACCTGCGCCCGTGCCTCGGCGTTCTCGGCGACCCAGCGCACGGACGCGACCTTGTGGCGCAGCGGATCGGTGCCGGCGGCCTCCACCTGCGCGCGGTCGTGCGTCAGGCCCTCGGGAGGGATGCGGTGCGGCTGGGTGAACCGGGGAAATAACCTGCTCATCAAGGGGACGAGCTTGAGGAGCAGGCGGGGGACCTTCATGTCACCCATCGCGAGGAACGGGCTGGTGAAGGCCACGACGCGGGCGCCGGCGAGCGCGCGTCGCTGGGTCAGGGCCACGAGGGTCACCAGCCCGCCATGGCTGTGGGCGTACACGCCCAGCGGGAGGTCGCCGATCGCGCGGCGCAGCAGGTTGGCCGCGGCCTCGAGATCCCACACGAACTCCTCGAACCGATCGCAGTGCCCGCGCAGGCCGGCGGCGCGGCCGTTGCCCCGATAGTCGGCCGCGAGCACCACGTAGCCGAGCTTGGTGAAGCGCGCGGCCACGTGCTCGTAGCGGGCGCCGTGATCGGCGAAGCCGTGGACGATCAGCAAGCCGGCGCGGGGTGTTTGCTCGGGCAGGTACCAGTTGGCGTACAGCTCGAGGCCGTCGGAGGAGGTGAACTTTTCCGGGTAGGTGGTTCGGTCCATGAGGATCTGCCGGCGACGGCGGGGCACCTTACCATGGGCACACCGAGGCTTGACCGGGCCGTGATCGCCATGACGCGCGCGAAGAGAGCACGAGCGCCGAGCGGGTTCGCGGTCACGATGGCGGCGGAGCCGGTGGTGGTGGTGGCGGCGGCCGGGCATCGTCGAGCGCGACGGTCGCGGCGCCCGGCGGCAGCGCGATCCTGCCATCGGGGCCGATCGACCGGATCGGCGGTAGGGCGCCGACCTTGCCCGTGATCAGGCGAGCGCCGCGCCGGAAGGTCAGCCACGACCAGCCCCAGTGGAACATCATGAGGAGGCGGTTGCGGAACCCGACGAGGAACGCGATGTGAACGGCCCACCAGAGCAGCCACGCGAGCAGGCCGTCGCGCGCGAAGTGCTTGGTCGCGATCACGGCCTCGGCGCGGCCGATCGTCGCCATGTTGCCCTTGTCGTGATAGCGAAACGCCGGCCGGATGGGCTTGTCGGGGCCGCCCGCGGTGCGCACCTCGGCCGCGATCAGCTTCGCGACGTGCCGGCCGCCTTGCAGCGCGCCCTGCGCGACGCCCGGCACCTGCGCGCCATCGGCCATGGTCATCTTCGCGAGATCGCCGATCACGAACACCTCCGGGTGACCGGGGATCGAGAGATCGGGGCGGACCTCGACACGGCCGCTCGGATCGCGCGGCGCCCCGAGCGTGGCGGCGAGCGACGACGCGCGCACGCCGGCGGCCCACAGCACGGTCCGCGCGCCGATCCGCTCCACGCGGCCACCGACCTCGACGGTGACGCCGCGGGCATCGATCGCGATGACCTTCGTGTTCAGGCGAACGTCGACGTGCCGGCGCTCGAGCGCGCGCTGCGCCGCGGCCGACAGCTTGGGAGGGTACGTCCCGAGGATGCGATCGCGGCCCTCGAACAGGACGACGCGCACCTCGGTCGGGTCGATGTTGCGAAAGTCGTTCGCGAGGGTCTGCAGGCCGATCTCGCCGAGCGCGCCGGCGAGCTCGACGCCGGTCGGGCCCGCGCCGACGACCGCGAAGGTGAGCCACTCGCGCTGCGCGGCCGGGTCGGACTCTCGCTCGGCGGCCTCGTAGGCCAGGAAGATGCGGCGGCGGATCTCGAGGGCGTCCTCGACGGACTTGAGGCCCGGGGCGGACGGGGCCCAATCGTCGTGGCCGAAGTACGAGTGCGTGGCGCCGGTGGCGACGACGAGGTAGTCGTACGCGAGCACGCCGTCGTCGAGCACGACGCGCCGGTTCGCGACGTCGATCGAGGTCGCGGTGGCGAGCAGGACCCGCGCGTTGTGTTGCTTCGCGAGCGCGGCGCGGATCGGATAGGCGATGTCGCCCGGGTTGAGCGCGGCGGTCGCGACCTGGTAGAGCAGCGGCTGGAACAGGTGGTGGTTGCGCCGATCGACCAGCGTGAGGTTGACCGGCGCGTCCGCGAGCGCGCGCGCCGCGGCGAGGCCGCCGAACCCACCTCCGATCACGACGACGTGCGGTCTACGTTCCATGCCTCTTAGATGTGGCGATCTGCCGCGTGGATGCAAGCCATCGCGTGCTGGGTCAGGGCGGCGCGGTCGAGCTCGGGCGAACCGTGCGCCCGGGCCCAGGCAGCGCGAGGTAGCCGAGCACGTAGACCCCGACGCCGGTGAACAGCGCGAGGGTGAAGCCGACGTTCATCGACAGCATGATCGCGAGCACCGAGCCGACGACCGAGGTCGCGCCGTTCACGCCCCAGCCCCAGGCGACGAGGCCGGCGCCGAGCGAGTTCGCGACCCGCACGCCGGCGGGGACGAACGTGCCCATCCCCAGGCCGGGGATCGCGACGAGCACGGCGGCGATCGCGATGCGGAGCGGCAGGACGAGCTCGATCAGCGCCGCGAACAGCGAGGACAGCACCAGCCCGTAGAGCACCAGCACGACGACGAGGGCGGCGAAGGCGAGCCGGCGGGCGCGCTCGGGGCCCAGCCGGGCGTCGAGCCGCGACGACAGGCCGGCGCCGATCCCCGACGAGATCAGCAGGCCCGACAGCACGACCGCGAGGGCGTAGACCGGGTGGCCGAGGAACAGCACGAACTGCTGCATGAAGCCGATCTCGACCAGGATGAAGCCGAGGCCGAGGCAGGCGAAGTAGCCGACGACGCGCAGCTTCTTGCGCCGGTCGTCGGCGAGCACGCCGCGGCGGAACACCACGAGCGGCGCGATCACGAACACGAGCGTCGCGAGCAGCGAGAACCCGAGCGAGATCACGAGCAGCACGACGCCGACGTTGTTGAGCTGGCCGCGGGTGTTCTTGCGGAACGACGCCCCGAGGTCGCCGAACCGCATCTGGTAGAAGAAGAACGGCCGGTTGTCGGTGGTCGGTGACGAGTCGTACGGCTGGTGATCGAGGAACGCGGTGAGGTCGGGCGCCTCGATCAACCCGGCGAGCAGCGGGTCGTTATTGGGGTGGCCCGGCACGTAGAGGACGCGGATCCCGGCGCCGCCGGGCTCGTGGGCGTCGGCGGCGATCTGATCGGCGAACGCCGCCTGGTCGGCCGCCGGGAACGGATCGCGCGAGACCATGATCGTCGCGCGCCGGCTGCCGTCGCTGCCGATCAGGAAGTGGTCGCGCACGTGGTCTGCGGCGACCCCGCGGGTCTCGAGCGCCTTGCGGGCGATCGAGGTCAGCCGCACGAACTCCGCCGGGGTGCCGGCCTCGTACCACCGGGTCACCGACAGGACGCCGCCGGGCGCGAGCGCGGCGAAGAACTCGCGGAACGCCTCCTCGGTGTAGATGTTGTTCTCCGACAGGGTGAACGCGCCCGACGACGACGCCGCCCAGGTGTCGACCAGGGTCGCCTGGATCGACGAGAACTTCGCGCCGGACCGGCGCAGGTAGCTGCGGCCCTCGTCGACGACCACCTCGACGCGCGGATCGGCGTACAGCCCGCCGGTGCGCTCGGCGTAGCGCTGCCGCATCACGTCGTCGACGATGATCGGGTTGATCTCGATCCCGACGACCCGGGGCACGCCCGCGGCGAGCGCCGACAATACGTCGGTGCCGCCGCCCGGGCCGATGATCGCCGCCGGCCCGCCGGGCCGGAGCTTGTAGACGATCGCCGAGACCCGCACGCCGGGCACCCGGCGCGGCGCGTCGGGGTTTTTGTGGATGACGTCGCCGCGCCACATGCGGGTCGCCGCGTCGCCGTCGATGAAGATCCAGTCGTAGTCGGGATCGTCGGCGGCGGTCACGCTGATCTGGGAGAACGAGTTCCACTTCTGGAACAGCGGCGGCTTCGTACCCATGAACTTCGTGGGGTTGCGGACCAGGCCGAACCGCTGGGCCGAGCCCTCGAGGCAGGCCTGGACGGCGAGCACCGCGGCAAATAGCCCCGCGACCCCGGCGGCGATCCGCCAGCCGGGCCAGCCGGCGCGGCCGGCCCACGCGAACAGCACCGCGCCGCCGGCCCCGAGCGCGCCGACCAGCAGCACCGCCCCGGGCGCTCCGAGCCAGCCGATCGCGAACACGAGCAGCACGCAGCCGGCGCCCGCGCCGACCAGATCGAACATGTAGATCCGGCCGATGTCGTCCCCGGCGGCGGTGATCGCGAGCGAGATCGCGAACCCCGAGCACAATAATGGTGCCGCGGCGGCTACATAGATGTGGCCGAGCCGGCCGAGGTTCGCCGTCCAGTCCGACAGCCCGATCGGGTTCCTGATCGCGGCGACCAGCGCCCAGATCGTCGTGATCGCAAAGCCGATCATGAACAAGCTCGCCAGCTTGGCGGTGCGCTCGCGCGAGAATGTCCTGGGCAGCAGGTAGATCAGCGTGCCCGCGGTCGCGAGCCCGAGCAGCGCGACAGAAATCGCGAGGAACGCGAAGTGATAGTACATCGTGACGCTGTAGATCCGGGTCAAGGCCAGCTCGAGCGCCACGGTCGCCATGCTCGTGACGGCGACGGCGAACGGCATGACGCGGCGGTCCATGGGAGGCGCAGCTTAGCAGAGAGCGGACGAGCTCATGACGTGACACCGCGGTGACACCTGCACGCTACGAAAGATCCTGCGCGGGGGCCTGGCCCTGCCAGGGTACGTCTCCCGTATAATGGGAGAGATGTACCGTCTGCTGGTCGTGGTCGTCGTGGCGATCGCCGCTCCGGCGGTCGCGGCGCCGGTGCACGGCCTGGTCTACGACGACCGCAACGGCGATGGCCAGCCCACCATCGGTGAGCCCGGCGTCGCCAACGCCGTGGTCGCGCTCGGGACGCATCAGTTCGTGAGGACCGACGCGCAGGGCAGGTTCGTGCTCGACGTCCCGGCCGCCACCAAGGACATCGCGTGGGTCCGGGTTCCGGAAGGCTTCGTTCCCGGACCG
>Ga0308176_10000357_pt1 | contig 29987 bp, 28 predicted proteins | sample PhyCR2_3_FD_203890 | JGI IMG/M metagenome (GOLD analysis project Ga0308176, IMG submission 203890) | Soil microbial communities from UC Gill Tract Community Farm, Albany, California, United States - DLSLS.C.R2 | ecosystem: Environmental > Terrestrial > Soil > Agricultural land | place: USA... | reverse complement strand
CGTCCAGGTCGGCGTGCAGCCGGGCGGCGCGTTCGCGCAGCAGGCGTGGATCGCGGTCGCGGGCGTCCAGGAGGTCGTCCAGCAGTTCGCCCCGCACCCGGTGTTCGGCCTCGGCGGCGGAACGGCGGGCCAGCAGGAGCAGCGAGGTGACCATCGCCGCGCGTTCCAGGGTGCGCTGGTCGACGGGGTCGAGGTCCGGGTGGCCGCGCAGCACGAGCGCGCCGAGCAGTTCGCCGCCCGCGATCACCGCGGCGATCCAGTCGCCCTGGTGCCGTACCGCGTGTCCCTCGGCCCGGGACGCCTTCAGGGCCCCGGCCGGCGCCGTGCCGGTCTCGGTGAACTCGACCGTGCCGTCGATGACCTGGGAGACGGCCGCGGCCACGTCGTGAACCCCGCCGCCGCGCAGCACCAGTTCGGCGAGCCGGTCGTGCACCTCGGAGGCGCGCTCGATGACCGCGCTGCGGTCCCGGATGATCTCGTTGGCCCGCTCCAGACCGGCCAGCGCCGAGCGGGTCTCACTGAGCAGGTTGGCGGTGTCGATGGCGGCCGCGGCGAGCGCGGCGAAGGAGCCGAGCAGGGCGATCTGCCCGCGTTCGAAGACACGGGCGCGCCGGTCGGCGGCGAAGAGGACGCCGATGACGTTCGGGCCGAGCATCAGCGGTACGCCGAGGATGGCGATCAGGCCCTCGTCCTCGACGCCGGCGTCGATGGCGCGGGTGTGCTGGAAGCGGGCGTCCTTGAAGTAGTCGTCGGTGACGTACGGCCGCGCGGTCTGGGCGACCAGCCCGCCGAGCCCCTCGCCCATGCCGAGGCGCAGTTGCTGGAAGCGGGCGGCCACGGAGCCCTCGGTCACGCGCATGTAGGTGTCGCCGCGTGCCGGGTCGTTGAGGCTGAGGTAGGCGACGTCCGTGCTCAGCAGGGACCGGGCGCGCTGCACGATGGCCGGCAGGACGGCGTCCAGGTCCCGGAGGCCGGCCAGGTCGTGGGCGGTCTCGAACAGCGCCGACAGCTCGGCCTCGCGCCTGCGGCGCCCCTCCAGCTCGGAGCGGACCCGCAGGGCGAGCAGCTTGGCCCGTTCCAGCGCGGCGACCCGGTCGGCGGGCTGTCCCTCGGCGCGGGCCAGCAGCACCGGCTGCTCGTAGGCCTCCACCGGGGCGTCGCGGGCCAGCAGCTCGAGGTAGGGGGCGCCCGCGCCGTCGTCGGGCACCCCCTTGGCTCCCTCGGAGGCGGGGGGTCCGGCCGGCTGGACGTGATCGCGAGACATGGTCACAGGATTCCGCATCGGCGGCCCGGCCTGGCGGGCCTGTGGAAAACTCCCGGGCCCGGCGGCGCCGGCCCGCTCAGTGGGCCGTCCACCCGCCGTCGAGGACGAGGGAGGTGCCGGTGACGAAGGAGGCGTGCGGCCCGCACAGGTAGGCCATGGCGTCGGCCACCTCCTCGGGTTCGATGAGCCGCTGGACGGCGCTGTCCTTCAGCAGGATCTCGGACAGGACGCGTTCCTCGGGGATGCCGTGGGCCTGCGCCTGATCGGCGATCTGCTTCTCGACCAGTGGGGTGCGCACATAGGCGGGGTTCACACAGTTGGAGGTCACCCCGTGCGGGGCGCCTTCCAGCGCGGCCGTCTTGGACAGGCCTTCGAGGCCGTGCTTGGCGGCCACATAGGCGGACTTGAAGGCCGAGGCACGCAGTCCGTGCACGGAGGACACGTTGACGATCCGCCCCCACCCTTGCGCGTACATGTGCGGCAGAGCGCCCCGGATGAGCCGGAACGGTGCCTCCAGCATCACGGTCAGCACGGTGTGGAAGACCTCGGGCGGGAACTGCTCCAGGGGGCGCACCAGTTGCAGTCCGGCGTTGTTGACCAGGACGTCGGTGCCGGCGGCGACGCGCTCGGCGGCGTCGAGGTCGGTGAGGTCCAGGACGTGGGGTACGACCGTGCCCGTGAGGTCACCGGCCCGCCGGGCGAGTTCCGCCAGCTCGGCGAGGCCCGCCGCGTCCCGGTCGACGGCTCTCACCTCGGCGCCGGCGGCGGCGAGCCGCAGCGCACAGGCGCGCCCGATGCCGCTGGCGGCGCCGGTGACGAGGGCGGTGCGGCCGCCGAGGTCGAGGGAGTGGTGCGGGGCGGGGGGCTGGACGGCGGGTGGCGGGCTGGACGTGGTCATGAGCCGACGATAGGCGGGGCCCACCCCTCACCACATGTGGTCGCCACCCACACTTCAGCCAATAGTCATAGGGTCGAACCATGTGGGTGCCTCGGGCATGGCCTGCTTGATCCGGAAGAGCCCGAACTCGTTGAGGTCCGGCAGGGCGTCCACCGTGAACCAGCCCACCTCCAGCGACTCGTCGTCGTTGACCCGGGCCTCGCCGCCCACCGCACGGCAGCGGAAGGTGATGTCCATGTACTGGCAGACGTCCCCGTTGGTGTAGGTGACCGGCTCAAGGGCCTGGACGAGGACGACCCGCTCGGGGACGCACGTCACCGCCGTCTCCTCCAACACCTCCCGCACCGCGCAGGCCGCGGGCTGCTCGCCGGGTTCCGGGATGCCTCCGATCACCGACCACCTGCGGGTGTCGGACCGCCGGCCCAGCAGCACTCTGCCGTCGTCGTCGAAGACGATCGCGGTGACCCCGGGGAGCCACAGCAGCTGCTGACCGGCGCTGGCCCGGAGGGTGCGGATGAAGTCAGGAGTAGCCATGGACCGACCCTAACGGGCCGGTCCACGGCTCCCGCGCTTGTCAGGGGGCCTACGGCCGTCGTACGGCTACGCGCCACCGGCGCGCCGGGCGCGCACACCGGAGCCGATCGCCCAGCCGAGTCCGCCCGCGGCGACCAGCACCAGGGCGATCTCGGGCAGGATGCCGAGCCGGGTCGCGGGCGTCTCGGAGGTGCGCAGCGGCACCTTCTGCACGAGGTAGGCGGGCACGAACATGCCGGTCTTCCCGGTGATCCTGCCGTCCGGCATGATGACCGCGCTGACGCCGCTGGTGACCGGCACGGTCACGGTCCGGCTGTGCTCGACGGCACGGACGCGGGACATGGCGAGCTGCTGGTACGTCATCTCGCTGCGGTCGAAGGTGGCGTTGTTGCTCGGCACCGAGATCATCTCCGCGCCGTGCGTGACCGTGTCCCGGACCGCCCAGTCGAAGGCGGCCTCGTAGCAGGTGGCGAGTCCGACCCTGGCGCCGCCGAAGTCGAAGACGCCCGGCTCGCTGCCCCGGCTGAAGTCCTGGCGGACCATGCCCGTCCAGTCCTTGTTGATCGCGCCGACCAGGCCGCGCAGCGGAAGGTACTCGCCGAACGGCTGCACCTGCCGCTTGTCGTAGGTCTGGGTCGGTCCCTTGACCGGGTCCCACAGGATCTGCTCGTTGAGCAGCCTGCCGTCCTTCTCCACGACCCCGCCGACCGAGATCGGCACCCCGACGGCCCGGGCCGCCTCGCTGATGACGGCCGCCGCGTCCGGATTGGTGAAGGGGTCGATGTCGGAGGAGTTCTCCGGCCACAGCACGAAGTCGGGCTTCGCGGCCTTGCCCGCCTTGATGTCGGCGGCGAGCTTGAGGGTCTCCCGCGCGTGGTGGTCGAGCACGGCCCGGCGCTGGGCGCTGAACTCCAGACCGGCGCGGGGGACGTTGCCCTGGATGACCGCGACGGTCGCGGTGCCGTCCTGCGCCTCGTCGCTCACCAGCGGCCGGGCGGCGACCGCTCCCGCCACCGGGACGGCGACGCTCAGCAGGGCGGCGGCCGCCGCCCCGCGCCGCAGGGTCCCGGTGCGGCGCCGCTCGACGAGCAGACGCCCGGCCTCGTACAGGCCGAATCCGCACAGGACGACGGCGAAGCCGAGCACCGGCGTGCCGCCCACCGCGGCGAGCGGCAGGAAGACGCCGTCCGCCTGGCCGAAGGCGATCTTGCCCCAGGGGAAGCCGCGGAAGGGCACGCGTGCGCGTACCGCCTCGCCGGCGATCCACAGGGCGGCCGCCCACACGGGCCAGACAGGCAGTCTCGACACCGCGGCCACGCCGACGCCGACCAGGGCCACGAAGACCGCCTCGATGGCGACGAGGGCGAGCCAGGGTCCGGGACCGACCTCCACGCCCGTCCACACCAGCAGCGGCAGCAGGAAGCCGAGCCCGAAGAGGTAGCCGAGACCCAGCGCCGCCTTCCAGCCGCGGCCGCGCAGCACCCAGGCGAAGCCGGCGAAGGCGGGCAGGGCCAGCCACCACAGGGTGCGCGGCGGGAAGCTGACGTAGAGCAGCACTCCGCACAGGGCGGAGGCGACGGCCGGGACCGGACGCAGGAGCCGGCTGCCGCGCGCCGCCGGCGCGGAGGGCGGCCTGAGCTGGTCGGACTGGTCCACGGAAGTTGCGGTGACGGTCACCCGGGGAGTGTACGGCGGTCGCCCTCGATGCCGACAGCGCCGTCCAGGACGTCCCGGCCGCCTCCGGCGTCCCGTCGCCGGTCACGCGTTCCCGCGCGACTCGTCCACAAAGCGGCCATCAGCCGTTACGGTGTGGCCCAGCCTCAGCGGTGCGGCCCGGTCCGGTGCGCGCCGCCGGGGACCGCCACAGGTCGGGGGACCTGGGCAGGAGGGGCTACGGGGTGGGGTCGACGGGAATGAGATCCGCGGCCGGCGCGGACGGCGCCGATTGCCGGCACGCCGGACGAAACGTTTCTGACGGTGCGGGCATGATCCTCCTTGGCGCGTGCGCCGCCTGGTCGCTGATCACGGCGGCGGCCCATGAGGGGCGGCCCGAGGGCGTGCTGCTCGCGGTGCTCGCCGTGGCCGCCGGCTACGCCGCGGGACGGATCTCCGGGTCGCTGCTGCCGGTGGCCGCGCCGGCGGCCGGTGCGGTCATGGGAGCGGTCATGCCGCTGGTGATGCCCGATCTCTCCCCCGGCCCCCGGTACACCGTCCCGCTCGGGCACGCCGGTGCCACCGCCGCGCTGCTGGCGCTGGCGACCGGGGCGGCCTGCTGTGCCGCCTGGTCGGCGCGCCGGCCGGCGACCCGGCTCGGTCTGCGGCTGCTGGCCGCCGGCATCGCGCTGACCGGCGCCGCGGTCGGCTCGGCCGTCGGCTGCGCGGCCAGCGCGGCCGTTCTGCTGTGTTCGCTGGCGGCTGGCGCGATGCCCTGCCGGGGCGCCGGTGTCGCCGGGCTGGCCCTCACGGCGGTCGTGCCCGCGGCGGCGGTGTGGGCGGTCGCGGCGGACGCGCTGCCCGCCGGTCTCACCGAGGCGCTGCGGGGCCGGTTCATCGGGAGCCGGCCAGAGCTGTGGCGGGACGCCCTGCGGCTGACCGGCCGCGACACCCTGCTCGGCGTCGGCCCCGGCCGCTTCGGCGAGTTCGGTGCCGCCGGGCCGCAGGGAGCACTGGCCGACGGCAGACCGCACTCGGCCCCGCTCCAGCAGGCGGCCGAGCAGGGCCTGGTCGGGGTGCTGCTGCTGGTCGCCGTGCACGGCTGGGTGCTGCACGCCCTGTGGCGCTCTCCCCGTTCCACCCCGGTGGCCCTCACCGCGGGCGCGGCACTGACCGTGCTCGCCGTGCTCGCCGCGGTCGGCAACGCGCTCAGCTTCACCGCGGTGACGGCGGGGGCGGGGCTGCTGGCGGGGTGGGCGACGGCACGGCCGTGGGCCGGGGACGACACGGAGCCGTAGCGAACCCGTACCAGCGGAGCCGGTCGGGCCGGAACTCGTGCAGGTCAGCTGATGGTGCCCGGTGTGATCGCCCGCAGCCGGGCTCTGATGACGCGGACCGCGGACTCCGCGTTGTCCACGGTGATCGTGAAGGTGTGGCCGTCCCACAGCCTGAGCACGATGCCCTCGCCGCGGCGGACGACCACAGCCGTACCCTTCTCGGGGCGCCAGCGGTAGCCCCAGCCACCCCAGTTGCAGGGGGTGACGAGGGCGGCGAAGTCGGCTCCGGCGACCTCGGAGAGGGGGATGCGGCGGCGCGGCACTCCGATGTGGCCGCAGCGCACCTCGAGGCAGTCCTTCTCGAGTTTCAGGTCGACGTGCACGAAGGCCAGGGTGCCGAAGAGGACCAGCAGGCCGGCCGCGATGCAGCCGACGACGGACATCGCCAGCGCGGCGACGCCGGAGGTCCAGGCGGATTCCACGGCCAGTTCGATGCCGAGCGCCAAGCAGGCGGCGCCCACCAGCGCCAGCAGCCACTGGACCCGGTTGGTGGCGCGTCCGGTCCAGACGTCGGGGTGCGAGGCGTCCTCGGCGTGGCGGTGCTCGCTCATGGATATGAGGTTACTCAGGTTTCGGTGCGCGGGTACCCGCGCGCGGACGGTGACTGCTCCGGGCGGCCCAGACACGAGCCGCGGGCGTCCCGGGTCAGCGCCGGTCGGCGAGCGGACCGGCGGACGGCAGCAGCCGTCCCTCGGGGTAGAGCAGCGCGGCCGCGGGAAGCGCGCCCTCGCGGCCGCTGAGCAGCACTGTCAGCGTGCCCTCGGCGGGGCCCCCGGGGGCGGGCTGTTCGCCGAGGCGGCGCAGGGCCTGGGCGGCAACGGCCCCGGCGGAGCCGTGCAGGGCGACCGGGGTGGCGCTTCCGTTCCGTACGGCGGCGCGGATACGGTCCGCCACCAGTTCGTAGTGGGTGCAGCCCAGGACGACGGTCGTGACGTCGTCCGGGGTCAGCGCGGCCGCGGCGGCGACGGCGACGTCGATGGCCGCCTCGTCCGCGTGTTCCACGGCCTCGGCCAGCCCCCAGCAGGGCACCTCGGTGACCGGGACCCCGTCGGCGAACTCCTCGATGAGACCGCGCTGGTAGGGGCTGCCGGTGGTGGCGGGCGTGGCCCAGATGGCGACCGGGCCACCGCCGGCGACGGCCGGCTTGATCGCCGGGACCGTGCCGATCACCGGGATGCCGGGCTCCAGACGGGCCCGCAGGGCGGGCAGCGCGTGCACGGTGGCGGTGTTGCAGCCGATGATCAGGGCGTCCGGCCGGTGGGCCGCGGCGGCGTCGGCGACGGCCAGGGCTCGCGTGGTGAGGTCCTCGGTGGTGCGGGGCCCCCAGGGCATGCCGTCGGGGTCGAGGGAGAGGACGAGGTCCGCGTCGGGCCGCAGGCGCCGTACCGCGGCGGTGGCCGCCAGCAGGCCGATTCCGGAGTCCATGAGCGCGATCTTCACCCGGCCACGATAGACGATGGGCTCCGGCCGGCCGGCCGGGTGGGGCAGACTGCGCCCGTGAGCGCCATCGTGTGGATCGCCGTCGCCTCCCTCGCCGCCTGGTGCTGGCTGCTGCTGTGCCAGGGCTTCTTCTGGCGCACGGACGTCCGGCTGCCACCGCGCCGCAGTCCCGGTGACTGGCCGTCGGTGTGCGTCGTGGTTCCGGCCCGGGACGAGGCCGCGGTGCTGCCCGCGAGTCTGCCGTCACTGCTCGCGCAGGACTATCCGGGGCGCGCCGAGATCGTCCTGGTGGACGACGGGAGCACGGACGGCACCGGGGAGCTGGCCCGCGAGCTGTCGCGCAGGCACGGAGGGCTGCCGCTGACGGTGGACTCCCCCGGCGAGCCGCCGGCGGGCTGGACGGGCAAGCTCTGGGCGGTGCGGCACGGCATCGGCCTCGCACGCGCGCGTGATCCCGAGTACCTGCTCCTGACGGACGCCGACATCGCGCACGCGCCGGACAGCCTGCGGGAGCTGGTGGCGGCGGCCCGCACCGGCGGCTTCGACGTGGTGTCGCAGATGGCGCGGCTGCGGGTGGAGAGCCTGTGGGAGCGGCTCGTGGTGCCCGCGTTCGTCTACTTCTTCGCACAGCTGTATCCGTTCCGCCGGATCGGCCGGCGGGGATCGCGTACGGCGGCAGCGGCGGGCGGCTGCGTACTGCTGCGCGCGGACATGGCGGAGCGGGCGGGGATCCCGGACGCCATCCGGCACGCCGTCATCGACGACGTCGCCCTCGCGCGCGCGGTGAAGCGCGCCGGGGGTCATGTCTGGCTGGGGCTGGCCGACCGGGTGGACAGCGTGCGGCCCTATCCGCGGCTGCACGACCTGTGGCGCATGGTCTCGCGCAGCGCCTACGCCCAGTTGCGGCACAGCCCGCCGCTGCTGCTCGGCACGGTCGCCGGGCTCGCCCTGGTGTACCTGGTGCCGCCCGCGGCCGTGGTGGCGGGGGCCGTCACGGGCAGTACGGCCACGGCGGTGGCGGGCGCGCCGGCGTGGGCGGTGATGGCGGCCACGTACCTGCCGATGCTCCGTTACTACCGGCAGCCGCTGTGGCTCGCGCCGCTGCTGCCGTTCACCGCTCTCCTCTATCTCCTGATGACGGTGGACTCGGCCGTGCAGCACTACCGGGGGCGGGGTGCGGCCTGGAAGGGCCGCACGTACGCGCGTCCGCAGGTGCGGCCCGACGAGGGCTGACCCGGTTCACTTGCGGCCGGGTGTCCAGTTCATGCCCCAGCCGTAGGCGCGGTCTATGGTCCGCTGCGGACTCACCCCCCGCTCGGGCACCAGGTACCGCGCCTCGCGCTGGACGACGAGGTCGCCGCCCGTGTTGGTGATCAGGGCGAGCGCGCAGACCGTGGACGGGACCGTGCACTCGTCCAGGGAGAAGTCGATCGGGGCGCCGTGCTGGGGCTGGAGGGTGACCGTGGCGTGCAGGTCGGCGAAGGAGGCGGCGCCCTCGTAGATGGTGACGAAGACCAGGAGGCGCCGGAAGTCCCGCTTGTGGTCGAGGTTGACGGTGAGGTTCTCGCCGTTCGCCGCCGCGCCGGTGCGGTCGTCGCCGTCCAGGTGAATGTACGGCGGACGGTCCAGGGATCCGAACGCGTTCCCGAGAGCCTGTACGACGCCCTTGCGCCCGTCGGCGAGTTCGTACAGGGCGCACAGGTCGAGGTCGACGCCGCCCTGGCCGCCGCCCCATCGGCCGCCCCAGGCCGGGAACTGCTTGCGCACCTGCCAGTTCAGGTTGACCCGCAGGGCCCCGGAGGTGCCGCCCTGCTTGGCCAGCGAGACGGAGGGGGCGGCCTTGGTGAGGGTCACTTTGGAGAGGCGGACCGGCTCGGCCGCGGCGGCTGCCGGGGGCGACGGCAGCGGGACCGGCGCGGTGACCGGCGGCGGCATGGTCACCGGCGGCGCGGCGGGTGGGGGTGGCGACGCGGCGGGCGGGGAAGGCGGCGTTACGGGCGACGGGGGCGGCGCGGCCGGCGACGACGGGGACGCGGGCGGCGCGGCGTGCTGCTGCGGTTCGTCGACGGTGATGCCGAAGTCCGTTGCCAGGCCCTCGAGTCCGCTGCTGTAGCCCTGGCCGACGGCGCGGAACTTCCAGCCGCCCTGGCGCCGGTAGAACTCGCCGAGCAGGAAGGCGGTCTCGGAGGTCGCGCCGGGGCTGTCGAAGCGGGCGACCACCGCACCGCCGCCGTCCTCGGTCACCTCGATGTAGAGGCCGGGAACCTGCCCGAACGTCCCGCCGTCGGACGAGGCCGCGAGGACGATCCGGTCGATCCCGCTCTCCACGCGCGCGAGGTCGACGAGGAGGGTGTCGGTGACCCGCTCACCGGCGGTCCGTTTGCCCTCGTGCCGGACCGCGCCGGAGGGGTGCGCGGGCTGGTTGTAGAAGACGAAGTCCCCGTCGGAGCGGACCTTTCCGGCCGCGAGCAGCAGCGCCGAGGCGTCCGCGTCGGGCACCGAGGGCCCCGGGCGCCAGCCCAATTCGACGCGCAGGGCCGTGGCCGGCACCGGCGCATTCGATCCTTTCGGCATTGTCATGTCCGCCCCCATCAGGTGTCGGTGTGCGTCCCGGACGTTGCCGGGCGCCCCGGATGATCGCTACCCGTCCAACCTATTCCCGGGGGCGGCGAACGCACATGAGGTGGCGCAGGAAGACCGGCGAAGATCGCCGGTCAACCGCCGGTAACCCGTCAGGAGCTCGGCTTTTACACGATCCAAACCCTGATCGGCGTCCTTTTTTGCCGAGTTCGCTCGTATTGGGGATCCCACGTCACTGCCGACACGGAAAACAACCCTCTTATCGGTCTCCCCAACCAGCACATCGTGGGCTTAACTTATGTGCCATGACCTCCCCCCGCTCCACTTATGGCGGCGGCTACTACTCCGCCTCCTTCCCGGACACTCCGATCTACGACTCCCTCGTGGCCGAGCGGGGTACCCCGCAGATCGCCCCGATCCGGGTCCCCGCCGCGTACGACACGGGCAGCAGCCTGCCCGCGCTGCCGTCGGCGCTGCCCGCCCTCCCGGCGGCACCCTCGTACCAGCAGGCCCCGTCCTACGGTTACCCGCAGGCGCAGCAGCACGCCCCGCTGCAGCAGGCGCCCACGGCGTACATCCCGCAGCAGGCGAGCGCGCCGCGCGGTTACCCCGGCCCGCAGGCGCCGCAGCAGCGCCCGATGGCCGGCGGTACGGGGTACGAGGCGATGCGCCCAGCCGCCCCGCGGCCCGCGGCGGCTCCGTACCAGGACCCGTACAACAACCAGCAGTACCGCGGCTACTGACCCGCGGCCCCGGCTGATGCTGCCACCTGGCACGATGGCCGCATGGGGAACGCACGACTGCGGTCGATCCACGTCCACCCGGTCAAGGCGTTCCGGGGTGTCTCGCCCCGGGAGGCCGTGGTGGAGCCCTGGGGGCTGGCCGGAGACCGACGCTGGACGCTGATCGACGACGGGGGAAAGGTCGTCACACAACGCGAGCAGCCGCGTCTAGCACTTGCCGCCGCCGAGCCCTTGCCCGGCGGCGGCATTCGCCTGTCGGCGCCTGGACGTGAACCGCTGGAGGTCGCGGTCCCGGAACCCGCCGCCACGGTGCCGGTGAACGTCTTCGGCACGACGGTGGCGGCGGTCCCGGCGTCCGGCACCGCTCATGCGTGGTGTTCCGGCCATCTGGGCGCCGGTGTCCGACTGGTCCACATGGACGATCCGGCCTCCCGCCGCCCGCTGGACCCCGCGTACGCGCGGCCGGGCGAGACGGTGAGCTTCGCCGACGGCTATCCCCTGCTGGTCACCACCGTCGCCTCCCTCGACGCCCTGAACGGGCTGATGGCGCGGGGCGATCACGCCGCCGAGGGTCCGCTGCCGATGAACCGCTTCCGGCCGAGCGTGGTCGTCGAGGGCACCGAGCCGTGGGCGGAGGACGACTGGTCCGGCCTCTCCATCGGCGAGGTGGTCTTCCGGGTCGCCAAGGCCTGTGCGCGCTGCGTGGTGACCACGACCGACCAGGACACCTCCCGACGCGGCCGCGAACCCCTGCACACCCTGGCCCGGCACCGCAAGGTCGGCGGCCGGCTGCTGTTCGGCCGGTACCTGGTGCCGCTCGCGCCCGGCACCATCCGGGTGGGTGACCCGGTACGGGTGTTGTCGTGACTCCCGGGAACCCCGGCGCGGGGCCCGGTCGTTGGGACACCATGAGGAATGCGTGAACGGCCCGGGCCAGGAGTGAGGTCACTCGCTCCGGGCCCGGGCCCGGGCGGGGGGTGGGCGGCTCCTCGGGGGGCCGCCGGGGAGCTGAAGGGGGTGGGGGACGTGCGGGCCATCAGAGGCCTGTGGCGCTGGCGGCGGAATCCGCTGCGCCGTGCGACCGATCTGACCGAGGCCTGGGTGGCCTTCGTGGCACTGGTGCTGATCGCCGTGGCCGCGCCGGTGACCGGCACCCTGGTCGGAGTGACGGCTCAGGACTCCCTGCAGCGCTCCGCGCGGGAGCAGCGGCACGAACGTCACCTCGTCACGGCGACCGTGGTGCGAAGACTCGGCGGCGCCCCGGTGGAGACCGACCCCGACACCAGCGCCGTGGGGGACGCCCGCAGCCGGGTCCTCGCCGACTGGACGGCACCCGACGGCAGCCACCGGCGCGGAGCGGCCCTGGCGAAGCTCAGATCGCCGTATCCGGGCGACCGCTTCGCGCTCTGGACGGACCGGTACGGCCGTGTGACGACACGCCCGCTGGACTCCCCCACGGCGACGACGCACGCCGTACTCGCGGGCCTCGGCTCCGCGTTGCTGACCGCGGGCCTGGTCGAGTGCGGCCGGCGGCTGATCGTGTGGCGCATGGTCCGCCGCCGGTACGCGCGCTGGGACCGGGCCTGGGACCGGGCGGGTCCGGACTGGGGCAAGGCGGGCACCGGCAGCTGACGGCCTTCCGGCTCTGGTCATCCCACCACCCGCGCGCACGCTACGGTGGAGCGGCCGACTCGCATTCGGCACCAAACCCGCGTACTACGAGGTGGGGGCACGGCAACGCCATGGCACAGGGCACGGTCCAGGTGACGCACAGCGGTACTTCGCGGTGGCGCCGCCGCACGGGTGAGTACGCTTCGCTCGCCGCAGCCCTGGAGGCCGCCGCCGACGGTGACGTCCTCACCATCGCTCCCGGCACCTACCGGGAGAACCTGGTCGTGCGGCGGCCGGTGACCCTGCGGGGTCCCGAAGGCGCCCCGGGCTCGGTGCGGATCGCGCCGGCGGACGGTGTCCCGCTGACCGTGCGGGCCTCGGCGGTGGTGCAGGACCTGCATGTGGAGGGCCAGGACGCGGCCGCGCCCGCCCTGCTGGTGGAGGAGGGCACGCCCGAGCTGATGGACGTGCGGATCGTCACCCGGTCCGCCGCGGGCATCGAGGTGCGGGGCGGGGCGCGCCCGACCGTGCGCCGCTGCACCGTCGACAACCCGGCCGGCATCGGCATCGCCGTACTCGACGGCGCGGGCGGGGTGTTCGAGGAGTGCGAGGTCGTCGCGGCGGGGCAGGCGGGGGTCTCGGTCCACGGCGGCGCACATCCCCGGCTGGAGCGCTGCCGGGTGCACCACGCCGCGGGCAACGGGCTGACCGCGACCGGGGAGAACTCGGCGCTGGAGGCGGTCGGTTGCGAGGTGTACGAGGTCCGGGGCTCCGGGGTGCAGGTCACCGGGCGGGCGACGGCCCATCTCACCGACTGCGATCTGCACCGCACCACGGCCGACGGTGTCACGCTGGACACGGACGCGGTGCTCACGCTCGCCGACTGCCGGATCCACGACGTCCCGGAGAACGCGATCGACCTGCGCTCCCGTTCGGTGCTCACGCTGACCCGGACGACGGTTCGTCAGTTCGGCCGCAACGGCCTGTCGGTGTGGGACCCGGGCACCCGGGTCGACGCCAACCAGTGCGAGATCTTCGACAGCACCGGTGACTACCCGGCGGTGTGGGTGAGCGACGGCGCCACGGCGGTGCTCGACGCCTGCCGGGTGCACGACGTGCCGGACGCGCTGTTCGTGCTGGACCGCGGCTCGCGCGCGGACGTCGTGGACAGCGATCTGTACCAGGTGCGCAACACGGCGGTGTCGGTGAGCGACGGCGCGACCGCGCAGCTCGACGACTGCCGGATCCGGGACGCGGCCACCGGCGCCTGGTTCCGCGACCACGGCAGCGGCGGCAACCTCGGCAACTGCACCCTGGACGGCACCCAGACCGGTGTGATCGTCACCAAGGGCGCCGACCCCACCGTCGAGCGGTGCACGGTCGACTCCCCCGCCGAGGCGGGCTTCTACGTGTCCGCGGGCGGCCGTGGCACCTTCGTTAACGGCCGCGTCCGCGGCAGCGGCGGCTACGGCTTCCACGTGATCGACGGATGCCGCACCACGCTGCGCAAGTGCCGTACGGAGCGGTGCGCGCGCGGTGGTTACGAGTTCGCGGACGCCGGGCCGGACGCGGGCTCCGGGTCGGGTCCGGTGGTGGAGGACTGCACCAGCGACGAGAGCGGCGGTCTCCGGCCACCGGCGCCGCGCGAGACGGCCGAGGAGTCGGCGTCCCCCTCCTCCGCGGGCCTGCTCGGAGCGATCCCCGGCCAGCGCGCCCTGGACGCGGAACCGGCCGTCGCCGCAATCGAGCCGGAGCAGCCGGCCCGCTCCTCGAAGGCCGTGCTCGGTGAACTGGACGCGCTGGTGGGCCTGGAGAGCGTCAAGCGGGAGGTGCGGGCGCTGACCGACATGATCGAGGTGGGCCGGCGCCGGCAGCAGGCGGGTCTGAAGGCGGCCTCGGTCAAGCGGCACCTGGTCTTCACCGGTTCCCCCGGCACGGGCAAGACGACGGTGGCCCGGCTGTACGGCGAGATCCTCGCCTCCCTCGGGGTGCTGGAGAAGGGCCATCTGGTCGAGGTGTCCCGGGTCGACCTGGTCGGTGAGCACATCGGCTCGACGGCGATCCGCACCCAGGAGGCCTTCCAGCGGGCGCGCGGCGGTGTCCTGTTCATCGACGAGGCCTACGCGCTGTCCCCGGAGGACGCCGGGCGCGACTTCGGCAAGGAGGCCATCGACACGCTGGTGAAGCTGATGGAGGACCACCGGGACGCGGTGGTGGTGATCGTCGCCGGCTACACGGCCGAGATGGAGCGCTTCCTCTCCGTCAACCCCGGAGTGGCCTCCCGCTTCTCACGGACCATCACCTTCGGCGACTACGGCCCCGACGAGCTGCTCAGGATCGTGGAGCAGCAGGCCGACGAGCACGAGTACCGGCTGACTCCGGGCGCGTCGGAGGCGTTGCTGAAGTACTTCACGGCGATCCCGAAGGGCCCCGCCTTCGGCAACGGCCGCAGCGCGCGTCAGACCTTCGAGGCGATGGTGGAACGGCACGCGAGCCGTGTCGCCCAGCTCGCGGACCCCAGCACCGACGACCTGACCCTGCTGTACGGCGAGGACCTGCCCGAGCTGCCCTGACCGGAGCATCCGGCCGGGAGCGTCACGGTTCCGGGCGTTCCGGCCGCTGGGTGGGCAGGTCCGGGCGCAGGCGGGCCAGGAGGCGGGCCCGTTCCCGGGCGAAGGCCGGATCGGCCTGGTAGTCGGAGTGGCCGAGGATCGGTGCCGGGAGCGGGTGCTCGGGGGTGCGGCCGTAGGCGAGGGGGTCGCGCAGGGACACGTGGTCGACCTCGGGGCCGCAGTCGCCGGGGAGACGGACCGGGCCGCCGATGGGGTCGGTGGGCCGGTGGAGATTGCGCCAGCAGGCGACGTCCCGGTGCAGCGCGGCCAGTGCGGGCGGGCCGAAGTGGGCCGGGAACCAGCGGCCGTAGAGACGTTCCAGCGGGGAGCCGTAGGTGAGCAGGGCCACCCGTTTGCGGGCCGACGGGCTGAGCTGCCAGGCGGCGGACGCGGCCAGCACGCTGCCCTGGGAGTGGCCGGACAGGACCAGCCGGCCGCCGGTGCGCGCGGTCCAGGTCGCCATCCGCCAGGTCAGGTCCGGCACCGCGCGCTCGGCGTAGCAGGGCGGGGCGAAGGGGTGGGCGGCGCGCGGCCAGAAGGTGCCGACGTCCCAGAGGATGCCGATGGTGCGCCGGGCGGAGGCGTCCCGGTAGGCCCGCCGGCCCCAGGTGACGAACAGCAGGAAACCTATTCCGATCAGCCAGGAGCCCAGCGCCTGCGAGGTCTCGGCGGCCGCCTGGACGACGTCGTACGTCCGCCGGGCCGCCCCCTCGGGGGGCTTGCCGGTCGCCAGGGCGCCCGCCAGCGCGGCGGCGCCCAGCAGCAGCGTGGTGGCGCAGAGCACGCCGATGACCAGCGGTGCCCGGTCGGTGAGGGTGGCCATGGCCCGCGCATGGGCGATACGGCGGGTTCGGGAGGGGTCCTCGGGCTCGCCGGGATGCTCGTGCCGTACCCGGTCGCGCTCGGCCCGGGCGAGCCGCGCGGTGCGCCGGGCCAGGTGGGCGGCGAGGAGCAGCAGCACCGCAAGCAGCGGCGGGATGACGGAGGCCTGCCAGGTCAGCAGTACCGGCGGCCCGTCGAGGAGGGAACGGGTGCCGTCCAGCCAGTCGGCGACGCGCTGTGCGATGCCGCCGGACATCACACCGCCCAGCGCGCAGGCGAGCAGCGCCACCGCCGGCCCGCCGAGGCCACGTCCCGCGGCGCGCGGGTCGGGGCGCCGGCGGTACAGGTCGTGGGCGACGACGGCGAGGACGACGACGAGCAGTCCCTGGGTCAGCATGAGGGCGCCGAAGGCCGCGTCACCGGGCAGCCGACCGGCGGACCGCCAGCCGGGGCGGGACCAGCCGGCGTGGACGAGGGTGAGCAGCAGCAGGACGAGGGCGCCGAGCGGCAGGCGGCGTACGAGGTGGCGGTCGAGCCTGTGGTCGGGGCACCGCTCGCTGCGGCCGCGGCGGCAGACGACGGCCACCACGGCCCCCGCGCAGCCGAGCAGGGCCGCGGCGAGGAGCCAGCCGAGCACGTTCAGGGCGGCCGGCCCGCCGGGACGGTGGTCGAAGCGGGCCGTGGGCGTGGCGACGGCGGCGGCGACCGTGAGCAGGCCGGCCGCGGTGTGGGCGGCGCGGAGCCGGGCCACCAGGCGGCGCCCGTACCAGAAGCCGGGCCGGGCCAGGGCGCTCGCGTCGGTCTCCGGCTCGGGGTCGCGGGACATCGGCTGGTGGGACTCGTAGGCGTTCCAGGTGCGGTGCGAGAGGTACCAGAGCAGGGCGGTCAGGGCGGCCGGGATCAGTGCGGCGAGCGCGAGCCGGCGGCCCGGCAGGGTCCACCAGGCGTCTCCGGCCACGGCCGGTGAGAGGAAGCCCAGCCAGGTGTGGCGGCGGGCGCAGTCCGTGACGCCCGCGCACTGCCAGGCGACCAGGTCGAGCGCGACCTCACAGGCGGCGGCCGTGAACAGCACGGTCAGTGTGAGCGCGGCCAGCCGGACGAGGAGGCCGTAGAGCCGGACGGGGCGCCTGCGGCCGTGGGCGGCGGGGCGCATCCAGTGGGCGAGATTGACCACCATGAAGGGCAGCAGCAGGAGCCACAGGGCGCGGGTGCCGTCACCGGAGGTGAGGTTGCACCAGACGTACGCCTCCTGGACCGGTTCTCCGCCGGGGCCGCCCGCGGCCGCCGGTTCCCCGGCGTCGGCGGCGCGCCGGAAGATCGCGGCCGTGTCGTCGCCGGTGATCCGCACGGTGCGCGGGTCGTCGAGCATCTTCTGGGGTGTGGTGCCGCCGACCCCGTGCACCAGGAGTTCCAGCTCGGCACCGGCCGGTGCGGGCCGTAAGGCGGAGCCGTCCGTCTCCGGCCCCGCGATGCGTTCCTGCGCACGTTCCACTGTCAGCACTTCCCCCGTGACGCGCCTGCCGGACACCTGTCCACGCGGGCTTCAGGTTCTCCGTTTCCGGGTCCTTGTACACCTCTCCTCACGCAATCTCCCCGATCCGTGTGACACCGGCCCGGGTCCCTGGCGCCGGGTCCGGGCCGCCATGGCATGCGCGCGTCGGGAAAGGCGGTGGCGCGACCGCCGCCGTCCCGTGAAAAGATGGAACGCCCGTGCACCGGGGACGGCTGGACCTCCAGGTCGGAGCCGGTACGGCGGGCGGGTCGGACGACGGATCGCGGCGAAGGGACCGGAGCGTACGTGAGCGAGAATCAGAACCTCCTCGCGGAGCAGCGCCGCGCCCTGATCCTGGACGAGGTCCGGCGCCGGGGTGGCGTCCGGGTCAACGAGCTGACCCGCAAGCTCGGCGTGTCCGACATGACCGTGCGGCGCGATCTGGACGCGCTGGCCCGGCAGGGCATGCTGGAGAAGGTGCACGGCGGCGCGGTCCCGGTGGTCGAGGCGAGCACGCACGAGCCGGGTTTCGAGGCGAAGTCGGCTCTGGAGCTGACCGCCAAGGAGGACATCGCGCGGTCCGCCGCCCGGCTGGTCACTCCGGGCACGGCGATCGCCCTGTCCGGCGGTACGACGACCTACGCGCTCGCGCAGCACCTGCTGGAGGTGCCCGACCTGACCGTGGTGACGAACTCGGTGCGGGTCGCCGACGTCTTCCACGCGGCACAGCGCACCTCCGGGCAGCGGCAGGGCGCGGCGACGGTGGTGCTGACCGGCGGGGTGCGCACCCCGTCCGACTCGCTGGTGGGCCCGGTGGCCGACCAGGCGATCGCCGCGCTCCACTTCGATCTGCTCTTCCTCGGCGTGCACGGGATATCGGTGGAGGCCGGACTGTCCACGCCGAACCTCGCGGAGGCCGAGACGAACCGCCGGCTCGTGCAGTCGGCGCGCCGGGTCGTGGTGGTGGCCGACCACACCAAGTGGGGGACGGTGGGGCTGAGTTCGTTCGCCGGGCTGGCGCAGGTGGACACGCTGGTCACCGACGCGGGTCTGCCCGCCGAGGCACGCGCGGAGATCGCCGAGCATCTGCACCGGCTGGTGGTGGCGGGCGAGACCGAGGGGGACGAGGACATCTGACGGCGCGTCGGCCGGTCCTCAGGCCGGCCACACGCCCGTGGCCAGCAGCGACTCGATCGCGGCCGTGTACGGGGCGACGTCCAGGCCCTGTTCCTCGAGCCAGGAGTCGGAGTAGTACTTGTCCAGGTAGCGGTCCCCCGGGTCGCACAGCAGGGTGACGACGCTGCCGGTGCGGCCCTCGGCCACCATCTCGGAGACGATCTTCAGCGCGCTCCACAGGCCGGTGCCCGTGGAACCGCCCGCCTTGCGGCCGATGGCCCGCTCCAGGGCGCGTACGGCGGCCACGCTGGCCGCGTCCGGGACCTTCATCATCCGGTCGATCGCGCCGGGCACGAAGCTCGGCTCCATGCGCGGCCGGCCGATGCCCTCGATCCGGGAGCCGCAGTCACAGGTGACGTCCGGATCGCCGGTGGTCCAGCCCTCGAAGAAACAGGAGTTGTCCGGGTCGGCGACACAGATGCGGGTGTCGTACTGCATGTAGTGCACATAGCGTGCGAGGGTCGCCGAGGTACCGCCGGTGCCGGCCGTGGCCACGATCCAGGCGGGCTCCGGGAAACGCTCCAACTCCAGCTGGCGGAAGATGGATTCGGCGATGTTGTTGTTGCCGCGCCAGTCGGTGGCCCGCTCGGCGTAGGTGAACTGGTCCATGTAGTGGCCGCCGGTCTCCACCGCGAGGCGGGCGGACTCCTCGTACATCTTCCGGGAGTCGTCCACGAAGTGGCACTGTCCGCCGTGGAACTCGATCAGACGGCACTTCTCGGCGCTCGTCGTGCGCGGCATGACCGCGATGAACGGCACGCCGATCAGCTTGGCGAAGTACGCCTCGGAGACGGCCGTGGACCCGCTGGACGCCTCGATCACCGGGCGGTCCGGCCGGATCCAGCCATTGCACAGGCCGTAGAGGAACAGGGAGCGGGCGAGCCGGTGCTTGAGGCTGCCGGTGGGGTGCGTCGACTCGTCCTTCAGGTACAGGTCGATGCCCCACCGCTCGGGCAGCGGGAAGCGCAGCAGGTGCGTGTCCGCCGAGCGGTTGGCGTCGGCCTGGACCTTGCGGACTGCGTCCTTCAGCCAGGCGCGGTAGGCGGCGTCGCTGCGGTCGACGTCGAGGGTGGTGCCGGTCCGGGTCTGCGGGGTGGTGCTCACGACGGGGCTCCTTACGCTGAGCGCCGACGGCACCTCGGGCGGCCGGCACTTCGCATCATAGGCACCTTCCACACCTCTTCTCACCTGCATAAACGCATCTTTGAGCCACTCAAAGGGACGCTGGGGCACAGCTGTGCGGGGCGCATTGGCGCGAGTGCTCCGGGCGCCCTTCCCGCGCGCCCCCTGCGCACTGGTGCTCCCGAGCTCGCCGGGGCAGACTGCACCGGACGGGACGATCGTCCCGACAGCGGCGCACACTGGATCACAGCACCGCGCCGGCCCGGACCGGTACCACCGGACACGGGCCGGATCCGGACCCACGCGGTCCGGCGTCGCGGCGAAGGACGCGCACAAGGGGGCGGCAGGACATGGCGGAGCCGGAGTTCACGGCCAAGGGCGTGCGGATCGGCAAACGGCTGCGTTCGCTCACCCGGGCCGGGCAGGTCCGGATCAGCGACGGCAGGGTGGAGTTGCTCACCAGCTACGGCAGCGAGATCGACAGCGCGCCGGTGCAGGCGGTGCGCGCCTCCAGGCCGTGGTTCGCCCCCGAGGACCGGGCGCACGCGGACCTCAACGGCAAGCGGTACTCGCTGACGCTGGGCGAGCACGACCCCGCTCCGGGCGAGCCCGGGCCGCCCGCGGCGCGGCGGTTCATCGAGGCGGTGCGCCGCGCGGCCGGGCGCGGCGGCTGACCGGCAACCGACGGTGGCGAGTTGCGGGAGCGCATCCGCTGCGTCACTCTGGTCTCACGTCACTCTGGGTTTACCGGCGATAACGCTGCGAACCAGCCCGCCGGCCCTGACAGCAGGCGGACGTTTGGACGCAAGCACCCTGCTGGATCCGTTTGTTCTCCGTGTTTCCTCCGGTTCCTCCGGACCTCACATCGGGGAGTCGCAGCCGTGATCAGTCACTCAAGCAGGCACTGCACGGTGGAGCTCCAAGCCCTGCCGTCGCGGATCGGCCAGGTCCGCAGAATCGTATCTGCACAACTCCGCTACTGGCATATGGACCCGTTGATCGACCGGGCCGCACTAGGTGTGACCGAGCTGCTCAGCAACGTCCACCGGCACGCCCGGCCCGACAAGTCGTGCACCGTCGAGCTGGAACTGCTGGTCGACCGGCTCACGGTCTCGGTGCGCGACCACGATCCTCGTCTCCCCGTGGTCGCCGACGCCGCCGAGGCGCCGGACCTCGTCCCGCTGGCCACCTGCGGGCGGGGCCTGGCGATGGTGGCCGCGCTGAGCGAAAGCTGGGGGGCGCGCCCCGAGGGCGACGACGGCAAGGTCGTGTGGTTCACCCTGCCCGCGCCGTCCACGGCGGTCCGGCAGCCGGCCCGCTCGCCGCGCCCCGCGGCCGAGCGGCGGCCCGCGCCCCGGCGCACCGAGGTGCGGCCGGCCCCGGCGGCGACCACGCCGGTCACCGCCGCACCCACACCGGTCACCGTGGCTCCCGCCCCCGTCGTGGCGCACGCCTCGGCCGTGGCACCCGCTCCCGCCCGGTCGGCCGTTCCCGGCTGACCGGGCGGTGACGTCACCCCGACGTACGGACGGGGCGCCGTGAGGGGACGCGAAGTGGGACCCGATCCCGCCGCGCACCGTCCGGCCCCTCACTTCGTGGTGATCGCGCCCGGTACGTCCCGCCCGGCGGGAAAGCCGACGTCCACGCCGCCGAGGCCGCACACGGCGGTACGCACCGCCGCCGTCGTGGTCGTCATGCCGCACCGCCCTTGCGGCCGAAGTGCTCCTCCAGGACGGACATCCGGCGCCAATACGCGTCCTCGTCGATCTCGCCGGAGGCGAAGCGGCGGCCGAGTACCGCGAGCGGCGCCTCGCCCGCCGGGCGGCCACCCTCCACCAGCCGCCACGGGCCCCTCCACCGCCGGCCGGCGCGGCGCAGGAAGGTGGCGGCACCTGTCACGACGGCCGCCCAGATCAGCGGGAAGAAGAGGATCACGGGCCTGGGCCGCCGTCCCAGTCCGCCAAGGTCCGCACCTGGTTCATCTCCGTCGTCGTCCCGGTTCTCCGGGCGCATGTCACGAGACTCCCTCCGGAGGGGGGGCCGGGTCGTCGTGCGGCCGGCGGCAGTGCGTGTACCTCCGCGGGAGCACGCGAAGGGGATGCCGTACCCGCGAACCGTGCGCGGCCGTGGCCCGATCGTGCGGATCTCCGGCCCCCGGACGGGTTCCGGTGCGGGCCGCCGCCCGGAGGATGGAAGGCGGAACACCGCCGGCCCCCGGCCCGAGGAGACGAGACGCCCATGGCACTGGAGATGCGTGACAGCTGCGAGCGCTGCGGGACCGCGCTTCCGGCGGACGGCCCGGCCCGCATCTGCTCGTACGAGTGCACGTACTGCGTGCCGTGCGGCGAGGCCCTGGGGCAGGTCTGCCCCAACTGCGGCGGGGAACTGGCCGCCAGGCCCCGCCGCCGGACGCGCGCGGACGCGTAGGACCTGTCGCCCACGGCGACCGGGGCGCTGCCGCCGAGCCGGTGCCCGCGGCTCAGGCCGAGGTTTCCGCGTAGTGGCGGAGGACCGGTTCCAGGTAGTCGACGTGCGGTCCTTCCAGGCCGTCCGGACCGGCCGACGGGCGGATCAGTTCGATCCGGTCGAACTCGGGCTCGCGGCCCTGGCCGGTCTCCGTGCCCACCAGCCGCGCGTACCGCTCACGCAACTCCCGGCCGGGGCACGGCGGGGCGAGGAACATGACACCGACGCTGCCTCCCGCGCCCCGGGTGGTCAGCCACAGGGTCAGGGCCTCGGCGGTGGTGTCGGAGCCGGTCTCCTCGGACAGCTCGCGTGCCGCGTGCCGGCGCAGCCCGTCGACGTCCAGCTCGGCTCCCCCGTCCGGTGGTTCGACGGTCCCGCCGGGGAGCTGCCAGCGGCCCGGCGCCGCGGTCGAGGCGGCCATCCGCCCCACCATCAGGCGCCCGTCGCCCGCCGGCTGCACCACGGAGACGAACAGGGAGGAGCACACCGGTGCGTCCGGTACCCCGCGCAGCGCGCGGTACCGGTAGGTGGCCCGGGCCCACGACAGCACCAGACCGTCCCGCCCGTCCCGTTCCAGGCCCGTCAGCGCGGCCACCGGACCGTCGAAGAGCGCCGGATTGGCCCGCACCGCCTCCTCCCACCCGCGGTCCATGGCCGACCGGTGCGCGGGGGACAGCTCGGGCGCGGCGGTCTCGACGAGCCGGATCCGCGGGGCGTCCAGCAGTTCCACCCGCCCGGCCCCCGTCACAGCGCCGCCAGCGGATCGTCCAGCACCGGCTGCCAGGCCAGCTCGGCCGCGCCGACCAGGCTGTTGTGGTCCAGGGTGCAGGCCAGGACGGGGACGCCGCCGCTCTGCCCCCACAGACTGCGGTCGGCGACCACCGCGCGCAGGCGTCCGGGGTCGGCGTCGAGCAGGGTGCGGTGCAGGCCGCCGAGGATGATGCGGTCGGGGTTGAGGATGTTGACCAGGCCGGCCAGGCCCAGTCCGAGGCGGTCGATCAGGGCCTCGGCGGCGGTGCGCACGGCCGGGTCGGTGTACTGGTTGCGCAGCAGGTCGTTGGCCTGCTTGAGCAGGGAGACCTCGGGGCCCGGATCGCGGCCCGCCTCGACGAGCAGGGCCATCGGGTCCGTCTCGACGTCGAGGCAGCCACGGCTGCCGCAGTGGCAGGGGCGGCCCTCCGGGTTGACGGTGAGGTGCCCGACCTCCAGGGCGAGCCCCGAACTCCCGGTGTGCAGGCGGCCGTCGAGGACCAGGGCGCCGCCCACGCCCCGGTGCCCGGTGGCCACGCACAGCAGGTCCCGGGCGCCCCGTCCGGCGCCGTGCCGGTGCTCGGCGAGCGCCGCGAGGTTGACGTCGTTGGCCGCGAAGGCGGGGCCGGTGATGCCGGCGGCGCGCACGCACTCCGCGAAGATCCGGCGGACCGGTGCGCCCACCGGCCAGGCCAGGTGGAGCGGGTTGAGGGCCAGGCCGTCGGGTTCGGCGACGGCGGAGGGCACGGCGAGTCCGGCGCCCACGCAGCGGCGGCCGGTGGTGCGCAGGAGTTCGGCGCCCGCCTCGACGACCGAGCCGAGTACCTTCGCGGGGTCCGCGTCGACGGTCTCGCAGCCGGGCGCCGTCGCCACGATCCGCCCGCCGAGACCCACCAGCGCGGCCCGGAAGCCGTCGGCATGGACCTGCGCGGCGAGCACCACCGGGCCGTCCTCGGCGACCTCGAGACGGTGCGAGGGGCGCCCCTGGGAACCGGCCGCCGCACCCGGCCGGGCGTTCACCTTGATCAGCCCGAGCGCCTCCAGCTCGGCCGCCACCGCCCCGGCGGTCGCCCGGGTGACCCCGAGTTCGGCGGTGAGCACGGCCCGGGTCGGCGCCCGCCCGGTGTGCACGAGCTCCAGCGCGGGTCCGAGCGCGCCGCGCCCCCGGTCCAGCCGCGCCCTCGAGGTGGTCCCTTCCCCCGCCTTACGGGGGTCCGCCTTGCCGGTCATGAGGGGAGTCTCCCATGATCCGCAGCCGTCGTGGCCTGCCCCGGATCTACAGCCCGCCGACCCGCAGGGTGATGTTCAGCCGCCCGGTCAGCCCCAGTTCCGGCGGCGCGGTGCCCGGACGCACGCGCGGCACCCCGTGATGGGCGAGGCGGGACGGCCCGCCGAACACGAACAGGTCGCCGCTGCGCAGCTCGACGTCCGTGTACGGCCTGGTGCGGGTCTCGGTGTTGCCGAACCGGAAGACACAGGTGTCGCCCAGACTCAGCGACACCACCGGCGCGTCCGACCGCTCGTCGCTGTCGCGGTGCATGCCCATGCGGGCGTCGCCGTCGTAGAAGTTGATCAGCGCGATGTCGTACGGCTCCGCCGGAAGCGCCCCCGGTCCGAGCGCGTCGGTCACGGCGGCCCTGGCCAGCTCGTCCAGCCAGGCCGGGAACGGCTTCACGGGCGCGCCGTCGCCGTCGACGGCGACGGGGGCGTAGCCGTACGGGTACCAGTGCCGGCCCAGGCAGACCTGCCGGGCGCTCATCGTGCCGCCGCCGGGCGTGCGGACGGTGCGCAGGCCGGCCGGGGGCCGGGCCCACTCGCGGCAGGCGGTGAGCAGCGCGCGCTGCCGTTCGGCGGGCAGCCAGCGTGGGACGTGCACCGCGCCCGGCGCGACCCGCGTCGGCTCCCGGGCGAACAGCTCGGCATCCATGCCATCCATGCCATCCATCCTGCACGAACGGTCGTGAGCTGCGGCTCGGCTAGCCTGGAGCGCGATGAACGACCGTATGACGACGCCATGGGGCGAGTTCGAGCTGTCCCGCTTCCCCGACGATCCCGGCGACCGGCTGCGTGCCTGGGACGCCTCCGACGCGTACCTGCTGCGGCACCTGGCCGAGGAGGGGGTGCCGCTGACGGGCACCGTCGTGGTGGTCGGCGACCGCTGGGGCGCGCTGGTCACGGCGCTCGCCAGGCACCGGCCGACGCAGATCACCGACTCCTTCCTCGGTCAGGAGGCGACCCGGGCGAACCTGGCCCGGGCGGGCGTCGAACCCGGTGCCGTGCGGCTGCTGACCACCCAGGATCCGCCGCCGGAGCGGGTGGACGTGCTGCTCGTCCGGGTGCCGAAGAGCCTGGCCCTGCTGGAGGACCAGCTGCTGCGGCTCGCACCCGCCGTGCACGCGGGCACGGTCGTGGTCGGCACCGGGATGGTGAAGGAGATCCACACCTCGACGCTGAGCCTGTTCGAGCGGATCCTCGGGCCGACCCGGACCTCTCTGGCCCGGCAGAAGGCCCGGCTGATCCTCTGCTCCCCGGACCCCGCCCTGGAGCGGCCCGCCAACCCGTGGCCGTACGGCTACGACCTTCCCGAGGATGTCGGGGCGGTCTCCGGGCGCCCGGTCGTCAACCACGCGGGGGTCTTCTGCGCCGACCGGCTCGACATCGGCACCCGCTTCTTCCTGCGGCACCTGCCGGCCGGGCCGGGCGCCGGACGGGTGGCGGACCTCGGCTGCGGCAACGGTGTGGTCGGTACGGCGATGGCGCTGGCCGATCCGGAGGCCGAAGTGCTGTTCGTGGACGAGTCGTTCCAGGCCGTGGCCTCCGCCGAGGCGACGTACAAGGCCAACGGGGTGCCCGGACACGCGGAGTTCCGGGTCGGGGACGGGCTGGCCGGGGTGGCGCCCGGCAGTGTGGACCTCGTGCTGAACAACCCGCCGTTCCACTCGCACCAGGCGACCACCGACACGACGGCCTGGCGGATGTTCGCCGGGGCGAAGCGGGCGCTGCGCCCCGGCGGCGAGCTGTGGGTGATCGGCAACCGGCATCTGGGCTATCACGTCAAACTGAAGCGGCTGTTCGGCAACAGCCGGCTGGTGGCGAGCGACCCGAAGTTCGTGGTGCTGAAGGCGGTCAAGCGGGGCTGACCGCCTGATCCGCGGGGGGCGTGGTCCGGCCGCCGGTCAGGACCCCGATGATCCGGGCCACTTCCCGGGCCATCGCGTCCCTGCCCACGTGGAGGTACTTGCGGGAGTCGACGGCCTCCGGATGGGCGGCCAGGAAGTCCCTGATCGCGCCGGTCATGGCCGCGTTCAGGGCGGTGCCCACGTTGACCTTGGCGATGCCGCCCGCGACCGCGGCCACCAGGCCGTGGTCCGGCACGCCGGAGGAACCGTGCAGGACCAGGGGCACGGACAGCGCGGCGGACAGCCGCTTGAGCAGGCCGTGGTCCAGGGTCGCCGTGCGGGTGGTCATGGCGTGGGCGCTGCCGATGGCCACGGCCAGCGCGTCGACCCCGGTGCCGGTCACGAAGTCGCCCGCTTGGGCGGGGTCGGTGCGCGCCCCGGGTGCGTGGGCGTCCAGTGGGGCCCGGCCGTCCTTGCCGCCGATCTGTCCCAGCTCGGCCTCGATCCACAGGTGCCGGGAGTGCGCCCAGTCGGCGGCCGCCCGGGTCGCGGCGAGGTTGTCGGCGTAGGGCAGGTGGGCGGCGTCGTACATCACCGAGCCGAATCCGGCGCCGGGTGCCTGGCGCAGCAGGTCGTCGCTCTGGACGTGGTCGAGGTGCAGCGCGACGGGGACGTCGGCGCGTTCGGCGGCGGCGACGGCGGCGCGGGCCAGTGGCAGGAGACGCCCGTAGCGGAACTTCACGGCGTTCTCGCTGACTTGGAGGATCACCGGGGCGCCGGTGGACTCGGCGCCGGCGATGACGGCCTCGACGTGTTCCAGGGTGATGATGTTGAACGCGGCGACTGCGGAGCGGGTTTCGGTGGCGCGGGTGACCAGCTCACCGGTGGTCGCGAGGGGCACGGCTTGTCTCCTTCCGGAGCGCGGGTCAGGAGGCGAGGATCACCGAGCGGGTGAGATGGCGCGGGCGGTCGGGGTCGAGGCCCCGGCGGGCGGCGACGGCGACCGCGAGGCGCTGGACGCGGACGAGTTCGGCGAGCGGGTCGAGCGTGCCCGCGATCCACGACCCGCCCGTGCCGCGCACCTGTTCGGCGAGGCCGGGGGGTGCCTCGCCGAGCATCCAGGTGGCGGTGCCCTCGGTGGTGACGCTGATCGGCCCGTGCCGGTACTCCATCGCCGGGTAGGCCTCGGTCCAGGAGAGCGAGGCCTCCCGCATCTTCAGGCCGGCCTCGTTCGCGAGACCCACGGTCCAGCCGCGTCCCAGGAACGTGAACTGCGTGCGGTCGACCAGGCTTTCGGGCAGCGGGGTCGCGAGGGCCGTGCGGGCGTCGGCGACGACGGCTTCGGTGTGCAGGCCGAGGTGGGCGCGCAGCAGGGTGAGCGCGGTGGTGGCGAACCGGGTCTGGACGACGGAGCGTTCGTCGGCGAAGTCCAGCACCACGAGGTCGTCGGCGGCCGACGTCACCGGGGTGGCGGGGTCGGCGGTGATCGCCGTCGTCCTGGTGCCGCCCCTCAACCGCGCGAGCAGTTCCAGCACTTCGGTGGTGGTGCCGGAGCGGGTGAGGGCGACGACCCGGTCGTAGGACCGTCCCGGCGGGAACTCGGAGGCGGCAAAGGCGTCCGACTCCCCCTGCCCGGCGGCCTCGCGCAGGGCGGCCACCGCCTGCGCCATGAAGTACGAGGTCCCGCATCCGACGATCGCGACCCGCTCGCCCGGTGCCGGCAGCGCCCCGCCGTGCCACCCCGCCTCCTCGGCCGCGCGTATCCAGCACTCGGGCTGGCTGTTCAGCTCGTCCTCGACATGGCTCATGCCACACCCTCCCCTTGCTGATTGTTCTTGCAAGATATAGCCGCCTTTCGAGCACAATCAAGCATTCGGACCGGGGTTGAGGTGCGCTAGGGTCGCCGGTGATACGGAGAACGGAGGCCGCGGATGTCCCGGGACGCCCGCTGGAAGGCGCTGCTGGAACTGCTCGTCGAGCGCGGCCGGCTGGAGGTCGAGGAGGCGGCGGCCGAGCTGGAGGTGTCGGCGGCCACGATCCGCCGGGACCTCGACCAGCTCGCCGAGCAGCAGATGCTGGTGCGCACCCGGGGCGGGGCGGTGGTGCACGGGGTGTCGTACGAGCTGCCGTTGCGCTACAAGACGGCCCGCCGCGCCTCCGAGAAGCAGCGGATCGCGAAGGCGGTGGCGGATCTCGTGGCGCCGGGCGAGGCGGTGGGGCTGACCGGCGGCACGACCACCACCGAAGTGGCCCGCGCGCTCGCCGTGCGCGGCGATCTGGGCGCCGGCTCACCCGCCCTGACCGTCGTCACCAACGCGCTGAACATCGCCAACGAGCTGGCGGTGCGCCCCCAGTTCAAGATCGTGGTGACCGGCGGGGTCGCGCGTCCACAGTCGTACGAGCTCATCGGCCCGCTCGCGGACGGGGTGCTGGGCCAGATCACGCTGGACGTTGCGGTGCTCGGCGTGGTCGCGTTCGACGTCACGCACGGCGCGGCGGCGCACGACGAGGCGGAGGCCGCGATCAACCGGCTGCTGTGCGAACGCGCCGAGCGGGTGGTGGTGGCCGCCGACTCCAGCAAGCTGGGCCGGCGGGCCTTCGCCCGGATCTGCGCGGCCGAGCAGGTGGACACGCTCGTCACGGACATGGCGGTCACACCGGACACCGTGCACCGCTTCGAGGAGGCGGGAATCCGGGTCCTGGCGGTGTGACGCCCGGCGCGAGGGCGCGCGGGACCACTCGCCGGACCCCGCGTCGCCGACGCGGTCCGGCCGGCGGCGACGCGGCTCAGTCGCCGCTTCGGTCGGCCTTCACGAATCCGGCGCCGCGCTGGTCGTTGCAGCCGGACACGGCCCGCCCCTCCGGGTCCGGCCAGGACTGCCGGGCCTGCAGCGCCACGCTCACCAGGGTCAGCAGCAGATCCACGTCGCTGGCCGCGTCGAGCCTGAGGGTGACCCACGGGGAGCCCGGCACGACGCGGACCGCGCCCGAGGCCTTGAGGTCCTTGGCGAACCGCCGGACGGCCCGGTCGGTCAGCCGCAGGTCGACGTCCCGGTCGGAGTGGAAGTGCACGATCTCACCCTCGGCCGAGTCGACCGCCTCTCCCGAGCCACAGCTCGGGACGGCTCGTCTCAGGTCCGGCCAGGTCGCCAATTGCGCGAGCGCGCGCGAGGCCAACGTCATGAGGCCATCATGACTTGCTCACCCCTCGGCAACCAGCCGGTGCGCAAGCATCAACCGACCTGTATCCGCTCCGAATTCCGGGGCCCGGACGCCCGTGCGCACACGAAACGCCCCTGAACTCGACCTGTTCCGCCCGGGTGGGATGCACCCACATCAGCAAGTCCGCGCGGCGCAGGGGTACTTCACGGGAGCCCCCCACCCCACCGGGCCGGACGGCCTCCGGTCCACGCGGGGCGCGGAGGTCGTGTGACCCGCGAGGAGGGCACATCGCCACCGTCCGCGACGGCGGTGCCGGCGCCGCCACGGCCCCGCCTGACACATGCCCGAGGCAACCGTCGGCTCTTGCATCAGCTCGGCGGACGCCCGTAGCCTGCATTTGTGCCGCAAATAAACAAAACCCGAACGCACAGCGTCGTGCCGGGTCACGGGCTCACGCGCCTCCGCACCGCGATCACGGCCTTCTTCGCTCTGGACGGCTTCGTCTTCGCCGGCTGGGTCGTCCGCATCCCCGACATCAAGGAGCAGACGCACGCCTCCGCCAGCACCCTCGGGCTCGCACTGCTCGGAGTCTCCGCGGGGGCCGTCCTCACCATGACCATGACCGGCCGACTGTGCCGGCGCTACGGCAGCCACCCGGTGACCGTCGTGTGCATGACCGTCCTCGCCCTGAGCGTCGCACTGCCGCCGCTCACCCACTCGGCACTGGCGCTGGGTGCCGTCCTGCTGCTCTTCGGGGCGGCCTACGGCGGGGTCAACGTGGCGTTCAACAGCGCCGCCGTCGACCTGGTGGCGGCCCTGCGCAGACCGATCATGCCCAGTTTCCACGCGGCCTTCAGCCTCGGCGGGATGATCGGCGCGGGCCTCGGCGGACTGGTGGCCGGCGCCCTCTCCCCCACCCGGCACCTGCTGGGCATCACTCTGCTCGGACTGCTGGTCACCGCCGTCGCCGGGCGCACCCTGCTGCGGCACGAGGCGCCGGTCCCGCCGGAGCGCGGAAACCCGGAGCCCGGGCGCGGTGCGCGGCGGCCGGACGGCAGGACACGCGTCCTGGTCGTCGTCTTCGGGCTGATCGCCCTGTGCACCGCCTACGGCGAGGGCGCCATGGCCGACTGGGGCGCACTGCACCTCCAGCAGGACCTCGCGGCGTCCGCCGGCACGGCGGCCGCCGGTTACTCGCTCTTCGCG